>JGI24158J21664_10004145_pt1 | contig 18536 bp, 11 predicted proteins | sample Ectturendosymbi3_FD_21664 | JGI IMG/M metagenome (IMG submission 21664)
TAGCAGCGTCAAAAAAGCGACAAGCAATTTAACATTTGCAAGTCTCTGGGCATGTCAACCCGCGCGGAATTTTGGACTTTTCTCGTATACAGCAACATGCACTGATTCGTTTTATTATATTTATGTTGATTGAAAGGAACCAACACTGATAGAGCTATCGGAAAATACAGTACCTAATCGGCCGAGCTACATTTCTTAAAACGAAATACTTCAGTTTCTTTGAAGATACTAAAAATGGTCCAACATTGCTACCACTAAATCATCACATTGACTTTCGCTGTGATTAATAATATTGATAAAAAGTTGTGAGTAAGCTTAGCTTAATTATTTCTCCCCATGAACTGACACAGATCCCCAATTGTATGTGTTATTATTAGCAAAATTGCCTTGAAACAAGACTTCTTATAGTATTCAGTAGAGCATTGCCAAAACATTGTTTCGTAAAAACGTCATAGTCCGGCAAAACACGTCATAGTCCGTTATCATGTGTTTTATAAACTTTACTTCGTGACTTGAGTAAAACAGTGGAACCAAGTGTCTTCTATTAAAAAATAGGTGAAAAAGGACTGTTGTGAGGCGATTTACGCATAGGGTTGCCAGATGCGCTTTGGAAAATACCGGCCATTTTGCTTTGTCAATAGCGCCAGATCTAAGCTGTGTCGTATTTCGCAAGCAGCACAAGGAAAGCACAAAGACAATCAGTATCGTTAAGCCACAATTACTCATTTGCCCATATTTTGGCTTGATCATTACATTTCGGTGCGTGTGTAACGTAACAATTTGCACCAAGGATTGCGTCAACAGCAGCAAATAAACTTCACTGAAAGTACTGTCCTGACAAGATTCATTACTAGAGTCAATATAATTTGAGAAATTCCGCGTTAGTTCTTTTTGAAGTTATGGCAAATTATTTATTTTCAAAATACCGGCTTCAGGCGCTGATTTTCAAAATACCGGCCTTTCACCGGCCTCTGCTAAATTGGCAGTAAAATATCGGCCAGGCCGGTGAAATACCGGCCATCTGGCAACCCTATTTACGCAGCAATTAATGGCTAGCAAAATCATTTACAGTTAGCCGTAAGTTGTAAAAGATGCTTATTAAAATTTTCAGTCGATTCAAGTGTTTCACGGTGTTTGTAGATATAGCCAGAGGTGTAGTGGGGCGGGAACGCGTGGGAACGTCGTTCCCACACCTTTTTCACGTTTTGTTTTGAAATGGCTTTGAAGCTGTTTTAAAATGGCTATTTTCTGGGTGCGTTCCCACATTTTTTTGTTAGCACTACATCTCTGGATATAGCTGCAGGCCTACTGCGTTCATCTGACTAACGACACAGCATATCAGTGCAGTGGGCTAGGAAAGGGATAACTTGTACTAGCAAGTAAGTCCAACCACTCCCATCATGGCTAAACTAAAAATTCCAAAAAATCGTTTTCACCACCTGTAGTTTGAAGTTTACTGAAAAGTCTGTTGTGGAAATAATGCCAAATGTTGAATTGCGTATAAAGTAGCTGGGTGAAATGTTTCGCCAGTTAACTAACATTAGCGAATGCGATTCCACATGCAGGAACTTTTCATCGACTACCAAAGCGATGATGAAGCCTGTGCCATCTTTTAGTAACACGGATGGTCGGACTTTTGGATCAAGTGCAGTGAGCGTTTTCCGGACGTTTTGAGGGAAAGTTGAGAAAGTTTTTTTGGGGGGAATAATATGTTGCTGAGCAAGTTTCGACAATGTTCTGCATATGCGTAATAAATAACGCAATCGTCTTGACATGAGCAAGACTGGTGGAAACGCTATACGACTTAAGCTGGCCAATTTGCTACCTGCTTTAAAATACTTGCAGATAAAAAGCCGACAAGGTTCGCAGTAGTTGGAACCAGGGCTGAGGAACCGAAACACAAATTTCGGGCTCCGGCTCCAGCTCTAGGCATCTAAATTTTTGACTCCGAATCTGGCGCCAACCTCTAAAAGTTCTGGCTCCGGCTCCAGAACGGTTTGGTCCATTAAATTAAAAACTAAAAACTATTTGCATTAAAAACTAAAAACCATTGCATTATTTGTACCACTGGCTTACTCCACAAACCATGTCTGTTGAACGGGAACTCGAATTTCAGGCTCCGGCCCCACCATTCAAACGTTTTTGGCTCCGGTTCCACAGCCCTGGTTGGAACCAAGTGTTTTCGGAAATGAATGACATTGTTTCTACAAATGCAACTGCATTCGTTTTGTTTATTTATTTTTTTGTGCTAACTATTAAAACTAAACTGCCCCTTTATGTCATCAACATTGAAATATTTTCAAATTAAAATCATATTTTTGCCTACATTAAAATCATAAGTGGGGGGCGATTTTTAAGCAAAGTTCCGGTAGGGGTGCGATTGAACAAAAAAGGTTGAAGACCGCTGGTTTAAACAGATGCTTGAAACTCAACACGACGGTTAAAATATTTATTCACGCATTCAGTAATGTTGTTTTCTGACACTATTGAAAAAAGAGCAACAAGAACCTTTCACGCAAAAAGTGGGTTGATGAAACCACAAAAGTGTCGGGGAGGTTGGTACAAGGCAAGTAGTTAAGAAATGAAACCGGTTTAAGCGAAATGAAACGGGTTAAACGTGTTTTTGGTGTTAAGTCAGATGACAATTTTCGTTTGCTTCGATTCAGAGCCGCAACCAGCTAAAATGTTTGGGGGGCAAAATTATTCAAACTTGTTGTCTTACCCTTTTAAGTAGTAAGGAAGTTCTTGAAAATTTCGAGGGTGAGAAATTCCCGGCTGCCCCAATCCCTGGTTACGGCCCTGCCTCGATTTCACAATTGAAGAATGCTTAGCGTGAACTCTAGGCCTTGAATTTCATTGTTGAGTTGCTTTCACGTGATGAAAGCAAGGGAACTTGGCTGACTGATGATATCTACATTGTAATTCAGGTTATTTAACGGTACCTTTGCAGAGATGGCTTGTATCGAGTTACTATCAAACTTAGGCAAAAAGGTGGGTCTTTGTGATTCTGTGATGCTTGAATGACATAACAAATAAAAGCAGTTCGTTATTAAACCGCAGGTTTCGAGAATATGAAAGCAGAAAATATAACATGAAATAATTAATTAAGGAAAATAAGCAAATAGTACGCAATACAGTCACCTAAACTTTTAAGGTTGTTGCTGCCTGGTCCCAACTGATGGTATGTCAATTCCATCAGGAGACAAGAGGTCTGTTTACCCATAACGAACATCTGCTAGAGATATCGGAATCTACAGAAACATATCATGTAATTTTACTTGAAAATAGGTGCATCCATGAGCTAGAATCATTTATGGCAGCGTAGTCGAACTAATTCTGACGTACGAGCCATTTTACAAAACCGTGACAACTTGTGTGTCACTTCCAACATATTGATGTATGAAAAAACAAGCTTACAAGATTTACATTCAAAACGGGAAGATAAACGCGTGCGTGATTGAAATTACAACACAATAGCAATTTATCATAAATCCGTATCAGTGAGATGCCTTTGGTCGAGGCTTCTCTGACACTATCGTTTCTTTTTCAACATCATGGTCAGTGGAAGCAAGTCAGAAACTATCGTCCAGTGCTTCGTCTGCCATTCGATTTCTGTTTTTAGATTTGACTTGCTTCATCGTAAAAACGTACGTACTCTCACACAGCTATATGTTTCAAAACATTGAGTGCACTTTTAGTTCGAAATCTTTCAGTTTGGGTAAACTATATTTTCTGAAAAATTTCCAGAACCTCTCTACAATCTAGTCACAGTCGTATGCCGTTAATATTGTACGTTTTTGTTAGAAGATGTTGTGCTTATTCTAATTAAGATTACCTAGCCTACTGTAACATAAACACAAAATTAAACCAATACTGAGAAAGCTCGCGGGCTTTAAAAATTCTGTCCGTAGGCTACATTCGGCCGGCGGGCCTCTAGTTAGACCACACTAATTTAAGGAAAGGATATCACATCCTGAAGTTTTGGCTTGAAGTTTATGCTCTTTTAAAAATGAATTCAAAATAACAGGAGACGAATTTACTGTACTTGCATTTTAGCAGTAGAAAATGTACGCACGTGTACGTGAAACAAACAAAAATAATATCTTAAATTCACACTGAATACGAAGTTCTTGATGGATGCAGAAACTTAAAAAGATACGCTGAAATTTACATCGCCTCGACTGCCTTTTTAAAATTCAAATCTATTCCAATGATGATTTTGCGATAAACACGACAACGCCGAGCTTCTTCGCAAAATGTTAAAATATCATAATATTTGCAAACTTTAGAAAACACGTTTTGAAGAAAATATCATTTTTCAGATTTATTTTGAGCTGACATTAGCAATGGAAGGTTTTCGTAAGACTAGCATTGATAGTTACAAGGATTTCTCTGAGGATTTTTGGTCAAAAGGTGGTGACCAACTTATCACAGAATTAAACAAATATGCGCCAAATGTGCCAAACAATGATGTTATGATCAGAAAAGAATTGCGTAAAGCTACCACACGATATTACTGCATTTCTATTGATGAAATGCCTCAACAAAAGGAACTTCATGAAGAGCTCAGCGAAAAATTGAAGATAGATAATGATGATCAGTCATCGCCAAATGTACATCATGAAAAAATCCCTCCTGTCGTGGTTAACGAAAAGTGGTCTTTGTGTAAAATAGGAACCACCAGAAGTGGTCCAGGTCACCCCTACAACAGAGCAAAAAAGCTCATGAAAAAAATTTGCAAAACGAGTTACAATGCTTCTATCACGTTTAATGTCATAAAATCTGCCCTGGATGTTAGACCAGATGGAGATGTGGAAATTAAAATCCGTTCAAAAATGGGTTTCAAGGTTGAACTTGGAAAGGAAAACGAGCTGGGTCTTCCCAATCATACGGAGTGGGTCTTGGTTCAGAAACAATTTCTCAAAAACATTAAGGGAAGAATTGACAAGGAAGGAGAACAAGCGAGTTCAGAGACAGTGCTGAGCTATTCAGGAGATGAGATATCCAGCAACCTTCCCGATCTTCCAAACTATTGGGCATGGGACAACCAAGATGGGACAACCAAGTTCGATGGGACAACCAAGATCAAGGCCCGTGGCACAAAAAATGGTCAAGCTGTTGTTGATGATGCAAGCAATAAAGTTGTTAGTGAAAGGGTTTGAACGTGAGAATATTCTTAAACAAAAATATTACACACATATATCAAACCATTTTCAGACTATTTATATACTTTATTTATTTTTATATTTCTTTTACAGTTGATGCTCTTTACAGCTAATGGCCTATTCACACTTTCTTCATGTTCTTTTGTCTTCACGCTCAGTACTGCCGTTGGCTTGCCGCCAGTGCAGCATTCCTTACGCAAGTCGCTGCATGACCATAGCGCAACAAGCATGAGTTGCAAACTGCTGTTTGGTCCCTTTTGTATTCCCAACATGACTCAAAGAGGGATTCTGCACTTGACGCCAACGATGAAAAAAGACTCGCTGTACAGGAAAGAGAAAACCGTCTAAACGTCATTCATACGTGTCATCTTTCCAAGATGTAAGCTTTAAACAAATATAGCCTTACATCTTGTTATTTTTGTTGTTATTTTCATTGTACAGTATAATCTTTAAATGTTGTTTTATACAGTATTATTTCGTTGAAGGTAAAAGGAGAATTTTGAAAATTAAGGTCATTTCAGAATTATTTTTTTTCCGCGCAACGGAAACGGAAGGGACGCCAAGTCCACTTGTGCAATGGGCAAAAATCAACAGAGATTATCCGTTCGACCAGGTTCACTCTGTTGTTGCTTGTGCGTAGCTGCATTTGTGAAGCACTTACTGCGCGCTTTATGCATGTTACGCAATGTGCCGTCACAGGCGTAACAAATGATGCTGCTGCTAAATTTAGACGAAAATCCTTAAAAATAGGAAAATCCATAGAATTGTAGTATTGTTTAAATTAACTTCCTATTGATATCCGCAAATAGTTCGCTAAACTGTTTTTATTGGAACTTATAAAGTATATCGCAGCTCACGTTTCGCTGAAGTACAAGACGAATCTGCAAACGGTACCTTCATTTGGTACTTTCAATGGTACCTTCGGTAATTACCTGGAAAAGCATGAGCAGGACCATAACTAGCTTTCACGTCTCAGAGCTGCATTGTCTGTTGTCTTGACTTCCCTCACTTCATTAACACCTACCTGTTGTAAATTTGCAACCTTGTTTGAATGCAATTTTCTCTCACCATCATTACACTGGCGAAAACGCCGCAGGTTTGGCGTTTCTCGTAGTTTCAAAATTTTTAGGAAGATTTGGTCAAACCAAAAGGATTACATATTGTTTATATTTATTTTAAAATGATTGTAAAACATTGTGTGAATCTTCGGCCGTAGCTTGTTTACTCTGAGCTATATTTGATCTCAGTGGAAAAGTTGTTTCAATGATGAAAACAAAGTAAACATATTCCTTACCTTAAATAAATGTTTAGACAAAATTGGAATCACGTGTCAGCAGATTATTGCCATTCCATCTCTTCACTATCTTCAGTTTGAATAGATTTTGTACCGTTACTATTGGAAAATGCGTTTCAAGTACGAAGCTATTTGCTCACTAACTGAAGATGAATGAATTTGAGAAAATCAGCAGTATTTGACAATTGTGTCAAAGACCCAAAGACCTGACTCGTGGTGTAAAGACAAGATCTACTTGATGAAAATCGTTATCCGAGAGAGGGGCGCAACCAACTGATGTTTTCCGGGGGGGGGAGCAAAATGAAGTAACTTGTTGGTCTACTTAACAAATACATACGTTTTTAAAAATTTCGGGGGGGACAATTGCTCGATTGGCTCTCTCTGGTTGCGGGCCTGATCCGAGATGTAGTGGAAACCCCTTACTGGCGACGTTGTTAAATCACAGCTATGCACGAAGCAAAAGGGGATTTCTGCAGGACCTAGTACCGCCATAGCCACCTAAATCACACTTGAGGCAATTTCGTACATAACTCGCCGAGCGATCGCATTACAGGATCCGTAAAGACATCATAAGATGTGGATTAGTGTGTACTTTCCTTTGAAACAAACGTGTAAATTGGCACGTGAAAAAATTTTTGCAGTGTGACGTCGTCGCCTTTGGGACGCTATTGGAACCAGTGAAAAAATTCAATGCCAATTTACCTGTGTTAATGAGGTATCTTTTGATGTCTTCACAGAATTTCTAGCGCAACGTGTTGACGTGTTATGGCCAAAAATTGTCTCAGGGGCTACTGAAGTGGCTTTTGCGGTTCTTAAAGTGTAGATAGAATAAAAACATTTTGGGCGAACATGCACGTTGGCAAGTGAAACATCTATTCATACAAATTTGTTTTGCCATACAGGTAATCACACAAATTTGTTTTGCCATACAGTGATAGTCGATAATTAAAATGTGAAAACAGTGGAGAAGCAGTCAGCAAGTGCCTATTTTAAATGGGATATCACGTTAACATTATGCAATGCATGCAATCCAACTTTTTATTGACCGGTCCAGTGTAACCCATGCTCATGTCGAGTGTGCCTCATGCATGGGCCCCTTGTCTGGGCCCTTCTCGCTACGGCACTGATCGAAAGTTTCTGGGTGTTTACGGATATCGTCAAAGAGGCATGAAACTCCATCTCAGGCGTTTACAGTGCGAATGTTAAATTTTGAAAACTTAAATAATACCAAAATGCCTTGAACTTTTGTTTTAAACATTTAAAAGGGATGCTTCACGTTGGTTTCATTCAATCGTGGTGATACTCATCCATATCTGAGAAGACGTATCTTTATCTTCTAGATTAATCAAAGTGCCTGCAACGCAGCGATCACTGGTGGCCGTTTGATTTGATTTGCAGCAATCCACAATCGAGCACATTTTCCCTTCAACGTCTGATACTTTTTGCTGATTTTCACAAAAGCGCAAGTTTCCGTTCAAGCATGCTTGTTTATTTGAACACGACATTAATTTTTTTAAACAAACGAAAAAAAACTTTACAAATAGAAAGCTTCAATGTCCATACCCATTCATTCAATCATTTCCGTGCCCGCTTTTGCTGTTAGGAGTGTCGCGGGGCAGCAGCCTTAAGAGAACCCGAAACGCCTCACGATCAACAGCAATATCAGATTGTCCACTGGATGCACACCAAAGCGGGACCTGGCAAGGTCGAAGATGTAGTCACGCCAGATGGTACTTGGATGACCTAAGGGCCGTTTTCTCGTGGATGTCGTCAGCAGAACTTGCTTCGCCAATCTGTTCTGGGACATTCTGAACACATGGCCGAACCAACGTAGCTGGGATCTGTTGATTCTTATAAGTGGCTCGACATTCCGGGCTTTACGGATTTCCGACCTGTGCACTTTGTCACAAAGTGTCATACCGAAAACTCTTTGCAAATATCCCATCTCTGCCGCTATTTCTTGGGACAGCATTTCTTTAGTCGTTACCCAAAATTAATGACCATAGGTAAGGATTGGAGCAAAGGCCGATTAAACTGAAAGTTTTGCGGTCTTTGAAAGTTCCCGTTTTGTCACCACAGAGTGCTAAAGCTCACGTGGAACTGCAAATACTTTCGGAATCCGCGTATCAATCTCTCTCTTTGTTCTTCCGTCACCCAAGGTACTGTACTTGAAATTCTCCACCTGCTGCAGTGATTTTCCTCTCACTTGCAGAATACACTGCCTTAGGCGCCTTGAGAGACACAATACCTCGATTTTTTAGTGCTGATTTTCATTCCGGCTCGGTCGCACACAGAAGAAAGCGGAAAGACATCTGGCAAAGAAGATGCCAGCAATGCCAATGCGTCCGCAAAGAGCACAGGGGTGATCTTGCAGTTCCCAGCAGCTTTCCTCCTTCGACTCGTCTGTGACTGTCTACCCGGTTGATATAGACCAAGAGTCTCTAAATCAGAGTTTCTCAACCTAGGGGCCAAGGGCCACTAGGGAGACACGGAAGAGTTTTTGACAGGCCACATCCTGGCATTGGTGAAATGGAGTGGGGTTTTGCAAGATGAACCTTAAATCAAAATCGAAGGTTGTTCTTGAGCTGCAAACGTCGTAATACGCTCGCTTTCGTCATTATGCATCGGAAATAGTTGCGACATGGAAATTTTCACATAGCCTACCAGGTTGTGTACAATATGCAGTTACTGAAGGCACTTTGAAGCAATCAGGCGGCTCTTGTTCCCATGAAAATAACTTGATCTATGCGTTTATCATGCATTTAAACTCGAATATCTTTGCTTCCTAACAACAAACAGGCTCTGCCTTCGCACTGATTGCAGCGTACGTTGCGTTATTAAATTTGTTTTTATATTTGCTCTGTGCATGTGCAACAGTTGTCGCATTGGGGAATTTTTGCAGTCAGTGGGCCACGGACTCTCTGTTTGTTTAATAATTGGGCCACATGCTTGAAAAGGTTGAGAACCCCTGCTATAAATGTTGTAGGAGAGGGCTACAAAAGCTATTGCACAACAATTCGAGGGCCGGACATCTTGCCTAATGTGATTGTTTTGGGATATGTTACATTCTACCAAATCAGCACATATTTCCTAGATATATTATTTTTTCATTATTGGCAAAATGTGTTTTGCGGGCGGATGAAATGGCTTGGCGGGCCGGAGGCAGTCCACAGGCCGTAGTTTGGAGATTTTAATATAGACTATGAAGAGGATTGTTGACAGCACACGCCTTGTCGGAGTCCAGCACCCACGGTGAACAGTTGTGATTGACACCGCCGCCACGGACACAAACTTCTGAGCAGGAATACAGTGACTTGACGGCCAGCAAGAGGCACCCGTCAACACCGTACTCCCGCAACAATCCCCAACGTTTTTCACGAGGAAGCCGGTCGTATGCTTCCTCGAGGTCGACAAAACATCTGTATACGTCTTTGGCATGCTCCCAAGATTTCTCGAAATTTTTCTGGAGAGTGGAAATTTGGTCTGTAGTGCTACGGCCGCGACGAAAACGGCATCGGGTATCATCCAACGTTGGTTCAATTTTTTCGCTGCATCTTTTTACAAAACACTTGGCATACACTTTTCCAGGGAGGCTAAGGAGATAGATGCCCATGTAGTTGGTGTATTCACTCCCGTCTCCCTTTTTGTGTATGGCGACGATCACTTTGCCAATCTTTCGGTGTACTTCCAAAACGACGTACCACTTGACACACACGGATCAACCAAACCATCCGGCGTTGTAAGTTCCTCTAATTCGCTGTCAAACTTTTCCTAATCAGCTTTAATCTCAGGTTTAGCAGCGGCGTCAGAGAGCTTATTGATGCACAGTTGTATGGAAGCTTTCATTTGCGCAAAGTTAAAACATTCCGCATGAAAAACTTTACTCTCAGTTCTGTCAAGTGAAGTAGCAATGTCGACAAAGGAAAGCACCATGATGAACCATGTATTTTTACAAGCCGCAATTTAGTTTCGACAGCTGCCTCAGTGCGGCCCAAATAGCCAAAATCTCACTCCTAACTCTTACGTTTGCCTCACTCGACAACCACGTTGTTTTGCATGCGCGCTGCAACTGCCGACCTTTTGTCTTCATTCTATCTAATCTGATGCATCGCCAGGCAAGCCGATCGCAACGGTGAAATAGTAAAACACTTTCATAATTGCACTGAAGTGGTTTCGAATTTTCGTACACCATATTGTACAAATCTGCGGCAGGATACTGTACTAACGGGCCTAAGCGAAGCGGTGCTCATAACAATGCACACATACCAAACTCACAGTTTTCGCTTCCAGCTTCTGCGCCAGAAAATTGCGTCGGCCTATAACATTGCAGCCTGTTGCAATACCCACATGCAGGAAAACATGCTTTCCTCAAATCGTTTCACTTCAATACAAGGCGAAACGTATCTTTCAGAATTTAGGTTGTAATTGCAAATCTTTAGGTGACGTGCTATTTTGTGAGGGAAAGTGCTCTAAAACGAAATGGCTTTCACATGATATTCTATAATAAAATCAAGCTGATGAATAGTTTACTGCTTTATTTAAAAACGTGTTAACCTTTTTTAATATTTGTAGGTTATATTTTCTATTTTGGAAATGTAACTCGCATGTTTTTGATCAAATACAACCATTACTTAAATTTATAGGAAACAGTGTTTTCCTTATCGAGTTCTGCCATAGCATTTGTTCTTTAGTTATTGTTTAGCTTGATTTTTAAATCTTGGTTCGTGATACTATGAAAGTTCACTAGTAATGCTGTATAATCATACAACTGATTTTTAGTTGATAACAGCAGGGACGCCGGATCAGCGGTAGGGAAGGGAGGGGCAGTAATAGAGTTGAAGGCAATGGAAACTTATAAAAAAAAACAAAATATTGTGGAAATATCCATTTCTCCAATCTCTCTAATACCTCATCAGATGCTGATTCTAAATTTACATTATTCTTGGACACTTTTGTTGATGTAATCAACACACATAGCCCTTTAGTGAAATTATGCAGAAGAAAAACTGAGTTAGCATCTGCCCTAAATCCTGGATAACCAAAGGTATATTAAAATCTATAAAAACAAAAAACGTTTATTCAGAAGGAAAATTAAACACCAAAACAATGTTGAATATCTGCAAACCCACTCTCGCTTCTATTCCACCGACAGCCCAGGTGCTCACACCTTAGGTTCTTCTGTCACACATTCTTTCTTTCTTAGTCCAGTTCTACCAGAAGACGTTGTTTTGATTACAAATTAATTTACTCAATCCTTCAAAATCTAATGATATATACGATCTTCTCGTTTCGTCCTTAAAAATTAGTAAACATGTAATTGCACCCTACCTAGCTGACCTGTATAACCTCTGCATTACCGATAGCGTTTTTCCAACAAAATCAAAGCTCGCAAAAGTAATACCTGTCTATAAATCTGGAGACAAAACGCAACCAAGTAACTATAGACCTACATCCTTGCTGTCTCACTTTTCAAAGATATTTGAGAAACTTGTCCCTACTAATTTACTATCGTTCTTAGAGTTGAGGGTATGGTTAGCGTACGTAACTTTGGTCTTAAGCACCAAAGGTTTCTTGCTTCTATTCAGTACAAAATACGAGAAGACTGGCTGGGTTAGCCATAATGCATTTTTTTCACAACAGTCACAACACAAAATACGTTGATCAAGTGGACGTCTGACCTCTGGACGTGCACAACTAGTCATATGGGCTAACTTTACGTTCAACACTCCAAGCAATGAATACTGACGCTTTACACCAGGGGTGTGGAACTTGCGGCCCGAGGCCCAAACGCGGCCCGCGTGAACATTTGATATGGCCCGCATCAGAATTTTCGTTGCCCATGTTAGAGTACAACATCGCGTCAAAACGAAGCTCCATGACAAGCAGATACATGGATAGTGCGTTAAGAGTAGTCACTCTACCTGATAGTTAGACAAAGGTAGAATTATTAATTGATTTTGCGGCCCGCCGGCGAAAATCAGAATTCATGCGGCACGTGATTGTACGAATGTCCCCACCCCTGCTTTACACTCAAGCTGCAAATACGTTTACTACCACACAAACGCATCTNAACTTATCAGGCGATGTTAGTCTAGCCTAGGTAACAGTGGCATGTAGTGCTCTGTCCAACAGGACAGAACAGAATACGGAGTTATAAAACTTCATTGATTTCTAGTGGTTCAATTTTGGGGGCTTGAGGTTTTGCTTGAAAGGGCTAAGCCCACAAACGCCCCGTCGTGTCGACAGGCTAAATTTTGGGCTCTCTATACCCCCCAATCGAAGGGTATGGAGGGTGGCTGATAGGGCTCTGTCGGCAACTTTTTTCTCTCTGCAGACCGGTTTCAGCCTGGCATTATTTTGCGGACCAGCCCTCAATATAATATTGAATGCTTGACACAAGAAAATTTATTCCAATTCGTAAGTCATCATGGCACTGATTCAGTTGGAGATCTGGGATCGCTTTGTCGCAATGAGACACTCCGACCTGCAGGGGTTGTGGTAGTCAATGGCACCTGCAGCATGTTTCTTTTGTCAGTCGTTCTCGTCACTTACTTTTGGACCTATTTGGCATTGGCTACTCATCTCCTATAGTGGAGACTGGGATTTCTGAAGATTGTTCCACACGGTCCAGTAACAATTTCTTCACGGACTGGCAAGAGGCCGCTGCCCGGTGTTTGCCGACCCCTGATCTAAGCAGAGTTTTTATTTTGCCTGCTCAGTAGACATCTTCATTTCCGGTAAAACAGAACTTTTTACAATTGCCAAACTTTAACAAATGAAAATATGCAAAAGATATGAATTGCCAAAAAACATTACTATTGAAAAATCTACAATGCCAATAATATTGCCATTTTCAAAATCTTATTGCCAAGAATTTGCAATGAACTGGATAAACGTTTGCCATATTTTATGTCAAGCATCTGGCAAACCTGGATGCAAGGTGAAATATTAACCTTGCGTCATTTATGGTAAGATACAGGTTTGAATAGGTGGTTAAAACTTAAAAATAACTGTTGAAATCTTCATTCACTTAACTAGTGATATTTTTATGCCACATTTGAAATAGAAGCAGAAAGCACCTTTGGGGCATAAAGTGGGTTGAAACCACGAAAGTGTAGGCGGAAAGTAGTAAAGTGCAAGTAGTTAAGAAATGAAACGGGTCAACGATGGGTTTTTATTTGGAAAAATATGATATAGTCGTGTTTTCAGAAGCCGAATCGTTCTGTTAGTTCAGCGTTGATCGCAAATATTAAGACACCGGTCCGTAACCAGAGGGGAAACCGGGCACTTGCTTTCTCCCGAAAATTAAAAAATATTTTGAAAGTACCAATAACTTTCATGGTTACAATCACATTGCTCCCCAAAAACAATTTAGCTGATGGCGGCCCTGTTAAATCAGACGAAAATTTGTGTTTGCTTGATTGCACATTGGACGAATGCTTATTATGAAACTTTTAGGCGTTGAATTATTGTTCAATTGCTTTGACGTGATGAAAGCAAAGTTACTTAATCGATCAATGAAAAATACGTTCTATTTCAGGTGTGCAGAAATGGCTTGTAGCGAGTTACAGTCAAATTAATTCCGACGGGGTGTTTGTGATTCTGTGACGCCTGAAACAACATAACAAATAAATGCAGTTCCTAATGAAACCGCCAATGTCAAAAATGGGAAAGCAGAAAAGATGACATTAGTTGCTTGATCAAAGACTACAAACAAATAGTACGCAATACAGTCGCCTAAACTTGTAAGGTTGTTGGGAGTTGGTCGCAGAAAGTAGTATATCATTTACATCAAAAAACAAGGTGTCTGTTCCCCAATAAAGATTGAAAATATTAAATGTTCGAGCAGGGGCGGATCCAGGCATGTAGCCAGAAATTTAGATTGGATTGGGGAAAATAACAACCAAGTCTCAACACTTGAACATGTAATACCCCTTGTTTTCAAAGAATCATCAATAAGACGTCCATTTTTGGAGCTTTTTTCTGAATAATTCAATTCAGACTTAAGACGGCGAATAGAAAGTCCATTTTCGTTCAATTGACAAGCTTTAAAAGTTTGTTTTTAGTGATGTTCCTAGCTTGTACTCTGGACCAAAACCACCATTTACTCGTAAAATTTTCCTGCAAAAGTGCTTGTGAAAATCTCGATGCTATAAGTGCAAGATCTGCAATATGCTTGTTGCAGGCAGTTTTGCAGTTTGAACAAGAAGTCAATGTAGCCGCCATTATGATTGCGCTTTTTATATTTACACGCTTGTGATGTACACCAGCACATGTGCAATCGAAGCCGAGTGGGACTTTGCGTTACAATACCGACTCCCGAAGTAGATTTACATAACTTGGGCACATAAGACGTGGATTTTGTCCAATTTTTGAGCGACTGCTTGACGTATGCTGCTGATAACGTAAAGGCCCTCAACGCGTTTGAAAAATGTTTAGATTTTATTTCCTGCACCTGAACGAAACAGTTTTGGTCTAGCCCGACATGATAAAGTATCGATGGGTTTCAAACAAAGCTCAAAAATGAAAAAAACGCTGAAAAACACTTATGAATTGATTTTCCATTTTGACCGAGTCCGGAAGGTGGACTGGGGTTCTCACAGGTATTGATTTAGGGCCTACTTCAGTTCGCAAAACCATTTCATCAACCTTATCGACTTTCTACATCGCATAGATATAGAGGAAAGTGATTTCACTCTCCTTGTCAATTGGAATCTCTATTTTCTAAAACGTAAATACACGTTTTGGAGCCACAACAGAAAAAGGTTACTCGTCAGTTTCTATTCCAGAACATTTAGGAAATTCAGGTAATAGTTGCAAGGTTTAAAAAGTTTCAAATTTTTGCATCTAAATAGATGAAGTAATCTTATTTGTTATTGTTATCACAGGGAAGCTTTGCATCCAAAGTTGTTTGCATAACTTTGTTTGCTGCCAATTGAAAAAATCTGCACCACAGCTTAACCCAAGCCTTGATAAAAAGCAATGTATATAGATTGAATACAAATCTGCGGATCTTTAAACTAAAAGAAAGTACATGCGCATTTTACTGAACAAAATTGATCTTTTTATTGCAAACAGAGTACGTAAAGAGTTTTCAAGTTTTCACATAACATTTTATTTCCACATCAATAAAAATCAAATCACCCACATTAAGCAACACAGCTTTGTTTATAATTGATGGAGTGTGGTGATGAAGGTGTGGACACAGTTGTCAGTTTCAGTCAAAAATAGAATCCTCCACATGCACATATTGTTTGCGAGATTTTTAATAAGAACTTTTACCTCAATGGTGAATATAGATTTTTTTGGAAACGAAGAAATTTACCGGCTGAACTGCATTCAAACTTGTCGATTAGTCACAACAAGATTCCGATAAATTTTGACGCGGTATTGGTTTAATCATGTTTTGGCTTTGGAAATACAGAATATATCCTACAAAAACTTGCAGACGCCCAAAATACAAGTAGATTGTCAAGTACTGCAGATATTTTAACGCACTTTTGGTATTGCCAAACGTGAGAGTAGTGCAACTCTGAAAGCTCAACCTCAACACCTAGATGCACCATACAACTGAGAGAGGGTGCACGTAGAGATTGAAAACAGGAAATGATGTAAACATGTACGCATACCTGCTTAGTTACAGCCCTTTTAAATGATGCTTATAATACGACATCCTTTGCCTTTTCAGACGGTCGTTTGGCAAATACTACACTGGTGGCGTTTGTGTGAGGGCAGTATATCAGTTACCAGTTTCATACCATTGTTCTTTGCAGACAGACACAAGCAAAATCCAGTTTTAGCAAACAAAACTGAGTAAAATATTTCATATGAACAGACCTGCAGGTTACAAGTGTCCAAAAAAGTTTTCAATGCGCAAAAATGTAAAAATGTTAAATCTGCCCAGAAAAATCAATTTACTTTTGACATGTGCGCAACAAAAAACAATGATATTTGGACAAAATATGATGTAACTCGGTTTAATTAAACTTGAGGAAAATGAGATACTACTTTGCAGTTTGCACAATCAACATAATCTTCATAAAACGGTTTAATCCCAAAAATTATTTCGAAAACTCGGAGTTAAAGTTGAATTCAGAAGAGCAAACTTCAAAACACGCGTTTTAAAAATGAGAATAAAGTAAGTAAAATTACAGCAGACTAAACAGTATACCAAAGCTTGATTTTCTATACCATACTCGCAATATTCATGTTCAGAGCCGGATTTAACTGATGCGAGGCCCAAGGCTAATCCACTATTGTGAGGCCCCTCTCCCATTGTTGCGAGGAAAAAAACGGAAAGCGTAAAATCTAATTGCCAAAATCCGAAAATGACTCTCTGAAGGTACGGTTAGTAAAAAATTCTAAATCATTACTAAAGTTCCCACAATCACTGCGTTTGTTGCTGCCTTCGACGCAAAAGTGTTGAATTGCACGGAATTGTTGAAATCCTACTTGGCTGGTGGGAACAGGATTATTAACTGCCGCAGGCAAACCAACCGAAATCGCCACAATCGAAATATTTAATAAAACACATGGTCTACGTTTTTTCAAGAATCACATCTGTTTTTCTTACTTGTGTTAAAAAAAACAAGCACACTGCACCTATATAGCATGTGTGGCGGCATAAAGACTTTAAAGCACAGCGTGAAGACCACGTTGCAACTCGATTACCGCGGCTGTAAAAATCTCACACACACGAGCAAAATAGGCCTACGTCACGTTAAACGCACCCAAATGGTTGTAACTGTTAGGTTCACAATTCTGAAAATTTGATAAAATCTTCACTGATTTATAGTGTTTCATATTGAAATTTGGAAGGGCTGAGCTCACCAATGCCCACCGTGGCGACTGGACCGGTTTAAATTTCGCTTATACTGTCATTATTGAAGAACGCATAAAGAAATGAAAAAAGCTACAATCATCGAATCAAGTAAGGCTGAACATAACACAGTAAACAGTTAAAAGGTTTTGACCTGGCCTTCTTCATAACAAAATATCTAAGAATTCATTTCAATTTGTTTGCCTAAGTTTGTCACTTTGAACAACCTCTCCTGGAATATTGCGACTGTTCAATTCATTTTTAATTCTTTTGAATCTTGAAAACGATCTTTCGCCTGAAAAGTTAGTGACCATCAAACTCAGGAATAAAGCTCCGCGTGGTTGCATAAACTTAGAATTACTAATCTAAGGCATCAGACCCAAACGCGCTTTTGTCATTTTCTAGCTGTTTCCCTATTCTTTGTTTCTTTGGGGAAGAGTTCTGTGGTTGCCAGTTGGCAGAGTGACTTTTGCTTGCTATTGAAGCTCATCAAGATCTCTGATTTGCTTAGCATGGAAGCAGGACAAACTTGCGCAAGCACTCAATAGCAATCTGATTTCTGAATGACTTTACAAATGGAAAAAAATCACATCTAAAAGTACCAATCGAACTTTACTCGATACAAACGCTGACGAAACTACTGTATTGCTCAGTCACCTAAGAATTAACTATGCTGCTAGCCCTACACATAACTCTTATTTGCAGTACAACCTTGTTTTGATCAGGTGCAATGACGTAGCTAGAGGTTTGAGCCACGGAGAAACTTAGCTGAGGGGAGCCCACTGGCTAACACTCAGAAAATAGTTGAGAAACAATAGAAAATCCGGTATTGAAAGGCTATATAAAAGCCCGAAATCACCGGAAAACACTCCGAAGAACGCAAAAAACAACACTCTACTGAAACCAAAAGAATAGTAGGCCTAAATACTAAAATACAAGCTAGCCGGGACACGGTTTTTACATTTAGCTTAGCAGGGGTGGTGATTCGCATCCCTGCCACCCTTCACTTGTGCCACTGATCAGGTGCATTTCAAACAAAAACAGCCACAAGCTCTTTTGATAGAGTCACACGTAACAAACGGTACGATTCAGCAAATGCAGGACGCAGCCAGCGTGCTTTGAGTATATCGACACAATAATTGGCATGCGGCTTGACCAACCGTCATATTGAGATTCATGGAAACTCGTTGGAAGACTTGGCGTTATCACCACGAAAGTTGAATAAAACTAAATTTCGTGAATAATAATTAAGACATAA
>JGI24158J21664_10004149_pt1 | contig 18527 bp, 18 predicted proteins | sample Ectturendosymbi3_FD_21664 | JGI IMG/M metagenome (IMG submission 21664)
GTTTTTACTTGTCGGGTTCTGTTAATAAATTCCTGAATTTTTGTGTTGCCTACTTCCCTTGCTGTTTTCTAAAAACGGCCATTAAAATTTCTCACAGCCATTTTGTTCACGTTGCATTTGTGTCAATTCTGGTTTTCCAGACTTTTGATCGAATGATATTTGGCACATTGACTTTTTCTGGAGCAAGGTGGTACATGATGACAGTACGGGACACACAAATGGTACGCGATCAGAAATAGTTTGAGAACCACTGTTCTAAGGGTTCTGCGGTCATTTGAAGAGGACAAATGACTCGAATTTCGTCCCACTTCAGTGAGTACCATCAATGCCTACTTGGTTTTGGATTGGCGCCAGTTGACTGCACAAAACGTCCGACCAAGGACATGTCTGTCGCAAGCGGGCAGCACAGGACTAGAACTCGTCGATGTGTAATTGGTTTTCCAAAGCCATATCTTCCAAAACAGCAGAGTCAGAAATTATGACCAGAGGCGAAAAAGGCTTTGGACTTCCTCAATGATTGGTAATGTTCAGCTGTTAGAATTGGCCATAAAGATTCGATTTCGAACGACTCACAAAAATGCGTCCGAAAAAACATCTGAATCCGTCTTATTCATCAGCAGGTGCTCTTCGGCGCTTTCGTCGACCTGCTCATCAGGTCTTTTTGCCTGCAAACATTTTTTCTTCGGATATAAGACAAATCTTTCTACCAACATTGTGTCCGAATTCATAATGATTCGGATGTGAGCTTCACAATTTACGGACAGGGAATGGATCCGTTTAAAAGCGTTTGCCGAGTTTTGCAACAGCGTTTTTCTTCACCTCAGGAAGGTTATCAGACTACGTCCCACTGTAAACAAAGTCTCTGAAGTTTCCAAATATACTCACACAAAAAATAGCAACTAGTTACTGAATAAACTAAGACAGACACGACTTTCAAAATTGTGTACAAGTACTATGAACTTCTCAGAATAACTCCATTATCACAATTAGTTTCAAATACCTGATATTTGCAAACAATTTAAAACTAAATAAAGCAATATTTTTAAACCCATCTCAAAGACATGTCTGACCAGACAAGATATTCAAAAAGTGTGAAGCATCCACAGTGCTGTCTGGCAATGTGTATATTAACTTGTATTCAGAAGCTAAAAAATTACAGTACAGTTTTAAAGCACTGCAGGATTTGCCTTTAATATGTATTGAGATGCAAATGTTCATCCAACGTATTTGAAATATTTTTCCCTAGCTCTGTTTGCTTGAGCACTAAAAACAGTTGGTTTTCACTGAATTACAAGTGTTTTAGCCATAACAGTTTTTAGTTTTTTCTAAAATTGCCATTTTATCGTCCAGATAAAAAAAATCTTAGAAGGAAACAATGCAGCAAATGTAAGATATCCTTATTGGGAGGATTTGAGCATGAACTGCAATTAATCAACAAAAAAAACGTCTTCCTGCTTACGCTGTACTCCTCAAAGCACCGAATATACTTTCTTTTGAGATAGCCTAGCTGGCAATTTCATCATGTCACACAAGATGATAATTAAAAACTTACTAGTTTCTACATTTTGACCACTCCGCGGTTTACCTTTACAAAAAATACATTCATTCTGCTAGTGCCAAACCTGCATGTCATGCAGAAGCATCAAGCCTGTTCACTATCATCATGACAAGGTTTAATCGTCGAGAACTGAGATGTGAATGAGATGTTACAAAAAGTTTGCAGTGTGTCACCTCTTTTAGCAAAACCCTCGCGTTGCAGTGTGAGGACGAATCCAGGTGAATCTACTTCTCGCCTCAGAATGCAACATAAAAAGTCTGCCTATCGACAGGAATCCGCTCACAGCTAAGAATCAGACACTAAGATCTTTCAGAGTATATATTTAGCCTGCTGGGTAGGCATCTTCATAAAATGTCTGCTGTACTTTGTTTATGAGAATTCCAACAACCGAGAACATTTTTTTCACGCGACATCTTACTGCCAGGTAATTCGAGAAAAACTTCCTGAATCCATAAACCTTATTTGCTGACGCAAAGATGCAAAACAGCGGCATAAGTTTTCACCCTGAGTGAAAAAGAAAGGTTGCCGTGCTTGTCACCTTTGAACCCCTAAGTTCTAAGCTTAGGAAGAGACCTTATTCTCAAGTAAAACCGAGCGTATTTGTTGATCTGGCTTCACCGCACTGTTTTCAGTTTCTAAATCTAAAGATCATGTTCACCTGTAGCAGAAAGCAAATCGTGTTCAGCTTCCTGGCGACCGCATTTACGCAAGCGTCACGGGAAGATGAAGTTGTGCGCAACAGGCCAGTTCTGCATTTTAGTGGAGTCACGTCTGGTGACGTAGATATGTCGTTGAAACTCCTGACTCCTGAGTGACGTGACAGATATTCCCTGTTAGCACGCTTTCCACAAACCACTGTTGTGCTTGCTATAAATAAACCAACTTATTGTGCACTCAACAGTGGATTTTAGAAACCAAGGTTTTATAAGTGGCAGCTGTAAACTATTTTCAGTCGCACGCCTGCGTATTGTGCTTGCAAAGTTATGCAGTATTTTCGTACCAAGTATCGTACATTTTCGGCAATCTATCAATTGGCTTATGATGCTAAAGGACTCTGTGTTAAACAGCAGTCATTTACAGGTTTAGCTTATGGTGCAGGTTGGTCAATCCGCGGCTCTTTGCCCGGTTTCATACGGCTCTTACGTAATTACCAGAAGACCCGCTAATAACATGCACAACAATAAACGGCTTGTAAATAAAATTCTGTCATTGTCATGTTGGTGTGTGATATTTACAATGAATCTAGCTGAGCAATGGTATGTGTGTGAGTGAGGAAGAGATGGGGTGATGTTCATGTGCGTCAATGTGTATGATGTGACTCTTTGCGGTAACACAGTAAGAAGTGTGGCTCTTGGTCTCTGACTGGTTGGCCAACCCTGTTATAGCGTATCTACCCCAACGCAAATGGATGGGAAAACGCTGCTATTTGCCGCACAAACATATTTGGAAGGTTTTCCTAGGTTCAAGTCTTCTCATTGGAAGCTCAATAGAACTCTTCTGAGAAACGTGATTTCCTTGATGTTTTTCTACAGCGTATCATAAAGTTTTCCTTTGAAGTTGCATACAAAGACATAAATACAAACTTTCCGCTTAACTCATTTGCCATTTTTTCTCATACCCTCAAAAGTAGTTTACGACATTCTAGCAGCGCAGAACAGTTTTCATTTGCAGTTATTCATGAAACGGGCATCTACGTCATTTATTAGTCGACACCGCATGGAAATTTTGTCATTTGAAAAATAGCAATTCCTCTGCTTGCGCAAGGATCTTGAAATTACTTCCACGAGAAAAGTCAGTTCTTAGAAAATAAGTTTGTCTCAGAATTACTTTGAAGTTTTAAAGAATGAAAATATGCTCGCATGAAATTCGATGACCAGTTTATTTCTTAAGGTAGGACAAGCTTCATCCTTGGCGTACGCAGAAAATTTTCATGTAGGGGGTTTCATTCAGTGGCATATGCTGGTCATTTGTATTTGGTGTGCGCTGTTTCTGACGTCACAATTTACGTCATATTCGTGTTTCCAAAGCAACGTTTTGGCGACGTTTATTGAGACAATATGCATATTCCTCTACACGCAGTTTCCTTATTTCATGTGTCATTGCACTGAATATAAACTATCAGCGCTCCAAGTTATGATATCGAAGAAAAATACACTCAATGCTACGACACAGCAGTTCATAACTGCAAAAATATCAGGTTGCGCGTTAAAACCGGGAAGTAAAACACACTCATCACTGCGTCAGAGCAATTTCCTCTTTTACGCAGGTAATAAAGTTTTTGTAACATATCAAACTCAATGGGGGGTTAACCCAACCCCCCCTTGGTTACGTCCTTGGGCTTCATATGACACTGCAAGGCTGATTGAAATTCAACGATGTGCTAGTAGAAAAAATTTTGAATGTGACAAAAATTGGGTGTGGAACTCACACGTTATACTGTTAAGAATCTTAAAGAGATTGGCTGTTGCACTGGATATTGATTACAGCAGCAGTCAACCCTTACTTTGACTGGTAGGAAAACGTTGGATAAAAGAATGCTGCAAGGGTTAATCAAACAAGCTCAGCCAGTCATCATCGTGCAAAAAATGCAGTTGTATAAAAAAGTAGCTAAAAATGAATTGTTTCAACGGTTGACCAACGGTACAAGATAGAAGCAAATTATCATAATTTTTGTCAAGTCTTCAATTTCTTTTAATCGCTGTTTGTTTGCACTTGAAACAAAGAACTATATTTTACGATAATACAAATCTGATCAATCATGTTGGGATGATGGTGGACTCGAAGTGGTATGCATATTGGTCACGCAAGACATCAACATAGCTGCGACACCACCTTTGTTGAAATAGACTTAATTCGCTCAGAGGAAGAAGAAAAGTTTTTCAAAGCTTCATAACCCGTTCGCAGAAGGATTTTTTTTCACAAACTGACGCAAAAGCTCCTCCCACTAACTTTGTAACCAAGCACCTCTAGCAGTGTTTCCACGGAAAATATTTTGAGCATGGGGAAAGAAGCCATGGCGTTTAATATACTCGTATGTGAAACGCAACGGTTTGAGGTGACTACTCGTGTATTGCATTTACGATACAGGAGGCCATAAAAGGCCAGACATCCCAACACTATTAACACCTTACTGGATCTTGCCTGTATTTTTCTGTATCTCGTCTATCTCGTGTTTACCAGATTTTCCTTCATTGTAAAATGATGTTTGTTGCAATTGTAAGGAAGACTGGATCCCTTATACTCAACTCTGCAATCTGTCTTATCGACTTGCAGATGTTTTTTTATTTCGGTCGTCGATCTTTTTTCTTCACACGAGTTAAATTATCTCTGTAACTCTCTTTACCCAACCGCCGTCGTTCAGATTAGTCAAGGCGTCCCGCTCGCATCGGCCGCGAGAAAGCTGAGATTTATGCAGCGATTCGTCATGGTCATCTCAGAGCAGCATAAAAGCGCGTGTCGTCGTGCTTGTCAATACAAAAATCAGCGATGATCAAGCTTCTTCGAAACTTAACAACTTATTTTTCTTCTTTGGTTTAAAGACCGCTTCCCAAGAAATCAAGTCTAAGATGCGGTTCAAAACGGTTTAATGCGAACCGGATCTTTCAAAAAAGGCAATTCACTTTGTTTCGTGCGCTACCAGATGATCGAAATACTTGTTAAAAATTTTCTGAACAAAAAAATTGTTTTTAACAAGTATTTTCATGCAAGGTTTTTGACGTTTGGCGAATGGTTGCCAATAGCGTTTTTTCTACGCACCCTTTTTTCAAGCGGTTTTCTAACCAGTAACCTTTGGCTGCGTTGTACACTCGCTGCGAGCGTGTGGCAGAACATGCCTTCAAATGGACCTTTGAGCGTAAAAGACACGGCCTTCCTCGAGAGAAATTTGTCAAAATGGCATCGTATGTCGACAGCGCTGCACAGAACACCAGGCTGTAGTTCAACGTGTTCGATGTTATTGGAGTTGGAGGATGAAATAAATAATTCTTTAATGACAACCTGTAAATAGAGCAGTTTCTATTATCGAAGTTGTGGCAGTTTCTGTCAGAGATGTTCAAAATTGTTTTTTAGTGTGACCAGTCAGGGCAACGCATCGAAGAAGAAAATTTACGATGCAGCTACTACTGCAGTGGCCTGGTTTGAATCTATGTCAAACAAAGAAAGAGATATCTTTAGAAGAAACCTTTAACCTTAGCGAGCAGAATTAAACACCTTTATTACCTTTGTCAGAAAGCGTCCATTTGTGGAACAGATTGATGTAGTGTGTATGAGTAACGTTTGCTATACTAGTATTTGCCATATTAGTGTTGAAATACTGACTTATTACGGAAAATCGGTCACTTCAAACTATAAACGCATTAGTATCTCAAGCAGTTACAATAATGCCTTAAACAAAGGTTATTTGAAAAGCGGCATAATTGTTGCAAAGCCCAGGGTGTACTACTCATTTAGCCGTCAATCAATCTCGCTAAAAGCACTCCCTTCTCTCCTTACTTAAACACTGTGAAGAAGACCGATCATAACAGATTGTTTGCACTAAGACTGATTTCGCGTTTGTGAAACGGATGCCTTACAAGTATGTGACGTCACTCTCACTAGATCTTATCCTGCTTCCGTTTGGGTTGTTAGGGAGTTGATGTTTAGTGAAGGGCACCCTTGAAATCTTGTGGTTGTGCAATTTGTTCAGAACCGCGATAACAGGCCCAAACCTGTAATGCTTTTATTTTAAATAAGACTTTTTCTCCAGTACCTTGCACACACTTATTGACAAAGGTGGTACAAACTACTGATTGACGGATTTTTGTCTGGTAGATCTACATAGTGCGATATCATATGCCTAATAGAAACTGCAAGCAATCCCTAAGTTTTCGCTCTGTTTCGCTACCAATCAATTCGCCACAAAATTTCTTGATTTTTAACAGAGAAGGGAGAGACATATTTTTAGATGGTGGCGAAGTGCAGATCTGTGCTTCGCCTGGTTCATGGCTGTCAATGCCTTTTTGGGCTTAGATGCGTTTAACAAGTAGAAAACGCTGAAACTCTCTGTAATTCTTTTGCTTGACAGAATCGCCGGGCAGCATAATGTCGCGGTGCAAACTCTTACCTTGGCGGTTTTCTAGGTGGCTTTTCACTTCACAAGTAATTTGTTGTAATTTTGCCGCTGCTGCTGGAGCGTGGCACTACATTGAAGATAAAACACCTTTGTTCAGCCTTAGGCAAGTTAAAGCTTTATGTCATGAAACGTTAACCGCATTTTTTAACCAGTAATCCGTTATCACATACTCGCATGCGAAGGGGAAGTCTACACGATAGCGTGCTGCACAGAAACTTACACATTATAACCGGCTCGCGCTTTTTGTCAGCAGTGGATTATTTCTTTAGTACTAGTTAGGGTTGCCAGGTTGTCATTTTCAATGCCAAATTCTCGTTTAAAGTGGTTTTGGTGTGAGAAAATGCTATTTGGAGTGTACGTCAAGCTTTGGCATGTTTTTCGCCTTTTTTAGTAGTGTTGGCAGAAAAAAACGTTGTTTGGCATTTTGTTGAAACCTGTCTGCTTTGAGTTTAAAATTTTATATTTTTTCAGGCTGTTTGGCATTTATTGAAGCTATATGACATATTTTGCCCGGCAATCTAGCGTATTTGGTCCATGTAGACCTGGAAAGCCTGATATTGTTTCTATGGGTTCTCTGTGACTGCATTTTGTAATAGATGTTTTGTGGAATTGTGTGACATATCTAAGACAGCAAATGCCTGAGTACCAGATTCAGAGTAATTAAAAACTATGGCATGGTGCATATCTGTATTGTCACAACCTGTATTTCACTGTTTCAAACATATATAGGTATATTTATCAAGCATTTTCTATAAGAGGATATGGTACTTTTGGAGATTAACATTTTTAATGCCCAAGAGGTGTCAAGCGAACTAAAACATATCATAACGCTGTGGTTTCATCATTGGCTGTGCGGTAGTCAAGATAGTGAAGAAGGGGAATGAAATAACACTGCACAAGAGAACAACAAAACTTACAGAAAGCGCAAATTTTCGGAAAGCAACGACTATGCATTGAACGAAGGCAAGTGGTGGGCGGTAATAGTGGTTAATATGCGGGCATAGCTAAAATCAGATCAAAGTTGCACACAGGCCAGTATGCTGGCAGCGTTCCCTCTGACCACAGCCAGGGACAGGCGCTGGTGGAACCACTGTTGGTCCCTGGGGTCACCAGACATATCAACAAGTTTCTTTGCAAGGCAGCTCAAAAAGGGGCAGTGGACTTACCAAACATACCAGTGGTTTCAGTTGACACTGGTTGAAAGTAATAATTGCTAAGGAGGTCATTGTATTTTTGGCACTTTGCAACATCTTGTATTTTCGGCATTTTCATTAACAATTATTTATTTATTAATAGGCAATAACTGTGGGCTTGGTTCCATAGTAACATTGTATTTTTTCCATTACTCAATTAGGGCAATTCAAAACCGACAGCCATCAGTCTGTTTCGGTTTGCTTGGGACTTTTGGAAGCTATTTGATATTTTTTGTCCATGAGGGCTTTGCAACCCTGGTACTAGTTCAACTTTACAACAAAGCAAAGTCTGTGATAACTGGTTTGTACAGAAAATACTCCCTACTCTATTTCTACGTTAAAACCTTTCTACAGTAAACCACACACGTGCTCATAGGAGAGTTTTTCTGGCGAAGTGGATGCTGATTTCTGTTTGACTCTGCAACGTTAAAATGAGCTCAAGGATCGACAGCAAATTTTAACTTTGAATTTTCCCCGCTTACCCCAACGCAAATCAGCATTTGCTTTAACTACTGCCTTGCACTTTTTTGTCCTGGCAGGTCTTAGACTCGCTTCAATTAGATAAGAGAAAGTAAGAGAAAAAACAGAATATGCATTTAATCGATTAATGCGTTGCACAATCTCTTGAAAAATGTCGCTTTGATCCATTCGGTTGTATTTCATCAGTACAAAAGCCAACCAACATATGTTCAAGTAGAGAAAAGCCACAACAGCCGGTACTTTCCAAAGGTATATCTTTTGTCAGATCACACATTAAGAATTAAGGTTATGTGAGCTCGTCAAGAATTTAAATTTTATCTTTTATGAAACCTCTTCCACGAAGAAGAACGGTAACTTCATGTAGACGTCTGAAAAGCAGCTAAGCTTAATGGGCGGTACTGGGCGCTATCCACGGCAAAATACCGGAAAGGCTACCTTTGCTTTTTGCTGGGATTAAAGGCATGCTGGCCAAAATTGCCAGTGCCTTGTTTAGTTCAGCGAAAAACAGCGGAAAGGCTAATTTTGTTTTTTTTCGCAAGTGACGTAGGGATTACGTTAATCTGCTGAAGTGCATAATTCATAAACGTGCCGCTTCTTGTACGTGAGAATTTTCCTGCACGAAGGCGTGCAGGATCAGATAACGAGACGTCCGCAGAGAACGTCCCAGTTCACGTAAACATGACGACCGGTGCAAACGCGACGCTCAACAGCATGCAAGTGAAAAAGCAACAACAGCCCGACAAACACACGGTAAGCACCGAGATCCGACTGGGCCCCGAAGATATTCCCTACTGTCAAGTTGCAAATGCGGACTGTGAGCAAGACAGCGCAAGGCGTCCAAAGACATCCGGCTCTTTGTTCATGCGCGTGCGGACTTTTGTCTTCTGTCTATCGTTGCTGCAGCTTGTACAAGTCATGGCCAGCGGGTGAGTGGTAGATGATTTTGTTTTGCTGGTTTTTCGGTAAATAAATTTCGCGTACCCGTGCTCGCTCGCATCCGCAAATGTCGTTTGTGATATGGATCGCCGACGTACTATTCCACCTATTCACCAAGTCAGGATGTAGTGGATGTTCAATTTTTCTTATGGATAAAATTGGTGAAACATCTCCAAATTTACTCTTGTTTTACATAAAGTGTAAAAGTGGTTTTAAAAGCAGATTTATGGCTTAGTGTTACCATTTCCACACATACCCAACCACCTTAAGATTAATTTTGAATTGCTTCAGGGATGTATCACATGTCAAAACCACAATTTTTCTAAGATTTCTTTCTCCAGTGCGCACAGTCTCGATGATTAGGTTTTATTTAATCTACGCGGCCAATGAGTGTATATTTTGGGTGCGAAAGAAAGTAAATTCTCACTGCCGTAGTATTAGTAGGCTACACATATTTCAAAAACAATTATTCTTTAAATTTAATGTCTTTAGAAAAGATACAACCCGATAGATTTGAACAGTTCTACCCAAATCAACCTGTGCTTTGTCAGACAAGTAGTATTAAAATTTGCGACAATGTAATCGAGCGGGTGACAGCAACAAAACGAACTGGCGTCCTTCTTCGTCAAAGTGAGAGTAAAAAAATCAAGAGTTTGTTTATTAAAAATCAAAACTTTGTCACATCTGTTTCAGGCATAAAAACCTTTGGTTAATCAACGTGATGCACTTTTAATGGCATCAATTTTTGAAACTTGATGCTTTTAACATTTCGAAAACGCTCTTACAGGTATTCAAAAAGCACTCTCACGTCTGTTCAACGTAGATACAGATTGAGTACTTTTACCATGGGTCTCCTTCACAGCTGTTTTCACGTTGGAAATCTGAGCGTGATTCTGTTTGTCAGCTACATTGGTTCCAGATGGCACAGGTACGTTGAGCAGTCGAATTCACGCAGACCAAATGAGCGATTCACTTACACATAGCTGCTTATTGCAAGCTATACCAAAGAACACGAAACCGACTGTGACTGTTGAACAGTAAACAGCTTACTATTTGTTTTAACGAAGTTCAGTAAACTGGTGGTGTCCGAACAGCAGGTAGACAAAAAGCCATCCTGAGTGTGTGGCAAGATTAACATATACTGTACCCAGGGCCGTCGCCAGCGGGTACCACTGGCCCCCCCATTTGAAATCAGTGCCCCCCATTTCACGTTTGGTCCCCCGGTTGCTGCATACATCCAATACTGTATTTTAAAAATGTGGCCACCCCTTCTGGTTTTTGGCCCCTCTGTTTGCTTTTTGGCCCCCCTGCTGCTAAATCCTGACGGGCCTGACTATACCACTGTCGAACGGTATGGGCTACACGTAACTTGCTTTATGTGCCCCTTGTTTTGAAATATTTTCTTGGGTACGAATCAACACCATAGTCTAACTATCTAACTAAAGGGACGTTTAAAAACGAGCAAACACGTGTGACAACCTGTGTGCTATAAAGAACCAACTTCGGGAAAAACTAAAGAGGCAGTAATTAAAAAGTTTTTGAAACTTTCTTGTGGACATTCCTTACGCGTCGGCAGTGTTTTGACAACGATTTGTTATATGGCAGTATGAATCGCGTAATAGTCTGCAATGGGAGAGACGTTTGAGACAATACAGTTGCCGTTATTAAATTAATCCACGATTTTTGGTAATTTTTCAAGGTCTTTCTTTTACAGGCCTCGCGCAATAGCGATCGGTTCGGCTGTGATGGCGTTGTCTTGTCTAATGTCGTCTGTGCCGCAATTCGTCGGCGACCGGTACAAGGTTGACCTCTCACCTCACCCGCAGAATCTGAAGGAAGCAGCTGCTGGAACGGGTCAAACGCCGGGCCAGGGAATGTCTTTTTCTGCTGACGCTGCCAAACACAGTGCTGGTAGTGCAGACAGCGACGTAGCGCATGCGCGCAATAGCGGCGTTGCGCTCCGAAAGCTGCTGGGAAACGTCGCCAGTTCTACCAACAAACCCCATTTGGAAGGCGATAACAGTTCAAAATTTGCAAGCAAAAGCGGTCAAGGCCACATTTCAGATTTCATAAACTTCTCAACTACAACCTTGAGCTATCCCTTGATTAATTTTGCGTCACCGCCTGTGAACTCGACGAAGAGTCTCTCGATACCGCAAAGCGGAGACACCAATTGCGATGCAGAGCCTCAAAGTTCGAGTGGTTCTTTGCTATTTCTTTACATAGCAGTGGGGAGTATTTTGAAAGGAATGGGACATTCACCCGTCCACCCGCTGGGAATGTCGTTCATAGATGATTTTGCCCTAGAGACAAACTCTGCATTGTACGTAGGTAAGAGACTTCAAACGTAAAATGACGAACAGCCTCTTTTCTTAGTGTTTCACAGCAATATGTTTAAAAGCTTGGCTTTTCTCAGTTTATTTTCATTACATTTCGGTGTCGTGTTCACTGAACACAAATCTATTTGCACAAAGTACGTGTTCAAGCGCGTTACGTGGTACGTGTTCAAACGTTAGTACGTTTGCTAAGGTTTTTGAAAAGGAATTGAAAACACGCATTGACTTCACTTTATAAACCCGATAAATCCGAAATTTCAAGTTATATCAACTACGCAAAAAATTATGTTGGTTCACAAAAACGACAGCAACAAACGGGTGTTTCTTAAATTCAAATCTGTTTCGGCTTTTTTTGAAATCGCGCATCCCTTCGCTAGTTTTTCACTTGCACACTGGGTCAGTTGAGTCTTTGCAGCCTGTCCATAAATCGAAGAAACACTGCGTTCTTTTGAGGTTGATCGAGCTCAGACATCACCCACAGACTCTGCAGCCAGTGATTAGTTGTCAGTTTCCTTCTACCTTGCTACCTTGTGCCAAAGCGAAGCTTGGCGGTCTTGCGGTTCATTGTATCTGCATGAAAGCGGTAAATCTGCGACACGCTTTGCTTATTTCAGCAAAGACTATTTATAAAGCGAAAAATTGTAAACGTTTTGATAGACAGCATCTTGTCGTTTATCACGTGAGAATCTTGAGATGCATGGCCGGTAAACGTCGCAAAAACCTTTCAAACTCTAACCCCTTCAAGCTGATCGAACCCAGCTGAAAAGCAGCTCAGCGTCGTCCGCATATTCATTACCAGGGTGAACGACGTACAGTCAGCTTTTAAATGACTGGCAAACCTTGCCGATGTATAGTTGTTGAGAAAATCGTATTAAATTTAAACCACATACTGTACTCGGAGAGAAGACTGCTTATAACATATTCTTAGCGATTTCAATAAACTTCGAAAATACGTTACATTTACGAAAAATGGCGTTTCGACCAGGGGTGAGTGGCAATTTTACAGGTGCCAGATCTCTGCGGGGCATTTTCGCTTATATTTGTAGGTAATGACCCATCATTCACTGGTAGAGGTAACGGAGCTCTGGCACGCTCCGGCAGCACTACACCACTGGTTTAGACAGTACTTCACAATTTCCAAAACTTTGACAATTATTTACCAAGAAGAAACAACACATTTTTTTAGTTTTTTTAAACTCAAATAACTCTAGTGTTTTATAGATCGACTCAATCAGCAATGTTTTTCTTTTTTCATCTTGATTGTCTTTCAGCAATCGTTACTTCACAATCTTTTACGTGTTATGCGTAAGTAACTTAAATGTCAAGAATTCGTGTTTTTGAAATAAAAACGTTTGATGGTTGGAAACAGTCGTAAACCAACCCATGTTGTCACTTTGAACACAGTCGCTTGTGGCTGACGTACCTTGTGTTTTCGAATCCCGCAATTTGCATAGTACAGTATGACGCAAAAATGTCGAAATCAGTCACCATTTGCTTGAGCCGTCCAAGAAAATCGTTAAGTGCATTCACTACAGTCGAACGCTTGCAATGTTAACAGGAAAAGAAATAATTTATTTAAACATAGAAAACCGAACCGATTTAAATAACGCAGAAGCTGCAACTGATCTTGATTTGGCCCAAAATCGTCATGCAGCAGAGTTAAACTACATGATTTTTGCTGTTACCCTTTTTAAACTTGGTCGGTGCATCCATAACAAGTGAAATCCGAGTTTGATTGTAAAACAAACGTTGCCTCCTTGGAAATGCGCTCCTTCCTGCTCGTTTTACATCAACACTTGTGCTTTCACAAAGTGTCACTGAAGCAGGGGCTTGAGATTTGCTGCGCACAGGCACGAAGAGAGAAAAATTAGACACAACATGCAATTCACAACTTACATGTTTCTAGAAGATCGTTTCGCTCTTATGTCAATTTAGGTGTATTGTTAGATCATTTACTTTTTTACGGAAAGATCCAGTCATTTGTTGAGGAAAAAACAAAATCCAAAGCTGTTTAAACTTGCTGAGTTTTCAGGGTGAATATAAAGATAAACATGTCTAACGAAGCAATAATCACATCCTCCCTAGCTCATTTTCAATCTTTACTGGTAGTGCTTTTCTCTTGTATCATTCATATTCTTCGAACAATAAGAAACATAATGTTTATTTCTATTTGTTCAAAGTGATATTTTTTCAAAAAACCTTATATAATCACTTCATTAAACATCTGCTGAAAGGCAACTTTCAACGACATTCAACATTTGCGATTCAGCGTTTGCACATGAATTTACTACAATCAAACCCTTCCAAATCCAAACAGTTTCATGTGATCATGTGACTGCTGCGTGTCTAACAGAAAACCACTTTTCAGGTGCGGTTTCAGCGCTTTCTCTGCTTGGCCCCGCATTCGGGTTCCTGCTGGGATCAGTGACCACTGCAGTGTGGGTCGATAGCGGATGGCCGAACACAACTATGCCTGCCGGGCTGAGCGACAAGCATCACGACTGGGTGGGAGCCTGGTGGATCGGATATCTCGTCACGGGATTCCTCCTGCTTGTGGTTACGATACCTTTCTGCGCGTTCCCTCGGTAAGCAGAGCAATTATGATTTGATCGATCAAACGTTCGTGATACGTTTCAGTGGCTGAAAAAAAACGCGCAATTCTAATCCATGTTGTAATTCATCCTGATCAAAACAGTTGCACGCTTGTTAAATTTTAGTCAATGTAAAAAATGACTATGACTCTTTTTTTGACTAGAGCGTCGGTGCAAGTTTAAACGAACACGTTGCCATGACTATTTGTGAATTTTGCTGCTTTAGAGAGTTTTATGTTTTTTTCGCGCTGGAACTTGCTCTTTTTACGCTAATTTCCCAGATTCTCGCGCCATTGCTTCTGGAAATTACCGCACTGTTTGCGACAACAGTAACGCGTAGTACCAGAAGAAAACTAAGATAACGAAAGGCAGACCGCGAAAGCACGCGGGCGTGTTGCTCAACTAAGACTTCGATGACTTCGAAATCGCTTCAAACTATCTTTAACAGTTTGTCCTACAGGACATTTAGTATCCTTTCACCAACGTGCCTTCAGTGCAAAAGCATACAATCAGTTTTCGAAAAAGTCACAGGGTTTTTAAGCACCTTTTGCTGCATTGACAAACGGTGTTCCCTCCAAGACAATTTTGCATTCAGCAAATGTTGGTTTTGATGAGCATGCGGTTGCGTAACCACGTGGACACACAGTTGGTGAAGCGTTTCAGGCGGTAGGTCTATAGTGGTTCCAAAACTTGTTCGAGCCGTCACCCAAATCAAGGTAGCGACTATGTCTTATTAACCTCACGTTTTCCCAATGATCGCTCATAATATAGAACAACATTGTGGTTTTGGTTCCGCGTTACCCCCCAGGAATCGCAGATTACCCCCGGGGTCTAATTTACCACCACTTTGGGAACCACTGGTCTATGCGATATTAAATTTGTAATGTTGCAAATGCGCGAGAATGAGATTTCACTGCGCAAATGGTCTGGTGGTACTGCGCAGTTGCTCACCATGGAGGGAACACTGTTCATAATTGTTTAACGTTCGATCATGTATTTGATGGCTTTCAGTACTTTTTGGTTTATGCCCTAAATATCTAATCATCAGTGGTTTCTGAAAAAATTTGCATTTTGAAACTTTTACATGTACGCAATGATGAGCAGTTGGTAGATTTTATAAGCGAGAACCTTCATCGTCTTCAATGCGCCAAAATGGCTTCTTCGCTTGCAGAGTGATCAGCAAAGAAGAGGAAAACGAGGACGGGACAGGCCACTGCCTCTCCGGCTTGAAACGATTCTTTTCGGACGAGGACTCGGTTTCTTCCCTGTCGGAGAAAGAGACGCAAAGCGATTCCTTGTCCGACAGCGAGGACATGTGCGACGCCAGCGGATGCCTGCCGTCCTACTCAAAGCATGACATCGTGGGCCGGGACAGTGTGCTGCGTGTGCCTATGTGCAACCGCGACGACTTGCCAAGCCGGTCCAGCACGCAGCAAAGGGCCAGCGTTGCCCTGTGCCTCACTTCCGTCACGGAAGCCCCACGTATCACTTTCGAGCAAACTGACCGTGCGCTGTCGCGAACAGCTGACCTCGCTGCGGCGGGGCCCAGTTCTGGCCCCGGCAGCTCTTTGCACGTGCCGAAAATGCGGTTCCTGCGCTCTGCGTCCGCCCCAGCGATACATGCCACATGCAAGGCGCGCATGCCGCGTGCGCTCAGCCTCGCCCCGGACGAATGCGTGCTGAGCAGAACCGTGCTGAACCGGAACGCCATCACCACGGACTGCAAGGCAACCTTCGACAACATTTCAATCCACGGTGAGAGGCTGTGTGGCCTGGCGCGTGTTTTTGGGCTTTGGAAACAACGGGAAATAAGCGCCTGCAAATATAACAAATTAGCAATCTTTTCTGTTGCCCGATTAAACCTTTCGTGATCGCTGTTTCAAACGTCAGCATTGCGGATAATTCAGAAGTAAAGCTTTCACAGTGCATAGGCATGGGAGGATGCATCAGTAAGCATTCTTTTATGATTTCAAATCTGTGATCGCCAACCGTCAGAACATGAACCCAAATTGCGATGACGGGCTAGCCCGTTAACTGCGCAGCATTGCTGAGTTGCTCGACATGTGTTTTTCTCCGACACCAGGCTGCAGGATGAGTAGTTTCGACATTAGATGCGCTTTCCATCCGCAATTTTATCCTTAAATTGCCGCTTTGGTTAAATCCGATTTGCATTAAGTTCATAGGAGTTGGATTGGTTGACGTTACATCTTCCCGCGACAGAGATACAAAGCGATTTGATAAAAATTACAAGTGAAGCGATTGCACAAGTTGCAAAAACACTTTAGTTCTGCAATGTTGGTGGCGCAGCCGGTAAGTAGGGAGGTCCGCACATTTGAGACTCAGTCGCCGAACGCGTTCCCACTTCCCACACACAACTGAGACAGTGATGCAACTTGCCCTGTCACAAGATTTAGTTATTGAAATACAGTAGTTCTTGGTTGCTTCGTTTGATTTCAAGCTCTGGATTTTCGGTAAAACGGATATTGTTTGCGCTGTACCTACCACAATGGTGCGGTTTTGGGCGGGGCAAGGTTGAAGCAGCGGGTCGCTAACGATATTTCTAGCGGTTAGATTTCACCGGGCCGCTAATGATGGAAGAACGTGTTCGCTGTAACAGTGAGATTGTTTTTTGCTTGATATTTGTAAGTAAACCTTATAATTTTTTAACAGGCCATGGGCTGGCCGGATTGAAAAAAATAAATGTCCCCGGTCCACGGGCTGTTTATGGGCTGGATTTTGCTGGCTATGAGCGGTTCGGGCCCAAAACACTTGGACCGTGCCATCTCTAGTGCCCGCGTTTTCGCTTAAAAAGGGATTAATGTCTGTTATGTGCTTTGCTCATTGCAATAGCTTCATTTAAATATTAAAAGGGTATTTTTCTTCTTCAAGGCTTCACGAAAGGCTTAAAAAACTTGCTGCGCGATCCCGTTTTCATGAACGTCACGCTTGGATTCGTCTGCCTGACAAGCTTCCTCGCAAGTTCTGTCACTTACGTCTGCAAATACATGGAGACGCAGTTCGACCTGAGCTCATCATCGGCGAACCGGCTCAACGGTAAGAACAGTCATTTGCATACACGGCTTACTTGGTCAGCGTAGAGCTGCAAAACCCCAATATTTCACGTGTGTGAGCTGCGCCAGGGACTTTATCTTTGCGAACATCCTGGGAAAAAAGCGATTGTAGCTTTTGCGGCAACCTGAGGCCAGTTACATGTGAGCTCATGTTCGCTGTTGTTTCAGTCATTGGCTCATAACTGAGCTGCTGTAGCTTGAATGGTACAACAGCAACGTTTTAGTTCACTTTCACATTTTGCAAATCAAACAATTAAATCTGTGAGGAAATCGAAAAGTCGGTTATTTTATTTTATATTTTCATAATATTACATTAAAGTTTGGTTGAGATCAAATTAACGGGGACCGGGATGGTCGGGACCGGGATGGACCGCCGTCGTCGGTAGTCGTGTTTCGTCTTCTATTACGCGTTTAACCAGACAAGTCCTGTGCATTGCTATTTAACTAAGGCCAGCCACGACTTCGCGTCAACACAGTAAGTGCCTCACTTTGTTATCTCCACGTAATGCACCAGACGTTACCTCTTCAAAGCAGTTTTGACGGCCCGCTTTGCAACTGAAGCTATGAATCATTTGTCCCGCTTACTTACCAACTCTTATTCCTCCTGAACAACCTCGCTTTGCGGAATTTCGATGCTTAATTGCTTGTCCGCGTTTATCAACACACCATCAGCAGCCTGCATTTCATCACGGCAAGCGACAAGCGATCCATTAAGCAGCTTTCGTTGATCGATTTATCTCTTGAGATCGGGGCTCGAACCGAACGATTGCTTCGCAGGGTGCGTGAACTTGCCGATGGCCGTGGTGGGAAACGTCATCGGTGTGTGGTTCATTCGGCGAAAGAACTTGAACGTGAAGCGAACCGTCTTTACGGTCTTGGCGTCTTTGGTCGGGACTGTCGCCTTCGTCATACTACTTCTGTTCTGCGGCTGTGAGGATGACGCCGTCATTGCCGACAGTGGTGCAAAGTTTGCCGAGTGAGTAAAGCAGCGTTTCACGATAATTTTGCTAATTTTAATAATGGTCTTGCAAAGCTGGTTGATGTTCAGGCGAGTAACTCGCGAGCATGGCGTCACGGGAACATGCGGAGCCACAAAACAGTTGCTGTCTTGGCGGCCCCGGCTTTAAGGTAGATCTGTGCTTCTTTTACTCTATAAATAGTACTTGGCGTCCCCGCAAAAGCGCCTCAAAAATTTCATCCCTTTCTGCCCACTCCTCATAACGGCTTATGTTGCGGATCTGCACAAGTGCTT
>JGI24158J21664_10004150_pt1 | contig 18527 bp, 14 predicted proteins | sample Ectturendosymbi3_FD_21664 | JGI IMG/M metagenome (IMG submission 21664)
TGAATATCTTTGTGAGACAATCATTGACCTTTCTGTAGTCTCGTTTGTTTTTGGTCTCGCACCATTCTACCTGTTCTTGTGGCTTCGTCAACGAGTTCTATATTCCCTACGGTTTATGAAAGAATTGAACACACTTGTTGTAAAATGCTTTTCATATATACTTCTGGGATGCCTTATCGTCGAATCATTTGGAAGTGTCATACCGTATATCTTGCCCAAGCTGTACAGTGGATCGCCCGACGGATGTTTCAACTTCAAACATCGGCGTTACACAACAATTCATTATCTAGCGGTGGTGTTCAGAATAACAGGCCAGATACTGTTGTTAGCATTATTCATATATCCCCTTATGGTGCATAAGAAAATTCAAATGACTCTATTTAGAAGAAACAGAGGAAATTCATTGGCAAACGTGATGGTCTCATCTCCTGAGGACAAACTTGTTGCGGTCATGCTAAGGTCTCTGTGTTGTACATCCGCTTCAGTGACTGTCGATGTAGCAGCTGCTTTTACTGTAACCTCTGCTATATCAGTAGATGTTCCTAGAGTTTTCATCAACGTAATTTACGACGTTAGCTTAACTCTAAATGTTGTGTTCATGGCCTTTTGCTTTCAAGCCTATAGAGCGATCTTCATGGCACCTATTCACGGTCGTATTGCAACAGACAGCAGTGAAAACGTTGTCTGTCATCATGTGGGACATCCTTTGTAAGTACTCTTTCGAGCCGATATCTTGCTGTCAATCCAGGGATACATGGCCTGGATGAAGTATATGGAAATCATGATTTTTAATGGTGCCTTGTCATGTATCCGTTGGAATTTTGATTTTTTTAATTTTCCTTTCCTGACTTTCATGCCGATTGTTGTATTCACAAACTACTTATTTCTGATATTTTAAGAAATCCCGGTTGTTTCATAAACGAGATGTGAAGAGCGTCAGCAGATTGTTTTTCCAGCTTCGTGACTCGCATGAGTGAAGCACATATCGTGAAAGTAGTCAACGTGAGGAACGATACGTGTGGCAGCTCAATATCTGGAAAGACTCACTGAGCTTCAGTGCCACCCTCCACTTTGAAGTGCCACTGTCGAGATAGCATATCGCTATTTTGTCTTAATTTTTTTTACAAAAGTATTTTTGAGTTTACTTGCAAGTACCTGTATCTTTCAGATCTTGACACCCACGTTTGTAAGTAATCTTTTAATTGTACTGTATGTTTAAAGTGGGTTTTCCATAGACAGTGACAAAGTTATCATTGCATCTCATTTAACAAAAAGACATTGTTAAAAGGACTACCTGTGTATAAAGCTTTGATATCAGAGAAGCGATCTGTATTTTTCTTTTGCATTCCTAGGTCTAATCGCATATCGCCCAATGGAGATATTCGCAATATTCGTCGTATTGAGTGCTTGCTCCACTGTTGTAATGCGTTTGTTGCGAACTCACCTTTGTGAAGCAGTAACTTTTCGGTGAATACGCCTCAATTTATCTTCAAAGAAGAGTGTTGCTGAATTTACAGGATTTTCAAGGGCTGTACTTGTGCCCTATTTCTAATCGACTATTTTCTAATTTTTTAACAATGCCCAATAGAGATAGGACCACATTACTAATAACTCAGTGTACTTTCTGTTAAATTTCATACTTTAGTCATAAGCGTGTGCATCACCTTGAAACGAAAATTGACACCAATTTTTGAGGTAAGCGAAACCTTTGTTGTTCAACTTTTTGTTTTATTTACCGAGGATTTCGAGAAAATAAATGTATTGAAGGCAAAACGAGGGAAATTACTGCGCCCTAATCCGTGTCGCGTTTTTCGCAGCAGTTTCACCTCAGTTGTGACTGTCATTCCTTTACGTAAATCAAATTGTGATGTGTACATGCCACAGAAGATGTCAACCTACACATCAGGTGCTTAAGATAGTAACAATTTTATTCCAGTAAAAGCAGGTTTTGCCATCTAAAGGCAATGCAATTATGCTTTTACTCAAACTCTAAACTAATTCCCTGCAATTTGGCAGCTGACATTGACTCTGCGTATTGTCTACGGATTGATAAGCTTCCTGAAAATAAATGTTCTATTGTCAAATATTATGTCATTTTGATCCTAATGGTGCAAACAAAAATACTTGTTGCAAAAGAGATTGCAGTGCGTATTTTATTTACTGAAAGCCACTGGTGATCTGCAGCCTGCAAACATTTTTTGACTTTTCAACTTGTTGTGTTTGAAATTCTCGTTGTTGTTTTAAATGGTTTGGTCATTACCAAATAAAGTATAAGTGCAAACAACGAAATGAAGCAGTACTGACAATTTTTTCGCTTGTGTTAGAACAGCTATCCCAACCCGCGGCCCAGGCGAAGGTTTTGCGCAGTCTAGTTTATGTTTTCGCATTAGTAAATGTTTCCTACGTACTGTCAGCCTGTCTTTATTTTGACAACCTTGGATTTGACATTTTTGACACAGGTTGTCCTCAGTGCCACTTTATCACGTCTGTTACCATTGCAGTTAGGATTCGAACGCATTCAGTGTATTGGCTTAAGCGAAATTTCATTTTCTTAGATCCAAGTAAGTCATTCAATGTGTGGTCCTCATTAATATGTCATTGTGCGGCCCTGGTTAAGATAGCGACATGATATTTGGTCCAGTAAGCCATTTTGATTGGACATAGCTGTGTTAGAATCTAAGGAACACAAAAATGATCTTATATGTAAAAACTTCAAAACTTTTATATTCAAGAAACGTGTCATGTACGTCAAGTAATTTACAAGAGTTCTTAAGAATTCTCCCTGATAAAAAATGCGTTTAAAAGCAGAAAAAATGTTAACTGGACGAAGGAAATGTGCAAACACCAAGGAATCGCTTGGAGCAAATAAACAGCTTGTGTCTCTAAAAGCATCATCGTAAAATGGATAAACAAAGTTTTGCACACTCACTAAAGCAATCAAATATCATTGCGGTGCGTAGCAGTTAATGTGACAACCGTCATACCAGGGGCGGGTCCAGGCGATCGCAACCCTAAAACCTACGAAAGCAACTTTATTGACCATGAATTTGTACAATTCTGAAAATAGCATTCGCGATGTAAAGCCGTTTTGCAGTCCATTGTTTTGTCACAGCAGTGTTGTGAAGTATACGCCATCGCTCTTACAGCAGTGAACCCGTAATGAGATTTCACCACCAAATATTTTTGAAATCGCCCCCCACTAACCTTACTGGATGGATCCGCCCCTGCGTCAGACAGACAAATATTTAGGTGGTTAACTCTTCGCGATTTATTTCCGAATTAAAAGAACCAAAAGAGTATAAGATCAATCATTGCAGTACATTCGAAAAGACATTTATAAATACACGACGAAACATCATCCTAAGCATCAAATTTGACTCATACACCTATGGACTTTACAGAATATTTAAATCCAGTTCTTTTCACCAATGATTTACCAAACTTTTCTAGAAAATTTCGGAGCATGGAATAAATGACAGTGATGCATTCAGACGATACCGTTGCCCATAAAATTCGAAAACAATTGTCATAAAAACACATTTTCTAAGAAATCTTGTAAAATAAATTTCAAATACACGTAAAGAGATCACTGATAATGCAGCTGCCAAGGTTCAACAGAAACCGGTCAAAAGTATCATGAAAAAACTAAGGTATTCTTCCCATAACTTCATCACGGAACTGTTACTAAAAGGCACAGATGGACACAAAGCTGTCTGTCTTTTCCGCGTTCACCAAAACATTTGAATATTAGCATCTGCCAGGTTCTTTCTATTGCATGCATTCAAAATATATCAGTTTTGCATTGAGCAACTGTGCCATTCAATATCATCTGAGATCGTAGCGAAAAGAGTGGGAGGAAAAATGCAACAGAAGCATGCAACAGTATTTCGGTTACACACATGAAACTGAAATTGTGCTTACAGACAAAATCTCATCAACGGCAAACTCGCAGTGTTCTGATAAAAGGTGGTTACGATTGCTGAAATTGCTTGCAATCAAGAGTTTTTTTTGTAAAGCCTTCAAATGCAATTGAATAAAATGACAAAAATTCGATTTTAATTATTTAACCTTAACTTAAAAACTATAGGTCTTGAACTAAATTGATTTGTCCTGAAGTGTCCAGGTTTTTTTAAGGTGTTTTAGGGACCCGATTCGGGTCCCTAGAATTGAAAATCGGGTCCCTAGAATCAGCGAAAATTATCATCGGGTCCCTAAAATCAGAGAAAATTAGGTCCCTAGAATCAGCGAGCTCGGGTCCCTACATGTCCATACCGGGTACCTAACATTTTCCTTAAAAAAACTGGAAGTGTCCCAAACGCCGACCGTCTAATGAGCATAAGGTCGGGCGGTTGTAAATCATAAAACCATAAACTGATTGCTCATTGCATGTAGGCTTACTGAAGTCAAATTTGCTTGAGTGATAAGTGAAAACCTTGACGCAACTGACACGAAAACGAGAAGTGAAAACTAAACTAGAACGAAAGCAGTTCCCAAACATTAATCCTAGACTCATGCGGGAAACCCTGACATAAACAATTCTTGTCGGAAGTGGAAACAGAAAGCACAAAGTATGTCTTTAAGCACGCCTCTTGTCAAAGTTTTATTGGTGTAAACTGAGACTTTTAAATCTTTGTGTTACTCTTTAGGCGACAGTTTTCTTTTTCTATGCATGAAAATACGGAGTTGTTCACATAGGTTGTTTGCTATATGGCTACCTGTAGTTAATATGCTTTGCTGTCAGCAAAGTAGGTGAGAAAAAGTTAGTTTTGTGTGCTTACCTAGATAACTTCTAAAAATTCTGGTGCAGGGATGCTTTCCTTCTGGTCATTGTATAATTTGCAGGTATGGTTTTATAAACGGTTCATGAATTTACACTCTAAAGGGAAGACACTCATTAGAGTTATTGCTGCAGTGTGATGTAAAACAAGAAAAATGCAGGAAAAGCAATCTAATTTCAACCCAGCTATTTTGCACAAGAGTATTCTGCATTGGATGAAAATTTGTGGTTCATAAGTTTACGTGCTATTACATTTTGTGCATTTTACGTCACTGCGTGCTTCAGAGAACTATGTGATCAAAATTCTTTGAAAACGGTTTCTTTTATCAATATCATATAAAACGAAAAAAGCATAAAATGGACATGATGTGCTCACATGAAACATGCGCTGATGATCTGACGGGTGCGAAAATGATACTGGCATCACCACAACAAAGGTCAGAATTGAAAATGCCTTGCACATTGCAAAACGCAGACTTCTGACCTCCAATTTTTTCCCCAACCATCAAACATCCGGGTAATATCACTGATTAAAGACCCATGCTAGCGGCGGAAGAAATGAAAAGGACGGTGAATAAATTAAATTGTAACGTGCATGAAGTATTTTTAATAAGAATTTCGTGAAGCTTTTAAGTAAAATTGTTCCATTCGTTTTTCGTATTTATGAATTTTTTGCATATATTTTATCGTGTCACTCCTGTTCAAAGCAGTGGTAGCTTTATCTGTTCCTCTGGTGTGTGGACGGAAACGACTCGATGCGGCGAGTAATGGCAAAAAATTAACCCCTTGGTGGAACCCAACAGATTAAAAAATGTTATTCATGCAAAGAAACAGCAATTAAAAGCTCTCGATTTTCTCTAGGCTTTCAAGGAATTATCCGACTGGGCTCTACTTTCATCTTTTCGCGATGATTCAAACTTGCACATATCTGCATTCAAGTAAAGAAAGTAGCGGAGAAGTCATGGCTTCAGAACAAAGCCTACAATTCTTTGCATTTACGGTAAGCTGAGGCATGAAAGTAAGCAGCCCTCCCAGTGAAAAAAACTAAAATGCAATTTTGGGTTAAATTTGTGAACATAAGTTTTCGATTTCTGGAAACCGAGCAATGTGTTCTAAAAAATAATCTGGCATCATAGCAGAAAAAATCGCACAATGCTACATACATCAAAGACCAAAAAATGGTGCTTTACCATTAGGACAACCTTGTCAGATGAAAGGAGATTTTCAAAGATGTTTTATAACCAGGCACCATCACAACGCCGGATACACACGAGGTACATTTAGAGAGGAAAATACTATAATGGTAGCAGGAGTCCTCCAATCTGTCAAAACACTGAATGCTGCAAAAGGTGTAGGCTACGATGAAATGCAACCTGAAATGCTCGAAGCCTTGAACCAAGGAGTTCTTTCGCTGACTCTTGTGTGTCAAGTGATCTATACGCGCACCCACATAACTAGGGTGATCACCCCATGCCAAACTAGGGTGATCATCCCCATGGGCCTACAAAATAAGGGAGACAGGAGTGAAGGCACTAACTACCGGGAGATAACCCACAGAATTCACAAATCTTTTCACGAGGAATCATATCTTATGCTTTTCTGAAGTCGACAAAACATGTCTAGACGCTTTTGAAATACTCTCAACAGAAATCCCAAGATTTCTGGAAAATTTTCTGGAGATTGTTAAGTTCGTGTGTATTACTACGGTGAGATGAAACCGCACTAAACATCATCTAGTTTTGGTTCATAAATTTCGCGCAGTGGTGTTGGAGGTGGGGATGCAGGAGGTGCAAGCGCAAGCCCAAACTTTTGATATGTCAAAAATCCAAGCAAAATCCTCGAAAATCCGGGCAAAAATGGTGCCCAACGTTGTTTGATAACAAAAAATGGCACCCCACGTTTGCAAAAAAACACATGAAGACTTTTCTGTTAGACGGTTGAAACCTTTCGTGCACTTGAATGAAAACGAGTTTTTAACCATTGCTTTGTCTTTGCTTTTGCACTATGTGTCACTTCTACGGATTTCCTGCACATCAAACGGCGCAACCCGCTGTTGACACGCGCAAGCAATTCATCATGCACTTTCACACATGATTCGTTTTAATCATTGCATGTTTAAAAAGGTAGGATAGTTCAAACGTGACAGTCGTCAGTTGATGCTCACATAACGAATTTACTACTGAAAAGTTGATCGAGCGTAGTTTCCAGTAGCCGATACCTGCCAGTAAGAAAAGGTGCAGCACTTTGCTGAAATGCTTGATACAGAAGAAGATTTTTTACAAAGAAAAAGATTACTGCAGAAAAAACTAATCCACAAACAATTACTTTATGTTTTTTGTCATGTTGAGGCAAACGGCAAGAAAAATGCTAAAATATAGCATTAACTACAGTTAATTTATCACGTTTTTTTCGACAGTGAATAGTTTTTATCAGAAAAGAAATCATCACATATTATATGGAGCAAAGTATGTAGTTCGAGCGAGAATAACTAAACCATCTCATCAGTTCGATTATTGCAATGACTTTAACAATAAGGCGAAAGTTACGTTTTCATGCATTGATTTTTGTGATAAAATTAAACGATACAATGTGATTGAAAATGCGCTGGCTTTCAAATTTATGAGTATATTGCTTCAAAAGTTTCCTTGTATTTTGAAAGACCAGGGCCAGTTGAATTTTATCAAAAGGTCGAGATATTCTTTTAGTAGAATTGCTTTTCCATGATTTCTTTTGTTTACTTAGAAAGTTAAGATTCTTCAGATAATGTTCATGCAGACTCTCCATTATGGTAGATTAAATTTTTTCTCAATAACAAGACACAGTGGCGTGCAGAGAGGGCGGTGCGAACGGTGGGACGGCCCCGGGTATTCAAGGCAAGGAGGTATCCAAAGAGTGAAATTACAAAAATTTAAATGCTGTAACAAGATGATTTTCCTTTTGTAAGGTTACTAGCACATGCTGCATGCATTTAGTTTTGTGTGTGCGGAATAGCATGCATGTTGTGTCAACAAACTTCGCCAAAACGTTGCTTTACAAACGTGAATATGACATCACGTCACAAGCAGAGTTTTTCCAGTAACAATGATCACCATATGCCACTGCTCAATACTAGAATTTGGTAAGGGGGCATCCAATCAAGCAGTCGCCCCGGGCATCGCCGTGCTTCTGCACGCCGCTGACAAGACGTCATCTATATCAATAAGAAACTGATATTTTCTTGCTCAAACAAAAGTTTCGTTTTGTCTGCAGTTTTTACCACATGCATATGTTACCATTCTAAGACATAAACCTTTGGAAATTCAAAGCTTTTCCTAATTCGTATGCAATTTCCTGGGAGAACTGATGAAAGGCAGTGACAAATAACATATTTTCAAATATCAATAATGCATATGCAGCTTTCTTTTTCGTCTGACAAGTCTCCAACTAAATATGTTTCGAAAATCAGAAATCAAATAATTTCACCAAATATTTCTGCTCCCCGAATCAGTTTGGTTCATGTAAAAACGAAGACAACTAACATTGCTTAAAACTTGTTCATTCAGACAGAGATGTATCAGCTAATTCAAAGCGTTGCCATTTCACCTGAAATTTTCATCACAGCAGCAACGATAAACACAATAGCAGCTTTCAGTTATTTTACAGCAAATGGATTGCAGAAGGAATAAAATAGAGGCAACTCAAAGAGATTTACCAATTTTTACCTATAGGCTATTTCTCATGACCTATGTCCTTACATTGGTTCTAGGATAATTGCAAACCGGACAACTGCCAATTAGGACAATTGCCAAACGAGTAACTGCCANCTAGACAACTCCGTAGAGGACAATTATCAACTGNAAAATTCTCAACGGGACAACTGCCAACTAGGACAGTTGCCAACCAGCACAACTGCCCACTGTAACAACTAACAAGAGGACAAATGCCCTTGACTTGCAAAAAAAGTCATACAATTTTTTCATAGAGCAATTACGATGGATTAAGCAAAACATACCGATTAACCTAAAATTTCTAGCGCATAAAACAATACGAAAATGCAGTAGTTTTTTAAAAACAGATCCACTGTTTGAATATACGCCTACCATTGTTAGCTCTGACTACTAAGTCTTTATTTATTAAGCACTGCGGTGGTGGCCTCCAGAAGAGAGGCTGGTCAACAAGAGACTTTGGCCAACATCCTAATAAAGCATAAAATAAAGCAGTCCTGCAGCTTTAGCTTTGGCATATATACTAAAAGGAAGGCTGTACTGGCAAAAGAAACCATTTGCAACCATGCTTTACAGAGGACATTGTCCGGTTCACAGTTGTTCTTGTTGCCAATTTTCCTGATAACCTTCAAATCCAGTGCAAGTAATTTGTTTTTTTACTGGAATCCCACTACAATAAAGGAAGATGGAAAAGAAAATATGCTGTATACTGTTTCCAAAATGCATGTTTAACAATGTTTTTGTGATTCTCACATTTCCTTACAAACAAAACAGTACTTTTTCAAAAGCATTTGGCAGCCCAAAACATTTCGATAAACCTTGAACTTAAGAATTCAAAATTATTTAGGAGCTAGTTAGAGGCACTTAGTTGTGGCTAGGCAAGTCATCACTTTGTCCACCTTTATATAATACACTCTGGCGTCATCATATTTGCAAGTTTCGAATTTGCATGTTTTTGTTTCTGTTAAACACAGTTTTGTAAGGCTGATTGTTATTACGATATGAATAAAACCGAAGACGATAACCCTATATTCGTGCTATTTGCACTTCACACGTCCAGATGCAAGTGAACATGTTTAAGTTGAAATGAGATTCTAAATGAGATTTTATTCCTTTAACGCAACAGCATCAGCAGGGGTTTGAAATCATGAGTTTCTTGTCAACACTCTGTTGTGTTAATTGATACGCCTATTTGCTTCGTCAGACAAGACCTTTTGTATTTCTGTTGTGTGAGAAGGCGACTTTACTCTTGAAGAAAATCGATTCAACAGAAATTCTGAACACAATCATCGCTTCTTGAACTTGAATGTGACATGTTATAAAGTAAGTTAGACTGATAGTAAATATTGAGCCTTTGTTGTAAATAATTGCTTTTGCATTTATTTACTGGAGTACAAACTTTTGTTTCATATACAAACTTTTGTTTATATATACACACTTTTGTTTATATTTACCGGAGTATGTGCACCGTTGTTTCAAATATTAAGATTGTAAGCCAGAAAGCTGAAAAGCTATTTAATGCTAAAGCAAACAGAGTAGTTTTTGTGATTTCGTGGTTTTCTTTTACTTGAAAGTGAACAAGAGTGATTTTGCCCAAACTATATACATCACAATAACACAAATGTTGAGGACATTTTTGTAAAATATAACAACTGAAATTCAACTGCGGTTACATTTTGGAACTGTCATTGCTATCGAGACCTTTCACAAATTTCTTCTCTGAACAACTTCCTTCAAAGTTCTTGTTACAAAATTGACAAATCCAATAGCAAAATGGCATTTATTATAATTGTGATCGTTTTTAATCCAAAATGAAAACCATTTAGTAGCTATCACAGTGGTGTAGCACTTGGGAGTGCAGGGGGTGGAAGCGCACATCCAAAAGGTTTGGTTTGTCGAAAATCCGGGAAAAATCCCGAAAAACTTGGCCAAAATTTCTGAAAATCTTGTCAAAATCCTCAAAAATCAAGGAAAACTCCCTAAATATCTAGGCAAAACCCCTGATGATCCAGGCAAAATGGGTGCAACGTTGGTTGACTTCAAAAAATGGGGCCCAACATTTGTAGAAAAATAAATGAAGACGATTTTTTTCGAAGTCACATCTTTGTGGGAGAAAATTTGTTGGCAAAAGTCGCACAACAACTTTTTGGGCAAGTTTGGGAAAGGCGGGCAAAAATCCTTCGCACCCCAAAACATTTCCTTGCTTCTGCACCTACGATTTATCATATTGTTGAATGTCATCTAACGGGAATATGAAAATGATAAAATTACAATTTCTCAAAAGATTTTGGCATGCTTTTCTGCCCAGTTCATATAAGTCATAGTTACAGAGCGTGTTCATGAACGCAGCAACAAGATATTTTGATGCTGAAAAGGGAAGAAGTGCTCTGAGCTCTTCCCGTTCGCACCCCAGACGCGTAGCAGCCACGAGACTTCCGCGGTGGATACTGGTGGTGAAGACTGTCGTGAATTTTTCGAGCAGACCCCTCTGTCCAAAATCCGAGTCCGGTCCTCGGTCACGCCCGCGACGACCAATGGGCGAATGGTTAGGTTATTTTTGCGCATTTCATGGCAAGAGCTACACCGGTCGCGACAATTGCAGAGCAACCTTTTCGGTATAAGGGGGTACCACCGGAAAGCGTTGCTGCGAGCACTTTGTACTGTATAGGAGAGGTCTTGCATTGAGTCTACTGCAAGCGCAGTCATGTGGCAATCACTACACTTGAAAAGAAGAGGCCATGTGTTGCACTACCACTTTTTTCTCTGGGAGAAGGTGGACGATGATTTTATCCGTTTTTCCCTGGGTCACTCGCTGATTTGTGAATAGTTTCAACTGACCTGTTCTGTTTAGTGCTGGGCGTTCTTGTTCAAATGGATGCAAAACTGTGGGCTGATTACGAGTGGCGTAAGTGACGGGGGGCGAGCCGCCCCCCTGGCAAGCTAAATGTAAAAACTGGGGCCCTTGAGTTGACGTTTTGATATTTAGTATTCTTTAGGTTGTTGCTTTTTTGCGCTTTGCGGAGTGTTTTCATCTTCTTTAGATAGTATTATAGGCATCCACAGCATCCAGATTCACTGTTATTTCTTAACTATTTTTTGAATGTTGGCTAGCGGACCCCCTAAGGTGGCCAGTGGGATCCTTTCAGCTAAGCTTTGCCCCATGGCTTAAACCTCTAGTTACACCTCTGATGAGTACCATTTGGTGGTCTGCAATGTATGACATGAAAAACCAAGCAGGCCTACACCAGTTGTTTCCAACCCGAGGCCCGTCGAAGGTTTTGTTCGGCCCATTTTAGGTTTTCGCTGCAGTACAAATAGCGTACAACTTGTACTTATTTTGAAAATCTTTAAAGTGACATTTTTGATTAATATGGTCCTCAAGCTCAATTTATCACGTCTGTACTGCGTGCTGGGCGATTTCAATAAGACCACTCACACCATGACGCAAAAATGTTTGCTATAATTTTCTGATTTCTACCTTTGTTCCATTAGCACTAAGCTCGCCTATGAAATCACACTTACGGAGTGGTTAAAGGTGCCAAACAGTCGTTACCATTGCAGTTAGGATTAGAACGCTTTCGGTGCATTACTTGAAACAAGTCATTCAACCTGCAGCCCTCATGAAATATATTATTCAATGTGCGGCCCTGGTAAAGATAGTGACATAATTTTTGGCACAGTAGGCAATTACGGTTGGATATAGCTGCCCCACACAAACGTGCAGGAGGGGGTCCCACCGATTAAGGAGGGAGGCCCTGCCGGACAAAGATGTAAGAAAGACCTTTGAAGGCAATGCATCGCCCTTGTTCACAGAGATGCCGGAATTTACAGCAGACGCAGAATTGGAGTGGCAGCTGTTAGAAACAGCTGTAGCTTCATCTGCTGCTCGGGTATGTAGACATAAACGACTGGATGTGGCGAATAAAAGCAAAAACGTGCCCCGTCGTGGAACCACGAGGTGAAAGATGTTATTCAAGCAAAGAAAGTAGCTTACAACAAATGGATTGAGGACAAAGCCGACTCTTGTTTGCATTCCCGGTACGCTGAGGCGAGAAAGCCAGCAACCCTCGCAGAGGAAAAGTATAAATTGGACTCCAGTTATTGGCAAGCGAGCAAAGTGTTCTGGAAAATCGTGCAGCGCGTCCCCGGCAAAAGATCTCGTTCTGATAGACCCAATAAAGACCAAAACGGTGATTTACCCAGCAGTGAGGAGGACGTCCTTGGCAAACAGAGGGAACATTTCAAAAATCGTTTAAACCTAGTCACTATCACACCATAACACACACAGGTGGCACCTTTGGTGCTAGGAAAATACCCTCACTGCAGCCGAAGTTTTTCCCCCTTCTCAAAACACTGAAGGCGAGTAAGGATATCAGGAAAGCAGCCACCGAGACAACTCCCACCAGGACAACTCCCGCCTAGGACATTCCCCATCCAGGACAAACATCACCCGGACAAAGGCCGCCTAGGACAAATCCCGCCACCAAGGAGAACTGCCACCCGGACAATTGTTCCTTTAGACATTCGATTCACGAAATCATTAGTTGTGTTATGGTGTTTATACAGAAAATACTACCGAAGAAAAGCAAATAGCAGCAAATTTTACGGAAAGATGTTTACTTCAGAAATTGATGTATAAGATTAAAATTGAAATTTCGCTAAGTGCAATATTTTGTTGAATTTACGATAATGCCTCCGTTCACAGTAAATATTACAGCTATCGTTTTTCATTTAAAGTAGGTACGTTTGCTAATGCTTAGCATAGATAAATAGACTAATTTGCCGGTACTGAATTAATTGCGTTAGATGTACTTTCTGAAACAGCCAAAACGCCGGGGCATCGAAAAAACACAGAGGTTGTTCAGTCAGGTACCCCACGCAGGGCTATAGATTATGTTCACAAAGCGTACGTTTATACATTGTTTGAAACATTTTCAAAACAAACGTTGTGGGAGCTTCGTGAAATTGTAAAGAAAATAATACGAAATAAATGCATTGTCAAAAAAACATTTTTTTCAAAAAATGTTATTCGAGAATCTCGTGCCATTGAATATGCTCTTACGAATCCAGCCAAGATCGGTCACTTTTAACAATATGGCCAGAGTTTTAACAAAAACCATCTGGCAACCCTAGTGATCATTCCCATATATGAGAAAGGAAACATGAGAGACTGCATTAACCACCGTTGCATCTCTTTTCTTAGCCTCCTTACAAACTTATGTGTTGAGCCTTGCAGAAAGATGACGTAAAATAATGGAACCAAAGTTTGATGATATCTAGTGCGGTTATCGTTACGGCCGCAGCACTACTGACCAAACTTAAACTCTCCAGCAATTTTTCGAGAAATCTTGGAAGTATGCCAAGACTTACAGGCCTACGCATGTTTTGTCGAGTTCAAGAAAGCACACAAGAGGGTACATCGTGAAAAGCGTCCAGGGGTGTTGCGTTACTACGGTATTGACGGCTGCCACTTCTCCGAATATAGAGGACCCAACTACGTTGGTTCAGCCGTGTGGCCAGAATGTCCCAGAAAAGTTTGGCGCCGCAAGTCCTACACCCACTAGGAAGTCGTCCAGAGGTCGTACAAGGATCAGGTGACGTGATTATATATATATCCGACCTTGCTTGGTCCCATCCTGGTATGCAGTGGCGTACGCAGAAAGTTTTCATGGAGGGCTTTCATTCAGTGGCGTGTTGTGGGCATTTGTATTTGGTGTGCACTGTTTGTGACGTCACAATTTGACGTCACGTCATAGTCATGTTTCCAAACCAACGTTTTGGCGAAGTTTGTTGACGCAGTATGCATACTGTTTTACACGCACTCCCTTTACTTCATGTGTCATTGCACTGAAAATAAATATCAGCGCTCCAAGTTGGGATATCGGAGGAAAATAAACCCAACGCTACGACACAGCAGTTCATAACTGCAAAAATATCGGGGTGCACGTTAAAGCAGGGGGAGTAAACGCACTCACCACTGCGTCAGAGCAATTTACAACTGCAAAAATGAGGCTGCGCTAATGCCCTGTTGAATACGAGCAGTCGAGCATAGAAAGCTTGCTGCTGGACTGGCTGGCGCACACCCCGGGGACAAATGAAATTTTGGACTTGGGAAATTTCTGACTTCACGCCATGTGCGCATGCAAAGAGCAATATTCTACATATCAAATACGCTGAGAAAACTGATGATTAGGGCTTATTTTAGGTATGTGTGCTGGGCTAGGGTTAAGGTATGTGTGCTGGGTTAGGGTTAGAAAAATAAATATAATTGAGGTTTAACACAGTCCAATATTTTTCATTGGTCATACTTATTCCCGTACTGTAGCTTGTTGTGGGTTTCTGACATCTAACCGAAAAGTTTTAATTTACGCAACACACATCAAAAAAGTATTCGTCAAACTTTATTCCTTCAGTCTGAGAAGAAAAGTAACTGACAAACAATAAGGTCAGAAATTTCGCAGAGGCCAGAAATTTCGCTTGACACCGGTTTGCAATATCGAATCTTGCTACACTAATCAAGAATTGAGAATGCGCATAAAGTACGCAAGAAACCTTACAATTTTTTGTTATGTGTAGAAGTCCAGCAAATTTTAGTTTTCTTTTTCGCTGCTGGGACGTTATCAAATGGATGCTTCTATTTTAAAAACTGCTGTTTTTGAGCTCGTGTAACAGATCTATCATGCTACAGAAATTGGTAACGTAACCAAGGCGGTCAACGCTTGTGCTGATCAGCCTCAACAGACAAAATAAGACAATTGTTTCGGATAAAGTGAACGATCGCGGAACACAATCTTAAACATGCGTAGTGGATGGAGGGTTTGCAAAAAATGGCGAGATGCTTTTTGGACGCAGTCCATAACCAAGATCCCACCAAAACCTAATTATTGCTTTTTGGCCCATTTACAATATTTCTTGACCGTGTTGTTTGCATTAAGTCGACAGATTAACAGGCAAAAAGTATGCGTAAACAATCAATCTCTTTTGCGCAGGTAATGAAAATTTTGTAAAATGTTAAGCTCATGGGGGTTTAACCCAAAGTCCCACCCCTTTGCGCACCCCCTTGCTGGTATGGAACCAGCAGAACTATCTGAAATTCCGGAAAACCATGATGTTTTTCAGTCCTACTGGAGCTGCTGTCCCCGCGACCCTCTCCAGAGAAAAAGCTGGTATGACATTCAATGAGTGATGCTGAAAAGAGATTTGTTTCGTAAGTGTTTTCAAACACTAAAAAAGATATTCCCAAACTCCAATAAATTCTTTCACAGCTTCAGGCTTGAGTAATTAACCTAAACAAAACGACATAAAAACAGGTCCATGCTAATTACAACAATTCTTGCTCTGCGACAAAGTGCTATTGAGATTATACTGTTACAAAAATTATTGAACAGATTCCAGTTTGCATGTTCAAGATTTGGATCGGGAGTAGATATTAAAATTTATGGGCCCTACACAAACTCTTAGAAAGAAGACCTTATGTATTGCACAAATTATACAGAAAAGTAATTGGCTGAGAGCAAGTTAAATTCTTTATTTTGTCGGGGAATATGCTTCTGCGTTTTAAGTCGATTATTCATTGTAAGTTGCTTGAAGACATTTGATTTATATCTGTTCTTTGTCTACACATTAAAGTTGTTCAGGAGCCCGCTTTGGCACATTGCATACAGTGTTGACCATACTTTGGAAAACATATGACTTGATTCAGGGCTAATTTAAATGTAACTCCAGAGTGGTTGATAAGTTTTTCAACAAAAGAATGTAAAACCTAAGTGCAAAGCGAAACTCTCAAAGGGGAGACGTCATCCCTGAACGCCCCGTTCGCTTCCTCTGATATCTTCCCCTGCTTTGCATCTGCTTCTACGCAATAAAAGTAGATTTACCGAAAACCTAACATCTCTCGACAATCTACCCCTTCCTAAAATTTGTTTTGGTAGCAGACAATGGCAGCAGCCTGAAAATTGCTTCTTACGCAATTGCGATGTACGCTCAAACATGAATTTTATGCCATTCGCAATTTACAAACGTATTTTGCAAATATATTTGCTAAAACAAAATCTAGAGTAAGCGTCTCTTTCACTTTTTTAAGCTTGATGAAACTGTTCATGTTTTGAAGATCATCTCGTTGGTCCAAGATGGATGAAAACATTTCTTCTCCACTCAATTCGACAGAACATGGCCAATCGAGTTCAAATATCATTTGGACGTTAAGCTTACCCTTTGACTTGTTTTTAATTGCAACGACTCTGTGGATGACATTAACATTTATGGTTTTTGGCGAGAGCTACTTGCGGAGGAAGAAAGAAGAAAAAAAGGAATACTCACCTGGAAAAGTACTGATTTTTTCCATGATTTCCCCCCCGTTCGCACTGATTCGCCTGATGGTAACGTTTAGTCTGTTTTTTATTGGTCATAAAGATACGCCTCAGAACAGATTTCTTTGTGAAATTGTGATTGATGTATCGATCGCTTCCTACATGTTCAGCCTGATTCCGTTTTATCTGTTCCTGTGGTTTCGTCAACGAGTCCTTTATTCTCAACCGTTTATAAGAAATTTGTACACCCGTTGGATAAAATGCCTATCCAGCGCAATCATCATCTGCCTCATCTTTGGTGGTATTGGGTCTGTTATTCTATATCTCCTGCCTGAAACATACGCTGGTTCGCCTAAAGGCTGCGTGAATGTCAGCAACATGAGATACAATACTCCGGACTACATGGCTACCGCTTTACGTGTCATCGGCCAGGCAATTCTTTTGCTGTTGTTTCTTTACCCTCTTTTGGTGCATAGAAAATTTCAAACGTCCGTGTTTCGCGGATCGAAACGAAAGACCACACCCGGTGGGGATAATGTTCCCGAAGATCCACTGTTACGCACCATGTTGAGATCGCTTTGCTGCACTCTTGCTAGTGTGCTGGTTGATCTAGCAGCCACAATTAGCGTGTCTGTATTGCCTAAAAATGTGCCACGTGTTTTAACCAACTTAATTTATGATATCAGTTTGGTTTTAAACGTTATTTTCATAGCTCTTTGTTTCGAAGGACACAAAGCAATATTTTCCGCTCTATGTCAAGTGAGAAAATGTCCAAATGTAACCACATGTGCAGAAGTCCATGCAAGTCACAGCCTTATATCAAACAAAAAAGTAATAAATGCTTGATGTGTGACGCTTTGTGAGAGGCTCCGATACTTGAAGCTGGAAAGTCTGTAATGTGGAACACATATTGACTGAAAGACTTTCACATTCAACTGCTTTTGAATGGTTACTGTCAGCATGTGAGCAGAAACTGTTCAGGAGATATCTGAGGCTTCACACCATATTCAGTGTTTTTCCTAATAAACAAAATCTACCAGTAAAACGAAACCTGACTGCTAATAGGTATTTACACCCTTGTGCAAATTAATGAAACGACGATTTTTCAATAGAAAATCCTATTCCCTGAACTAGCAGGCCATTATCAAGTACAGGGTGACACAAAAAAACAGTCATCACCTAAACTTGAATAACTTTTGAAAGCATCAATCAATTCTTTTCATTTTTCAGATTTACCAAGTAGAATTAATGTTCTAAGAGTCTACCAAATTTTGTCCTTCGAGATGCCATGGACTACTGAGCAAAAGATATTTATAATTGAGGCATATTTTCGACAGAAGTCTATCCACGCAGCTCAATTGCAATTCAAAGAACCGTTCGGATGTCGGGAATTTCCTTTCTACTCAATGATCTACAGATGGGTCAATAAGTTCAGAACACATGGGACTGTGCATAACCTCAATCGTAAATACACTAACAGACAGTCCCACTCTGGACGACCGAAATCATCAAGGACACCACACAACGTTGCTGCTGTCTGAGACTCTGTTGTCCACAGCCCAAGTAAGTCTGTGCGTCGGCGAAGTCAGGAGCTTGAAATCAACCGGGAGTCTGTGCAGAGAATTTTGATCGCAGGTCTCCACATGTATCCTTACAGGATACAGATTAAACAAAAGCTTACACCTGACGACATGAGGAAGCGAGTGATCATGTGGCAGTGGTTTTGCGACAAGATTG
>JGI24158J21664_10004151_pt1 | contig 18523 bp, 7 predicted proteins | sample Ectturendosymbi3_FD_21664 | JGI IMG/M metagenome (IMG submission 21664)
TCAACTCTTTGTTTAAAATCACAAAATCCTTGTTGGTAGAAATTGCACGCACGACTTGTTCTCTGCAGGTAAAGAAATAATCTGGAGTTTTTACATGAAATGCATTCAAAGGGTTTCTACAAGAAACGCGAAGTTATGTTTTGGATTTTACAAGGATTTTAGGATTACATTTTGTAAGAGTTTGGCGTGCAGGTCTCAATTTGTAGTTTCTACCAAATTCTCACGTGCAACGCAGTGTTTCTAAAGCAGTTATGTCCTACTCGCGGCCCGCATGCGTTGGGGTCTAGTCGAAGGTTTTGTGCGGCCCAGTAAGCTCTTCATTATTGTTTATGTCAGGGGTTCCCAACCTGTGGTAAGCGTACCACTAGTGGTGCGCGAAGGTCTTCCAGGTGGTACGGGATAACTTCCATTTTTTCACAAAAACCTGGATTTCACAGCTTTCTAGTTTACGTATCGGGCTTTGTTTCTCAATAAATAATTTTTCCTGTAGCCTGCTGTTACCAAGGGCATACGCAAGGGTGGGGGTGGATGGGGTTAACCCCCCCATTTAAGCTTCATATTTTGCAAAAACCGCATTACCTGCGCAAAGGAGATTAATTGTTTTCACATACATTTTGATTGTTAATTTGTCGACGTAAAGCCAATACGACGGAATAAATTTGCATGCAAATTTCAAGAAACATTGTAAGTGGGCCAAAAAGTAATAATTCGGTTTTTGTGGCAAGCTGGGTCATCGTCTGCGTCCAGAAACCATCTCCCCAATTTTTTCAGACCTTTCGTCCACTACGCAGGTGTTCCGCGATATTTCACTTTATCCGAAACAATTGTCTTTATTTTGTCTGCTGAGGCTGATTAGCGCAAGCGCTGACCTCATTGACTACATCACCAAATTGTGTAGCATGATAGAACTGTTGTACGAACTCAAAAACAGCAGTTTTTAACATAGAAGCATTCAGGCATTTCATAATGTTTCAGCAGGGAAAAAGGAAAACAAAAAAGTTTGCTGGATCTCCATACATACAAAAATTGAAAGTTTTCGTACGTACTTTTTGCACATTGTCACAGCCAGTCCACCCGCACGCTTTCTATGCTCGAATGATCGCATTCGACAAGACATTAGCGCCGCTTCATTTTGCGGTTGTAAATTGCGCTGACGCCGTGATGAGTGTGTTTTACTCCCCTGTTTCAACACGCAGCCTGGTGTTTTTGCAGTTATGAACTGCTGTGTCGTAGCGTTGAGTTTATTTTCCTCCGATATCTCAACTTGGAGCGCTGATAGTTTATATTCAGTGCTATGACACATAATATAAGGGGAGTACGTGTAAAAGAATATGCCTATAACGTCAACAAACTTCGCCAAAACGTTGGTTTGGAAAAATGAATATGACGTCAAATTGTATCGGCACAGAGCGCACATCAAATGCAAATGACCACCATATGCCACTAAGTGAACCCCCCATGCAAATTTTCTGCGTACGCCACTGGCTATTCCTATTGTATCGCAACATTATGACTTTCGATGCGCTGTTACCAAATTTATGCCACGCGTCGACCAATTGGTGGAAGGTAAACAAACACAAAAATCTCGTTAAATTTAGTTATGGTCTTTTATTTTTACTTTAATGTATATTTTTCTTCTGAATAAATGACGATTGGATCAAATTAGTTGTTCTGGAAGAGGTGGTACTCTTTGACAAGACAGGATGCCCAAGTGGTACGAGATCGTGAAAAGGTTGGGAACCCCTGGTTTATGTGCAATGACAACCTGTATTCATGTTGATAATCTTAAATTCGACAATTTCAAATGTAATGTTTGTTACCGCCTGTTTATCATGTACTATGCATTGGTAGTTTTCCACGTGTCCACTGACACCTCAGTGCAAAACTGATTTTTAGTTTTCTAATTTCTACTCACGTGTTCCTCTGCACAAATGTGATTTCTAACTATACCCTTGTTGTTCCATTAGTATTGAACTTGCGTACGGCATCACAATTTGGGAGTGATTAAAGGTACCATACAGTCGTTATCATTTCAGTTAGTATTCGAATGGTGTAGCCTTAAAATAAACTTTGGTTTGCTAAAATGAAAGCAAGTCATTCAATGTGCGGTTCTCAGAACGATAGTGACATGGTTTGTGGCCCTGTGAAGCATCGCATTTGGACACTGCTGTTCTAAAATGATTTAAAATCACAATATTTTCAGTGTTCCCTCTGAAAAACTACTTGGCGCGTACCCAAGTCAACTCAATATTTTCAAAATATCTTTAATTTAATGAGCGTCCATACAGTTAGTGAACAATAAATCCCCTAGTTTCAAAGCTATATTCATGAAAATCGCTACTTTTTCAATCTTTCCTCTTGTACTTGCGGTTACGTCTGTGAAACATGCAATAACAAACTTGATCATGGTTGCTAAATTTCTGCGCTATGCTTGTAGCACAGCTAACAAAGATAAACATTAGCTGCAGTGATTCGATATGAAATTTCGAACTTAAAACTGATCCATGTAGCATTTGTTGAAACACTGAAAGAAAACGTATCGTTTTTTCGTTATTCTTTAAATCCAAGCGCAAATCAAGCGAAGGGTTGCTTGGATTTTGAATGCAGTAGAATTCGCCTCGAACGAGAGTTCGTCAATGACGGCGCTTTTACGTCGGTCCCCGCAGATACTTTGTTCGTTCGTAACGACAGTTGCAAGTTTTCTTTGCAGGGCTTTTTTGCATGATTTAAGCTGAATTATTAGTTTGAATTCAGGAAAATGTAATTTGATGAAGATATCCGCATTCGTCTCATCGAACCAATGTTAGGCTTGAGAAGAATTGTTCCCAAAGTGCAGAAACAGTTTACATTAACTGGTACCAGGACCGTAGCTACGTTCTAAGGTTTGGAGGGGCAAAAGACATTTTTAGGGGGAAAGATGTTTGATTTTATTACATGTTTACTAAAAATTTTCCGGGCACAAGAAAATTTGGGGGTCACTGCCCCAGAATGCCACCCGTGACTACAGGCCTGACTGGTACTGATTGGTTTTGCTTGCGTTTTGACATTGGCTTGAGTTTTTATTGTTTTTGTTGATTTCTCAACAATTGATGAATCTTGTATTTTTATCAAATGTACCTTGGGCTCTAGGCGTCCAGAGACAAAGTAGAACCGGCCTGGTCGTTTAATGGATTTAAAAAAAGTTTGTTATAAACAACATAAAATATTTGAAACATACCAAGTCTTTGCTAACTGCAGCAACAGAATGAAGACATGAGTGCGCCTTAAGTTACATTGGTCCACTACTCTTATTTAAATTTTTGGAAGGAATGCGGGTGTCACTCTTTGCGCTATAATCAACACACATTGGTATGACTGCAAATGAATGTGGATCAAGGTTGGTCAATTTATTTTAAATTAATATTTTGCTTCAACTGATTTACGCAATCTTTTTTCCTTAATTTCGCATCTAAAGTTCCAAAATCCAACACCCAAAGGGAGGTTGAAGTGATTTTAAACAGATGGAAACATCAAAAGCACAGGTGGAAATGCGCAAACCATAAGTTTACCAAATGCAGCAATATCTTTAGATTCGGTCGCATCTTGTTTCGAATCGATGATGACGTTGGTCTTGTCTAAAGTAAAAGAATATGCCTTTATACGTCTTTGTACAAGTCCAGGTATTTCTGTGTAACCATGCAAACAATGTAAGTCATCAAAGCATGAGCAGCACCAAACATAAAATTTCTAAATAGACTCAACTCTGTTTAAAATAACAAAATCATTGTTGGTAGAAATTACACGAACGACTTGTTCTCTGCAAGTAAAGAAACGCTCTGGTGCTTTTACATGAAACGCATTCAACAAGCAGTTTTTTGATGTTTCTTTACAACTAATGCAAGGTTTTCCTTTGGATTTACCAAGAAATTTAATAAACTGGAAGATTATATTTGCGTAAACTTGTTTTGTACAAGGCGGAATTGGTTTGGTTCTTGCTGGATCGTCAACATCCATATAAGGCAAACGTTGTCAGGCTAATCGTTGTTGAAAAGACAAGTTTGCATACTTGTTTGTGTGATGATCGATATTATAGAAAACTGTGAACTGCGTTGTATGTCAAGTTCAAGTTTCTTGATAGGTAGCTAAAGTTTGCGTAATGAGAAAAACTTTTGTCCTGTGGTTTGAGTTTTACCCAAGTGCATTTGCCACAATTGAAAATTATTAGCATTTTTAACTTTTTCAAGAACAGCAAGGTATTTTTGAATTCCTAAAACTTTTATTCATTTTCACAACGGTTTTTCCTTTGGAGAGAACGGGGGCGGCCGACCTGGGTAGTATTGAAATACCTCACGGTTTTCAACAACCTGTGATAGCTCTGTTGGTTCCACACCAAGATGGGCCTAAGCAAGGTCGGAGATGTAGTTACTCCACACTGGGACCTTCGCTACCACCGACGCCCATGGATGCCAATAAATTGTCTCATTACATGTTAAACGAGAGATGACAAGCAAAACTCAATAACATTGTGACTAACAGCCTTCGGTTTTATTCACACGTTAGGCTGGTGTGTGCGTTTCGGCTTACTTTACGACTATTGAGAAATATTTCATACATATGTGAGTATAACTTGTGACAATGATACGAACTATAAAAACTAAAATGTACCTGAACTATCATTCCTGATCAGAGTCGTAAACGTTCTGGCGTTTGAAAAAGTGGGAAGTGAACTGACCAAGTTTATACAGCAAGGACCACAGTCTTTGCGAGTCGAGCACAGGATTCCTACGCAATTTTGATTCCCAGACCTTTTCTAGATTTTTCCGGACTTTTTTCAGACTTAACGTTTCCGAATGACAAACCTAGCTCGAATACAAGCACAGTTGACACGATGAAACTGTACTTATCAATGTGATAAAAAACATCAAAATAAATTCTTATCAGAATGCCTGTCAAAAGAAAAAATCTGGAATATTATTTCCTTTTTCCATACCAAGAGGTGAAAATTTTTATCCAGACTTTTCCAAACTGCAAAATAACCCAACTGTTTTCCATACTTTTCAAGATTCTGTAGGAAACCTGCAATCATGTTTTTGCAGTTTGTTGCTATCAGCGGACACGTTCATAATTTTGGTGAATAACGCGTTTATCCCTTAGGAACGTGCTTTCGGTTTGATGTTTGTCGGAAGCCCTGCAGCACCTATTGGTGGAAAGCCATTCAAAACGGTATTTAAATTGTTTTTGCAAGCGTTCGTTTCCAGATGTCATAGAACGGAGCAGCCCATTATCTACATTCAAGCACCTTCGACTCCATGCTTTCCTCACTGTAATTTTTCCCTGACGGTCCGTCGACCAGGTTTGTCCTCAGTCACATGATTGGATAACGAGAGGGCAATTTTCCTGGTTTGGGAATGAAGGAGTTTCTTTCTTGCAGGAAAGAGCTCTTACGTTTTGTTAGAACAGGCGATTAGCGTTTCTAAGGTTCGATGCGTACATTCGAGTTTTTGATCAAAATAATTGATTAGTTTAAGAAAAACACAAAAGGTTGTAAATGGAGATACGTTTTTGGTTGTGTTTTCAGAGAAACCTCTTTGCAAAAGTTGTTAAGAATAAGGATTCAAATTTCAAGTCGCAGTTGTTGGTTATAACCGGCTTACCGTAGAGATTTAACGCTTGTTAAGGGTTCGACCAGGGNTGCACAGATAGCGGNTTGCTACCCAAATTTTATGCGCGAGACCTTCCACTCTGGGTCACAAAATAAATTAAATTTACCATTTGATATAACCATCACGTCTGTGTGATTATGTACCAGACAGAATAAATGCAATTATTCACTGCTTTATGTGCTAAGCTTCATACAGTTTTGTGCAAGACAATCGCTACTTTCAACAGTAGTCTTAAAATAGATATTTAATTATAAAGTATTTTCCGCAAAATTATATGCTCACAAACTGTTCGGGTCGCGAGAATTAAAAACTACTTCTTCAGGGTCGCGCCAAAAAGTATTTGCGGATCCCTGGTTTAGACCAACAGTGACGTGTCTACAGCTTGATCGGTGTAATAATGTTGTTGATTGAAACAGGTCATTTTACACTTAGATACACATAAACGAAAAAACAAGATTGCTTCGCAGCTCCATTAGCATCTTCCGCTTGATATTGTGCGAAAAACATTCGCTCACCCCTCGCCCTCTTTCGCACGTTGACGTTTGTCGCCGAAACGTCCTGATGCGGATCTTTGAAAAATTCAGACAACTTACTTCGATTTTCTACTATCACTGTTCCTGACGCATGGACGGTACAATGAACAATATGTCCAGTTATATTTGTCACCATTGGTTCTTTGTTGCCGATGTCACCTCCTGCTCTTCCCGTACTATGTTGTTCATGTGGTATCGCAGATTCTGAAATGAAAAAAGAAAAAAAATTGAACAATGTCGTTACATGTGTGGTGTGTAATTTTGCTTACACCGAAAGAATTTGAACACCGATTACATCAAATGGGATAATAGATTTGCTTGCGGTTAATGCCTTTTGCTTTTGAATTGTTCAGAAAATCCGAAGGCAGTCGGTCCAATGCGGTTTTGTAGCTAGGAGTCCACTAAACTCGCTGTAGACTACAGCATTTGGTTGCCTCATTTCTTCGGATAGTAAGATGTGAAAGGCATGAGCCATGGTATGGGAACTAATGAGCGTATGGAAATGTAAAACATAAAAAAATATTGTCAAACAATGCTTGCACCCTCTGATCACTTCAATTGTTTACAGCGTAGCGTTTTATTAAAAAGAACAAATGGCCTAAACCTCAGTTTGTGTACCAGGTCATCTCACTGTGACATCATAAGCACTGTAAAAAGTTAACGTGCTTACGTCTAACCCAAATATTTTGCTAAAAATTTCACAAGTGCATTGCAAAATGAAAAGCAACCAAATCGAACGATTGCGACATGGAGCACAGCGAGCAGTTATCCAAGAGCTGGTACCGATTAAAAACACTCTCCTCGCATAATGAGCCTAAGTCAGTGGTTCGGTACAATGTATGTTTCGCGGTTGGACGAAGCTGGCTTAAATAGATAGGCTAAATTTTAGTGGTGTATTAAAGACTATGGTTTATAGATTATGATAATTGTCTGCAGTTACACGTTTATGTACATGAAAGTTTTTAAGATGGCCCCTAAATTCTATATGAAGTCGAGTGGTCAAATTTAACCCAAAGTCCTAAAGAAGATCAGCAAACTGTCGAGGAGTGCTCAGCTGAAAAATCTAGGCTTTATGTGGAATGTAGTTTATTTGTATTTAAGTTTTAAGTTTACTGGTCGCAACAATTTAACAAATTTTATTTTCTTGCGTTGCGTTTCGAAACATTAACCGTTTACAGTTTTCCCAGTTTCCATCAGAAACATTAAATTTTTCTTGTACAAATACGGTCGAGATCGGTACAAGGTCTTATGCTTGTACCTACATTGCACATCAGAAAGTTTTCACGAAATTATCCAAAGTTTTGAAAAATTAAACAGCACAGTTAAAGAAGCAACACCAGGTCAATTTGCAGCCACATTTTCACAAAAGCAAAAGTAAGTAATAGAACTGTAATTGCATTGTATGTAACTGAAATTTAGTTGTTTTCCCCAATTGTTAAACACTCAAGTAATCAAGTAAAGTATGTACATCAATGCAATTTTCAACAGTGCACACCAACAATGTGCAAACGTTTTTGATATTGCTTCAGAAACTTTGTCAAAATGTCTTTTTTATTGTGTGAAACTTTGTTCTTAGTGCGCTGTATTTCCTTGCATTCTTAAAAATGCGTCCTATTACAATCGCTTTATTACGACCTATCGCCTAAAAATTTGTCTTCTTGCCGAAGTTCATTTCAGGTATCCAGATTTACGTATCCCCAGAAAAATTCCACTGAGTGCCTAGTTTGCAATTAAATGCAATGCGAATCTCAATCACCACAAATGGAATTCAAATCATTGTCGATATATCCCCACTGCAACGGAGTTGAACCGAACCGCAGATAAAGGTCTAGTCGCGGCTGAAAAAGCCCACAATGCCAGGAGCAGTCTCGTGAACAAAGACTGATCAAAAATGGTTTCCCAAACCTATTTGGTTGAAAGGAAACATTCCATTAAATTTTTCGGACGTCTTTTTAGGTCCAGTGATAATCAATTTGCAAAAACAGAAATTCAAGATGAAAACAAAACATTGACATGTATCTTTTCATATGCTTGTGCTTCATATTGGGTTAATTCCAGCTGTAAGCAAAAACAACTTCGATCTATTCTAATGTAATGGACACACGGTTGCTTATGATTTGTACCGCGCAACGCATTTTCAGTTTCTTCAAAATACCTCAGAAACAATAACGCAAATAAAAAAAATTCTAATACATTTTATTGGACATTTTCAAAGAAAGTGTTTCATTACCAGCGTAATTCAACCAAACATGAAGCAGACCAATCAATATACAGGCTTCTGGACGTAGCTGTGGTTGGTTCTACCTATTTTAAAAAACGAAAACATCGGATATTTTTGCCTGTTTATGAAGCACTAAACTTTTCCAGAGTGCAACTGCGCCTAACATAAACATATTATTCATACAGAGTTTTAAACCAACTTTCAATTAAATAACCAACGTTGTATAATCGATCTGATTCGCTACACCGGTGCTTGTACAAACAAATTTGTATATATATCTTGTGATGAATGCTGAGGAAACAAAAAGTTTATGTGACAATTTTAGCAAAGGTTTTCAAAAAACGATGACGCATTTTTTAGCCACAACGGTAGATTCGTTTACAACTTTGGAAAACCTTCCTTTTGACGCAACGTTTCCTTAACCGAGGTTTTTTTAGCAAAACATTTAGCTTCAAAAGCAGGAAGATAGTAAAATTCCAAACTCACATATATATTTGAAAAACGTTGCTCAAGAACAGTGTTTCTCAACCTTTCCTGTTTTGTGGGCACCTTTCAGAGACACTCAACTCCCGTGGCTCCCGCAGGCTCCCTCAGGGGCCACATGGCCCAGGTTGAGAAGCCTTGGATCCAGAGAGAAAAAATGTGAACTATATCTGCAAATCCAAACCACGGATGACGTACCTGCATAGAAAGGTTTCGACTCCGAACGAAAAGGTATCGAACTCGAAATTGAAGCAAGTGGTACTTTGGGTGGTAAATCAACGGAAGATCTTCGCAGTGGCAACTGTAAAGCATTAAAAATGCTTAAGAAAACATCTATGCCATATATCCATCTGTTTGAATAAATTTCAGATCTCTTCAAAAGATTCCGCAAAGCCAATAGGATGTAGTTTGCCATCTTGCTCTGGAAATTGTTGGCTTTGTTCGGAGTCATTTTTTCCGTATCATTTAAATTTGGAAATTTTATAATTTTGGCTAATAGTAAACGAACGCTTGAGAATTGGATTCACTATGGCTTAGAAAGCGGTTTAGCAATATTGTGGTCCACCACGTGTATGTTAATTTGCATCATTCTCAAAGTTCATTCGATGAAAATGGCATCAAAGCGTGGTGAGGTTCCGCTTGATTGCGTTCGAGACCATGCAGGGGAAGCACCGCGTATGATCAACGGCAATGAACTGTACTTTGATGCTGCATTGAAACGTTTCTCTTTATGAAAAACTATATTTTATGCAGCACCCACGATCGCGCGTTTCATTCGACTACGGTGACTTCAAAAGTTGCTTTTCGATAGGATTCGCGTGTGGACGTTTACTTTAACATTCTCCTTCGTCTCTCTCCAGTGAAAAACTCCAACATCCGGTGCCTAGCCATTAAAGTCTGTATTAATTTATCCGAGAACAAAACGTAATTATTTTCCTTGAACTTTGTATATACACACGCAGATCAAAGACTATGAATTTTAGTTGCAATGTACTCAGCACAGACTGTCAGTTTAACACATATACGTAATCATTACCAACATTGCTTTCAACTGGAATATAAATGTATCTATGCATTACATTTGATTAAAATAAACTGTAATTATCACCCAGGACCTCTATGTTCGCATGAAAGTAAAAGTCAGTAATTGTAGTTTTTTGAAGGACAACAAAGGAATGCAGGGGTTAATGTCTGGGCATCAGCTATTGCACTTTTATACGAAGAGGCATTGCTTTACGTCACTGTCAAAATGTCTTCCCCTGCCGATTCCCTGAAGACTCTCTGTTTTGTCATTACAAAGATGTTTCGTCATTAGGATGTTTGTTCCAGTTTTGACGTTTAGTTAAACATAGCAATGGAAAAACTTATTCCCGAAAGATAAGAAAACTCGAACTACTTACTTTTTCAACTACAGGTTGTCCAGATATTTCACGAAATAAAGCAGATATGTACCAGTCCGCTGTCGCATGCTGTGACTTGTAATCTTTCTCGGTAGTTTCAAATCTTTTGAACTTTACGAGATCAATAGAATCAAACTGTACTTTAGTTTCTTCTCCATCAGCGAGTGCCTTTTGCAGAGCGTCGTTTAAGGTCTTCTTCAGTTGTCCGGAATACCAGTCATTGAATAATTTATGCGCAGATTCCATGTCTCTTGTTGTTACTTTAACGACCAAACAGCCCTTTTCGATTCCTTTCATGAAGCCATACTGGTCGAACGTCGACTTCAAAGCTGTAATGCTTTCAACTGCTTCCTTGTTTCCTCGCACAGACTCTGCAGCGATGCTGATTCCTTCTCCCACACCCCGTGCTCCTTCTCCCACACCTCGTGCAGCTTCTGCTCCTCCTCGTCCTGCTGCTTCGATACCTTGTCCTATGCCGTAACCAGCCAATCCCACCCCTGCACCAATTCCGACGAATGCAGCTGAAATGCGAACTGCGGCGTCTCCATCCAATATGAATTTAAACTTAGAAGTTACAAGCTTTAAACCAGCGCGTCCAGCCATGGCGATGTCCTACGCTTTAATTTTTTCTGTCAATGTTTTCGCCTGCACAAAATTATTACAATTGCTCGTTCAGGTCTGCATGAGATGAATCTGCGTAACCATGGACGTCGAAAGGATTTTTCCAGATGTGGGAGCAATCAGGGATTTTTCTAGGGGTAGCTGAAAGGATTTTCCAGGGGGCAACAAAAGTTGCAAAATTTCATTTTACCAACTCCAAAAGTAAGAGAAAAAATTTTGTATTAACATGCTAATACGATATCAAATTTAAAAATCCAAGTGGATCCAAGGTCCCACCGCCCCCTCTCGGACGTCCATGTGCTTAACCAGTACATTACAGAAGAAAAACCATCTTTCTTCGCTAACTACAGTATTTGCTCATTAGATCAAAAAACTTACACTAACGTTCTTTCATTGAATAGGATTTTTTGCTTCATTAAATGAATAGACAGATTTCGATAAGAGCAAAGCATCCCATGTATGAAACAGATTTCAATAGATTTATTTTGATCTTCATCGTGAATTAATTCACTAAATATAACTTGACGTGGTTAGTCAGATCTGAGACGCGACACACAGTTTAGAAGATTTTTTTACACACAACGCTTTCAAAGCTTTTGTGCAGAAAAAATGAAACGGACTTGTCTGAAAACGTGAATTTAGAGTTGTGAAAGGCCAGCACAACACACTGGAATCTCCAGTCTGTCAGAGGTGTTTTCCTGTCTGTTAGGAGCAATGTTTCTAAATACTTGTGAAGCAAAGTGTCGTGTTTCACTTGCTTTATGTCCAGGCGGTGCCTGGACCAAGAAACAAGCTATTTTGGCAAAACCTTATTTCAAAATGAAGAAATATATTTAGAAAAAAATCGTTTGATTTATACAAGAACAAATCCTTCAGGAATGGAAAACAGCAAAATTATAATATTTTCAGTTTCATCAGTCTTTGCATGTTCCAGCAAATTACTTTACACACTCTTGTGTAGGTGGGAGGTCTGTTCTTTGTGCACGCGCTGTTAATTACCTGCCTATTGATAGTTAGAAATATTTTTGTTCTTGGTGTAACGCCAAAAATCTTCCATTTAAAACAGCGAGTATGTTTGATGAGAAATGGATTGAACACCTGAGCTGTGGAATTCACATAGTTTGAAGCCGTGCTCGACGATTGGTCGTAATTTGCAGCTTGGCTAAATTCGACAACAAGAATTTGCGTTCATCACCTTCCTGCGTCCGTGTGAAAGTTCTGTGGGGAATACGAGGCTATAGTAAATATGTACATGGACAGATTGTAAGGGGCAGCATCAGTGATAAATCGTTAAGCGCTCGTTAACCCTCGCCAAGTTCCCCCCACCAAGAACGAATTTACGCTGCTGCCCGCAACATATTGCTTTGTAAAGTATTTTTTCGAGTCAGCATTTTCGGACTTGAGAGAAGCTTTTTACAAAGTACAACACTTCGTACATCTTTTGAAACAATGTTTATCTAGCCCTTTTTCAAACATCGTATTAGGTTGTTTTGTAGCACTGTCCTACATAGTCCAAACGATCAGTTTCACATAAGGGTTTATAATTTACGGTAAAAGTCGACATATAATTCTGAGGTTCTTGCAACAGTCTAATCTGAGAAGAGAAGCCTCTCCCAGACATGGATTGCCAGATGAACCGCCAGAAAAAATGAAGCACGTTCAGTTTCATTTTCAAACGTTTGTAAATACCGGAGCAATGCTTGGCGAGTATTTTTAGCAAAAGCAATTTACAATATGCAAAACTATGTCGAAGACGCGTTGTTTTGACCTGGAAAATCAAACGCTAAGATTTTGTAACATAAGTAAAAGATGTGTTAGGGCTTATTTAAAAATATTGGGTGCGATTTCTTTTTTCTATAATGCTTTATTGCATGGTTTCCTCAAAGCTATTCACGATTAATTCTTAGCTGAACCAACTTTGAAACCAAAATAGAAATCTCTAAGGAATAGGGATGATTAGATTAGACCTACTCGTATTGTGATATTTTGGATTTTTTACCTCTATTGTGGATCGCTGAAAATTTACAACTATCTTTTACTCAGCCGTGCATTTTGCTGACTGGCATATTACAAACCCCACCTACCGTCTATTAATGCATTTCAAAAACTCGAATCATTGATTTTGTGAACAACATGATATCTCACGTATGCTTCCTGTCACGAAGGTGAAAAACCCTATTTGTGGTAAAAAGTAATGAAAAAACAATTCATGTGACTACGAACTATGTTAACTGCAATACGTAGTACATTGCATGTCTTGTAGCCGGCACCTGGTCTTTATCACAGAAAAACTTCATAAACTGCACAAAAGCTGTAGAGAAGTTCAAAATCAATATTGCCCATAGGTTTGTCACAACAAAGATGTCGCATTTTAGTTTTTTTCTGCAACTGTTAAGCTTGCGGGGTAGCAGCAGTTGCAGGTCGCAAAATTTCTAACTGCTTTCAGCAACCAAGCTCCGCGCGAAGGTGCGAACAAGTTTAAAGTTGCAGTACGAACTCGCAGCGGTAGGGACGCCAAGTTGTGCATCGCATCAACGGCAATCGCCCGCCAGACCGAGGACTACTGTCGATGCGCAAAGCCGGTATTGTGCTATTCTGAGCGCGCTTCCCTTTCGCGATCCCTCAAGCGCGAAGGCTGCACGTGACCTGTCGAAGCATTGCCAGGTTGGAGATGTTATCACAGTGGTTCCTTAAACCTTTTCTCTACCACGCCGCACATACGTAATTGCCTTTGTTTCAAGACCCCCTGACATTAAATAAGCCATAAAAACAAATGTATTTATTAGTAAACTTAGTGATTAAATTTTCCATGTTGTAGAACGCATAAGGGCTCGCTCCCCACTGGAAATTTATTGAAGCCCAGGTTAAGAACCACTGCATTACCACTTCACCTGGATCTGACGTAGATCAACATTTATATAATTGCAAGCTCTGGGGGCTAAACGGTACGAGCGTGTTAACTTAAAGCTTGTGAACTGCGAGGATAGCCCGATAATAAAACTAATCTAATCTGTCGAACTCAACCAACACATCAGAAATTAACTGAACGCTGGCCTACCTCATAAGCCGCTAAAGTTCAAGTTTGTTTGTTTTGAAAATCTACAGGGCTTTTTCAGTCGTTCTAAGGTATGTTTAACGTTGGCGATCATCCACAACAGCGCAGCGCACAATCTTACCCTAGATACCACTGCCGGTTGCCTTTGTATGCGTCTCAGGAAACTCTTCTTTATGCCAAACAATCACCGACTGCGTCATGTCAGCCAGTTTGTTCGTTCGCATGCCGGGCCGGCGAGTGTGAGCAAAACGTAACCACGTTGCTCCAAACGCACAGTGCTATAGCGAAGGCCGCCTGAACTCGAGAGACCGTGTAGCTCTTCACACGCTTGGATGAGCGTAAAGCAACTCCTGTTTCTTTTTTATCCTGGCTCCGAATAAGAGCAAAAATTATCCGCAATGTCGACGCAAAAACAACGCGTATTCCTCGTGAAAAGTTTCATGAATGGGCAATAGTTTGTAACCGTAGCATGCAAAATGCAAATAACCCTATGGTGTAGAACGACTTAGTAGCGAAAAACTGTGAAATGCTTTAGCTAAGAATTGCTGTTGCCGCTTTTTGCTGTTGAGAATTTTGTGTAAAACGTGAGAGAAGCTGTTTCACCGCTTTGAAATTACAAGGTGGAATGCATTATAAATACAACGCCAAATTAGAATCTTCCCTTTGCGGCAAATTTTGAGAAATACCTTCTAGCATGCAGCATTTTCATTAGGTGTTGCTCCTAAAGACTTACTTTTTCTGCAACACGTCATTCAACTTACGCCATGATCATGGGCGTCCGCAGAATTTTTTCCAGGGGGAGGCAACGTCAAAATTTTGCTTATCATTTTTAAGCTGCTGATGATAGAATGTAAATGGACGTTCACAAAACGCTTTAGCCTTTCTATATCACGAAGGAAATGCACCATGTTACCGTAACAATCACAAAAAATGCACTTCGTTGGCAACAATTGCCAGGTATATTTCGATAATTTACATTTTACACAGAAAGCAATCGGCAGATTTTCAACGCAGGGTACTTCTTTTCAAGTAAGCAATAAGCATTGCCATGATCTTCGAAGAAAGAAGCAACGAATTAGCAAGCAGGGCGGCAACAAGCTGATATTTTCGGGGAGGCCAAATGATTGTAGCTTGATGCTGTAAGCCACCTGACAACTGAACATATTTTTGAAATTTTATGGGGGCAATTGCCCGGTTGTCTTACCCTGGTTTCAGGATCTGCTCGCAAGACGTTTCAGCGTCACTTAGAAACAAGAGCTGCAAACGTCTGGGATCTTGTCCAAAGCGATCAATAAAACGTTGCTTGTCTTTGCTAATTTTTTCACGGTGAACGCATATCATACGCAAACCGGACAACGGGACAAGTAGGCCCGAATGCTGACACGACTACGGACAACTTACTACAATTAGAACACCACGTAGGCTGTACAAAATTGAGCAGATGAATTATGTGAACTCGCCACAGCAAATACAGCTATTCACTCAGATGCCAGAACTAAGCCTTTACGATTTTAAAAATTGAGCAGATGAATTATGAAAACTTGCCAAAGTAAATACAGCTTTTCACTCAGTATTCGCTCAGATGTCAGAACTAAGCTTCAACGATTAAGACAGGCATATTCCCATAAGCCTGCTTAAACGTTTTCTAACAAGCAGCGTAGTTTTATACTGCGTGAAAAGAAGCCTGCGTAAGCGTAGTTTTACACTCCGGCACATCGGTCACACTCGTATTAACAATGGATTTTTCAAGCTTGTGTTTGTGTTCAACAGACACAACCAACACAACGCTTACTATCATAACTTGAAGTGAACATTTGAATATTTGTTGCCATGCAATTGATACGCAATAAAGCCCAACAGTAGAACAATCCGTTCGCAACTTTCGCAACCTGCCTCTGCAGGCAAAGGAGGGGTCATGAGTGATTTGCAAGCTCATCGTGGCATGACACCATAACTGTGAATCTAGCTTGGCTCTTGTGCAGTGTAGGTGTCATACCGGGAAATAAACTGTCATTGCAAGAATTAAGCAATTAATCAGAATTAAACTGCTGACTTCAGATTCCTAAATTTTTTGGTTCTTAATCTCAATATCCAGGGGGGGCAAATGCCCATTCCCCCCCTGCGGACGCCCATGGCCATGATCTCCTTTTTACTGAAGAAGAAAAATTCGTGGATCACTTTTCCTAACGCTTCAATAATCTACAGCAGCGGTTCTCAACCTTCCATGGTTTGTGACCCCTTCCAACGACTCTCAACACAGATGGCCTCCCCTCATGAATAAAAATACCTAGCTTTTTTTGGGTTTTGCAATATCACGGCAGAGCTACTTAGTAAAGGCCTCTGCTCGTGGTCCCCGGAGAACCGTTCCGAGGCCCACAAGGGAGACCAAGAGCCCCGGATGAGAAACCCTGATCTACAGTTTCCTTCCCAAAATTTTATGTTCTTTTTTAGTCAAAATCTGTGAAGTTTTCTTTCTTTTCCGTTTTTCCCATTACCAACCCTCACATATGCCACTGGATATTTTCTATTGCACACTGTCGTTCATCTGCTTTCCTTTACGTTGAATAAATCATTATGCAGCACTTAGAATGTTTGCAGCTTGTGTCTGCCTTTAGCAGGAAATGATGCAGAAAGTAGCTTCGATATCTTTCTCTTTGCCTCCAAATATTGGTTTGGTATGGTCGCTCATATCTCAGCTGAACTAATTTGGCCGAACGCATCGTGTGACGAAAGATTTCCGTGAAACCCGAGACAGGCCTTACAGTCGCTTGAAAGTGCAGCATGTGCTGTGTAGGCAGCAGCAACGAACGCAGAAGGTTTTAATTATGGCATTGCAAGAGCTTTTATTCTGCTCTCTCTAACACAGTAGTTTTCAACCTTTTTTGTACCGCGACCCATTAAAGCAACCCACTATAATCAAACGCCCCCCCTATCTAGAACTCGAATAAAGCAAATATAATATAGCGGTGTACATAATATATCTACTCGCGGCCCCTTCAAAAATAGTTCACGACCCCTCTGGGGGTTGCGCCCCAGATTGAAAACCACTCTTCTAACATTACATGTGTTGGCTGCCTGTGGATTCGATTTGAAGTTGTTTACTATTAGGTGTAACAAAATCGAGGCAACTACATTTTACCAGGATCTATAAAGAAAACGCAAAACCTGTTTACTTGATAATTTGATTTTGCTGTGTGTAGGTCCTATACAAACGTACTACAGTTTGAAAACACGAATAGAAGAACATTGCAAATGACCTGGTGTCTTAATTAACCCTTGAGATTAATTGCTTATGCCCGATGTCCTTATAGCAGCAACAGTGGACGCCAGAGTATTGCGTTTTTACTGATTCGAAACAAAAGCCAGAACTCAACGTCAAAACTGTCTTGATGCCTCGATATGTATTTTTTAACCAGCAGCATGGCTTTGGCTTCGCGTGTGAGCAACGACGTCACTACGCACTTACAACCATGTACAAATTCCAATGAAACAAGTGGCTGATAGGAATTCGCGCTTCTACGTCACTGCCGTAGCAATTTTAGTGTTTTAGTCTATTTTTCCATTCACTCCTACATTCACTGATTCAATTCACTCACATTAGATGTCACTGAAACGTTTGATTTAGGTCAGACATTTTTTTGTAAAATTGTTTTGGGAATTTGTGACGTGTCTAACTGAAATTTTGTATAAAACACTGATTTCATAATTTCACAAGTTATGAGAAATATAAAATCTAAAAAGTCATGGGCGTAGGAATTTCGGAACATGTGCAACAGGATTTTGATATTTAACATTTTCCTATTAAATTCATGGCAAAAGAAGGTTGTTTTTTAGTTTCGAGTAGGTAAAATGAAATTTAATCACTTTTGTCCCACCAAAAGAAATCTTTTTGGATACCCCTGGAAAAGTCCATTGTTGCCCCATCTCTAGACAACATTTTTCTGACGCCCACGCTCACAAACCAGATTTGTAGAAATCAAAGCATCGTTTGTGTTATATGATATAACTGATAAGCATTTCAATAATGTTTGCTAATTAAAGCTAGCAACCAATTTCAGAACTAATAGCACTGTTTTTCTTTCATGAAATCAAAGACAAAAGACAGATGTTATCCAAAAGTCAGATTTGAAAGCAGGGTTGTGTGAGGAATTTGCCCCGCTAGAACGGCGATTCTTGATTGATGGCGCGGCGCTGATTAGAGCTGATTAGAAGTTGACGTGTTACCGTTTTGTTCTCTGTGCTTCTCAGTCATGAAGTGGTCTGGTAGGTCGAAAGTTCGACTCTCGGCCGGGTCTCACTGTTGCAACCTCTCCGGTGGTGTTGCACTAGCTTAACCCCTCGATAAGACAATTCATCCATCATTCGCATGCGTCTCTGTTCTCTAGCAATATTGCTTTGAAGCGGTTCGGGGCGATTGTACTGCTGCACTAGGGCGTAGTGATCATTGTACATGGTGACTTGTCGACAGCTTATCTCCGCAGAAAAATACTTTACTGCCATGAAGCACGAGTACAACTCTTTGTCAAAGATTGGGTAGCGAGTCTGTGTCGGATTCAAGCTTTTCGACA
>JGI24158J21664_10004152_pt1 | contig 18521 bp, 14 predicted proteins | sample Ectturendosymbi3_FD_21664 | JGI IMG/M metagenome (IMG submission 21664)
TTTTTGCGCTTTGGCGACTTTTCAAAGGTGTCCTGTGAAGGTGCGAAACTTCTGAGGACAATTGCCGAAAAACATACCGGTAGGGAACGTTTGGGAATTTGTCAAACCAATTCACGAACCCGGAATGGAACGTGTTAACGAGTACATTCACCTCAGTGAGGGATGAATCAGGCGGTGCCATTACAAGATTTAAGAAATCGACACCACGTAATGTGGCAAGGTGTCACTGGCATCGTTCAAATCGTAGTCTTTGTGTACGTTCCAATAATTCGCAAAGTTGCCCAACGCTACAGCAAGTTCTGTTGTGATTTTTACTTTGTGCGCGCCAACAAGCTGACATTGACACGAACCTACATGTCCAAGTCAAATGCGCGAGTATTCACAGAGTAAGTAGCGAGAACTTTGTATTATTTGTTTGACCCACAAAGTGTGTTCTTGTTTTTCTGTTTTTAAGCACTTTTGATTTCCTAATTTTTGAATGTGAGACAAGCTGTCAGTTTTTCATCGTCGTAAAATTCTATTCATCTTCTCACCTTTTTAATTATAAGCAGGTTCGCAACGAGGGGTGCTGGCAGCCGGACAATTGCGCCCTCCGAAACTTTCAAAAGCATGTTTAGTTGTTGCTAAATGCAATTATACAAGCTACTTTGACCCCACGAAAATAGTACAACAACAAGTTACAATCGTTTTCCCCCTCGAAAATATCACCTGGCTGCGGCCTTGATTGTAAGCACACAATTTTTTCGAAAAAAATCAACGCGATTGACAAATTGTCTGTCGTGTAACAATCAGCCTTGCACATTAAGGTTTTCCTCTTCAGCGAAATAGAAAATTTTTGCTGGAATTTCGTTTTGAAAGTCGACATCCACAAAACGGACATGAAATCATAAGAAAGTCTCATCAAGCTGTCTATACTCTTAACCAAACGGATAAATGAGGCTCATTTTGTGTCTTATATACTGAAGTGATATTTTTTGTTTGAAATGTGCACTTCATCTTTTTTGTGAAATTCAAAAAGTATTCCATAAAAAGCGTCTCATTTGAAGCTGACATACATTAGCTTGTAGTTTATTGTTTATTTCCTTCATTCGCAAAACTCCAGCTTTGAATTTAACCACCAGCTATAACGTACCCTATTGAAATTATCAGCAAATTCGTTTTTCAAAAAATAAGGTTATTCTTCGACATACTCATGCTCGAAAATGTTTTCAGTGTTTTCCGCTTTCACATAAATACATTTTCATATCGCCAGAGTTCTTCCAATTCACAGTTTGCATCCCTCGTGGTGGCTTGTTGTCAGTAAACTTAAAAGTTGAGCTTACTGATAACAAAATGCAAAATTTAATTTCGGTATTGCCTGTCATCTATGTTGAACACGTGAGGTTGGAATTTATCTAATTGTTTCCTACATGGGAAGTGAAGAAACAAAAAGTTCCTTGACTGCATACTGGAAGTACCCAAATGCTTTCCCAACGCCAAGGAATTTTCTTACGAGAAGTGTGTAACCACCAATCACCATGAAAAAAATCCCAGTTTGGTAGAAAAAGCCTTTTTGACCTTTTCGTTTTTCGTTTTCACGAAAAGGTCGAAAAGGCTTAAACAAAAGAAGTCGTCACCTTCTGGCATCAGGCCCGTAGCCACAAGGAGGCATTCGGAGGCAGTGCCCCTACAATTGTTTTGTGTTACCCCAAATTTTGTTGTGCCCAGAAAATAGTTTGAACATATAATAAAAACAAAAATCTTGCTCCCTAAAAATACACATTTTCCCCCAAAGCCTGAAACCTGGCTACCGGACTGTCTGGCACGCAACTATTAGCAAACTAATTGAATGTAATAAAATTCTGCAAAAGTTTTTTAACAATTCACAAACGTCAACGAAATGTAGTTCAGGTGAGATGTGGGGCCCACTCGCCAGTGCAGACGCTGCGGTCATGGGTTCAGGAGACGATCGGTGCAGCCCTGGAATCCAGAGTGTCTTTTTCAGACTTAACAATTTACCACTTAATTCACAGAGATTTCTACATGCTCTACAAGGCTATGCTTTTTCAAAGCTTAGAGTTGTGTTCATCGTTTACCCATTACAGTAAATACACGAGCTGGGATAGCAAACTCAACAGGGACATGTCCGCATAAACCTGCGAGTTTGGAAAGAATGCTAAGCAGAGACAGGCACAAGTCACGAATCTGGGAGTCGAGTCAAGTCCGAGTTAACACACTTTCAAGTCGCGTCATCCAAAAACCTGAATCGAGTCCGAATGGAGTAATGATTCGATCTATGGTGCTGTGAGTGCTTTCAGCTTTTGAAATTGAGAAGCCGAAGTTATTCTTGTAGTTATGTCCAACGTATTGAGCCACCGCTGCTGCTAAATTGTACATCGCAGAAGTATACAGCACGAATGCACAGAATGGTCTGTCTTTTTGACAGCCTTGTAGTCTTTTCACCGATTTTTCTCCAGCAGGAGAAGGTGAAGAAGGTGCAATGTCAGTTTAATTAGCCATACGCTTGCCTTCACTTAAGGCAGTGGCCGAGGAAGCTGTTGACATTGCGATCATTTGCCAGCGCTGCAGTAAAGCAGAGCTATGTTGACTTTCAGCGGTTAGAAACACGTCAAAGAGTTCTTCTCCGAAATAGTTTTCTGAAGTAATTCATGCTCTTCGGATCCTTTCAGCTTCATTTGAGTAAGGTCACTGTGACGTCACAACATTAACGTGGCCAGCTACTGTATGCAAGGTCAGTGCCTACGGAGGAGCTGGTGCTGTAGCGCGTAATAGGCGTTATAACTGAGCCATGACTGGCTAAAAACATACAATATCAAATCAAGGAAAGTCGCGGCTTTTGTTTGTTGATTTTTTGAGGAAAAAAGGATAATTTTCCCCGGAACGTGCGTAACCTTTGACGCTAGCAACATGCCTCGGTTTTTCGCAACACGGTACTTCAAATGGCGTTCACGTTGATGGGACGAAGCCAAAAACTAGAATTACAGGTCTTTCAACGGTTGCCAGTGTGAGGAGAAAAACTTAATTTTTTGTTAATGAGCCAGTGATTGATTGCTGCGCCCGGTACGCATGCAAACGCTTACGCACGTGTTAACGGCAACTGAGATTAGCTGTTGTGACCGCATGCGAAAGATGAATAGCGCTAGAAAGCCCTAAGAAAACCATCCCACCGTCACGTCCAGGAACTTGCAATTCTCCCCGTTTCAAATGTTAACTCTCTACTTCTTGCTACTGTTAGAAACACCATTGCAGATGATTATTTCAAAAGGGCCTGAGGTAAACCAAATCTGATTATTATTAACAGCTACATTCTATATAAACTATGATCCAGACAGCCACCTCATCAAATAGATTTTCTGAACACTTCTAAATTTTTTCGACGCTAAACAGCAACGCTAATTTTTTATTGCAATAAAAGCCGTCCAAAAAACAATGTTTAGGATAACCAAGATTTTACCTAACCAGTAACGAAAACAAACAATTATGTTTTGGCTGAACCTTGCAGCTGAGCAGAATATAGCGCCAACGCCGCAAGGCATTACCCAATGTTGAATCCTGCGAATGTGCCCAACTACAAATATTAACAAGGGTTTTCAAAAACATCGACTCATTGTAACAATGCAGTCGTCAATCATGACATCTCCCGCCATCAACAGCGCATTCGGAAAGATCGGCCAAGATCAGTAATCACGGTCCTCCACTGACGCATGCTTGGTTGATGCCCAACTGTCATGCAACAACAACCGAAACATGTGGCTTTTGCTTGTGAGTCAAAAATGGCTTGCGCAAGCGTAACATGTCAATAAGAAAGTCTATCATGTTTTTGTTACTGCATATAATGAATTTGAATAAAGGCGCGCAAACGCTCTAATTCTGTAATCCTGCAGTTTACTTGACAGTAAAACAGACAGCTGATCCATCACATGGGGCGTATTGGTTCAGGTACAAAGCTGAGGAGAGCTTCCGATTGACCAGCGTTTAAGGTGAAATAGCGAGAGGTTCGGAGAAGCACATACGCAAAATGTATTGGCGTTTGACAGGTCGACAGTTCATATACCTAAGTCCCAATACCTGGTGTTCACTGCTTTCACAGAGTAACTCGATCTTCATAATGCTTAGAAAAATCCAGGGGTGCTGGAATGTCCGCAACTTGTACGCAAGGCGCATATTGTTACAACAACCCCGAGTAAAAGCCCCGAGTAAAAGCGTCTTCTCATCACGCAAAGAAACATAACTGTCGGATGTCATTCTTTAGCTGCAGAAAAATTTTTCTGGAAAAAATTACTACGTCCCCGCCGTGCAAAGTTTTGCAGTTGTCTTTGGCATGTTAAGTGTCATCCATCACGTAGGTTTAGAGGTTGGTTGTTAGCTAGCCAAAACAGACTTTCTCCATTTGTTGCAACTCAAGATCACTTAAAAAATTTTGTCTCCGCCGAGTTGATCAGCTGTCTTATTCGTATTCGTAAGCAGCGACTTCGTCTTGCGAGACGTCGATCTTGCAAGCGATAACGTCAGCAGGCTCGTGCGGGTAATCTTCGTAAACACGAAACTTTCAACCATTGGGCAAAAAGCTGACAGAGTGAGCCGAAGCCATTGTCTGACCTTCCAGTTGCGAAGCTTCTTCCCGTGTGAAAAGCTTTACTTTCACTTGGACAGTTGCTTATGATTCATTGTTTTTTTAACCAACTCCAGAGACTAACGAAAAATTCCTGCTGCTTGAAACAAAATTTCACAACTCTTGATGGAATATCGTCATTTGTTAACAAATTACGGAGCGTCGCCAAAAATGGCCAAAACAGACGTCTTGATTTTAGTAACAAAAACACGGAACTGTTTCTCACACTGCAAAGTAGGTGTTTTTGCCATTTTAGGACAAAGCATACAAGCGTTGTTCCCGGATTTTTGTAGTTAAGCTCCGTTTATTGCATTACCAAAACATCGCCATTCCGCAAAGGCGCTTTAGCCATCAGCTTCGGTTTCCTCCTCGTAGCAGCTTCCTAAAGCTACTCATTGCGATTGGCTACAACTGGCCGGCCCTTCCACTGGTGGTTATGCCATTATGGATTGTTGAAGGTTTGGTTGATTGTATCCACAACGGGTTGGTACGACGGGGCTGACAAAACTTGGTTTTTGCACGCCCCCTATCGAAATATACGTTGCTACGATTTAGAGATGCAAAAGTAAGCTTCAAAGCTCTAAGTGCGTTGATTCATATTGGTGTTGTAGGTTTCATCTTTTTTTGACGTACACGCTCCATTTCGAATTGATGCGTCATTTGCGAGTCAAGCCGAGAGAAAACTGAAGTTAATCGCAGGTACTGTATGCCAACTGTATTTGTATCTTGATTGGAATACTACTATATATCGAATTAGCACCTTATGTGAAAAATATTTGCACACTTTGAGCGTAGCGTGAGATGTAATATATTAATTTTATTGAGTGACATGCTAACTTCTGTTCGTTGTTGTTCTTTGTTTTTATGAGGAAAAACTTTAGAAAATCCTGTGCTGTTTATGATTCAACTTGTGTTCAAGACTTACATTTGTAGGCTGATTACGGTGTAATTTTAGTCAAGGCATATAATTTCACAAGCGCGAACTATGCCATGCGTTGCATTTTCCCATACCTGGTCTGAATTTTCTGACATCCGCAAATAATAATTAATTAATAATCAAAACAGCGCTTGCACTAGCAGCCTTTATAGCCAAGGCTCGGTGTGGATCGAGACACTGTTTTCCATCAATCACATCGTGGACGGTCACCAAGAATATTGCATCAAGTTTTTCGTATAGACCAGTGGTTTTCAACCTTTTTCATGCAGCGACCCATTTTGCAATTAAATTTAACCCAACGGCCCCCTTCCGAAAATTTCCAGTCAGGCATGTGTAATGCAGTTATGCTTCCATAATAGAAAATCATAATGACTAATGTTGACCAATGACTGATTTATTCAATTCATGCACATGGCAGCATCAGTGAGAGAGACCCGTATACAAATCACTCCACAGCACAACTCATTGAAAACTAGAATAACTCCAAGTCAGCTACCGCTTTCAGATATCTAATTTACAAACACAGCACATTCTTACGTCACAAAGTTCTTCGTGCGTTGCCAAACGCAACAGTACTGTCATAATCGCACTTAAGACAACTTTGAATGAAAAAGTAGGCCATCATTTTTGCCAGGTGATCCTATTATTTTGGCTGTGACAAAAAATGATACCATATACGATATATAAAATAGAGAAGTACTTATGAATATTTTTATCACAAGCTCTCGCGATCCCTAGAAAAAAGGCAAACGACCCCCCACGGAGTCGCGACCCCAGGTTGGAAACCACTGGTGTAGACTGTAGTGTAGATGAAGCTTCAATTCCACTATTTCACTCCCACCACGCCAAAGTTAGAATCTGTCAATTCTTTCGCTGTGATGTTCATCGCAGGTACTGTAGTGGTTTGTGTCGTAATGTGTACACCAACACATAAAAATACTAAAAAGCGTAAGAAGTGTTTGACTAGTTTTCAACTTGAGGTATTCAACATATTACCATAACAAATGTAGTGCCCTGAACTCTAAAGGTCACTCCATCACAGCATAGTGGTTTGATACTCTGTGTAAAAATGTTTGTCTATTGCTCAACGTCGTGTTAACATTTTCAAATAAAAGTTTGATTAAAACAATGCCATCCTTTTGGAACGCGAAGCTGTGTAAAAACAATGGATTAATTCAGGTATGTGTCAGAATGACAAGTTCAATGCTACATGACGATTTCCACAATGATTTTCAAAGTTTAATTGATACTAAAACCATTTTGCTCAGCCGTAAGCAGTACAGGTGCAGCCACACACAGCGGAGAACGTTGCCATGATGAAACGCCTTTGTTGCCACAAAAACATTGACTGCAGAAATCGTTTTTAATTTTACCACACGCTTGCAGCTAACCTTTTTGTTTTCGCGTCATCAATTATTCTGCAACATCACTGTAGATTAAAAATAAATGGCGCAACTAAACTTTATCACTGGTGCAGTAAAAAAGCAATAAAACTTATCTTCATGAAAAGCGAAGAAATTGTTTTCAGATAAGAAACAGGTTTGCGCAGATGAGCAGCAGGAAAGTAAAAATCTTTTAGGCGGACTTGCACAATAGGTTTTCACGAAGTTTGCAAGTTTCGATAAAAACAGCTCTTGTTGATTCCGACGACATGTTTTGATATTTGTAAAATTGCGTGATGGAAAATCGTTTTTAAGAAAAAAACATAATGAATCAGCTTTTTACAGCCGTAGAAGATTGTGTCGACAGATTCAGCTCCGCCTTTGCTGCAAGAACCAGAACTTAAACCTCGGGTAAACATCGAAAGCAATATTTTCCTGCAACCGACCCGCCTTCGACTGAAGTTTGCATCCTGTGAAATGTAAATGCGTAACAGGCTTATTGCGAATTAACGCGATAAGAGAGAGCGTTTCCACGTAGTTTTGCAACAGTGTTGAGTGCTTGTTTTGGAGGAGGCAAATGTACTTATACCGGATACGGGCGTTGCCTACGAGCATGGTAAATTTTGGTAAAAACCTGCTTGATAAAAAATTTTCTCAATTTAAGCCGGAGAAGGGCGTGAAGGTCATTATAAACCGCGCAAAGAGAGGTAAAGACTTGCCTCAAATAAAGTAACTCCAAAACAAAGTAAGACTAAGCCGAGATTAGCTAATTGAAGCCTTTAGTTGCGCTTAACGTAATTGATACCAACAGACAGAGCGATTTAAACTTAAAATAGCCGACCGCTTAGCCAACTACAACCACGCGCACATTAGCTGAAAGCCGCGAGAACGTAGTATCATATATTTTCAAAGGTAACCTAATAAGGTAAAAGTGATTTTCACTTCTCAACGGCATGTAGCAACAATTCCATTTGAAACTCTCTTTCATTATGTGTTTATTTTTATGAAAGTAAGTTGATACTTTGAAAACGTTATTAAAGAAACGCTTCTACACAAGTCAACTGCACAAAAGCTAGTAATTTTGGATATCCGCGAATCGCAAATACCACTCGCTGCCTGACTCTACCAGCAACGTCCCGCATCGTGAACCTGGTGGAGTGCAAGGTGAAGTCCAAAAGCTCTATAGCCTGTTGCAACAAACCTAGCAATCAGGTCGACGACATCAGACACGATCGCACAAGGGGCGACACAAAAGTAGATCATAGTTGTTTATTTATAGAACGAGGGCAATTTCCTCGCGCAGCAGGTTCTTGAGCGACGAATCTACGATCGCGGTTCCGATTGGCAGAGGTGAAGTAAGCGCTTTGGCCTTCATCAAACGGGTCGACTTGGCGAGGCCACTTCGCTGTTCGTGGCTTTCTTCCTCTGTCGCCGTTATCATGATTTGACCTGTTTCAAGAAGAGCGCGCATTAGTCGGATTTTGACGCTGATCCGCGAGGCTCGCACTTCTATTCACTTTCGCTGTCCTCGCGATGAAAAACACTATGCGGACGTGCTTCATTCGAACTGCCTTGTTAGTGCTTTCGAACTACCAGGCCGATTCACGATGATTATTTCCTAGTGGATTTTTCAACTACCGCAGTGCTCCGTAATCCATTTGCACGCTTGCACAAGTGGAATGAAGAGCTTCCAGATTACTGAGTTCTTCGACGCCGCTTAGGCGACGTCCGTTAAAGTGGCATCACCGACAGGCGCCAGTTTACTCTGAGCACTTATTAAGGGATCTTGCAAGAAAACTTTTTGTTGACGAGAATTTGAGGCGCACATTTTGATGCCCAAGAAACCTTTGGCGCATTGTCAGCTATTTTTTTTCACAACGTTTAACCTTAAATGAGTACTTCTGTTGAAATATTGACTCAATTGCATTGAAAAACCAAATATTTTTTTAATCAGAAATATTAGCCCGGTTTATTTGTGGGACAAAAAGTAAACGAGTAGTGATATGTTACGGTTTGCAATGGTGTTTGGACAACAGCGAACCATAGCGTAATCCTTTGAAAGCAAAACTGTTACCAGCAGTCTGAAACGAGTGCTACTCCTGTTTGAGACTCGTAGCACCAAAGGGAATTCCCCAGCAAAAATTATAAGGTTGTTTCCTACCTGCATCAGACCAAGTAACACATTTGCAACCTTACGAAAAGGGCACCATCATGTGAGAAAATTCCTGCCCGACAACCTTGCTACGAAAAATCTCTTCGTATGGTGATCGTATAACAAAAAATGTCGTAATGCACTTGTCTCAATAACTGCCGCAAGGGTGATGGAAGTGATATGGCCGCACGGCGTCAAACAATAGCGGACGTGACAAAGCAAGCCGTTTCGTTAGTTATCGTACAAATGATGAGGAGCGTACATCACAGACGTTTTCGGCAAGTTTCCGTTTCTGGGAAAGGCCAGGAGTGAGCAACGCAAACAACGGAACAAAGTAGAACTATAATTGACCATCATCAGGCCTCCTGCGGCCTACGCATCTACATCTGTTCTATCAGGAACCTAATCACGGATAGCCCTGGTGTCGCCGCAGGTGCGGTTTCAAAAGGAACTGCTTGTTTTGCCGTTGCATGTTCCGGAAACACCAGTGAAATGCTTCCGTGAAACCTGCTGTGCAGGACAGGGTGGTACCTAGCCTAGGAAAAACAACAACACTTTGGCGAAGCTCCTGCTGTTGCCTTACACGGTTACAAGATAACCCATTAGCGTGCGCTTCTCTGCCTGAAATCGAAAGTCGCTGATGAAGTCCGCAACGCTTCAGCTTGATTGAAAAGAGAAAGGCTGCTTAGGAAAGCGAATTCGGAAATGTCGGAAATGACGCGTTGTTTTCATCCACACGCGTCTTTGACCGGGACGAAGCGGAGTGAATGCGTCCTCGACTTGCGGTTGATGAAACCCTATATTAAGTCGAGCTTGTTTTGACTTGTGACTGTCACCTCGTCAATTAGCGCAACATGAATCATCACCAATTGAAAAGTTTGCACAGGAGCGGATCTGGCCAGACAAGGCAGACTAGACACCTTTTCTGCCGCTCGCTCGCGATGTGCTGCGGCACATTTGTCAATCCACGTCAATTGCTGGTATTCTCGGCTCGCGATGAACCATTGATCTCGTTTGCAAATCGAATTGTTTGACGAAATGTCCAAGTATGGCATTAGTTTCTGCATTTGCTGATCTTTTCCAATCACGCCTATGCCTGTCACAGTAAACACTGTACGCATTGTCAAAATTATAGAGTGGAAGTAAGAGTAAAAACATACATCAAAAAACACCAAATTCAACAGGTTTGATTTGAATTTTAAAAAGGCATTATTTACTATTGCAACAGGTGTTTGTATGAATAAACTCCATCGGGCCACGTGTAATGTATTATGCTTGTCGAGCTTGAGTAAACGTCTTTCGCATAACCAGTAGTAGGCTTCGACTTTTCAACAGGCTTTTCATCCTTTAAAATAAATAAGAAATGCTGTAACGTTCTAGTCCGCTTTAAGCGTCCTCTGCGCTTATTTTATTTCGCCATCTGTATCTGTTTTTCTTATAATACCAAATAAAGAGCACCACTAGCGTACGGAGGGGGTGGCCACTGTGCCATGGCCACCCCCTCAGACCCTAAAAATAAAAAAATGTAAAAACAGTATTGTCTAATATTTGCTTCCAGAATGCACAAAAATGCGTATTTTTAGGTGTAATTGTGCAAAATTTTCCCAGGGGCATGCCCCCGGATCCCCCTAGAATGGTCGTGCCTTCGGCACTTCCCCTGAAGTTGATTTGTGACGTCACATGATTGTGGCGAAACTTGGCCCTTCCCTCGGAAATTTTCTGCGTACGCCACTGAAGAGCACATAATTTTAACAAGCCCGGCGCGTTTATCGTAGTTTTCAACGCTGGTGGACATGACTGTGTGCACAATGTGTGCACATGATTACGAGTTGTTTTAGCAAACGTAAGACTTCCAGAAATTTCAAACGATCCTTTTGACATTTATGGCAAGATTTAAAATTAGGAAAAGATCGCTACACCCTCAAAAACATATCTTCAGCGTTGAAAGAAAATTGTTTCAAAATACGTCTGGTAAAATGTTGCTTTTCAGAAGCTTTAAAATGCTTGGTGATTCAGATGGTACTCTTGCAGGATTAAAGATCACCTGGCTCAGTGGTTGGCAAACTTTTCATAGAGAGGATTACATCAGTGGGCCATGAAAAATCAAAGGCCTGCATCTTTCAAAAGGAGGCGGCGCGCTGTAAGATAATAAAGATAATAACTCAACATATAAACAGCATCGCCAATAAAAACAAGGAGCTAATTCATCCTTTTTCTAATTTGCTGCGAGCTTCAGCGGGCAACACAGAACCCTATCCTTGACCTATATAAACTGAATTTTTCGATAACGTTCGAAATTTGAACGTGTTCTACTTTTGCATCTGTTCGCAAAATATTGCGAAAGCAGCTATGGATGCCACAGGAAACGTACTCGAAACGGTGGGGTAGGGGGGTACCGGGAGCAGGTGAGGGTGTCACAATGCCCCGGTCGCCGCTGAATCACTGGAGGACGCCGAAAAGTCCCAACAATATCGCAGGTACTTTCTTCAGTACAGCATATTTACTTCCAAAAGACCTTCGGTTCGAACAAGGGGGCGCCAAATTTGTTTCTTGCCCGGGGCACCATCTAACATCGGTACGCCCCGTGCGGTTGGGCGTCAACACACCACAAGGGTGAAACAGCCGAATCTAATCGCAGGGGGCAAGTCGTGTTTTTATTGCGTCGGACGGAGCATGATTTCTTGAAAGTAAGTCAAGAACATTTATATAGCCCTGGGGTTTGTACGTGTGTTGTTCACCGCTTGTAAATTCTCAATCAGTCATCCGAAGAATTGTTTCTTACGAGGCTGTTGCATTTCAAGACGCCTGCTCGTGATGCAACATCCAAAAACTTGTATGCAGCAGCCGGACCATTGCGATGGCAAAGAAAAGAAGCAGAATCTTTGTCCTTGCACTCTTCTAGCACAGGTTATTTTTTTAAAGATTGATCAGTTTTGCTTGCAACTCCCCTGAGAACCGCAAATCAGAAAGGTTATTTTCTCGGCACGAAAATGGCGTTCTCACGTAAACTTTCAACTGAAACCCTGGCAAGTAGATGGAAATGTGTTTTTATACCGAGACGTCGGCGCGCAGAACGTTGCACAAAACTTAAAACAATTACTTCTGCCTCACCAGAGAAAACGCGGCACGTCAACCCGGTTGTCGAATTATGTCGGGTACCTTCGGCTGTCCGCGTGGCAACAGCATTCGCCATGTGGATATATTATATCTTGGCAGACGGCGGACAACGTGGCCCAGGGTGCGATCATTTCAGGCAGTCTGGTCTAGCGACGGAACCGTGTTTATTTAAAAGATCGGCGCATCGTGAAGCTCGGCAAAGCAGATTCCCCGACGACTGCGAAAGCGCGTTTTGGTCTAGAGGAAGAAGCGAAAGTAGAGTCCAGGGGTCGTGACCAAGGCATCAGCAAGGAAAACAAACTGCTACGCCAGCAGAGCAAATACAGTGGGAGAAATTCCTAAATTCCTAGGATGCTTGCCAGGTGAATAATGTGGTACTTTATGGATTTCGGAGGGTTATCAAAATGTTTAGAATCTGACTAACAATGCAAAATGTGAGTAGGATCTGACTCGACTTATTAAACTCCTCTCGGAACGTCGGGGAAATTGAATCCTTCGAAAGTGACGCGTTCTTATCGGAGTATATGTGTATCACATCCTTCATACTTTTACGTTTCTCAACATTTACGTGGGTTATATCGATAACAGCGTTTGGCTTGGCCCACAAGGGCAACGTAGGTACGTCAAGTGGCAATTTTAGGCGTCTGGAAACTCCCAGCAATTTGCTGGTTTTGGCAGTTATGACTTACAGCAAATTGGAAAAGACTGTCCGCAGGATTGTCCTTTGTAGTGACCAGTAATTGAAAAAAAGCCGTCAACAGTATGTGCCTGCAAGTTAACGGATGGTTTAGAGTCATTCTTTGTCGGAAGCTGCTTTTGATGTTTTGAATAGTTTAGGGAAACTATGGACAATTACCGTATTGGCATATCAACTTCAGTCTGGTGTAATCAAACAGTCACGAGGAAAAATCTGGACAATGATTCTTTAAAATCAACATCCAATCCATTTCAAGTAATTAGTCTCCACCAAAGTGATGCAGTCCGAATCAAACAGCAATTTTCTTAATAAGAAATCGATTTCACGTAACTCTAGGCGTCCTCAGTCCTGAATCTTACGATTGCACGACTGAGGGTGAGTAGAGTTTATGTGATATCGATTTCTTAGTAAGAAATTTGCTGTTTCATTAGACTGCGGCACCTTGGTGGTGACTGATTGCTTGAACACAGATATGTGCAAGACGGAATCATTGCAAGTCATGAAAGCAGAGCCCAGTCGGCTGATTCCTCGAGAGCTTGCAGCAAACCTACAGAGCTTTTAAATAATTATCCATTCCTCTTCTTCTGTTTTGCAAATGCCTGACAAAAATTATCTTATATCCATTATTGATCTAAACAACAGTTCTTTTCGAGATTGTTTTCAAGATGAAACACGCTGCATCGCCAACGAAATCTTATCAACGCGGCCACAGAGCGGCTCATCTATGTCGGACTGAATGAGATAATGCCAATGACACGAAGTGACAGCGTGTGGTTTTCGCCTTTGTTTCGAAACGACAAAGGGCGTGCATTGTTTGGATCGTTTGAAAACTGTCAGGACCTTTCTGCAGTACAACTCGCAAGCCTTTTCCACTTGAAATACCGTTACACAAAAGTGATTCACCGACTGAGATCTGTAACGCCGATGTGATCTCAGGAAAGCAATACGGCGTTTGGGAAGTGACAGGCTCATAGAAAATGTCCATCGGCGAAATCTGGTGACCTAACGCTCTGGGTGGTAGCTCTACCGAGGAGGAAATATCGCTGAACATTAAACATACATCGTTAGGGGCTACATAACCGTGTTATCTTGAAGCACTCAGACAACAATCGGACGTCGGCGAACTCTACTACAAAAATAGGTTGATTTCTTTATGTTAATCCGTACATGTTTGTTGTAAACTGCAAGAGTCTATTGGGCAAAAGTTCCTGTTTGTTAATCTTATGTCTGTGTTTTCACCACAAACGTGTTCCTTCTACTTCACGTCCTTTCCTCAAATCAAAAACCTGGTCCGTTACAAGCGAAGCCAAACGAAAACATCAGTCTAAATCAGTGGCGTGAGGCGTACGCTCCACAGGGGTGCAATTTAAAGGAGGCATTGAGGCCGACTGACCATGTCTGTGTCCAGTTTTTTGAATTGAGTTTTTTATTTCATTTTTTTCATGGTGCTACTGCTTGTTCTTTGGGAGCTTGTATAAACTACTGTATGTTCTTCGGGAGCTTGATTTTTCTATCACCACATGGAAGGCAATCAGGATTTCAGGAGCGATTAAGTGGGCCATGGGCAAAGACGTTCGGGAACAACTGGAGTCTAAATGCTTTAAAAGCTCTGCGATTGCGGTTCTGTTGCGCAGCACTCCCCGGCTGCGATCTGAGCAACGGCGTCGTTAAAGCGACGCTTACGCAAAGTGGCGCAAAGCGATGACAAGCGTCGCTGTCCTGCCGACGCCCATCACGATTACGAGTGGGAAAATAATGGTGGCACTTGTACGACACGCTTGTCAATGTCTTTCCCAAGATCAATGCTGGACTGACGTTATCGGGCATTGTCGACTGCAAATTCGCGCAAATACAAAGTAATGACAAAGCGCCTGAAAAGTTCTTGACTTCCGAAAAGCAAAGCCTTCGGGGAAGAGAAACAAAGCCGGGCGTTTGCATGATGTCTAAATTAATGTAAACCGCAGAGGTCGGAACATGGTACGAAAATACTCTCAAGGATTGCCAGTGTATGGACTTCTGAACTTTGTTGCGTCTTTTAGCCTATGAACGAATGGGTATGCTCAGACGTTATGAGGAACAGTCTAACTTTTTTCGTTGAAAACATGTAGCTTGCTTGCAGCAACGATTTGAGCAATTACAAATTTACCATTTCCAGTAACCATTTAAAACTGTTTCCTGTCAAAATTGGAACTTCAGAAGGGGTCTTGAATGGTTTTGAGGAGTACTTCAACGATTCGATGTCTTTGTCTCTGGTCTTGATATCCTCAATACGATAAGGTTAAAAAATTGTTGTGGTCACCTTTTTGCAATTTTGAGCGAAAATCCTTCGTTTGAGCTGATAATGAAGCCGCTTCAAGAAAAAAGCTGAGATTAAAAAGTCAACTTTGAGGAAACGAGGAGGCGCCGCCACTCCAACACAATAAATAATGAAAGAAAGCCAATCAACTCAATTCAAAAAACTGGACACAGACATGGTCTAAAAAGTTATTTTTATTATTTTTGACTGAAAACAACAGCTTACAGCAGAAATGTCTCGATATCTACTTGTTAAATTCCTGAATTAGAATACTGAAGTTTGAAAGAGTGATTTTATCCGAATAGCTACTGCGCTCTTCCAGAAAGTTTATTATATATTAGGTGCTTGTTGAAAAGTAAAAAAAACAAAGCATTGCCGAACGGTGATTCGCAGCGAGGCTTTATCTGCGGCGTCAACCTCCTCATACGTCATTTCAAAAAGATTTCCTGTCTGAATCCTCGCTTGCTTGTCAAGGCTGCACTTGACTGGGGTGAGGGTGACGAATTTCAAAGATTTGCGGTCTGGCCTACTTAACTGATCGGAAACAGCGGTTGCGAATTGCCGGTGCTTTTGAGGCGAGAACGAGCAAAAACAGTGCTTTCGATGGTCGTTCTGATCTAATGCTCTATCAATAACTGCTTTACGTAATAACGCAGCGATTTTCCCCGCCCAACGACTTCGAGTCTTTATAAGCGCGCCACCACGGGCTGAGTAGTCTGTTTCACTTGTGCACGCGGACAAGCAATACGCGTATCTAGCAGGTCGGTGCGTTACACGATTACAATGAATATCGGGATACATTTAGTGACTTTAATCTTATGCTGTGTCGCGTCGGCGTCCAGACAAAAGCTGAGACATTTGGCGACGACGGTGGAGGTGTCATCAGAGAAAGACTGCCACCTAAACACCAGAGGTATGTAAACTACGGGGCAGTTGGGCGGAAAGTTGGTGACTTCATTAAAATTGTCGGACCGCAAACAGTAATTGCAGAGCAGCGCAATCTTCAGGAAGTGAGATAGTTTGACTTTCAAGCTGCCCGCATATTATTGGCGCAATATCAGTCGAGTCTCCCATTTAGCAGAAACTTTCTATCTGGTGCAGTGCTACTTTAACAAAATGCACTTCCAGTTCATTTGGTGTGGTAATCAGAGCCAGGTAAGTCTCGGAGAAGCACACAGGTGGTTATGTTTTGCACTGAGACAACTCTTTCTCTTTGGCGTTTGCATCATCGTATTGAAGTCATCCTTGTGCAAATCAGTGGCTAGGAGAGCACATTTTACGACATACTGCGCGAGCAGGTTGTTAAATTTCAATGATTTTAGAACTTTATTAAACTCTCAAAGCAATCATAAGATATTTTCCTGTAGCTATTAACCACAGACTTGCCGCTGTGTTAAATCTACTTAGAACGTGTAGACTCAGGTGCTCTGAAGATTAAAGATATTTGGCGGTGTTGATGAAGGTGATTAAAGGGCACCATCAAAAATCAATCTAAGTAAACAAACCCAAGAAACTCTCTTGTGAAACTGATTACTTTTCTGTTTTTTAAAGTGTGCTACTCGGTAAATTTGCTTCAAAAGTGCACAAAATTCAGGACGCTGTAGTGACATTGCATCAATCCCGAAAGTGTTCGGGCTGGGCGGGCATGTTGAACCTGCGATACGAAGTACCTTTTGATGAGGCCAACCCACGCGGTATGTGAAATGGTGGTAACTGCCGCGTGAGAACAAAGCACGGCAGGACATTGCCGTAGCGGATTGTTTGATGTGTCGCCTTTCCGTAAACTAGAAAGGCTCTCAAACAGCACTTGGGGAACATTGGTCTTCACCAAGGTTGCAGCGAGGGAAGTCGCCGATCTCTCAGGGGAAAAGTTACAACAGGATGTACAATACATAGATATTCTCGCCGGCATTTTGACCTAGCAGACCGCTTGATGAGTGATTGTTGGCAGCAAGGTCATAATCTTCATGCAGTGACTACCGCTTTCACATAAAACGTAGAGTGTTATGTATGAACACGATGCCCATTCGTAGCTATGGAATAACATTGAAATATTTCTCGAATTGAAAGCGTTCGCAAGGAAATACCACAGTTGTCGGTATGACTGTCGCGAGGCGACTTTGAAGCGGTTCCACAAACCAGCGTATCTTCGCTTCTTGCATGCAACATTTTGCAATGTGCCCTGTTCAAAATCCTTTGGCAAATGTTGGTGGACGAAGTTAATCACTAAAAAGCGAGTAAAGATGACAATTTGCGTCCAACAAAGCATCCGTTAAAGTCATTTGGACTTGTCACCACTATTACAAAATAAGAAAAATTCCAGATTTGAGCTGCACAAAAGGCTCACCGTAAACGTGACGAACTTGTGTAAGCAAAGCGATATCTGAGACACCTGGATTGCCTGGTTCTAAATTTAAATTACTTTTGGTTCTTGATCTGAAAACGTTATTTGCTGATCAAGCACAAACGGAATTCTTAGCGTTCCACACGCACGCTTCAACATGATTGTGCCACGTGAATGCCATCAGCAGTTAGCAAATATTTTAACATCTGCGAAAACTAGCAAGAATAGAACCTTCGAGTACACTTAACGCAGCTTGGCGTTTTTCCGACTTCGGTAAGGTGCCAAAGTTCATTTCGTGGTCACGCTGCGTAGCGCAGGGGTACGACAGAAGGGCGGCAATATATTGCACGAATGGATCGTAGATGTCATGTTTTTACAAAAAATGTGACACGCGCCAGGTTGCCACTTGCAGCTTACCGAATGCTTGCGTCGAATACTTAGCGTGGCGTTTTTGTTGCAGTTGAAAAGCATCTTGGCAAGCACGTAGGTTGAAGTGGAACTAAATAGAAACGAGGTATAGAAAACGAAGTTTTAGGCGTCGATTAGACCGGAGTTTCAGCTTTCTGGATGTCATGCGGTTCAATAAACGGAGGGTAGAAAGGAACTACGCTGCAGAAACAGGTTGCTTCCTGGGCAGCAATTTGAAACTTTGGGCAGCCTTGAAAGCTGACAGCTTGTGGACGCGAAATTCCTGGGGGAAGGGATTGCGCTCATAAATTAATTCCCTGCGGAGCTGGCGGAATGTTGTTAATGGGCTTACACCCAGCCCCGATTTACGCGCGCAGCCGTAGCTGCTAAATATCACTTAATCCTTAGGTGAATGCCGTGACCTTATTTGAAGCTGTCAAACATCGTGCCTGGGTGACTGGCATATTTCGGCGGTCGAGTTTATTTTGTCAGTTACACTAGAAGTATCTTGGCCGCTAACACCTCCCCCAGACCCGCCGCAACCAGCTGATATTTCCTCGGCGGCAAAATGACTGC
>JGI24158J21664_10004153_pt1 | contig 18520 bp, 11 predicted proteins | sample Ectturendosymbi3_FD_21664 | JGI IMG/M metagenome (IMG submission 21664)
TCAAAGGCTTTGCTTAGGTCTAGAAACAGAGTACAAGTTATTAATTTGTTATCTTTATTACAAATCATGTCATCATAGATGGCAGCAATTGCTAATTTTGTAGAGTGAGTGGTACGGACGCCATATTGCTGTGGGCTCAGTATACAATTACTGGTGGCAAAAGAGTACAATCTGCTTTAAATTAAATTAATTTTTCAAAAACTTTGGAGAGTGTTGGAAGTATGGATATTGGTCCATAATCGTTAGGAGATTTGGGAGAAGTTTTTTAGGAATAGGTGCAATTTGGGCAATATTTGAAAGATTGGGAAAGTCACCTATTGTCATAGATTTATTAAAAAATTTAGATAACCAGGAGGACAAACTATTGGCAGAAATTTTTAGAAACTTTGCTGGGGTGTCATAGGATTTAGACGTTGTTTTGAATTTTAATGATGCAATTATTTGTCTGATTTCATCAGTATTGGTTGGTGGGAATGTACACAAATTGTGGAAAGACTCATTAAGAAAGTCATTAAAAGTTGTAGGGGAGGTCAATTTTGGAGGATACATTTTTGCCAATGTTGAAAAAGTGAATATTTAGTTCTTCACAATGGTTCTCATTATTAAGGTCAGCATTGTAGGTTTCTCTGCCAACTTTTTTTTGTTTTTGTAGAAATAATTTCATTAATAACTTTCCAGGTTTTTTTAATCATTTCTATCATTTCTACAGCTTTCAAATTTTGATTTGTGGTAGTTTTGTTTTAGGGATTCTTTGAGGTGTGTAATTTTATTTCTGTAAAAGCTGTACTTGGCTAAAGTTGATGGGTTGTTTGTTGATAACATTTTTTTATATAAAGCATTCCNTTTAGAGATAGATGTTAGCAAACCTTTGGTTAACCAAGGTTAGTGGAAAGAACGAGTTTCTTTTCTGAAGGCTGGACTAAGGGGAGCATGTTGGTCAACAGTGTTGTTAAACATAAGAATAAAGTTGTTACAAGTGATGTTTACATCACTGTTGTTATGGAAGTCAAGATTATAAAGAGCAGTGTTGAGATCTTCCAGAAAAGATGGAAAGTCAAAACGTTTAAGACAGCGAAGTTTTGGTCTATACTTTTTGGCACATTTAGGATGAAAATTAAAGTTTGCAAAAGTGGGGAGATGGTCAGTGATGTCATAGATTGCAATTCCAGTAGTGGTGTTGTCATCAATTATATTTGTATATATACTGTATGATCAAATAGGGAGGGTTGATGGGTAGAAGAAAATCTGGTGGGTTTATTTATAGAGATATACAGCCAATACTCAAAATTACTGTTAACATTATCAGTAATTTGTGTGTCAATTTGGTATTTCAATAAATTTACATTCGTGTCGCCTCCAATTATGTAATTCCTGTTTTCAGAGTGCATGATTTCGAGTAGGTTAGCAAATGCAAGCTGAAAAGCTTATAAATTAGGAGTAGGGTGTCTGTGGATCACTCCAACAACACATTTTTTGCCACTAATATAATTTGACCTCACTTCAATGAGGAGACTTTCGCTTCCATCTATAGGTAAAGTCTTGTCTCACAGTAAACTGCAATTTTGTGTTTACATACAGGCAACACCTCCAGCATTGGTTAAGGAATCAAAATGAACAACGTTGTAGTTAGGAATTTGTATATTTGTACAACACTTTGACTTCAATTTGGTTTCTGAGATTGCTATAAAATCAGGTGAGATATTACACACTGAAAAGTAAGTGTCAATTTTATGCTTATTTTTGGCTAGACTGTGTACATTAAAATGGAAGCAAGAAAGCTTTTTAAGAAACATGCCAACGCAGAGTTGATTTCAGAGGGGGTTAGATAGTCATTATGTATATGCAGGTTCAGAAAGTGAAAATGAAATTGCATTAAATGTTGTAGGAGTGAGTTTTGTAGTTAAAGGAAACAAATCCAACAATTCAATATTGGAAATTTCACTAAAAGGAAAACAGGTATGATTACTTGTTTTGCTTAAACATATTTAAGCACAAGGGCGTACGCAAGAGGGTTGGGGTTACCCCCACTTGAGCTTGATATTTTACAAAAACTTTATTAACTTTGCAATGGAGGTTGTTTTCGCGTACCTTTTGCTTGTTAATTTGTCGACTTAATGCAAATACCACGGAATAAATTTGCATGCAAATTTAGTAACATTGCAAATGCGCCAAAAAGTAATAATTAGGTTTTGGTGGGAATCTGGGTTATCGTCTGCGTCCAGAAACCATCTCACCACATTTTGCAAACCTTTCGTCCACCACGCATGTTTAAAGATTTGTGTACCGCGATAGTTCACTTTGTCCGAAACAATTGTCTTTATTTTGTCCGCTAAGGCTGATCAGCGCAAACGCTGACCGCATTGGCTACATTAGCAATTTCTGTAGCATGATAGAACTGTTGCACTAGCTCAAACAGCAGTTTTTAACATGGAAGGATTCAGGCATTTGATAATGTCTTGGCAGGGAAAAAGGAAAACTAAAAGTTTGCTGGAGTTCCATACATAACAAAAATTGAAAGTTTCCTTGTGTACTTTATGCGCATTCTCAATTCTTGTGTAGTTTAGCAAGATTCAATCTTGCAAACCGGGGTGTGCGCCAGCCAGTCCACCCGCATTTTTTCTATGCTCGACTGCTCGTATTCGACAAGACATTAGCGCAGCCTCATTTTGCTGCTGCAAATTGCTTTGACGCAGTGATAAATGTGTTTTACTCCCCTGTTTTATAACGCAGCCTGATATTTTTGCAGTTATGAACGGTTGTGTTTATTGAGTTTATTTTCCTCCGATATCCTAACTTTGAGCGCTGGTGGTTTATATTCAGTGCATTGACACATAAAATAAGGGGCGTGCGTGTAGACGAATGTGACTATTATGTCAACAAACTTCGCCAAAACGTTGGTTTGGCAACATGAATACGACATCAAATTGTGACGTCACAAACAGCACACACTAAATACAAATGACCACCGAATGAGACCCTCCATGAAAATTTTCTGCGTTCGCCACTGTTTAAGCCAGTGATTCCCAAACTGGGGTAAATTACCCCTTGGGGATGATATGCAATTCTTTGAGGGGTAACGTGGAACCAAAACCACAACGTTGTTCTGTATTATTCTTTTTATGACGTAAATAACAAGGGTAATAAGACACTATCACTACTATGATTTGGGTAACGGCTCAAACAAGTTTGGGAACCAATGGTTTAAGCAAAATTCGAAATGCAAAAGTGGGGGACCAGACCCCCCAGAAAACAAGTGGGGGCCTAGTCCCCTGCAGCCCCCAGTTCTGCCACACCTCCTTACCAATTAAAAGAGGGGAAATGTTGATAAATTCAGAAAACCGTAAGCTCCTTCACAATTATTACTAGGGCAACCAATTTGTTTACCTGAAAACTAAAAATTTTGTCCTCATAATTCATNAATTTTGACTTTATTTTGACTTATATATTTCCTGTGTTTGCAACTGCAAAATAATTCATCCTNAGGTGTTATGGTTAACTCAGAAGCATACGCATGCACTATACTTCAAAATTAAAAAAATTGGTTGTTTAACTTGAGGATAATATATTGATTATTACATTTAATAACTGCAGTGGAGTCAAACCAGAGAACATCATAAAGTTGAAACACTATGTGCAAAATGGATTGAGCATTTATCAAACCAAGAGACCACGTTTCTTGCCTTACCACGCATAGCCTACATAATACTCAATTGTCCAGTAGTGGGCAAAACAACATTATTACGCCAAAAGTCGCAACAAAACCGCTATTATTACAGAGTTGCAACTAAACTTGCAAAAGCACGACAATATCTGTTGTTGTAGTTTCAATAAAATATCGATGAAGAGAAAAAACTGTGTTGCAAGATAAGTTCGACCTACCGGCAAATTTTGACTTAACGATAAAATGTGACTTCTTTTGACTAAATAACTTGGGCGTCGCTCGTGGTAAGAGCATGAAATTTGGTTAGTGCACGTTTCATAAACCATAATAAAGACAGAAAAATTGACTTTATTGACTTTTCGTTGCCTTTATTATCACCAATCCCATATACTGTTTCATTAAAAGCTTAAAAGCTTTTTGTTAATATTTTAGCAGTAGTCATTTTGAAGCTTTCAGATGTACAACCAATAAATCAATCAAATTTACACATCACTTAATATAAAGAAACATAAAAATATATGACACATTCTACAAATAACACAGAGAACAACATTCATACAGACCAAACAATTGCATATGATTAAAGATAGTTGTTGGATGCGCCTGCTGGAAAATCAGCTAACTGCTAGATTGAACGTTTTGCGATAACAGTGAAAAAATCCTGCTAGATTTAGCAGCAAATCAACTAAAATGGCAACACTGTGTAGCAGTAGCCTCAGTTGGTAGCCTAAGGATTCCTGCTTTGTGAGGTAACATTCACAACCACAACGTCACTTTCATGAAACGGATGGTTTCACTTCATAACTAGCGTCCCAAAGGTTGCATCCGGTTCTCTGTTGGGAGTGTTCGGAAGCATGATAGATTGATTGGTTAATAGTGTTACCCTATATGACATAGCTCAAACGTATGCGAAAAAGTTGTCTTGGAGAAAAAGTTCACGTAGAGGTAACGCAGTATCGAGAAATAACTTTTCGTGTGGAGAACGTGAACGTCATCATGTTTGCAAAAATTCCGAGGGGGGGTCAATTGCCGGTTTGCCCGTTCCTGGTTGGGACCTGCTCAGCACTCACCACCACAGGATAGTCTCGTGAAGATTTAATCACAAAACAAATTACTTGATGAGATGTAGGTCTTCTTCTGTTTGAATTAGGTGGACCTGGGAATAGTGATGTCTGGGTCTTCCAGTTTCTACAAATCTGCAGAATTCCTGAATTCCATCACCACCACCACCACCAGCTGCAGTTCAGCGTCATATCTAGGAATTCCCCATCCTTTCTATGTATTCATTTTTATAACCAGTGTCAGGCAATGGTGGGGCAATCGGGGGGCGCATGGGCCTAGACCCCACTTTTTCTGCTGGTGCTGGCCCCACTTTTAAATTTTGAATTTTGNTTAAATANGTTTAAGCAACACAATTAGTATTGANTTTGTTGTTAAAGCAAATCGTTANGGAAAAAATGTGGCAGTAGTTTGGCAATGTCATTTGTCATAATGTTTGTGACGTCACAGTTGCCAATTCAAACTACAAAAATTTTCCATAGTTTTTTTGATGTGGCCTCCAATTTGAAAAAGATTCCTCCACCACTATGGTGTCAGACGATTACTGCTGATACTCGTTTTACACAAGATTTGGTAACGCTAAAATATTAAAGATTTACAGACCAGCTTTCAGTCTATGGCCATCTCTTACTGTAAGGTATACTTATTATATGCAGGTTTCGCTTTGCGTTTGTTTAAAGAAACATGTAAAAAACAGCCATTTTTTTCATTGGAAAAAAATGCTTGTATTTCTTACACCGAATAAAACATTTGTCTGAATGTACAAGCACGTAAGCATTTAAGCGGAGCATACGGTACATCAAAGTTGCTATAGAATTAATGTACTTTTCAATTTAAGCATTAAATGTGTTCTTACGCTAGTATGTCCATTTTAGGAGTAGCTCCACAGAAAAATGAGCCTACTAAAAACCACAGGTTTTAACAATGTGCACCAACAGTGCAGTAAAAATTGAAAACAACTAAAAAATTTTTGTTCAGGTAATTTTTGACGTCAATAAGTTGAAGTGAGGTTTCACAAATTTATTAATCAATTTCTGTGAACATACTGCAAACCTGGAAGAACAGCTAAATATTGGGGAAAAAACAGATCTTTAAAACTTGGTAAAGGTTGTGGCAAAATGCTTGAAAAAACGAGATTCCTGGTTTGAATCGCAATTTTCCAGAGAAATACTGGAATCCAAGTCTAATATCTGCTTAAAAGTCGCGCTAACGCTTAAAATCAAACATTTTCTAAAACAGTTTTTTTTTTACCACAATGTGCGACAACTCTCGGACTCTATGCCGCTTGGTATATGCTTGAAAGCTCAGTGAAAAAATCTTTATCATTATCATTGTTGTGAAACATGCTTTTTCGCACCACGACGCTCATAGCGAAGTGTAATAAAACAATTTCGTTCCAAAGATTTCAAAGCAGAGATTGAATAGACAGAGTTACAGGAAATTTTATAACAGCATTTGGCAAAAAATGAAAACTCCCGCCAAGTCGGTGACACATTTTTAATACCGCATTTGCCTCTGAGGCATACCCGGCGCTACAGGAAAGCTCCATGAGCTCAAGATCATCCGAACGACACTTCAGCAAGGTTTCATTTACTGAGCAACATACTAGATTTATAAGGTTCTAAAACCGTGCAGTTGCTCGGGATGGGGAGGAAAATTTTGCCAGTCACACAAAACTATTGCCTGACGCAATATTTTAACTGAGGGCAACCAACAATTTACCTCCTCAACAAATTCTTTGCCCAAAATTTTCACGGCGTTTCTTTAAAGTGGCTGTTGCTTCATGAAAACTTCAAAGTTGTGATAAACTCTAATTCAAGTTTTTGATTCTCCAAAACCAGCTAAAAAGCCAATCTAGGAGACTTGTCTGGCTGCGGTTTAGCTCGTATACATCTTAAATCCATGTCCGGCCCGCACAGCACACACAGCAACAGTGAGAGAATACGTGGGTTAACCCAGCTTTAAAAGACTTCACGGCAGCAAATTTTATTCTGCTGATTTCACTTCATCATAAAAGGGACTCCATGGCGCTGCTAGTGATTGTGTAGGCAATGATTCAGCACTTTTCGTATCGAAGCCTTCAAAACTTTAATCGATAAAAGGAAACGTGCTCTCACAGAAATTACACCACCTTTGCTGTGAAGTATTTCTCAAGTTAATTAGAAAAAGCTAATAACTACCAAATAAAGTAAGATAATACACTTCATACGCTTTAATATACTGCAATAAAGAACGATTATAATAAACCTTGCAAAAAAGTGAATAGCCTGCGAAGAGACAAAACCGAACTTTTCAAAAAAGTTTAAGATCCAGGATTTTCAAAAAAATCAACCAGAAATTTTGGTAAACGTTAGTTGCCAGGTGATGTTTTTTGTCAACATTTCTCCGTAAAGATAAAGATTCAAGTTTTAAGTTAAGTGGTGAAGATAAACGAATGCTTTGATTAAGACATATTGCCAGCATATGATAACCGAGCGCGGAAAGTTTACCTGCAACAGCCTGGATTTTTAGCTGGGTAGGGCTTGCCAGCCGTTGGCATCCAGTTTATGACTCAAATTCTCCCTAGATTGCATTTTGGTATTTTTTACCACGCGGGCTTCGGGCTTTCGCGCCTCAGCGTACCGCGAACGCAAAGACGACGATTCGGTTTTGTTCCGAAGCCATGCCTTACAGGCTCTACTGTCTTTGCCCGAAGAGCACGTTTCACCTCGTGGTTCTACCGCAGGGTTAATTTTATGCCGTTTATTAGCCACCACACCGAGCCAATTCCATCCACAAACCCGCGCGGCAGTTGAAGCTGCTTTGAACAGCTGCCACTCTACCTCTGCGTCCACTGTAGATTCCGGGAGCTCAAGAAAGAAGTAAATCACTCTGTATGGAAAGGTCTTTCTTATATCTTATTAACATCTTTGACCACCAATTTCAACGATTCAGTCAGGATAAAACTAGTCAGATATTATTGGGTACTGTCAACCCTTAAAATGAACGACGTGGAAGTTCAGGTTAAGACTGGAATTAAGGCTTTTTAGTCCACCACATTATTTTACGCCTCTTAGTTGGTTTCCAATTTTTGTTGCCTTTTATTTTAAATCACGAACATCTTTTGTTCTTGAAAAAATGTGTCTCATGCAAACGATCAATCCATATTCATAAAGTTCATTCAAAAATCGTGGAACTTTGGTTATATCTTTTGCCGAAAATCGTCAATAGTTGATGCTACTACAACAACACAGTTAGAAGCACTAGGTTTTCTGTATGCTTTCGAGGAATGAGTTGACTGCCCTCTAACTTGCACATATCTATATTGAAGTATGTACTCTCCACGATGGGGGTAAGCAAAGAATCGATTCCTTGCTTACCCCCATCGTGGAGAGCTACTACAAGAATTCGCAAAACTGTCCTAGGATAGAGTTAATGCAGATGACAGTAAAGTTTCTCTAACGACGTGATCTGTTTTGCTTTATCAAAGTTGGAGAAGCAATCAGCTACTTGCAAACAGAACTTCCTCTCTGAAATGATGTTCTTTATATTTTCGATAGATTTGTACCTCACCACACCAGCATGATTTCTACTAAAAATCTTTGTACAGTACTACTTTAGTTTATGATTTATACTAAAAAATTGAATGAAAATAAAATGTAAACATTTCTAGAAATTTTGATTTTAATAGGAAATTTTAAACATGGTCGCTAGTAAAAATAGCAAAAAGCAGGTTTACAGCGGCTATTATGAATAGGCCAAATCGGGAGGCACTTCGTAGCCTGGCTGTATGAAATTGCAGCCTGCTGACGACATTAGCTTTGTCCCCTCGGGAATTGACTTTACTTTTGGAAGTACTGTACACAACAGGTGAAACACCTTTTGCAGCAGGGCTATACTGTACATTAGTGTGAAAGGCACAAATTATGGATCATATATTTCTTGATAAAAGCCTCTGTGTGTTCTAGGTAAGATTTATGTTGAGCTACTTTGTTGAAAAAAACACAAAAGGCGAAAATCTGTTGGAATTTTGTAAAATTTGTCAACAAATCGCTTCAAGTTGCTGTGTTTTTAGACAAGGTGGAATAAGGCAAAAATTGTGATTTTGGAAGCTACACGTGAGTTGCTGAGTTAAGTCAGGTCTTGGCTTGAGATCAGGTTTTCAGTATTTTTTTTACGGTTATTGGATGTGACTGATACATTAAAATATAGCCCTGTAGTACAGAAGGCGTCAAATGCTTTGGACAACTGGGCTGTCGCAGGAGGTTGAGAACCTAGATGGAACGAAGCAACAAATCCTGCATATGAATAGTGCAGTGGTGCACAACTGCAGTTTGTTTTTGGTGCATATGTATACTGTATGTTGCCTGGGACACGAAAATTACTGAAGCACGTTTTTTTCACATAACTTTGCAAAAGGCCCCAGGATGAAGGCAAAGAACTCCTTGTCTGTTTAGGTTACGCCGCAGAAGATGTTGGCCAAAGAAAGTAAATGAAATAACTACTTTCCAGCTAAATTTTTGAAAGCATTAAGTTTCTTCATACTTGGTTAGAGAGAGAGTATCTAAACAACATTTACCTTGAAATGGTAAACAGAAGTTAATCAGCAATTTGATCATATTGGAAGTTGTTGCTGAGAACATTTTAAGAGCTAAGGAAGAGTAACCATTTATAAAAAAATTTTAGATTTCAAACAAGTTTTTTCACTGTGTGCATTAATGAAAAACATAAATATGGATATTACTGCAATATTTTTTGGCGTACCTTACCTTTCTGGATGAGTACTTGGAAAACACCGAATGTCTGAAACAGATTTGTAAAAGTTATGATGCATCAGGTTGCAGGAGGTGAGCAAAGTACGGATGGAAGGGCATATCGTCCAAGTTGCGGTTACCCTTACCTGTTAGTGATTGTGGATATGACTCTTTTAATTCAAACTTAAGGTGTAAGACCTAAAACCTACATTAAATAGTATATAGAAACAATAAGTTTTTTTTACCAAATATGAAACAAAGCTTATGCATGGACGCCGGAAGAGGTGGGCAGAGGCGGCCCCCATGTATTTTGAAATTTGATATTTTCCTATAAAAACTTTAGTTGAAAAATGCTTTTCTTAAGTTTCGAGTTGGTAAAATGAAATTTCAACCCTGTTGCCCCCCTGGAAAAACCCTTTTGGCCGCCTCTGGAAAATCCACTTCATGGTATGTCAACAGCTCTTATTTTATGCTAATTGAGTTAGGTGAACAAGTTCAAATGATTTGAAATCGGCAAATGCCTGCTTTGTTTCATAGTTGTTTACGGGCCTTAGCTCCGGTCCCGCCTACGTCATGTTTGAAGTTTCAGGGCGATAAGTATTAGTCCGTGCACTTCTCTTGTTCATATCCGTTACTTTCATCAACGTCTGCTAGAAGCACTTCAAAACTTAAGACATACTACAGAAACAGACTAGAATTGCTTGCCTTCAGAATCCCATTACACAAATGTTTTGTACTGGGCTACTTCACCTGTGCCCTTTTCAAGTAGTATCTCTGGAAACCGAATGCGACTCGCACTTAATAAATAAAACTGGTTATAAATATCCTATCAACTAATTATTAATCTTGTTTTATCCGCAATTCTACCGGTGCTGACATCACGGGTGGGCGATTTGCTGAACTTTGTCGCATTCTTCATCGACGCTTTTCATCAGAATAGCCCGAGGTGCATGGCTGAGACAATCTCAGTTTGTTTACAAGGTTTCATGGCAAAGTACCTGCAGTTGTTTATTTTCGCGAAAGTGTTTGTTGAAAAATAAACAGGAAAGATTTCTTATCTAATGGCTGACGAAGCAAAGGAAACCCTAAACCTGCTGCAAGATTTGTGGTTTTAAACTTCAACAACCAACAAGGACTCGAGGTGGAGGTGATTTCCTCAAATCCTTTCCAAGTTCCGCTTAAACGATTCCTTTGTTTGTTGACAAACGATCGAATGCACGAAGTTCCGACAAGAGTTCTTCGCAATCCTCTGATGATTAGAACGAAAGCATCAGTAACTTTGAATTTTTTCTGACTGTACGCGTTCTTGGATATATGCAGATGTGTTGCTCAGAAGTGAGCAAAAGGATTTCCAGTGGAAATTTTCAAAAAATTTGCTCAAATGGATTAAAACAGCATGGATGGGTGGGGATTGATGGTGACATGTCCTAACCAGTTCTTCGTTACTTTTACTACTTTTTGTTTGCAAATGGTTGCAGTATGCCGCACAGGCTTCTGCGATTCAACAGCGATTCTTAATTGAGTTTAATAATTTCTAAGGATGGGCGTAAGTTTCCCATGAGACTTGGATTACTTGTTCCTACTTATTTATGATTTCCTTTTATTAGACCTAAAAAGAACCTTCAACAAAATAAATTACTACATATCGCTGGTACAAATCGAATACTATGGAATATGAGGAAATGTATGCTTATAAACTGATACAGTCGTAGTTATCCGACAGAACACAGTTTATTAAGTGAAAAACACAAATTTTCAACAAAAACAATTATTTTCAGAGTCCCACAAGAATCAACTTTATGCCTTTTACTTTTTCTGTTATTCATAAACGACTTACAAACTGTCTATGTCACGATGATTATACTTTTTGCTGATGGTACAGCACTAGTGGAGAGTGCCAGTAATTTGAAAGAAACAGAAGAATTCAGTTATCCAAGAAATGGCTAATTAGTTGATTGACTGTCTAACTCAGTGATTCTCAAACTTTTTCAGCTTGCGGCGCACTAAGAATATATAAAAAATTCGCGGCACAATTACNACAAAACNAAGTTGCTTTAAAAAAATTAATGCGANGAGTGTGNCTGTTTTGGGGAACAAATAAGATTGAAACGAGGTTTAGTCGTTACCAAGCACACCCGCATTTTGTCGTCAATTCCAAGAAGTCTCTCTCGTTTTTTGCTTTTAATTTCTGTCAAAGCAGAAAATCCACATTCACAGAGTAATGAAGATGCAAATGGAAAGATTATTTTGATGACTTTGACACCGATCATTGAATAGGATATGTAAGCAGATCGACAAAACTCTTCCAAGCTGTTTTGGGGAACAACCCTTGAAAATACGAGTCGTTTCGTACATCAGTGAGCTGCGTGGGTATCCGCAGACATATTTCCAGGGAGGGGACAATATCGGCATTTTGCTTATCATTTTCAGGTTGCTGACCAACGGACGTTAATAAAAGGTTTTACCCTTTCTATACCGCAAAAAATTCCCCATGAAAGCACGCGCTCCACTCGCATCCTTTTCAAAATCGTATTCAGATGGAAGCTTATACGAGTTTGCCAAAAGTGTGCACTTTCTGTCATCCGTTGCAGCTTTTGCTGAATTGACGTATAATCCAATATCGTTATCATTGCAAACTGCAGAGAACTGAGTCTGAATTGACTTGAAACATCCACAACTACGTTTGTGTGGTGCTGTCATTAGCAGGGGCGCCGGAACAGTGGCAGGGCAGGGGATGCAGTAAAAGAGGTGAGCGCAATGGAAACTTACAAAACCCATAAAATCGTTACCAATTATGCTTGTTTCTGTTCAGCAACAATGTTGACCTCAAGAATAATAACAAAAGTTGTAAAAATCATTCTGAATCTTCTGGGTGCGCGAATAGCTGCAATAAATTTGCTTCAAGCCGATCTTTGTAAACAGTGACTTGACCTATGATACTATTATGAAAAGGCACCAATGCCCCCGTTCCCCCCCTTATGAAAGGGCAGGGGGTTAATGCTCCATTGTATTCCGCCGCTCTCCGGTGTCCCTGGTCATTAGTCTGTGCGGATTGAACCTCACTTCTCAATGTTTAGTCTGGCATGTTTTCTGCACTTCGGTTATCAGAAATGCTTTTTCTGTTCATGAACTGCGCCTAATATCTAGTTTGGAGCACTTTCTACAAGCAAGTAACAATTTAAGAATAATCAACGGGGAGAGCAACATGAGCGGTGGAAAAACAAGAAATTAGACGCCCTCGCAAACTTTCAAGGAATGAGAACTAGACATGTCCTATAGACCTATGATTGACACGAATTTCGCACAACTTACTAAAGTTAGAACACCACGCAGGATTTTAAAAACTGAGCAGATAAGTTATAAAAACTCGCCACAAGTTATAAAAACTCGCCACAGTAGATAAATTTTAAAAACTCGCCTACAGCTTTGCACTTTTTCAGAAGTCAGGAATAAATCTTAACGATTAAGACGGATTCCCACAAGACTGCATAGATAACAAGCCACGATGTAGTTTTTATACTGTGCGAAGAGAAGCCTGAATAAGCGGTTATTTTGAATAAGCCATTCACTCAGGCACAGGGCCGCAATCAGCTGATATTTTCGTGGGTCAAAATGATCGTAATATGTTGCTGTACGATTTTCGGCGGGGGGGAAACGATGATAACTTGTTATTGTACCTAACATCTGAAAATGCTTTTAAAAATTCCGGGTGTTGCAATTGCCCTGTTGCCTTGTGTAGTGTGAGTGTCATAGCGGCAAATAAAGTGTCATTGCAAGATATACATCAGTTAATCGGAATTGAGCTGTTGATATCAGGTTTTCGGGGAATTTTTGGTTCTGAGTCCCAATATCCAGGGGGTGAAAATTCCCGTTTTGCTCCCCTGCGGACGCCCATGATGAGCTGCTCTTCCTCTTCTGTAAAAAGATTGCTTGATTCATTGATTGCAAAGGGATTAACTGCCCAACTAAACATTTCTAAAAAGCTTATCATTATATCATTTTAGTCAGATTAAATACAATTGCTTTCCTGTTAGCCTAGCTCAGCGTTGAAGTCAACATGACTTGTTTCAAAATACATTACTACATAGCAATGACGACGTGTAAATCCAATGGTAACGTGACAATAACTCTATTACATCAGCAAGGCGATCGGAAAATACCATATTATTGTCAGTTATCTAAATGAATAGTATGCATTCAAGTCTCGCATGCTTGCCTGCATGCCTAATTTTAATACGAAGCGATTATTTTCAAAAATTCCAAAAAGTTGCGCGGCACACCTAAGAACCTCTCGCGGCACACAGTTTGAGAACCACTGGTCTAACTGCTAACATGTTCACACTAAATAGTTCTAAGATAAAAGCCATGTTAGTCACAAATAAACGCGTTATGACAGATTCCTTCAGGCACTGTGTGAGTATTGAGTAACCAAACACTTCGTATCATATATCACATCCTAAGAAATTCACGAGTGCAAGGCGGAACTATTGCCTGGGAAGTGCAGCTCCATGTAATCTACAGCCAGTATCAGTGCATTCAGTGGCCCGATATAATGTCTAAACGCTTCGAGATTTGCAACCTCGAAAATTGCTGGCATTTACAAAACGCAGAACATTCTACAGCTGAAAGATATTTGCAGTCTTGAAGTAGTTGAATCCATTAATAGATACAATGAATCACACCTACTGGCTACATCTAAAGAATATTTTAAGCTCATCCGTCATCACAAATGTCCACATGTAAAATGCCAGACAAATTAAAATTCGGCGACTTACATCACCGAAAGCGCATTCAAACTCAGGTAAGAAAATATTGAAGTGCAGTGCAAGAAACTATTGTCGCAACCTCCTTTAGATTTCCAAAAATAAATCGTGTTTAAACCTTTTTGCAGATCAATATAAACGAATTGTGTTGTGCGGTTACTGATGAAATTACCATGGTGATATTCTGCTTTTCTTTTGTGGGCAATAAACAAGTTCGTCGATTCTATTTATTGTCAATGAAATTCGGTTATCATCACGTCTTGAATTTTTTGCGTTTACCACAATATGGTCGTAGTTTTTGTATTATACTTGCGTGTAATGTACTGGAATATCAATGATTTCCAGCTGCATTGCAAACGTTGCAAATCGTATATCCCCCCCCAAACAATATATAAATTTCCGTACCTTATTGCAGCAACATCGCCATCTATGCCAATGTTGTTTTTTAGCGCCAAATATATGTGTGTGTGTTATTAGACCAATATTGTAAGTTCCTTATGAGGATTTTTGTCAAAGCATATTTTTGTATTTCCACAATTCGCAATGCATCAAACAAATCTGCAAACGTAGCTTTCAGAGGTAGGAATCTAAAACGAGCAACTCGAATCCATATTTCCGAGTCTTTGCAAATATAATAATTTCTTTTGATATTCAAGACTCAGACAAGAAGCTATACGATTATCTGTAAATATATACATACTTGTTTATTTATCACAAACTGAAGGTTCCTGTCACGCAGGTAAGTGTACAGTGAATCATAATAATATAAATGCTAAACAGTACAAACGGGAAGCTGTATGTGGGCAACTCATGCATAAATAATAACAACAGAAATCTTTCATCATCATAAATGCAATTTTGTTGTAAAAATGTGAGGGGGGCAGCTTGGCGTGAAATCAATATATTACGAAACCTAAAGAGAAAACTGTGGGGAACATGGCATATTGTATTCCCACTGTTTGAAAAAGTGGGGGGACGCGTCCCCCGTGTCCCCACCTAATTGCGCCCATGTTCATAATCACACAGAACTTCTGCATACTGGCTAATATGTGAATACCTACATAATGCACCAGACGTTTAACTGAGCTATTGAAGATATTTGTTGAAGACTTTTGAAGAAATGTGTTTAAATTGTTCCGATGCATAAGGTTCAATGTTTTAGAGAAATCGGTACTGTTATTCTGTCGCACTCTTATATCTTTGGGAATGAAATGCAGAAAACTCTAGAAACTCACAAACGTGATATATGCAGACATGTAAAGGAAGCTGCACGTATTTATTCGAAATCCGACAACTATTCACATTGGCATGCAGTACTCACGGTACAAACTACTCTCACTGCAATTGAATTCCATTTTGGTTGCATTTGGCATAACATTAACAAATCATATCGATTGCAAAGCATATGACTGACTGCAAAAACCTAGTACTCAATTAATAAATCATTTACATTTCTGTCGTTACTGAAACCAAAGGTTGTAGTACCAAATACTGTATTTATTTGTTTAAAAATTGACATCTTTGATAAAATGTAAGCTTAAGCCTATACATAGCGCAAAAAGAGGAAGCCTTTTTTTTGAGAAAAACTCGCCAGGGTATGTTCCTCGTTTGGGGTCGGCATGCTGACCATTTTCGATATTTCGAAATGCCTTTTTATCATTCAGAAAAGTTTCAAAAATTAAGGGTTGTTATATTGTAACACTTTGCTTGTTTATCAGTATTATGGTTAAATTCAAAACGATTTGCAAACCTTGCCTATGTATTATACGATCTTCTTCATCGTTTGAGCAAGTTCTTTCAACCCACTGCTAGGCCGCTCTAGATCTCGGGGCAGGTGTTGCGTATCTACTCGATTATTTCGTCATCCAGAACCGTCAGGCCTTTTGTACCATGAGTTGAGTTGATTTTATTTGGTGATAATTAGGATTCCGGCAAGAAAAACAAATTAGTGCAGTGGAAGGACGCCAGGGCATTGAAGGAACCGGAAGATTATCAAGACAGTGACCCTCACCAGTTGAATTAGCTTTGTTACTGCCCAGTTTCAACTCGTGGTGTTGCAAGGTCGAGGTCGATAGATTGGACAATCAAAGACAACATGGTCAACGGTCAGTTCTTCTGCGCCACATCACAAGTCGCAGAAGGGGACATCCCCATTTGTGTGAGCAGGAGCGGAAACGTCCGACACCGGTGCGGAGGGGGTTAAGCCGAACCCAGGCTCTTCTTGGCAGGGCCGTGGGTGCCGATGTTGGGGATGATAGTACGGAGTCTCGTGGTGTTCTCCAACCACTTCGTATTCCATCGGTGATTCGCCCAGTGCGCCGCACGTATGTTGTATGTCGTCAGACAAACTGATGAGCTGTTGTGCGGCGGGCAGGGGCGGAGCTAAGGGGTGCCAGACCACTGCCCCCCCAAATTTTTGCCTGGCCCCCTCAGTGGTCCCCCCAAAATTAGGTCTCTTTCTGCAGGTCTCTTTTTGAATGTCCTACACAGACCATTGACAGCTCCCCTTGTTGCAAAACTGGCCCCTCCAGTGGCCCCCCCAAATGAAAATGCCTGTCTCCGCCCCTGGCGGCGGGTACAAATTAGTGTCTTGATTTGAGATGCCGTGTCTTCGCACTCAATGGACGGGTGAGCGTTGAGTGGAGCAGATGTCCAGGCTCCATGGAACGGCGTGCTAGAGACAGTGTGGCTCCATTGCGACGAAGCTCAGCAGGTTAGATGCCCGCGAGGATAAGAAGATTGTCCGCTAGTGTAGGCGCAGGCATCCAGTCACCATTCGCAAGTGTTGTTGATGACATTATATGATGATAGATGATATGCAGAGACAAGTGAAATCGCATTCCAACATGTGCGAAAAACATAATTTTCAAGTGTCGATGGTGCGATTGTCCTGCGGAACAAATGTTTGATCACAGCTTCTCAATGTTGAACATAAAACATTTTTTATGGCTGCATGATATCATAGTAAACACTTTTTTATTGTTAAGAAGTTTCCTACTTCTTGGACAGTGTCCTTATGTCTAAACCACTTCAAGGTTGGCAGCATTTATGGCACGTTCTGTGACGCCCAGGCAAAACCGAATGTTAGCGACCTGTGCAAGCGGACTACATGCCCTCTTCGAAAAAGTGAATTTCGGCATAGAAGCACAAGAGACTTTCACGAAGAATTACACCACTAATTCTATTTTCACAAACAAGGAAAGGGGGAAAACGGGGTTTGTGAAGCAGCAACAAAGTGTAACTTAATCTCAGCTGAATTTTAAAGTACACTTTCATGTCAGCGTTGTAGCAGAAGTTGAGATCAAGGCTGCGATCTTTTTGTTTTGTCTGCTGAATGCCAGGTATGCCGCAAAATTGGCATGAAGTTGATATAAGCGTCGACGATGTGACCTCGACAAAACAAGAAGCCGCGTCGTTCGTTCACGCACTTTCTTTACGCTGTGATTAACATCTTGTGTAAACAATCGACTGCGCATGAAGTTGACACGAGCAAGGTGGTTTAGCTCGCGGCAAAGTGCGCACTGGCTGACATGAATGACTCAAAATTTTTCGGTGAAACAAACATTTTCTGTTCGTCTCACTTTCTTTTTCTTTATTTGCTGACAATTTCTGCTTTGCTTTCTGAGAATCATAGGCGTACGAGGCGGGGGTCGGGGGGGCGGCCGCCCCCCATGTCTTGAAAAATTTCAGGGAAAACTTTGTTTTCAGGGCAAGCGCAAATTGCTCAAAAATCCTGAATGATAAAAAATATATATTCAATACAGTGAACTCAGGGCAAACCCTGCTTTCAGGGCAAGCGCAAGTTGCTCAAAAATCCTGAATGATAAAAATATTTCAATACAAAGAAACATTTCGGGGCAACTCGTGTTTTTCAGGGCAAGCGCAAGTTGCTCAAAAATCCTGAATGATAAAAAATATATATTCAATACAGTGAATTCAGGGCAAAATCTGTTTTCAAGGCAAGCGCAAGTTGCTCAAAAATCCTGAATGATAAAAATATTTCAATACAAAGAAACATTTCGGGGCAACTCGTGTTTTTCAGGGCAAGCGCAAGTTGGTCAAAAATCCTGAATGATAAAAAATATATATTCAATACAGTGAATTCAGGGCAAAATCTGTTTTCAAGGCAAGCGCAAGTTGCTCAAAAATCCTGAATGGTTAAAAATATATTCAATACAGTGGAAAATTTCACGGCAAACTCTGTTTTCCAGGGCAAGGTGAAAAAAATTTCAATACAGTATATTCATCCAGTAAAGGCAATTACCGTAAAGTTTCTTGTCTGGGAGAACACAACACGCAAGAAA
>JGI24158J21664_10004156_pt1 | contig 18514 bp, 10 predicted proteins | sample Ectturendosymbi3_FD_21664 | JGI IMG/M metagenome (IMG submission 21664)
TGCAAAGAGCGCAAATCACAAGTTTGATTACCTCTCTCATGTGTTCTTTCTAACGTGCATACATTTGCTGCAAAGATGTGTTTAAAATCCATGTTATAAGATAGTGTGGTCCAACTGCAGACACGCGGGCCGCATGTGGCCCGCCAGAGCGTTTTCAGTAGCCCATGGAAGCATTCAGGAAAAATTTTCATATCTGAAATTTGTTGAAAAGCGTGTAAGGTTACACTCGTTTCACTGAATTGCTTGCGCTGGATAAAGTGCATTTGCACAAGAACAATGAATGCTACCTTTTCTGTGTACTATTTTGTTTAATTTGTTTATTTTACAATCAAATTAGAAGGCCCGGCACGCCACTAACCCTCCGCTGGAGCACATGACTAGATAACCTCTGTGTTGTTTCGGTGACCTAACGATCGATGACCCAACCTCTGTGTTTTTTCAGCGCAACGGCGTTCGTTGTCTTGAAGAGCACATCTGGCGCATTTAACTCAGTACCAATAAATAAATCTGTCTGTCTATCCGCTAAACGCGGCCATCTCAAAGTGGCCCGCGAGCCAAATTAAGTGCCCATCCCTGCAATAGGTAATTTTAGTTAGAACAAGCGTAACATAGTAGTTTGGGGGTTTAAGCCCCCAAAAGCTCTCCGTGATGACGTATTCGGTGACAAACTCAGTCAAGAATCTGGCAAACCTGGTTCCTGGTGTTATTCTGGATATTTTGCAACAGGTTTCAAATGATCGTCTTCCGAGCTGATCTAGCTCATTTATGGAGTGGCCAACTTGGGGGTGTCTGGCGATGGTGCTCCACCACTTAAAATGTATGGCATTGATCATTTATGTTTGCTGGGGTTATGCTGGACATTTGCAACAGGTTTTAAGTGGTTACCTTGCCAATTGATCTAGCTCAATTTTGGGGTCTGGCAGGGGTGTCTCACCACTTAAAATGTCTGGCATTGGCAGTTTATTATTTCTGGGATTTTGCTGGACATATTGCAACAGGTTTCAAGTGGTTACCTTTCCAGCTGATCTAGCGCAATTTTGGGGGTACCGTTAATCACCCCCAGGATCACACCCACCAGGTGTGACACGGCAGGTCACCAATTCCTTGTACAGGAAGCCATACCAGATGATATGATGCCATTAAAAATTGGTTACCTTCCCAGCTAACTTGGACTCTCTGGGCTCCCGCTCTAGTTGGATGATCAAAACATGGTTGCGCAGGAGTGTTGGGTTGCAACCGGTATCTATCGTGGTGCTGCCCAGTTCTGCAGGGAGCTGAGCATGACAGAGAAAGCGTAAATCCAGCTAAAATTAAATTCTGCCCGGGTTTCCATTACTCTCTCGCAATCAACCAGACAATTTTTTGCTCTGCAGCTGTTCGTATTTTAGTACCAACAAATGAACATTTTATATCTTCCGTAAAGGCCAGCCAGTTCAGAGGTCATGTGAAATTTGGTGCAGAAATCCTCAAATGGCACCGGCCTACTGAGGATGATGGAGAAGGCCTCGTGGTACAATGTCGAAAAAGACCATGGCAGCAAAAACACCAAAAAAACAAAACAGCAAGAAACAGTCAGTTAGTTTATTCACACAAAATGCACAGGAATCCAACATTTATGCTGCACCTACAGTATATACAAGTCAAACCAAAACTAATGGTACATCCCACCTGCAGGGATGGGCAAAGTTGTACAGCCGTAACCTTAGCCATTGCACAACACCATGCAGTCAATCACTATGTATATACAGTAACAAGTCTGTCTTTAAACTGCTTTATGAATGCAGATTGTGAAATGCCATATAGGCCAACAAAAATGTTCAGCACCAAATCGTCCAAAAACAACCAACGACTTATCTTACAGCTTCCAGCAGTGACACCATCATCGGCTCGGTTATGACTGTCCAATTAATTCATATGCACTATGAAGAAGAGAGTAGACAACACACCCTTGTCGGAGTCCAATACCCACGGTGAACGGTTTTGACTTTAGGCCGCTGGCACGGACTTTTGAGCTGTATTAGAATGACTTGACGGCAGTAACAGGTGCAACGTGCTCCCGCAAAACTCTCCAAAGCTTTTCTTGAGGGACCAGGCTACATGGTTTTTGGAGGTCGTCAAAAGAGATCAAAAGAGATCTGCACCGGGTGTTCTCTTGGTCAGGCTGACTTATCTCGTGGTATCTTCTTTCAAAGCCTTTGGCATACGTTTTTCCAGAGGTTAATGCCCCCGTAGTTAAGAGCATTGCTTTCTGCCTCCCTGCGTGTGTATGGGGATGACCACCCCGGTTTTCTTCAGCAATCCTTAGGTGCCCTCCAGAACGCCAGGCCACGTGACACACACAAGTTAGCCAAATAATTGCTTCACCTTTCAACGCTTCAAGTATTCCAGGCCAGCTTTCATCGCACCCTGCAGCCGTCATTGTTTTCACAGCCAGGGCAACTTCGGTCGCAGTGGTGTTTTTTTTCTCTTAAGATGCACCTCCGGTGTGTCTGTTATGAGAGTGACTAGGTTCAAAAGATCATTTCAACCCTCTCTATATCTGACAAGGATATCGTCTCTCAATGCTACAGTAAGTAGCACACCATTATGGTCTTGATAGAATTTGCTGTGTAACACCATTTTACCATTGAGATACCCGGTAGTTTACCATAACACTTTGCCGTGACGTAGCGAGGCTAAGTGCCGCCCGGGACCGACCATAAAAGCGCCACGCTTTTTATCCTTCAGATTTCCTTACAAGAATTTAAATCATAAAAAGATCATGTTTCATGTTAAATAAAATTATAAGGAATATTTAACATCTTGAACATCAGAATCACACTCCAACAAACTGAAATGGGTCTTGTTTTCTTTCTCGATTATAGGCCTTGCTTTTTCTGCTTGCGCGTCACCTTTCTCATCATTTGCTTTTCCTATTTTTCTACCTCCATTATATGCATCTTTGGACCGGGAGTATTTCATTAAATTTTCTTCTCTGTTAGCTTTCAGCTTGCGGTAAGCCGCACTACTTAGCATTAATTGTTTACTCGTTCTGAGGGATCGAACAAAAACACGGAATTTGTACTATTGCAGGATCCAGTTAGAGAAGTGATGAGGGGAACCTACTCTACAGATTTAGACATTTATATTGTTTTATTTTTCATGTAGTATCCCTGTCTTCAAGTAAAATAAGTATATACACTACTTATAGTAAGCTACAATATTAAATTTCATGTTCTAATCTCAGTAGCGTAAAAATTTTTCATTGTTCACGTTACGTTTAAATAGTGGTTCAATTCTCTCTTAAGGTGCGGGGTACATTTAGACAGTTTTATTTAAGGTGTTTTAGGGACCCGATTCGTTTTTTTAAGGTGTTTTAGGGACCCGATCAGAGAAATCGGGTCCCTACGACGCCAAACCGGGCACCTAACATTTTCCTAAAAATAAAACCTGCATTTAGATAAAATTTGTCAAATAGGCTTAAAACCAGCTCTGGTTGAGAAATGTTACCTTGGAGCCTCCATTGTGACCTGCAAGCTTGGTCTAGCTGTTGGCTTGGGCATCAAATTACGCGTGTTTGTGTCCTCGCCTTCGTCCGTTAGCAACAGACGTTTATTTTGAAAACTATGTTGCCAAATCTTTGCACATAGTGCATCCGGCTTTTTATTGCGTAACAGTGATTACAACACACTACGTTCAACGGTAATTGCACTGAACAACCTTATTCACTATACAGCCATTGCCAAGTTGTGCAAACGTCCCTTTTATAAGAGCCTTCACCACAATCATAACCAAACGTATTGTTTGCCGTTACGTTAAGTTTTCAGACTAAGGTTCATCGCCTCTAATTTATCAAAATGAGATCAACACCTTATCTAAGCTTTTCTTGTTACGAAGACTTTTTCTGTGACAGCAAATGTTAAGTGTACCGTTGAACAAAGGAGTCAAACCTTCTGCGAAACCCACCTTGCCTATCGGCTGACACTGATTCACTCTACATGCAGTTCAAGCCGACTATAGCTCTAAATTACCCACACAAACACACCAACTGCACTATCTCGCTTCAAGAACGTTATTTTCAGACACCGTTTCGTCATACAACTGAAACTGAGCAACTTTACCCTTGCAGCGTTCATCATTTCACCCGACAAAATGTAATGTTGATAAACCTACTCAATGACTAGGCTTTAGTTTGTTGCACTTGTTTATTGAAAATCTCGCACTGGACATTCATCAGTAGCAATATACCTGTCAAGAAGTGTTTTCGCCAATGCCGATAGGTGTCAAATGATGTAATGATGTGCCGTTGTGGCTTTGGTAAGGCAAAGACGGAACGATAAAAGAAAAAGGATTACGCTAGCTTTGATTATTTGCTTTGATTTCAAAACGGGCCTTTTCATTAGATTTTTATACCTCGAGCAACCGGACCAGTGATGTTTCCTAGCTTGCGGTCGGATGTCATCTCTGTCCTTCGTTCAAAGGACTTTTGACCGGTGTGGCTTATTGCCTTGGCTGGGAGGTAGGAAGGTGCAGGATCTCGGGCAACTGTCAACAATGTAAATGTTTGAAAAAACCTTGATTCCAAGACAAACACAGGGACAGTTGAACACCCTATGATTTGAACCTGACTTTTGAGTAAATGTTTTACCAATTTGCTCACTCAATTACCACATCTCAAAGTCTTTTAGGCTAGGAGTAGGGCTTTAGGAGTTAAAACCGTGTACTTCGAAAAATTAAATTATAATTAATAACTTGTTCCCCCCAGAAAGTGCCGCCCGGGGCCAACTTGCTACGTCACTGCTTGCTAGTAACTGGAATTTAGTTTATGCCCGAATATCTCATAGAGTTCATTTTGAACTTTTAAAATTTAACAATTCACGCACACGCCATTATCAGTTTTATAAAGTCGCGGGGTATATATGTATTGGTTAGACCAGGGGCTAAACTCAAATTGCTCTGAGGGCCAAATGGGGCTTACAAAGCAACCCGAGGGCCGCATTATGATTACTCGGGGGCCGCATTATGACGCTGACGCAACAATAGCCGTGCCTGAACCTTATAGAAACAGTTTTTACTTTTTACTGTATTTCCTGCGAAAAATGTCGTGAGTTACGGGCAAATCATTTCTAACCGTCCCTACGTTCGTTTGCAAATCATTTCTAGCCGTCTCTACGTTCGTTTGAAAGGAGCGTATTCACTCACTAGTCGTGCACTTTTAAGCACCGGTGAATAAACTAAATAACTTCAATGTTAATTATTTGAAAGCTCCCAAAAAGCATTGTGGGCCGCACAAAATGCCCTCACGGGCCACATGTGTCACGCGGGCCGCGTGTTTAAGACACACTGGCTTAGAACTAATATTTTAGAACTTTCCCTACAGGTTAAGTGTACTCTATGCAGGTAACCAGGGACGCAGGAGCATCGGTAGGGCAGGGGCAGAAAAATAGTTAAGAGCAATGGAAACTTATAAATACTAAAAAAATTGTTACCAATATGTGTGTTTCTATTCAGCAAAAAATGTTGATCTCAAAAATAATAACAAATATTATAGAAAACCATTCTGACATTTTCTGGGTGCGCGAATAGATGCAATAAATTGTTTCAAGTCGATCTTGGTGAACCATGAAATTACCTGTGATACTGTTATCAAACAGGTACCTCCGCCCCCATTGCCCCCTTTTTGAAAAGGCTGCCCCCGTCATGGCCCCGCTCTCCGGCGTCCATGTTAAGAACTTAAAAGTGATCCGAATATGGTTTAGTTAACTAGCTTTGAAGTTCGGTTCAATACGTTGGGGAAAATTTTTTTGTAAGATTTTTCATAAATAGTTGAGTTTCCAAACAAGGTCGTTTCACAGAAAATTAGTCCAACGAACAAAGCATTACAGAGCGACCCCATTGACTACCACTCACAGAAATAAAAATTTAATATTTGGTAAAATAAAAAATTTCGTATTGCGAACAAAACAGCAACAATTATCGAATACATTATTTTATTCAACGTTTTAGCTTATTCGTAAGCCATCACCAGGTAAAAATGAAATGCAACAGTTAGACAGAAAAAAACAAGGATACAATTTGAAAGCATTCGTAATGTATTAGGTGGTACTGCGCAATTGCGCACCTTAGAAGGAACACTGCTGGTGAGGTAACCTTTCTTACTTTGGCTGAGTCTCCCCAGTCTCAGACGTGTGAGTGAATCTTATTTGTGCTAAAAGTTGCACTGGTGTTGCAGTTAACTTTTCTGATAATGGTCAAAATACTTTTGAAATTACGTGTAAAGTAAGCAGCACTCACTACTTTCAGAAAAGTCGATCAATCTGAGTTATGTAGCAGTTACTGAAATTCATTTTCTACGTATATCACAACCACGCAAAACCAGCGGTCTGTAGCCACTGGCATTTGCAACGACGTAAGCGATATGTGAAATCTAAACAATCCAAGCTGCGGCACGCCGAAGGGCATACCAATGCTGAATGCACTAAAATGCCACGACCTTTATCATGCGAAAACTTGGTGAAGGTGGAACCTCAAGGCTTATATATAACGAATTAGTGATGTAAGATGTTTAATAACACAAGTTTCGTATGACCACTGTCAACTTCTTTATGCAGACACCCTGGATCTTCACACAGTTCTTGTGATCGACTCTCCAGTCGCTTCGACAATAACTGGACAGTCGTTTCAGAAACAGTGAAACATGCTGCGTCTGGTATTTTCCCTGCTCGTCTGCTCAACGTGTTCAGTGTTTGGGTACAACCTCGAAGATCGACTGCCCTTATACAAAAGAGGTCCAGAAAAGAGCACCTTCGGCTTTAGTTTGACTATGCACAAAACTTCCGCTGGACAACAAAGTAAGATCAACATAGTTATGACGTTCGTGCCTGTCGTTTGTAATAATGATAACCAATTCACCATAAAATTTCAAGTGAAGCGCTCTTTAAATGTTTCGGTACCACTGGTGCATGTCATTATTTTAGCGACTTATCTGTGAATACAATTGGCTTTGGTTGTGGATCTGTGTGATGGCCAATTGCGCAATACGTGAAAGATCGTAATCCACTAAGCTGGACATTTCTGCGTAACTGTGTCATGTACCCGATCGGTTTTTGCCATAACTGCTTTTGATCTTCTTTGACCACGAGATTTATATGCTATACCTGTTTTGTGTCATCGTTTATTCCTGATATAAAATTGTCGAATTTTGAGAAACAACAAATTTCCTTATGCAGTATGAATGCTAATGCAGGCAAAAAGTTGTTATAGATATGAAATTACAAACTTCGCCTTGAAAGGAACGCGATCATGTTCATTAAAGTGATTGACTTTATTTTTCAGTTTCACAATATTTCTATTTCAATTACGGCACACCTACCTTGCAATAAACAAACTGTATGACTTAAGGGAATTTCGAAGATATGTTTCAGGATTGCTGGAACATACAGTGTTTCACTGGCAAACTTTTACTGCGAAAGCATTTCACCGAAAATCTCCCAAGAAAACGTTATCAGAGCCTCTTCTTTTTATTAAGTTCTTAATCAACAGGGCTTTTTTTGCGAAGATATTCATAGCAATGTTGTTCTTTACAGTGTTAAGATTTCCAGGAGATTATTTGTACCAAATTTTCTTACTAATTCTTTATTTTTTGAAATGTTCCTTTCTACCTTTCTATATCTGCAGCTTCTCTAGCCAACAGTCTGCTTGTGATTGGAAGTCCTACGGCAGCTGCTCTTCCTTCACAACCAAACACTGAAAATCCTGGAGGTATTTTTAGCTGTCCTGTCACAACCAATAAAAACGATTGCTCAAGAGTGGAGATGGATACAGGTAGAACATTTATAATGTTGGAGCTAAGTTTGCGTAACACCAACTCTAATAAAGGTGCGCTAAAAGAGATTGAGACTGAAGCATAGCTGTACAGTATACAAATAATTGTTTTGTCAATGTTGAGTCAGATTTATGTCCTTCAAACCTGATTTCGAAAATTAAAAAACTTCGTCAAGTCGCGACTGTTACTAGGCATAGCTAATTGAAGCTGCTGCGGCCAGTGGCCCAACTATATGGACAAGTACGTATGGACTGGAATCACCGCATTGCCAGCAGTAGCGTAGCCAGCCGAAAATTTTGGGAGGGTCCTAATATTTTTGACTTTAAGCAAGCAACAATATTTGGTGTGGGACACCGACTCTCGAAGCATAAAATGACAAGATATGCTAGAAACTTCGGAAGGACAAGGCACCTTTGACCCCTGTGGCTACGCCTATGATTGCCAACGTCGCGCCGACCGAGAGGATGCAACAGTACTATGCATATGCATTGTTAGCTTGTGACATAGTAAAAATCCAAAGACGGTTTAAACCAGGCATGTGCAACCTTTTTCACTGACGGGCCACATTCGAATTTTGGAAAGTTATCGCGGGCCGCATCAAATTTTATTGGATGAAATTTTATTCATCCTTTAAAAAATTTGTTTAAGTGGTCTCTCAACAGATATGGAATATATGGTGTAATTTCGTCTGTTTCAAACTATCACTTGCATGCCGGCGACACGCTTATTGAAAATCTGTGAATTGGATGACACATATGATAGGGTTACCATATCTCCAGAAGCAAAAGTACTGACAGTCTCAATGGCTACTTTTCGCGACAATAAACAAGCGATATACGGCATTTTAGTATGTTCTTACAACTACCAATCCACCGCAAAACAGCATCACTATTCATGCAAAATTATTGTATACGTTGGAAGCAGCCAAAGAAGCAAAAGTTGACACTCTTATCTTCACAACACATGCACGCTGTTTCAAGTTGGAATGTAATTTGCTAACTGGCCAACTTCCCGACATCAGAGCATTTATTTAAATTATTTCACCGTCCCTAAAGGCGTTTCCTTTCTCTGCTGTTGCTTCACTAAACTTGAAGCTCAATTCAATCCAAGCTGAGTGTCGTTTTTGTAAAGGGAAATCTTTTCTGTTGCTCGTGCAAGGACATCTTCAACTGATGGGCTTTATCCACCCGCAACGGACTTAAATTCCCTCTTAATTATTTCAGACAAGCGATGTTATTTCGGCAAATCAAGCAAAGAGCCTTTTCATTTTGATTACAATAAAATACTTCACAAACAACCAGGGACCCCGGAACGGGGGTGCATTAGGAGACATTGCCCCCCTTCCCTTTGAAAGGGGGGGCAACGGGGGCATAGGTGCCCGTGCATAACAGTATCATAAGTAATTTAATGATATATCAAGATCGGCTTCAAACAAGTTTTTTGCAGCTATTCGCGCACACACAAAATTCAGAATGGTTTTCTATAATTACTGTCACAGGTCAACATTGGGTGTGCTTTGACTATTATGGGCGTGCTTTTGCACTGAATCAATCAAACAGTTTTGAATTCATGGCAGGTCAAAACCACGCGCGTCCGCAGGTGGTCAAAACGGGTATTTTCCCCTCCCTGGAAATTTGGTCTAAGAACCAAATTTTCTAGAAAACTTGACATCAGCAGCTCAATTCCGATTAAGTGCTTTATTTATTGCAATATCAGTTTATTAGCGGGTATGACAACTAACACTGCACAACGCAGGACCTCTGAGAGATATTTTACCAGAGGATACGAACAGGGGCGTAACGACGTTAGATGGCGCCCGGGGCAAGAAGCAACTTTGGCGCCCCCGTGTTCGAATCTGAGGTTGTTCGGAAGCAAATGTATTCACCCCCATATTGATTTGTCGCCCGGGGAATTGTTCCCCCCTTGCCCCACTCGTCACGTCCCTGGGTACGAAGACCTATATCGGGCTCCATAGCTTGGGTTCACGTCGAAATTTGTATAGCTTGTTTGTATAGTAATCAGAATATAGAAACAGCTACCATGCTAAGATTTTCAAATGTAGCTACCAGTGCTGCAGTTGAAGAAAGCGACCATCAATTTTGGACTTGATTACAGAAAAACTTAGCGTGAGTACTTTCATCCTCCCGGCCCCCAGTACCTCCTGGGCCCGGGTACGATGTACCTCTTGTACCCCCTCTCGTAGGCCCTGTGCACAAGAGCCAGGTTCGCTATTCTGGTGTCATGCGGTGGTAAGCTTGCAGTTCACTCATGACCGCTCCTGTGCCCGCAAGGGCAGCTAGTTGCCAAACTTGCAAGTGAATTGTTTTAATGTTGGTCTGTATTGCGTGACAATAACATGGCAACAAATCTTCTAACATTCACTTCAAGTTACGATATTAGGCGGTTTGTCGCATGTGGCTGTTGAACGCAGACATCTTGGCAGGTAATGCAGCGAGACAATGACTGCTGATAACGATAAGCAGGGACGCCGGAGAGCGGTGGCATTGCCCCCCTGACCTTTCAAAAGAAGGAAAACGGGGACAAAGGTGTCTTATTCATAACAGCACCATAGGTAATTTTATGGTTTATCAAGATCGAATTGAAATACATTTTCTATAGTTGCTTTTATTATTTTTGAGGTCAACATTGTTGTTGAACAGTACCAAGCATACTTGGCACCGATTTTTTTGTTTTTTACAAGTTTCCATTGCCCTCAACTTTTTACTGCCCCCCCCTGCCCTACCGACGTTCCGGCGTCCCTGCAAACAACTCAATCATCCGCTCTTCATGAAGAATTTTTTGTTTTTTCGAACACGACATGCTTCGCATAAAATTGCCAATCTTTGAGACTAAATCACAGTTTAAATTGTTGCTTTTATGAACTGCAAAACAAATACTATTACGTATCATCGATTGCCAACCTTTTCAACATGCTCTTTCCCTTGTCCTGCTGCGAATTTTTCTCTTTCTGCCTACATTCCCAATCCCAACACTTGTACAGCCACAAACAATATCACCATCATAAATCGAGTTAATGATGTCAGGCGAATCAACTGAAATCCTTTCTGACTCCACTTCTCAAGCTAAAATCAAATCTAATAGCTCTCAGTTCGCATGGACAACAGCCTGCCAAGTCTTGACGAATTGTTCGAACAAATTTACACAGCAAAGGCTCTGCAAGCTTCGCGTTTGAATCACAAAGAAAAATTTTGCATCACAACGAGCTTAGTCTGGGCTGTAGCGTAACAATTACAGATGGCGCGGAAATTTATATTCGCTTCGTGGTCTGTGGTTGCCAGGTAATTAAAAAATGTTGCAGTTCTTTGTTCGTGAACTTCAGGGGCTGCAAACCTCTGATCAAGTGCAAAAGCTTGTGGTTAATGATTGTGAAATGAGTAGCACGAAAAATTGAGGAATGCAATTCATTTGAAATAACATTTCAAGATCATGAACAAAACCACGCGGGCTGCACCAAACAACGCGGCGGTCCGCGGGTTGCGCATGTCTGGTTTAAACTAACATGGTCTTTCAGTTTATCCAATTTCAATGGTTTGTTTTAGTAGAAGTCTCTGAACACAATTTCTTTTGTTTCATAGTTTTCATTTTGTATTCAGTGATATAAACATTACATTAATATTTGCATAGCTTCATTTGGCCTGCAGCGGTTCTTAACCTGTGGGGAATTACCCACTAGCGGGAAATGATACGGGTTGCAATTAGTTTATTTGATGAATACACGATTTCCTTTCGAGAACGTCAGAACTAATGCAAATAGTTCAATTCAATTTAAGTTGTGGAAAATGAGGATTCAGTCTCAACCGAAAGTGGATGGTTATGAAGCACTGACCTAAATGATAGAGCGTGGACCACAGATGCTGGTAGGCTGTGTACCAATTTCCGGTCACACCGAAGACTTAAAAAATGATATTTATGACTTGTCCAGCCTCGTGCTCGGTAAAGTGCAAGGAAAACATAACGCGCAGAACTGCAATTGGCCTGCTCCCAGTGCAACATTCACTGTGAAAGCAGACGCGTGGCCTGCGGCGCAGAGTATAAGCGGAGTTGGACGCCCGCAGACCAGCAGCGCAGCCAGTCCAAATTCTGTGTGGGGCAAATATTTTCACTTTAAGCGAGAAACCGTATTTGGTTTGGGACACCGCCTCTCAAAGCACCAAATGACAAGACATGCCAGAAATTTGGGAGTAAATTCCCCCTTGCCCCGTGGCTACGCCTATGACGCAGACCACTTGTAACACTCCAAAGGGAGTACATAGCGAGTATAATGAAACTTTATTTCTTTTTTGGTCTCGCTGCTATTTAACTAATCCAAGGAGCATAGATAGTTAAATGTTAGTTACAAAACAAAAAAAAAGAAATATATGATATTATCAAAACAGTTGCAGGAAGTTCAACAAAAAAATTAAATCAATCGTAATAAAACTGATATATTTTTTTAAACCTTGGGCATAAGCTTTTTTTAAATGAATCCGTCGGAACAAGACGGAAGAGCGGTGGAAGACGAATAACTTTGTTTAGAATGTAAAGTTTAGAGTAAGTGACGCGTAGTAACTCTTTGTTGGCTTCAGTTATTCAAGAACTACAAATGTGGTCAACACTTCGCAACCAGCTGATATTTTCGGGGGGAGCAAAATGATTGTAACTTGTTGCATCTAACAACTTAACGTGTTTTTAAGTAATTTCGGAGGCGGCACTTGCCCGGTTATTTTATGGTTGTTGCAACAGTTATGAGGTTCAAGTAGAATCTAACGTGTGAAAGATTACGAAGATTTGGAGTTATAAGCAATTTGTAATGGGGCGAACTTGCTTTGGCAGCAGGTTTTACAGAGTATAACCGCCTTTACTTTTTGCTCGTGGTAAAATCTGATCAGTGGGATAATGAGGCATTTTTTATTAATATGAGAGTTTCAAAAAGTACGAATTTCAGAGAGTAAACCACAACGGAAAATGCCCGAGGTAGCACTTATTCGAGCAGCCAATACAAATTGTTCTTTGCAACTGCACGGAATGACCCTGGGGTAACTTATACGCAATTTACCAATAGAAATTTAATTTTTTTCTATATAGATAGTATGTATTACACCTACATTGTGTTGTTCTCCGTATTGTTTCTCACCGTAGCCACCTGCTTCAAGAAACCCACCCAGCAAAGATAGACTCATTCCAAATGACCTGCTTCAAAACTCCAAATGAAAAGTTGCATGTGTTATAGAGATCAGCTCTCAATTTTCCCAACTTTTAATTTAAATCTTCACTTCCAGTAAAGGGCACAATTTGCAAAAATCATGATGAGTTCCATGGTAGATGGAGAAGTCAGCCGATAAAATTTGATACCCGTTAGTTAAGTATTCCTCGCATCTTTTTTCAGCGTGATCCACAATTCATTCACATATAATTTCTGTAACCGAAATAGGTAAAGCGGTATTCGCTTCGTCGACTTAGCGCTCGGATTACCAGCGTACATTTGTTGAAATATTATTTTATGTGCTCCGTATTTTTTGTACAGTCATTTTGTTTTTGAAGAGGTCTGTCTGTGAATTGCTCTTAAGAAATTACATCATATCAATTTAAAACTTCAATTTTACTTGGTTTATTGAATGCCTTTCTTGAACTGCAAATCTTTGAAAATGTTTTTTTTCAGGTGGTTCAACAAAAGGTGCGAACAAAAGCGGCCAGTGGCTCGGAGTCAGTGTCAAAAGTCAAGGTACTAAAGTTTGTTACTCAAGTTTGCTAAACGGTAAAAAATGCACATAAAATTGACTTATAGACAGTATTACAAAGTGAAGCACCCGACCTGCATACACACCTTGTCTTTGTGTCAAGATTTCTCGCCTGAAAGAAATCTATAACCAGTTCCTTTGAGGAAGTCAAATTACTTTTTTTCTGTAAAAGGACGTCTCCCACACAAACAATGAGTAACACTTTTGATTATTTTTCCTCTTAGGTGAAGGAAAATATATTGTTACCTGCGCCCATCGTTATTCTCAGACATTCGGAAGGGGACGGAGCGAGATCGAACGGGTCTGCGGGAAATGTTTTCTTCTAAATGGTAAGAAGAAAATACTTGCGTGAATGAAACAATAAACAGTTGTTGGTCGGGCAGTTATGTAGGTTCTTTTACTGATTTGCAACTGAGTTAAAAACGAAAGATACTTGAAGTTGTCTCCAAGCATCACGTGCAACCTGCCGATCAGCGCCACTCAACATTGTACGTTGAACGGGTCAGGGTCGAGAAACACGAAGAAGATTGTTTTAACGCTCACTTCAGTGTTTTCATAATTAGGAAAAAGCTTACGGTAAACTAAGCAGATTTTAAGCTTTCAAATAATTCTTTTGTAGATGCGTAGGCAAACGAGATGGTAATAATAATTATCAGCCTATCTTCGACGATTTAAATTTGCTAATCGTTTAGCGCCATGTGCATTACATAATTACCTAATATTTGAGATGTTTTATACAGTGGGGAAAACTCTTTAGAAAGGTTTAAAAATCTTTGCCTGAGCCTGTGCTTTTTTACTCTGATGTCGCGCTGAGTTGTATTAGAATTAAAGCACTGGAATCGTCCTCGCTGTGACGACAGCTGCTCTACATCAATAACTGCGCACGATGTCTCACAATTCAAGAGCATTCAGTAAAAATGCTCAAACATTAAAAAGGTTACCTTAAAACACTACATTGAAGTTTCAAAGACATATTGTAAAAATTGTGAGTTAAAGAAAATGTTCAATAGCCCAATCTATGGTATAAACTAGGCAAATTGCATCCTTTTTAGTGAGCAATATATGGGTCAAGCCGTGAATAAAATTTTCTATCCTTGGAATGCACACAGCGGTGTGTGGAACTCGTTTGATGTAACTGTTAACGTTACGAGGAGGCCCTGTTGAAGCACTTTTAAAAATACAACATGATTTGACGAAAATACCACCTATTTCTTAGCGTTTTGTGCTTACTCTTGTAGGACAACTCCAGGTTGCATCTCACGACGAATGTGAAGACAAGCAGTTTCGTAATGCCAAACTTTACATCCAAAAATGATTTCTTGCAATACCAAGTAGTTGTGCTTGCCTTACTCTATTGTTCTTCAAGCAAGCCCTCCCCCGTATGTTTTTTTAATGTTTAATTACCTTAGTGCTGCAGGGCTTTAGCTTGTTATTCGATTATACTGGCATTGTGGCCGTGCTTCACTTCATCGCTAACGTTTATGTGGTGTTGCAAAGAGTGTAGGAAGGTCGAGGTTTGGAGCGTTTTGCGTACTTGACTGTGCACAAGTTTTTGTAATGATTTAGAAATTTTGTTCATTAAATTGTCTTGCACATTTTACGATTTTGCTCTATATTTGGAACCGATGAGCGAAATCAACATCCATTGCAAGTTTGCGTGATCCTAGCTTCAGTTAAGCTCAATTTGAATTTTGAGGTGTTTTTACAAAAAATTCGCGTTTCTGATGCAAGCAAACACTGCTCACATGCAGACATGGGATGATTACATCACAAATGTAATCGATTACGATTACTTGCCACATGCTCGATTACGATTACGAATAAACAAAATTACAATGTAATCGATTGCGATTACATTGAAAGTAATCACGATTACAATCCCGATTACATGTGTCTTGAAACATCTTCAGAACAAAAACAAAACCCATTCGCATGGTTTGTAAGTATATTTTCAGACAACATACGATGTGAATCAATGCAATAAACGAAATTACTAATCTATAAGGATCAAGTGCAGGGAAAAAGAAAAAACACATTGATTGTTGTCTGAGATGTTCGTGCAGTCATCAAACCAGTGGCATACCTAGAGGTTTGAGCTAGAGGAGAAACTTAGCTGAAAGAGGCCCACTGGCTTCTATAAGGGACCTACTAATCAACACTCAGAAAAAAACTTGAGAAATCATGTTTGGTATTGCCATTTTTTCCTCTGAAAGCTTAAATTGATATATTCCGAAAAGGTAAAGATTTTACTGCTCCTGCTCTGATTTCTTATCGTAGCCTGTTTGTTCTTCGTTTCTGGTTGCCTGATACTCGTTGTTTCACCGTTCGGTGATGTTATGATTGTTGTGTAGGATCAGATTCGAATCAGCTTCGTTGGATTTCACCCGAAGAAGCCGGGAGAAGCTTTATAGGTAAATCTTCCGATATGTTCTATGTGAAAATGGCTAGTAAAAGGCCGAGGCGAGGTATGCTGATATGCTGTAAGGATAATTGCACCGAGTAATCGATTTGTCATTATTATGTTATTTAGCTTCCCCATGCGACCTGGTAGACAGCTCGCGCTCCGACTTAATCAATTTCAAGACAACTTACGGCTATGCCCAGCATGGAGTGTCAATTGCGTTATCGGACAACGAGTACCTATCAGGTAATGAAAACCATGCTAAGCATTGGATTGTTGTATACTGAAGTTGCAGAATAGCAGTAAACAGACATTTTGTGGGCTGCGTAAAGACATAACGGCGGTTAAGTGCTTATGGAAACATCTGGAAAAATACTTAGCGACGATTACAAGCTAGTTTTTGTATAGCAAGCAAAGCGTTGCAAGACTAGAAACAGAAATTCAATCATTTAAGAATGGCGATTTTGTTCTATAATCCCATTTAAGAATATTTTATTGGTGCGGCGATAACTCAGTGGTACCGTTTCCACCTCACAATTGGAAGGTTGGGCGTTTTGATCTGCGGCCACTGAGTGAATTGCCGTTACGCTCCTTGGGCAAGAACGTTCACCTTAACCGCCCCAGGAAGCAAATTATAAGATTCGGACTGCCGCCAGTTGCCGTCACCAAAATCAAATTAAAAAAAGAATACTTATACGTAAATGTTCTGCTACAGGGTTTAGTTTGTACCGTTCGCGCTACACTTATCCGCAAAGAGCATTCATGCAACGCAGTTAAGGTTTCAAATAGATTTTGCGACTAGGTGAACAGCAAGGTTAAGCGAACACGCAAATATTTAAACACTGCATTTGTTGCTAAATAGTCACTAAGCCGCAGCAAAGAAGAGTTTGAAATTGCATTGTGGCTTAGGCAAGGTTTGAACTTTAAGACATATACTGTCATCATGGGCGTCGGAAGGGGGAGGCCAAGGCCCCTCGCTGGAGTCTGAAAATTTCTGCAAAAAAGGTTGTTTTCTTAGTTTTGAGTGGGAAAAAACAAATTTCACCACTTTTGGCCCCCCTAGAAACATTTTGGATAATCCCCCAGTGCCCGCCCTGGAAAAAAATCTCCCGATGCCCATGCATATAATATGTGTGTCAACGCAATATCACGCAACAAGCTTTATGACTGTAAAAAATAAAAAAACTCTACGAATTTCATATTAGGCTTCCGGCTACGGCCGGCACTGCATCGCTAAGGATAAGTTTTATTTCTAGCACGCCAGAGTTGTCATAAAGCAATTTTGCAATGTTAATAAAATTAAGTCTACATCAGCATTTCGTGGGATACGTCAGCAGCAGCTGCGAGAAGCGTTATCCCTTGTTTTCACGTTTTTATTTGAGCTTATTGATTACAAGCGGTTAGATACAAATTTGTGTTTCATAATTATCAACGTACACACGGAGCTCAAACCTCAGGCAAAGGTCAGCCATGATGTGAATTCCCTATCAATTCCACTATACACAACGTTTGACTAATCATGGACAATTGGCAAACCATGCTGCTTTCATCACGTTTGACTAAAAGCTGCTGTAGGATAGGTTCTTCACGAAGTTTCACTAATTTGCGCTTAAGTCTTTCTTTGGCTTATGCGTCAGAGGCTTAATTAACCTGAAAAACTTTGATGCAACTTTTTGTAATCGGGAGGTGAAATTTCCTCCACAGGTAACGTTCCTGAAGGCTACTAACTTGTAATTCTGAAAAACAGGATTAGCAGACATATTAATGACCTTAAAATGGTTTTTATATTGTGTTGCGTCCAATTCAGTGTGGGTCATTACATCGAACGCATGACGGAAGTCAACACCTTTGTGTATTCAAGTCTCCGAATGGAAAGATATTTTATGACTTGTTTTTAACGTGGACATGACTCTCCGCTAGTCTCCCTACATGTTTTACATTTGGACGCGTCACACTTTGCCTGATGTAAGCAGGCAGTTATGAACACGCGATACCGACATCTGTCATCCGATATCTACAACGATCGTACCTCACATCCAATATCTACAACGGGCGTGGTACCTACCGATATATACAACGGTCAAGCAGCAATCGCCTTGCTCAAAAACACAAGACGCCAACGCGAGGGTAGCATGCAGACTCACTGCTTTCTTTGGCATTTAAGGTTTTGCATGACTTCAACTTTGACATATTTTGCATGCCAGGTTCGTTCTATTACTATGCCTTCCGACTTTTAGCTTTAGAATGGAGTCGGCGATTAGTTCAGTGGTAGAGTGTCCTCCTTCCAATTAGATGGTTGGGTGTTCGATTCACTGCCACTGAGTGAATCGCCGTAACGCTCCTTGGGCAGGAACGTTCACCGCAACCGCCCCGACAAAAAGTATTATTCCGGCTTTGGCCTGCCCCCAATTGTCGTTAAACAAGTCCGCCGCATTTGCATGCGATCAACAATTAAAAAATTGAGTCGTCTAACAGGCATCATGCTACTCTGGTAGAACTTGAAGCAATCATGACAATGCAAATGTCTATTTATGCAAGCGACTAAGTTGACATCCAAAGAAAAGTTTTTTT
>JGI24158J21664_10004157_pt1 | contig 18511 bp, 16 predicted proteins | sample Ectturendosymbi3_FD_21664 | JGI IMG/M metagenome (IMG submission 21664)
CTCCATCATAGAAGCTCGTATACTTTATCATAGTAACTCGTATACATAGTGCTCTTATTTGCAGTAAAATACAAGTTTATGACGTTATGGTTGAATACAACTATTAATTCCTCTGCTCTGTCTATTAATTCCTCCTCCATTTAATCCAGCACTTTTAAATCTTTAATAAACTTTTCCGCGTTCTCTCAATGGGGAGTCGGGTAGGGCTTCGCACCACGTGCATAAAATCGATAAACAAATTGGGAGGTGCAGCAATTCTCAGATAAAGATCCTTAATTTGTTTTAATTCCCATATGTACTAGCTGCTTAGACATCAAAAACGAAACTGCAAATGACGAATTAGACTAACAAAACGCTTCTCAGGGATAGAAAGAGGTGACGAATTAAACAAATTGACGAATTAGACGATGGCGAATTAGACGAACAGAAATGTAAACAAAAGATAGGGATTCTGCCGGGACCGACGAAAAAGTAACGAATTAACCGAATTGACGAATTAGACGATGACGAATTAGACGAGTTCTACTGTATAAGAACTGCTGATTGAATCGATAGCGTCATCTTTTTGGGACTAGTTGCTCAAACATTTAGTGTATCCCTCACACATCAATCCACAAATGTGAATATTCATGCGGTATCATTTGCACTCAGAAATAAAAGACAAACTAAGAGCAAGTAACCTAAATCAGAAGCAGACGTAGTGGATGGTGCGGTTGGATTGGTAAATGGTCCAGAAACATCAGTTGACGATATAGACACAGATGTCAAGGTGGCCGACGATGTGAAGGCAGAACTTGATGTTGAATATGTCGCTCCAGTGGTTGCAGTGAGTTGTGCTTGTGTTGCAGTAATGGGAGGCGTGATGGTGGCAGCGGTAGTGACGGAGGGAGCGATGGTGTTGGCTGAAAAAGTAGAGGGAGCGTTTAGAATAGGAGCTATTGAAAACCAAACAAGTTCCACATACACGTTTTCAAGCTCATCCAAAATAGTTTTTCAAAGTGTTGTGAGTGCAAGGAATGCAATAAAACTTTTTTGCAAAATTTAAGCGACCATTTTGTTGTACCGCTGTTGAATCATAGGAAACGACTTTGCTTACAAAAAGAATTACATACTCGCATTTAAAAGTGTACACGATGAGACAAAAATTTAATTGCATAATAAGGTACTTGTTCCAAATTACCTATTTGAACAAAAACAAACATTTGTGAAAGTGTGTTTGGATAAAACTCGACCGTAATTGCAAATTGTTTTGCATTCGCCGACAAGGATAGAAGACTTTAGAGCAGGAGTCACCAACGTGGTGCCCGCGGGCACCAGGTCGCCCGAATGGACCATGTAGGTCGCCCGCAGGCCTGTTCTAAAAATAACGTTAACATGATCAACGTCTTCACATTAACGAACATCAATACTAAAATAAACGAAAGTAAATTGAACAAAAAATTTTTTTTCAAAAGTGTGTATCAAATTAGTAGCCCTTCATATAATCGGTACGCAAGAAGTAGCTCGCAGTTTTAAAAAGGTTGGTGGCCCCTGCTTCAGAGAATTCCGAACGGGTAGAGGATTATCGAGAGGAATTCGATATGCTCAATGCCTTTTGCAACACAACACGCGGAATGTACGAAGAATTAAGCCGCTATGAGTACATGAGCGTTTTCATGCAGTTTAGGACATATGTTATCTGCTTGTGACGCAAAAAGCAAGTTTTTTTTCATTCATTTGACTTACTGCAATTTTTCGCAAAAAAGTTGTATGCTGAAAGTCAGTCAGCCCAACTGCAATGTGCTTTCAGGGGGCATTAGGAACTTGGCCTTTTTTTCGGCCGAATTGTTAAAATTTCGCCGTTTTAAGAAGTGGTTTGGCAGCAAATATTTTGTTCGGCCTTTTTTGAGTATTTTTGAAAATTTGGCCTAATTTGCATGGGGTGCTACATTCCAGAATTTAAACATTCAAAATTTCTCCATATGTACTGTCACAAGCACACTTCCCTTGGTAGCAGTTGAAATTGCCTATTCCAAACACAGAGAATGGAAAATAGTTAGCGATGCATGATGATCATTGTTATGTAATCAATCAATCGATCGATCGAACGTCTTGTCTGCAGTTTAGTTCCTGAATATCACGTTTGGCTTTAAGTACCAAGCTTTGGCCGTTGTGAGAGTTCGCCTGACCGTGGCGCTGATGAAGTATCTACCGATTCCTGCTTTCAAGCACTTGTTCACAGCTCCCCGCATGTTGTCCTCACATGCTACAAGCCTTCAAAGTTCATGCATAGTACTGAATCTGACACGGAACGTCACAAAGCACCACGTATATCCGAGGTCAAACGCATACCTCATGTGAGTTTGCATATTTTATTCCTTTGCGTGACAAGCAAAAAGAGTAAATCTTAGATTTTTTTGTAGAAATTGCGTTACCATAACTACTTGCAGACAAGAAGGTTAATAAGCGTCATGAAACAGCCACAGATTTGTAAATCAGAAACCAAGGAAATTTTATTAAAGCAAAAGTCATATGGCTGGAGAGACAAGGTTGCCCACACGAAAATATTTTTTTCGACTGGTAACATTACAGTTTTTGCTTTTTTTGAAATAAGCAACGCGTACTTTGCCAAAGACGTGAAGCTGCTTACGTGCAGACTTAAACGGATGCTTTATTGCGGTAGCATACCTGAAGAAGCCGAAGATGAGTTTGAGTAGATAATATTAAACTGTACACCTTCCGTTTGAATTAATATTTCCGAAGTGCACGGTTCTCTTTCAGCTCTGAAGAAATCCAGACGATAAATTTCGTTGAGCTGTAACAGCATTATTTCCATTAAAATCCAAACGGAAATCTTCCAACTTGGTAACACAGTACTTCAGCTAACGTTCAGGCGAACTTGGTTGATAGTTGTTTGGTCTTTTATTTTATGCTATTATTATTTTATCGAGTTGCAGAATGTTATTAGAAAAAATGAGGTATTGGAATAATTATCGTTATCTTTATCACTGCATATCTTTTTGAATAAAATTTGCTTTTCAGGCGGTGCTGTATGCAGTCGACAGGTAGAAATCAAAATATCTGAGATTGCCTATTTTGAAAAACTGAGTAAAAATTTCTAAGGAAAGACCCTTCATTCATGATTTTATTCACAGTTCACGCTGGCAATTTTTGATCACTTTTTACCAATGTTTATCATTCTTGTATCACCACCAACATCGTACCTCGTTTCTTGTAGAAAATACATGCGGAAGAGTTTCAGAAATTTTTGACGGAAAACTCATGCAAACAAACAAAAAAATAGACCGGAGTTGATCACTGTCTTTACTTCCATCACAGTTCTTTCCCGGGTTTTTATGAAAGCAATGTCGTAAAAAATCATCTTGTTTATTTTATTGTGTAGGCCTACTTGTTTCTACGTTTGTCGCAAACAAATGTTCAGCATGAGTGCATTAACACATAATTGAGACAGTACTTCAGGTGGAAGCTAAGCTAGAAGGTTGCTGATCAAACGTAAAGCCACTGCTTATTTTATACATGAAGGCAGGGCCGGCCTTAAGCTATACAACCGATGCGGCCGCACCATGATGGTGGTTGAGCAGGATGTTTATTTTTGCCAGATACTCCTTGCGCACGAGAATTGTAGAAAGGCTTATAAATCTCGTTGTTAGCAAATAATTATTTCGTTCGAATGAAAAATGAATTTCCTATAGTTATTATCGAACGTTATCAAACGTGCTGAATTCTCATGTTAAGCGTTACATCTGCGCTCCACCATGTCTCACTCTTTGTGGATAGAATTTGGAAGTTACTAGTGCCAGTTGAGACTGACGTACACCTGCAGCCACTGCAAGCAAGGTGTGTAGTGATTCAACTCGTAATGAACAGGTCAAAACGAGTGTCTGTCGTATTGACTTTGACGGCAGTTCTGCTGACGTAACGTTGTTCAGTTCTCGAAAGATTCTTCTATTTTTTAAAGTTTTTGGTTGGCTGCGGGTAATCTGCATTTTAACAAAGTCTTGTAGTTTTGCTTCATGGAAGATTTTGACACAGATAAGATATTTTTTTTTTTTGTCAAAATAAAATTAATTATACCATATTGAAACAAACCACAAAAGATGAGAGGTTGGTCCTGTGGAGGCCAAAAATCTCATGCAAACCAGGGAAAAATTTGTGAAGTGTTCGCACTTAAATTTGCCTCCATTCCTTTGTCCACAAAATTGTTCGGCGTTATTTATCGATCGTGCAAGTAGACAACTTTTATCATTTGCCGCCCTACCAAACTTTTAGTTGCGATTTGCCTATCTGCGAGCGTAAATAGGTAGAAAAAACACCACTTCACAGTCCATGCAGGTTCACAAACGTAAAAGAAACTTAAAGCTGCTCTGCAGCTTAACTAGGCAAGGCAAAAATTGTGAATGTCACCCAGCACACTCGTTCCTGTTTATCAATATATTGGGTGGCTGTATGCTTTCATTTCATCAATCAAACATGCGCATTATATATTACGTTTGATAAATTTTTCTACAACTGTGACGTGGTAGTTGAAAAATCTTTGTACGTTAAATTCCTCATTCATAAAAATACAGTTTGCATTCCAAGTCCGTGCATAATGAATAAGTTCAACATAAACTTAGACTTTTGGGGAACTATGGGCGGATGCATGGGTTGCTCTCTTGGGAAGTCTGCTTTTTTCATGTATTGCGTCATAAAGGGGGCAGTTGATCATGCGCCTAGACCAGTGGTTCTCAAAGATTTTTTCATATTTCTCCTTTACAAACTCAAACACTGTCAATTCCTCCACAACAAAAATAACAAAAAAGATAATTTCCTAACTTTCTCACTACCTATTGTTAAGAAACAATAGAGTATTGATGATTCTGAACCAACAGACTCTTACGACATCAGTCACTGTAGCTAAAGCAACTTGTCCTTGCGTACTGTTGACATTCTTATCTAAACCAACCTCATTGTGCAGTTTTGTTGTGTTGAATCAACAAAACTTACATTTTTTCATCCACACCTTTTCCTCCGCAATTCCTCCCTGGAACAAATTTCCTCCCAGAAATTAAAAATTCCTCCCTAAGTCAGTCAAGTGGCACCCGTTTGAAAACCACTGGCCTAGACGTTACCTTTATGCAAGAATGCGTCTTGCTATTGTGGTTATCGAAAGCGAGATAAGCAATCAGTTCATGTTAAGAGTTTTCTCCAAGTCAGTTGTTCTTTGAACGAAAGGGTCGTTCAACAAGAGAGAAGTAACTGCATTAGTTCAATTCGCTTGTCAGTTCGGTTTGATTGACGTAACTTTGCACTTGCGCTCGCCGCTCCATTGTAGAGCTTCCTTTACAACTTTCCGCTTGATTACGTGTAGTGGTGGTACTGTACACTGTCTATTCTAATGTCCACCACAGCAGCAATGCTATTAGTCTTAAGCATGACCGTAGCTGGGGACACATGAGCACTGCCCACTCCCCGTAAAAGGAACCGTTGTGTTATCATGTAGCCAGGGCCGGATTTAGCTGATGCGAGGCCCTAGGCTAATCCACTTGTGAGGCCCCCTCTTCTATTGTTGCGAGGAAAAAAATGGAAAGCGTTAAATCTATTTGCCAAAATCCGAAAGTGGCCCTCTGAAAGTACGGTTAGTAAAAAATTCTAAATCATTACTGGAGTGCCCACGATCACTGCGTTTGTTGCTGCCTGCGACGCAAAAGTGTTGAACTGCATGGAATTGTTGAAATCCTGCTTGGCTGGCGGGAACAGGATTATTAACTGCCACAGGCAAAACCAACCGAAATCGCCACAATTGAAATATCTAATAAAACACAATTTCTACGTTTTTTCAAGAATCACATCTGCTCTTTCTTACCTTTGTTAAAAAAAAACAAACACACTGCACCTATATAGTCTGTGTGGCGGCATAAAGACTTTAAAGCACAGTGTGAGGACCACGTTGCAACTCGCTTACCACGCCCACGGCTGTAAAAATCTCACACACACGAACAAAATAGGCCTACGTCACGTTAAACGCACCCAAATGGTTGTAACTGTTAGGTTCACCATTCTGAGAATTTGATAAAATCTTTACTGATTTATAGTGTTTCACATTGAAATTTGGAAGGGCTGATCTCACCAATGCCCACCGTGGCGACTGGAGTGGTCTAAATTTCGCTTATGCTGTCATTATTGAAATACGTGCACAGAACTAAAAAGCTACAATCATCGAATCAAGTAAGGCTGAACATAACACAGTAAACAGTTAAAAGGTTGTGTCCTGGTCTTCTTCATAACAAAATTATCTAAGAATTCATTACAATTTGTTTGCCTAAGTTTGTCACTTTGGACAACCTCTCCTGGAACATTGCGACTGCTCAATTCATTTTTATTTCTTTTGAATCTTCAAAAGCATCTTTCGCCTGAACAGTTAGTGACCATCAAGCTAAGGAATAAAGCTCCGCGTTGTTGCATAAACTTAGAATTACTAATCTTTTGCATCAGGTCCAAACAAGCTTTTGTCATTTTCTAGCTGTTTCCCTATTCTTTGTTTTTTTGCGGAAGAGTTCTGTGGTTGCCAGTTAGCAAAGTGACTTTTGCTTGCTATTCAAGCTCATCAAGATCTTCTCTGAATTGATTAGCATGGAAGCAGTACAAACTTGCGCATGTACTCAATAGCGATCTGATTTCTGAATGACTTTACTGAAAAAAATTCAAATGAAAAAAAAACACATTTAAAAGTACCAACCAAACTTTACGTGATACAAACGCTGACAAAACTACTGAATTGCTCAGTCACCTAAGAAATAACTATGCTTTTATTGTGGGATACTGCTGCTAGCCGTACACATAGCTCTTATCTGCAGTGCAACCTTGCAGGTGCAGTGACGTAACTAGAGGTTTGAGCCACGGGGAAACTTATCTGAAAAGAGCCCACGGGCTAACACTCAGAAAATAGTTGAGAAAAAATAGAAAATGCAATATTGAACGGTTATACAAAAACCCGAAATCACCAGAAAACACTCCAGAAAACGCAAAAACAATCCATTCAAACCAAAAGAACAGTAAATACCGATATACAAGCTAGGTAGGGGCCGGGTTTTTACATTTAGCTTGACAGGGGAAGGTGGTTCGCACCCTTGCCACCCGTCAGTTATGCCACTGATCAGGTGTATTTCAAACATGAACAGCCACAATTTCTTTTAATAGAGCCACACGTAACAATCGATACGATTCAGCAAACGCAGAACGCAGCCAACGTGCTATGAGCATGTCGACACAATAGTTGGCATGTAGCTTGACCAACCGTCGTATTAAGATTCATGGAAACTCGTTGAAAGACTTGGCGTTATCACCACGAACTCTGTGCGTGCCACAGTTTTCTGAGGACCCCTTGGATCTTGAGGCCCTAGGTTTAAGCCTATATAGCCTATAGGTAAATCCGGCACTGCTTGTAGCCTACATACAGATCAACTCCAATAATTGGCCGTCTTTTATATTTTCGAGTAGTTATTTTGCTAAAAACTCCATCAAAAAAGTGATAGGACGGTTGACTGAGCATGATGACGTAATAACACCACTGCTCATACATAGGCGTAGTCAGGGGGGCCAGAGGGGCCACGGCACCCCGCCAAATTTTTAGAAAACATAGTCATTTTGTGCTTTGAGAGTCGGTTTTCCAAACAAAATAGTGTTACTCGCCTAAAATCACACATTTTGCCGCCCCCCCAATTTTTTTGTCCCTCTCAAATTTTTGGGCTGGCTACACCACTGTGCTCATAGGGGCTCCGAGCCTAGATCTTTTCATTGGGACCCGCACCTGCTGCGGAGGGCCGTGCTTGAAGGTTTGATGCGGAAGATAAGAATCTACCATTATCAGTGTTTTTTTTGCAGTACACTTATCACAATTCTAGAAATACTATTTTCAACATAAATACTCCAGGACGTGCTTCAAAACCCCATTTTTTGCAGCTGGGAAACTAAGTTATCAGTTACCTCTATATCCAACTGCATGGCATGGATCGTTGTGGTAGACGTAACGCAGTTTCCAGCTGATATTTCACCATGCGAAGTAGCGACGTTTACGTAACCTTTTGGAGATAAAGCGAATGTTATTAAAACGCTTGTACGGTAGTTACTATGGCCATTGCATTGCTACCATTTGACGGTTGATTCAGTTCCATACGGACGCATAGAATTTTTGTTGGATCTGCAAAATTGCTGTATTCGGCCACCAAATGCTTGTTTATGTACAACCACATGTAATCTCCGCCTCCAACTGTGATTGACTCTGATCCTCGAAACAGAAATCCAGTTTGAATGGTGCTGGTAAACCTGTTAACAAACCGCTAGACAACACTGCAAGTTTAGGTTTCAATCATTTCAGATCTAAGTTTAAGAAAAAATTTAAAACTACGACGCAGGAAATCACAAACTTAAAAATGGTTACTGAGTCCAGCTGTCAAGCAAAATTGAGCGGAGCCAGAAGCAAAAAGTGAATCTTGCTGCTTGTAATAATAAAAATTTGCTTCACACACAAATTAATTCATAAAAACTTTCATCCTCTGCATTTCAACGTTTTGTTCAGCTCCGTGATTGAGCGGTGTCCTTAGTGAATTAAAGCCTGGCTTTCTGCAGAGAGTGTTTAGTAGAATTCGCAGGCGAGTGCACGACATGGCGCATGCACTAATTTTTGTGTTCATAACACACGCGACTAAGTTACATTTTTCAAGCATACCCGAAGTTGTGCAAAATTGAGTTGCAATCCTTTTGAGATTCCGAACGATATCCCAAACCATCCAGTGGATAAAATTGTTTGTCGTAATATCTGAAATAAAACTTGAAATACAATGATGGTGATAGGAATGAAATAAAAGCATAACACATTATTATCTAGATTGGTTTGCAAACACTTGTAGGCCAGAAGTCCAGAACTGACTTGAGAAAAAATATGAGTTTTTTGTTGCAGAACTTTGTTATGGCAGGTCTGCTTCAAACACAAACTCAGTTTCGAATTTTGATTACCAATTTGCTTAACAATATTTTCCTGTTCCATATTTTCCTATAGCGAGTTTGAAGAGGGTATGAATTAGGAAAAAATGTTTGTTCTGTTCATGTTGAAAGATCAGGTAAGTGGCCCTGCGCATAAGTTGAAAAATACTGTAGCAAATCCTATGTCGGTCGAAAAAAATGGACAAAATTTTGAAAACTCCGCGAGAAATTCCTTTCTGCATTTTTTTCTGCAAAGATTAGAAATTCTTTCTTCGACTGAAGAGATGCATTGTTAGAAATACAGCATAACCTGTGACCAAGGCATCATTATAAACACAATAGTTCTCTAGGTGGTAGTTCAATCGGTTTGTTTTTACTGTATACTGTGTTGGACATGGCACTGAGGCAATGATGTTCCCAATTTGCGGCTGTCAGCGGTAAACCAAACACTGGTATGGCGTATTTTTCACGTAACTCAAGTGATGTAACCAGTCACAGCTGGTAATGGAAAATCAATAGATCAATCACTTAATCATAGTAGAGCACTGCGAATCAGCTTTTCTACTCGATTAGCTAGTCGGTTCATGAGAAGTTAAGCAGGACGCTGCTTTTTTGGTCTAGGAATAAAACGTTTGAGCCGCAACTCCCTGGTTTTCCTAGAGCTAAACAGAACAGGGGCTTCCTTCAACCAAATACTTTTACTCATAAAGCATGCAGTCTACAAATAAGTTTACAACTAAGACATATATAACACATCAAAATCGCCTTAAAGTAACGTCAGTTTAAATCAGGCCCGTGACTAGTGGGGCTTCACATTCTAGGGAGCTTCGCCCCTAAACTTTTCGCCCTCCCTGGAAAAATGTGTTGGACATAGTTTAAAAATATTGGACATGGTTTAAAACATTAGGGCCCCTCTCAGTTCTTCTGGTGTCCCAAGCTGGTTAAGGGCCTGGTTTAAATTATTTACAGTTATATTGCCAAGCTTTATTCTAACGTGCAGTCTAGGATTGAAAAAACAAGTACTTATGCAAATCATTTCCAGCAGATGCGTTTAGTTCCAAATAAACCATGGAAGTGAATACTTGGTTTACTCCAACAGTCTCCCGAAACCACTGATTAAAGCTGTTGCTGGTAGGATTGGTAAGAGTAAGCCATCCACCGAAGGAGCTGGAATACAATGAGTCAGCTTACATCACTTAGATATGCCGTTCAGTTTCTCCGTCACTTTACTCTAGATTCGGCGGAAGCAGTCATTTTTCTAAGTTTTTTTCTCAAGCTTACTTTTCAACGTAGTCAGGTTGAGTTGGGTGTAATGATGAAGATCCACCAAAGTCGGGGTGTGCAATGCTGAAGTCGAAATGCGTTATTGAAAACTCCCAATAACTAGTGTTGAAAGTGGTTGCTGGATTAACTGCGAAAATCAACATTTGAACCATTACAAAAAGGACATAATGCACTATTTACCCAGGACTGGTTTCACGTTTTCAAATTACGGTTGAAATTTGCATCAACCTGTCATTGTTAATATGTTATGTATTACCAAAACAACAGAAACAAAGTTCAGTTGAAGGGGAATGGAAGCAAACACACTATATACGTAAACCGAATATGTCAATATTGTTTTTCACAAGACATTGCTATTTTCATCAAACAATTCGGTTTCAAATTCGCACCAGCAACCTTGATTTCCACGCTACAAACGTTTAGGTTAGTGAACTCGCGAACGACCGCAAGCGCACCTTGTCCATCCTGAACTTGAACGCGAGTTGGCTGACTGGAAGTACTTTCTTTTCCATCGTAGAGCAGTTTTGTTGAACATCTGTACAGGGTGCCCAGCTCCACGGGATGAAACCTCCAGGATGTTGCAGATGTGACAGCGGTTAAGGTCGGAGCGGTCGGTGCAGTGCAAACAACCTCGTATGAACTGCAACGATACCGACATTTATTGTTCAACTGATTACTACGGCAAGCAAAAGTCAATAAAGTCAATTTTTTCTGCCTTTTCTAAAGTTTATGAAACGTCCACAAACCAAATTTCACAGTGATACCATGAACGACTCAAAAGTTCTTAGGTCAGAAAGTCAATTTATCGTTAGGTCAAAATTTTCTTGCAGAGTTTTTCTCTTTGTCGATATTTTATTAATGCTACAAGAACATATTAAGAGGGCTATCCGTGGTAAGGTAAGAACGGTGATCCTACTTTACTTGGCGCGGTAAATGCACAATCCATTATGCATATTGAAACTTTAATAGGCAATAATTTGGAACAATACATGATGTTGAAGCATAACAATGCAAAATATTCTCAGTGACTTCAGGATATTTGTTGACACTGGATATTTCTATATTTCTCTTGTGCTTTTGGATCGATTTTCTCCTACGGTTTGTTACTCCTAGTTTTATTGGGTTTTTCACACTTTTAATTTTGGTTTCTCACTTCAACAGAATAAAGATTTTAACCTACCGATTTGATTTCCAATATATGCTTTTTATTTCGCATTTCAGTTATAAACGCACAAAATGGATAGGTCAAAGTAAAAATTTCGAGATTTTAGGTCAAAAAATTCTTTGCCCTATTGATTACACACCGTTTTGCAATTCTGGCTTCGTATGGTAATTCAAAAATTGACGAACGTCTATTCCCAAATCTAAAAAGCTAGTTTCGTAAACACTAGAACATTTCAAGCAAAACACCAGTGGTTGTGCAAACCGAAACAGATTATTCCAAACAGATTTTTGCAGTCAAATTCTGAAAAATTTTGTACAGCAATCACGTATAGGAAAAGAAAGCAAAAATCGTCTCATGAAACCGTCATCAGCATTCTTGACTGAAAATTTTCGGTCGGAACACTGGCGATCTACCTTGCCAACATGTACCACAAAATTTAACAATTTATTTTCACAAATCCTCTTTATTCCATAAAAAGCGAAACAATCATCTAACTGGTTTCCGCCATTACTAGCAATAGATACCAGGGTGATCATAAAAGATATATCAATTTTATTATCCCAAACATTCCTTATCAAATAAACCCAGATTTTGTTTTCCAGGAAAATCATAGTTAGATCTTCAAAATTTTATTTCCCAGCTTTAGTTGGTCAAGCAGAAAGATATTCCGTGCAGGAGAGGGTCAAGATTGTAGAGGCGTTTTTCCCGACGAAGCCATTTGTCAAAATTCACCAATTTCAGAGGAACGTTCCAGACAAAAGCACTCCAACCACACCTAAAATAAAGCGCGTCGTGGACAAACTTAGAGAGTCGTGATGTGTACAGGATAACAGTTGTAGTGGCCGACCACGGTAAGTCAGGACAGAAAATCACATCGTGACTGTGAGGCAAGGTTTGGAGCAATCTTCAAGGAAACCCACAAGACGTTTGCTTCAGGAGACAGATCTTTCATGAGGTTCAGGTAAACGCATAATGCAACAGGATCTTCACCCGTCTCCGATAAGAAACAGATTCTACAACTTCAGACCGATGTAAATAACGCTGAGAAATGTGATTTTGAGTAACACATCAGTCATTGAATCTAAGAATATCCTGATTTATTGGCCTTCATTTTTTCGATGATGAAGCAAATTTCTACCATAGTGGTCACGTGAACAAGCAGAGTATTTCTTTATGGCTCTAGTTCAGCCTCGTGAGCATCCGTATGTATCGCCCATTTAGTGTGTAGAAAGTGACTGTTTGCTGCGCGTTGATCTGTAATGTTATTAGCGGGCTCTACTAGCTGGAGCAGACCTGGCCTAACCACGGTCGCCAGCTGCATGCGGCTCTTTGCCCGGTTTCACGCGGCTCTTACGTAAATACCGCATTTACTCGTGTATAAGTCGCAAAATTTTGTATCAATTGTTCACATTGAAAGTCGGGGTGCTACTTACACACGCGATGAGTGGAAGCGTGCTTGGTGGTTTGTTTAAGCACAATACACGCGCGAGTGCATTTACGCGACACGCTTGTTAGTAACTGTGTTGGAGTTGGAAGCTGCGCGGTTTGTTTGTGGTTTGCGCAAGAACATACACAAGCGATCACATCCACGCGACGCATGGTCGCGGGTATTTGCAAACGGAGAAAAGGCAACGCAAAAGCTGAAACAATTGTGTTGGAGTGGACTACATATTGTGTGCTGTACGTGTGGATAACTTTCCTGGAATTATAGTGTAAAAGCCGTGCGCATTGTCGTGCAATAGAAAGCGTGGTTCGTGTGATGCTGGATTCAAGCTCAAGGTTTGTAAGCTTCGTGAGGTGGCTCTTTGCGATAACATAGTAAGAAATGTGGTTCTTGGTCTCTGCTGGTTGGCCACCCCTGGGCTAGAGGATGCTAATGGACGTCCAGCAACTGTGAACACAGAGCGAGACATTGAATTAATGCGAAGAAAATTCATCCCGGTACTAAGGCGGAAGCTAGGAGTGGACATGGATACCGTAATTTATTAGGAGGGTGGAGCAATACTGCATTGCTGCTTCACTTGAATATCTGCACCGTTACTTCCCTGCTCATCTCCGGTCGTAAGGAACATCCATATCCTGCACGTTCACCAGACCTATCCACTTGGGCCTGTTCTCTGTGAGGATATTTAGAAAGCAGGATCTCTGCTAACAATCTCGATACTGCTGATGAACTCAAGAATAACATTCGAACGGAGGTTACGAGGATTTCTCATAAGACGTTGGACAGGGTCATTGCAAACTTGTACGCGTAGCCAGAGTGATTAGTGCCAAGGAGCGTACATCGAGCACATTGCAAATTATTGAGCTGTGCTTGCAAAACGGTAGTGTACGAAGAAAAACTTACACCACAGAAACTGACATGCAAGAAAGACATGCCTATGAAAAATATACAAAATGTTCCTTTCAATACAAAATGCCACTTTATCAAATTGAATACATATTTTTGAGCCACCTTGTATTTCCTAGTAAAACACTGCAGATAAGAAACGCTAAAATCGATTGATTACTGCAGTAGCCACATACAACATAGCTGTAAATGTTTCACTTAGGATCCTTGAAAGCTTAAACAATTTAGTCTTTACTATGGGTGCTTCACGCACGAACCATAAACAGCCTGGGTGTGATGAGGAGGATGGCACCTGTTATTACTCAGACTAGCGTGTTAAAAATTAACTAAATCAAATATTTTATTGACTCTTCTCTCAAATTAGTGTCACGCCATGCGGACGGTCTTCTTACATGTAAACCAATTACCGAAATCTGTTTAGGCAGTACGAAAAATGGGCACTTATACAATTGGTTAAGTGCACTACGCAAAAGCGTGTTTAGATAGCGCCCCGGACAAGAAACAAGTTTCTCGCCTCCATGTTCGAACCTAAAGGCTTTTGGGAGTAAATGTAGTTTTTTGGGAGTAAATGCAGAGCTAGCTATCTCTGTGTGCATTTAGCTATCTCCGTTTTTTGAGGAAGTACTTGCGACATTGTTGGGACTTTTCAGCACCCCAGCGATTCGGAGCCCAGGGTAATGTGCCACCCTTGAAAATCTCGGTGCGCCACTGGCGCTACGTTTCTGACACGAATTAAATTCGTATTCACCACCCAATAGCACAGACAACAGAAAAGTTTCATGTTTCATCAATTGCATAATGTCCTACACCTTAACAATGGTCAGATTTGCTGCAAAATACTGACATTTTGTTTGCTAAATATTTGCTGTACAGGTTATTATATATCACCACAGCAAGCAACACGCTAACTTAAACTCATGGGAAGAAAGTGGTTGAATTCTTGAAATCAACTGAAACAAACACGTACATTTCCTTCATAAAGCAATCTTCTTCTGTGGTATGGTTGTCTGCCCCGCATTGAGTGATCAGTGTCGAATTGCTCGTTGAATTTGAGCCAGCTGAAATTATCAATTCAAATATTTTGAATGTTTTTTAACAAATTTGTTGAAATTTGTCACTTAAAAGAGATGAAATTAAGAAAGACATTTTGCCAATGGCTGATCGTCGTTTACTTAATGAAAACATCAGCGGAATAAGACACACGAAAGCAACCGTGTTCCGTTTTTAACTTCAAATAAGCTTCATTTTATATGCTAGGTTCACAAAAAATCTGTTTTTATTTACGAAAATTGTGAGTCATAAATTGCAGTATTTTAAAATATTGTCGGTTCACCAGTTTTGACAGTAGTGAAAGAAATCGGACCAAACGATTTTGATGAAAAGCAGCATAACCTCTGACATTTGAAAAAATAGTGCGCACAGTGTTTACCGACGAGATAATTCATTGGAAAAATACAGTTATCAGGTTAATGTAGACTATTGGCAAGGTTTTTATCACGCGCATATAAGAATGCTAGGCTCCCTATGTGTTACAGTACTTTGTTTTCCTAATTGTCAAAACAGTCGGAAAATATAAAGACATACCATTGGTTTCGGTCCGTATGGAAGCGGTTTTACCGAGGTGAAAAGTGCATTGTTATATTTAGTATTATTATACCTGTTGAAGAAGGAACTATATACAGTACTCACGAGATGAAACATTTTTTGTCACACAGACACAGTCAACGGCTTCTGCAATTGGCACGCCGAGAAGTTCATCTGTTGGTGCATCGAATTCATAGTAGAGGTACGTGGGTCTCTGCCACTGTACGTTGACGTCAAAATCAGCAGTGGTGTGTCCAGATATGTCGTTGGTGCTGCAATCAGTTTGATTGCAAATGAAGTCTCTTAAAATTTGCTTTCGTATATCATGTCAAAGAATTAAGGGTCGTGGATAAAATATTTCAGTAATTTGGTACGATACACCCATAAGGAATCTGGAGTATTTCAACACATGGCAGCACAGTAGGGTGTCGCTTAACAAAATATGAACAAAACAATTCTATCACTTGCGTAAATGCCTTGCTATAGTTTTATCGCTCTACTGGCATCAGTGGCGTAGCCAGCCCAAAATTTTGGGGAGGCATATCTTTTGACTTCTTGCAAGTAACAGTATTTTGTTTGAGACCGCGCCTCTCAACGCAAAAAATGACAAGATATGCTAAAACCCTGGCTACGCCTATGACTGCATGGCATGCCGGATTTTCAAGCAACTGTTCTTCTTTAAACATCCTTCGTAATCATCTATTGGTCTGTCAATTAGAGAAATGATGTCGAGCTTTCGTGGAATCTGCCTGCCATATTCAGCTTTCATAACTTTACGGTGAATCTTTCAGTCAAACGGTATTAACGTATTTTACAAAAGATGTTTCACTTTTTCCGACATCTTTCTTACCGGTTATATTTGCTGACAAATATGATGTTTGAAAACACAGTTAGCGGTGATATTTGCTGTTCGCGTCATTGACAAGTAAAGCACGGTTTTTGAGGAATCTGCCCGCCATGCTCTGCTTTTGCAACTATGTGAGGATTCTGACTGCACATTTTCACATAAAGTTCCACAAGGGTCAAGCACCTAAATCATCTCACAAGTGTTTTATAGAACCTCAGAGTTTCTCAAACCAAAGTTCGAATAGTCCAAATATGAAATGCTGACTGCGTGCACAGTAGGGGATGGTTAATAGTAGCAAACATTTGGTACAACTTTACCCATAAGTTAGCTTAGATTGCAAACAAGAAAGTAGCAGTCGGAAGCTCTTGTATACTTTTACATCCAGTTTTTTTATGACAGGGTTGTGAATGATTACTATATAGCAGTCTCTATCAAATTCGTCTTAAGATGTTCCGCGATACACGTCATTTATATATAAAGAATCCAGTGCTCAAGAAGGTTAGAGAAATATTAATTTGTTCGACAATGTCCCCTGCGCGGAAAAATGAGTTTTCCTTCTACAAGTAAACAGCCTTTGTGAAAGAGAACTGTGACACACTACACAGTGGTTGTGGATATTATGCTGAGCTTTGAAGATCCAGCACCGAATTGAAGGCATCCCCAACTGCTACAGAATGCGAGGGCAGCTCACTTGCATGAACAGTTGTCTCCCAAAAATGCGACCTCACACTTTGACATGCCAAGTTAAAGCAAGGCTGTCAGAGGCTCTCACAATTTTTAGTTGGCCAACAGGATTTCCAGACGCAGTAACACAAATTGCACCTAGAAAGTGGTTCGTTAAAGCAGTCGTGCACTGGAGCGACAATACCGAAAGTCCGTTGGCAGGTGCAGGCCTACCAACTCGTAACGATGTGAAGCGTGGTTGGGTCGTCACAAATACACTCGCGAATGGGGTGCCGTTCGTAAAAATATTATATCTGACAGATTTAGCAAAAAAACTGCTACCTCTGCGCATATTCAGCTATCTCTGCGCGCATTTAGCTATCTCTGCGCAGAGATAGCTATCTCCGTGCGCATTAACTATCTCTGTGCAGAGATAGCTATCTTTGCGCGCATTTAGCTATCTCTGCACAGAGATAGCTAACTCTGTGTGCATTTAGCTATTTCAGCGCAGAAATAGCTATCTCTGTGCACATTTAGCTATCTCTGCACATATATAGCTAATCTGGATGCATATACAGTGCTGAAACGTGTCGGAGGAAAACATGGTATCCTGTCTGAAGAAAAACTTGGTGTCCCGTTTCAGGAATCCAGACAAAAACTAGGCTACTGCAAGGCATGAATTCCCTGGCGTCATATAAAGCTAGGTGGTTTCAGGTCTAAATTATGCTGGTTTGATGATAACATTGGTTTGTGCAGATGATGGGCTACAGTAAACTTGAGGAGTTGGTCTCAGTGTTAGTGCCATTTTTTGCTTAATATTTCAAAGAGGGTCTCCTCAAGTCTGACCATTCCAATTGTCCTCACCAGGCGCAGCTCACCACCTCTCAGCAGCTTCAGGTGCACAAAGAGAATATCCTCACAGAAAGAGCGCTTTGAACCCTTTAAATCCCACGTGCGCCGCATTTCTTGAAGAACTTTGCAATCATATAACTCGCCAGGCGATTGAGCTTGAGAGCTGTTCAAACCCTCTACGGATTCAGCAAGTCTTATAGTCAAAATCGAAAAGAAGAAATTTCGATTTCAGTGGGGGTTTTGTGGAGATGACGTCACAAAAGGACATATTTTGAAAATTTTGGCCATTCTTGGCCAGCCCTGGGCCCTACCCCATTGACCAATCTTTTGGCTCAAAGTTTTTTTGAAAACTACGTGAAAATCCGCGTCTATAGAGCCCTTGATTGACTGGCTAGCACATCTGTGGCCAAAATTATGGACCAAAAACCCAGTTTTTGGCCTAATTCCTAACTTTTCAGAAAAGGCATAATTTTTCCGGCCATAACTCGGCAGCAGATAGAGCTAGAGAGCTGTTCAAACCCTGCAGTGACTAGTGGCGTCGTGTAGTTTAAAATAAAAAAAATGAATTTAACTTTTGGATGAGGGGTTTTGGACCAATGGGCTCATGATGGGAACTGTTTTTCGGCTAAGTATATGACGTCATCATCGGTTCCCACACGCCAATATTGTAGCTCGCAGTATTTTTGGATTCTAGGCTAAAATACGCGGTTTTAGAGCCCTTGATCAAGTTTCTAGCGTTTCTGGTTCAAAAGTTATGCCAAAAATATTCCAAATATGTCAGGAATTCCCAAGGGCCTTCAGGGGA
>JGI24158J21664_10004158_pt1 | contig 18508 bp, 18 predicted proteins | sample Ectturendosymbi3_FD_21664 | JGI IMG/M metagenome (IMG submission 21664)
TAACGAACCAGCCCTAGTGAATGGATGATGGTACGTCACACTACAGAGAATCACGATGAATGTTCAATAAAATCTGGTTTAAATTTCCAGAACGTGTATCCATGAAGACTTTGGTGCTTCGTTCCCCCTGCTTTGGCTCCTCGTACCCCCAAGTGGTACGTGCACCCCCGGTTAAGAACCACTGCACTAGTGCAAGGTTCTAGTCTACGCACATACATGCGTACACGCGCACATACATGCGTACACGCGCACATACATGCGTACACGCACACATATATACGTATACATAAACACACATGCGTACGTACAAACTTCAAACTGCAACTTTCATGAAGCACTATTCAAGGTAGTTGCCTGTTTTGGCGTCAGTGGTGTTTAGATCGACATCTGACTCCCACGTAGATGTTGATGTTGCAGCACATTTGCTAAGAGAGGTTTTACTGCGTCCGAACATAAGTGCTCGTGTGTTTCAGGGGTTGGGGAAGGTGAGAGTCATGTACGCCGGAAAAGGACCGGTTCAAGCCGGTGCAGACCGGATTGAAGTGTTCAAGATGAACAGCTCATCTTGGGAGGAGTGTTTGATGGTTCCAACTTGTAAGTTGACCTTGTGATGCTGCCATGCATGGAGATAATGTGAGTTTGGACATACCGAGTATGGCTACCGTGATTTTTCTCGAGTGATGTCACAAACAAGACCTAACACGTTGTTTTTCCTAAAGATTTGTGCAGAATGCGGGGAGGGTTTTCTTGCCTGTACAGACTTCTCAAGTTTGTTCCTTTCACCGGCGATTTGCAAAACTTGTTCTAGTTTGGATATACTCCTTGGCTATCCGACATTAACTCAATGCTGTGATATGGCTACCGCGTGGTGTAGAATTGGAATGAAAAATTAAATACATATGAAGTTGCCTCCTCGTAGACTCGCACTGGCTTTTTGCTCCTCTGTTAGATTGAAATTGTGCTGACGACAACGGTTTCATAAAAACGTAACACTTGTTTGCTTCGCGTGAGTTTCCTGTTTAGGTCTCGTGCAGCGAAACTTGCCGATGGCTTCATGAACAACTGGATTTTTTTCGTTAGACATAACAGAAAGTGCTAATAATAATTTGCAAAATCTGATTCTCTCTGGGCAACCCTGTTGAATCGCTGTAGCATTTTAACAGTTGAAAACGTGTCTTTAGTCCTGACTTGAAATAATAGCATTTACTTCGTAACCGATCAACGCAAAGCCGCACCACTGGATTAACCGATAGAGGGAGCTGTTCATTATACGGAGTTATCGTTTTGTTGCAATGATGTCACTTTTGAGAAGATGTTGCTCAACTTATGCATTTTTCAAACGAACTGTGTCTCCGAAAGAATACGACAGATCGTCGCTGTACATGTTTGAAGCGTTGCAAGGCATTCCTCATCTTCGCAGTCGCTTCTACAGCAATCCACGCCACGCGACCTCCTCCCCCCACCCCTGTCTGGCAGGGGGCGTTTTACTCCTCAACAACTGCGCACCCTCAAACAGCCCGACCCCCAGTGAACGTCACCCCAAGCGTCGACCCCCCGGCCGACCCACAACCTGTCCCAACCAACCAACCATCGATTTCGTTTGAGACCCCCTTCACTGGAGCGGAGCCGATCGTATTCCACGCTACACATGTCCACTTCAAGGGTCGATCTCTCAAGTTCGAGTGAGTCCAGCCTTCCGTGCGGTGACAGTGTTTGTGGGTTGCTATGGAGTGTCATTCGTAAAAGATCATATCGGTTACATTAAACCTGTCTTTTTTCGGTCATGTTTTTGCTGAGACATTTTTTGGTCATTTGTCTCACAGTTGTATTAAAACTCGTCGTAGCTGCGTTCATTAGCCTATATTTCCAGACATTCTGACCGAAAAATGACCGAAAAAAAACAGCATTCAACACGAAAAACTTCTGAATCGGATCAGATTCCAATGCAGACCTGAAAACACTTTGCTTTAACGACGTCAGGGTCTTTGAAAGTCACAGGAGCTGTTGTTAGGTTTGCTGGCAGAGTAAACAGCTATTCGTCATGACCGACGCGCATCAGCGCTGTCCATGATTGTCAATTTTCAATGGTTTGAGCAAAATCTTTCCGATTATCTGAAAAGTGTTTCGACTATTGGTTGAACAACAAGGGCAGTTTTCCACTGATCCGTTGATGGTTTGCAGAACGGAGTGGTCGGATGTTTCAAACCCACAAGTCAAGAAGATCGCGGCGCATTTCAGTCAAGAGGTAGATGCTGTGGTTATTTTGCTGCACATCGTAAATTTGCTGGTAAATATAAAAAAGACAAAAAGTAATGAGTGGCTTGTGGCGCAGAGTGAACGATCAACAGGAATCATTGTTCAACACTCCGCTTTTGATAGCAACAGCAATAATAAGTCATTTCTAGCTTCATAGAATAATATCTATGCTTATTATAGCATCATAAACCGTTTGAGTGTATTCTAAAGTAAAATACTGGTGAGGCTCGCACTCCTGCGATGCGTTTTGAAATAGTATGGCATGTATTGCTTAAACAGGACACTTCGGATGCTGTTGTAGTGGATTTGGTTGGTTTCAAATTTGAGAGTGTGAACCAACCAACGGGAAGCACCGCTGAAATTCCCACGAAAGAAAACAGGGCTCGCGGTATTGAAAAATTATTGAATTTTGCCAAAATATATATACAGTAAAAACCAGAAAGGATGGAAATTCTAAAATGAAAAGAAATCATGAAGCCTCTGTACAGAATCGTTTGTAAACAATAAACGTTACTTTGATTCAAAATTTATGGTACATGCCGGAGCAACTGACGTGTATGATCGCGCTCATGGAAGCGTAGAAGACACATTTGGATACAAAAACATTGTATTACTGCAAGTGGATGGCAGCTTACAGCAAAGCTAGATAGTTTACACCGTTTAAGTGGTACTTGCAGTAAATCTGAAGCTTTTAATCGTTGAACTTTACGTGCTTTCCAAACTCACTCCGCCTCTCATTTGCAGTACATGCGGTTATTCAAAGCGTTTGGAGTAGAGCTGCAAAAAGTTGAACTGAGGAAAGTGTTTCCGGTTGAAACCGGTTCCGTCGGGTTCGGGTTCGCCATCCTCGGTTCCGTTGATAAGATCGCTCAGGTGATGCAGTGATTTTCGTTTATATATTACATTGTGATTTGTTTCGTCACAAGGCACATCGTCGATGTCAATAGAACTGCGTTTATTCGTTTCGATCTTTTATGAAGTAACAACTGACGCGTATGACATCACTGTATGCGGAAGTTAACCACGCCGGGTACCAATATCTTTGTTTGCACACAAAGATAATCGGCGATATTTTGATTCTTCGCTGCATTTTCCATTACTTTCCTTCCTACCCATCCTTATTTCACGTCACAGTCATTTATTCCTGTCAATAACTCCGCGTTTTATTTATTGTTGAATGTATGTTCCAGGACGGGTGTTGACGATGTTTTGCTTTTAACAACCGCAATGTGATTGCCCGGATGTTAGTCTGACGCAGGCCTGACCTGTTTGGCCAGCGGGCGAACATTCTGGAAATATCTGGTCTCCGCATCGTATATGAAAGCTTCTGTAAATTCTTCATCATAAGATTGTGAGAAATTGAACTTCTCGTGTTTTGCAAAATATTTTCCAGAATGTTCGAACACTTTGGTCAAACAAGGAGCAGTTTCTGGAAGACATCAATAAAAGTTCAGGCAACTTTTCTACCATCACAAATATGAGATGTAAGTTGATGTCCCATGTTGTTTGGTGGAAACGGTGTAACATTTAAGTTACATCCGTTTCGTTATTGTTCAAATATCTTGAAAGTTAAATTTTGACAATGGGATAAGTGTGAGGTTATATAGCTGGCAGTATCACTAATGTGCAGCAGTGCATTAAGACCAGCGTAGTAGATGGGGGCAGCCTGGCAGATGGGGGGCAACCTGCCAAATTGCGGCCAACCTGGCAGATGGGGGCAGCCTGGTAGATGGGGGCAATCAGGCAAATGAAAGGGTAACCCAGTGCTCGAAGCATTGTTTTTCATCAACCAAACGACCAAACTTCTTGGGGTAGCGAACAAAAAAGCTTTCCGCCCCTCGCCCGCCTGAACTTTCATGAAACAACTCAAGTTCAGCTGCTTTCACGCTCGTGTCCCACCACACGTGGGCGCTTGTGAGCGAAGCAAAAGCTGATTTCAGTTGAAAGAACTGGAGTCAAAAATCAGATCTTGGAATTCGAAGCAGCGTGAATATCGGCCAGTTTGACATACCATGTCATATCAGAATGTGGCTTGGGATGTTGCGACGAGTGTGTTGGTTCCAGGGTTCATTTCGCGTCTCATACAAATGCAAAAGATGCAAACAACTCCAATGTTAATTTACATTTATGCAAATATCATTTTTAGTTGGTACAGAGAAAGTATCGGAGTTTCACTGATTGAATGGTTTATAAACACTTAGGAACAACTATTGTGATCCTGTTTATTACAAACTTCAATGCTTCAATGGGAAACAGTGGGAAGTGTAATAGAATTACGCATTGGCGCTCTCGGCCCGACTTGTGGCTGTGTTAACTTGGGCAATTTTTGGTTGTTTTGCTTTCATTTTGAGTTTCTATGAAAATGTAGTTCCCGCCATTGTTTTAACTACCCGGGCAGTGAGGCATGAATACCTTCCTCTCGCTGGTGAAATGTTGCTTTCCTGAGCTTCCGTCATCAAACTATGGGAAAAAGAAAACGTTGGTGAAATTTAACACTGTAATTATTCAACTTTGTGGGCAACCGATCGTGGGGAGCACTTGATCTCTGATGAGCTTCTCTCTGAACTTAGTCGCAGTTAAGTTCAGAATCAACTCCAAATGTAACGCTAACCGGTTGTTTAGGATTTCTCCTCTTTGACCATCCGTGTCCAGGATCATTCGATCTTAAACGTTCGTTTGTGGTTAGTCGGCAGGCCTGTCATCGCAAACCTACAGCGAAGTCCCTGAAGATCATCCTACTCCTCAATGAAATGGATTCCTGTCTGGTGTGTCGCACGCTCTTGGACCCCATCCGTGCTTGCCAGTGGAGCAGTGTTTACCTGCATGGAGCAGTGTTTACCTGCATAGTTTGCAAAATATTTTGAACATGCAGTGAAGACGGAAGTTGATAAAAAACTATAGCGAAAAGTAAAAGTTTTCAAAATAAGTCGGGGAGACAATTATGGAGTTTCCGGTTCGTGTATGTTGAAAGAAAACGAGCTTTTTTGATGTCCTTGCATGCTTTGACTATTTTTAGTACCAGTGTTCACAAAATTTTTATATTTTTATTATCTCAGTGCAAAAGAGACTTGTGCAGCAACGCGATAGGCAGAGTGCATGCTTGTTGCGGATTGAATCTGACCTCCTTGCGAAGGGTTTGGGGTGTTAAGTGTCAATCCACGTTTTGTAGCTAAGAGGGGCCTGATGTCTCATGAAGCCTTTCCAAGCTGGCAAAAGCTGAGAAATTCCGCTAAAAATTTATCCGAACGAGTTGGGAGGAGTTTTAGCAACGATTTTGTCAAAACTAAACCAAGGCTAATGTTTTACAATGTCCTTCATAGAGCGTTCATGCGCAGTCTGAAAAGTCTGGAAAAATTTTTTTGGTCTGTTAGTATAGAAAAATAAAATCATTTACCAGACTAGATATTTTTTGACATAAATATCATTTTATTCAAGATTTGTATAATTTTACATACATCGTGTTAAATATTATAGTGCCTGTATTTGACTTGGGTAGGTCATACGGAAATGTTAGGTCTGGAAATTTATTTTCAAAATTGCGTAAGAACCCTGTTCGCATCCAGTACGTGATGTTGGTTGTGTTTGCAATGTTCTTACAAAACTTCATTGGATGCCAGCCACGTTTATATGATAATGATGAGGGCCATCTGTTATTTCGCGAATACTTGTTGAGATTTAAGTGTTCCATTTCTTGCCATTGTTGCGTTATATGTACTTGTGTTTTCTGATACGGTGATAAGATCTTTGTAGCTATAGCCGCTCGCTCAAGTGAAATGGTGCGTGACGGGTTACCGCGTCATCTTTTGTAGGATCTTTAGAAGAAAATTAAGGTTGTGCGACAGTTGAACTAAACCTTAAAGTTTATTTTCAAATGATTTCATTTGACTGGTTGTCTGCAAAGTATGGAAGAGGAAGCGAATCAACAGCTTCTGGATGGCGCTAGGATTGTCTCTTCATCAGTTCTGGAACACGAGAAGCAAAAGGAGGAAGCATTAGCTGGAGGTAATCTTTCCGCAGCACTGATGTAAATAATCTGTGCTGCATCAACGCTTACGTCTCGACTGTTCAATGCATTGTTCATTAGTTATATTACGTTTATAAACACTTTTGTTTTCTGCTTCACCAAACGGTTCCCCTTCAGACATTTTTGTCACAACTTTTCTCGATGAATTCAGTGCCATCAGCATTTGATGTTGGTGTTTCTTTCATCAGAGAGGAAACCATATCAACAACAGCCGCAAGTAAAACCCGACAAAACCAGCACCGCCTTGCAAGTAATCTCTGTGCTGCTGTGCATTGGTGGGACGGCCTTCCTAGTCGTAGGTGAGACGAGGCTTGCCACTGAAGTGACAAGAACTCTTTTTCCGTAGCTTTTATTACGAATAGGCACTTGTTATGTGATGATGGTTACTTTCGATGTTGTTGCATTCGTCCTGAGACCTAGTTCTTGTGAATGATGCGCAGTGATACTGAACAGTCCCATCAAGCCTTTCACTTCCCAAATACAATTCGTCGGCCACATCCAACTGCAAGAGAGGAAAGGAAAGTTGATAACTTGGGAGGATGGATACAGCTCAGTGACGACACAGGCCTTTCAACAACTCGCTACTGAAGTTTCTTCAAAGGTTGTCTTCTGAATTACTTTGCATTTTTTGTTGCCTGCCTTCCAGTTAATATTTTTCGCCGATTCACTGACCTCGATTTTCTTTATGACCGATTTACCCCTGAATGTGGGGGTAGCTATGTTCAGTGGGTCGTATCATCCCCTTTTATTCCAACTTTGAAGTTTTGCAAAGCTTCGGCCACGACATGTTTCTTACACCAGCGCTCCACGTCACCGCGGCCCTTCGCATTCTGTGTAGTTGCCGCCCGCTGTGCTGCTGATGACGTATGCATAGCTGTGCCGCGATCATCCGTGTCGAGAAACGCTTGGCTCAGTTTTCGTCTCATACCTTTGTCATCGGCCAATCGCGTGCCGCTGACTGGACAAAAGCCAAGAAGTAATTTTTCTTGAAAGCCCTGCACCACTGTCAGAATAACTTGCATCTAATTTTCCACCAAACCTTTGCGCCTGTCTTTGTCTGTATGCTTGGTTGTGTCTGTGTGTGTATGTGTGGTTGTGTCTGTGTGTGTACTTGTTTGTCCACGTATGCGTGTATTTGTGTCGGAATTGTGGTGTTTGCACTTATGACTGTGCCCTGGTAGTTAGCACGTCCAGGTCTTGGTCGGGCTGGAATTCGAAACTAGGTCTCGCGTTGCAGTTTACAAAAAATATTTTGCAGTCGTCGCTGCAGTCTTCTTGTCTTGCGCACAGTGTGAAGAAAACTGCTGGGGACAACCTCTCAGGTCCATTAGAACATGAGAGGTGAAGCCCCCCCTGAAATATGGTCGTCCTGGCCTTTCTGCCATCGGGACACCTGAATGGAGGGCCAAGGCCACCTCTGCCTCACCCCAAACAAAACTCTTGCTGTGTGGATGTAGCCTTGCGTAGGGTTCATATGATATGTACTTTGTGTAACTGTATCTTGTACTTTCGTCGGAGCTTCATTACATGTGCGGTGACGTCATAATCGACGAATGATTGATCATAATAAGTCGCAGTTTGTGGATGTGGCCTGATACTGCTTTGATACAAACCAGTGCAAACCGCATTTTTCCAGTTACGAATTGTCCTTGAGGCAGAAGGCTTTGTGGTTGATGAGGTCTCCATCACCAAAATGGAGAAAGAGCCCCCTGTCACTTTCACCCGTGATGAAGTGGTGTCACCACTGGGGCGGGTGGCGGATAGAGGAGGTAGAAAAGTAAATTCGACAAGCCAAGAAGGAATCTCACCTCGTAAAATGCTGATGGAAGCCTCTCCGAGAAGGACATTATTGCCATATCGCACCAAGTCAGTCACTGTAAGTTTTTTTTTAGTTTACATCTATCAATGATTGAACGGTTAAGTAGCACAGTTAGTTGAGCACACGCCACCGAATCTGGTGGTCTGGGTTCGATTCCCGGTCTGGTTACACTCAAGAATTGTAAAACGGTACTTACGGATTGCCCAGTGCTCAACGTTGATGGGTGGGTACAAAGGAAAAGTTTACGCGCGGTGCTGCCATGTGCGTCCACAAGAAAAATTTTGGAAAGTTGTTGAGTGTGCTGCGAGTGACAAGTTGTTGAGTGTGCTGCGAGCCACAAGGGTGGCAAAACGGCCATTTGCCCCCCTCTAAAAATTGGGATTAAGGAACAAAAAATTGTAGAAAACCTGAAGTCAGCAGCTACTTTCCGATCAGTTGATTTGGTTCTTGCAATGACAGTTATTGAAAGGGTGATTCCCCCGTTTGGACAAGATCGTTTGCAGCTTCTGTTTGTAATTTGTGGCTTCCTCATTCCATAGTAATGCTTCCTTGAAAAGAAGTACCCTGCTTTGAAAATCTGCAGATAGCCTGTTGTGTAAATTATCGTAATATACCTGGCTATGGCTGCCAACAAAGCGCATTTTGTGATTGTTGCCGAAACAATAGGGCCTTTGCTTGTTCTGTAGAAAAGGTAAAGCGTTTCGTGAACCTCCATTTGCATTGCATCGTTAGCAGCCTGAAAAGGATGAGCGAAATGTCGACTTTGCCGTCACTGTAAAAATTTCTGCGGACGCCCGTGGCTGTCATTGACTCGCCACCAGCGCAGCATTCACTGCGAAAGTAGCCGCTTGGTCCACGGCGCAAGCGAGCTGAGGTGGGGGGGCCGCAGACCACTCGTGACGGCCCAGAGGGGTGAAAAGCGAATATAATGAAACTGAACTGAATGATTGAACATATTGTTGGATGCGTGGTTTGTTAACTTTTAAGGATTAGATTAACAGGGTCTTCTGTTTGGGGTTCTTTATGTATGTCAGTGCTAATTAGTGTTTTATACAATATTTTATTTTCAATTAAATTCGGAAAAGTTCGTTAAATATTGCAAATGGGGTTTGAAGCTTCAACGTACGAAAGCTGCGCATGTTGGATAACTAAACTCTTGTTACGTCACACACGTGCGTCCGCACGTTTGCTACGTCACACAAGTGCACTGCATTGTGTATCTTTCATGCAGTACAAAGACATCAGTTACGTCAACGTGAAGTTTGAAACGCGCGCTCGACCTTCAGAGAATGCGATCGTTTTCAAAAGTGCGAAACAAAAGCAGTGGCAGAGAGTCGGAACCATGGTCCAACTCAGGCTGGCCAGCGATGGATTGAAGACATTGATCACTAACTTCAGTCGTGAGTAGAAATCCAGGGAAGCTATGACTGGTAGATATGTCACTGAAGAGCAGGTTTGGTTTCAAAGGTGTCAGTTTCAATCAGTTTAATCATAGAGCGAACTATCCAAAGAAGCAGGTATTCTAACGTCTCATCATATCTTCACACAGCTTCCAACGCATTCATATCAGAAGTTCAGCGATACGCTGACCAGTTCCCTCACAAGTTGGTTGTTCCGTCACAATCGAAGGACAGAGGTAAAGTCTTGTGTTTAATTTAAGTTATTGACAGTTTGTCAGGATTTCTTGCGTATAGCGCAGACCTGCAACGAGGTCATTCACAACATATCACAGTAAACATTGGATGGAGGTGATTGTTGAGTGAAAGGACATTACGCGTCAAGCGGTGTGATTATAAGCTCCGCAAGGCATTTCTAACGAAGAACATTATTTGAGTACAAAGTTTCGTAGTTTAGCAAAGCGTGCAGTGAAAGCGCCCCAAATCCAGGCTAGAGTGGACCCCAGTTCACCCACTGCCTGTTGTTGGTCTAGTTAGGGGGCAGATGATGAAAGCCAGTCACAGCGCTCCGGACCAGTGGCCCGCAACCTTTTGTCACTCGCAGCACACTCAACAACTTTCCAAAATTTTTCGGCAAGCCTCAATCACTAACTTGCACTTCATGATTTGTTGGTTGTGAAAACTTCAATTATGACGTCACAAAAGCACCGCTAATGTTCAGTGGAAGTCTAGCTGAACAGTCATTGTCAACCAGAGTTCCGCGGAGCTTCAGAATTGTGTTTGCGAATCACGTGCCAAGCAATTTCGCGGAGCCCCTGGCAACCATTCACGAAGCTTCAGGGTTCCGCGGGTGGCTGCCGGGGGTTCCCCGAAACAGATCGAAATTGCTTGGGAGGAAATTCGCAACCACAGTTCTGTGCGAGTGTAGCGATACAGACAATTGGATGATTGCACAGGGTCCCATGGCAACGCACACATTTGCGGAAAGTTCCGCTGCAGCAAAGAGTTCGAAAAACACTGAGCAAAGGTATGGGCTGGCGAACTGTAATGCTCGTATTTCCTGGTAGATGTCAATGTTTGCTTCCAGCTCAACCAACCGGCTGCACAGAAACCGGTTCCACTCTGGGGAGGAACAGGAATCCGTCCAGAACCTTCAAATGCCCTCCCCAGTGCTCCCAGATAAGAACCATCTTGTACGGCGGCAAAGACAACATTTTCGGATGCGAAACACCTGTGTGCGCAGCGGCGATCTACTCCGGCGTCATCCAGGTGGGGGGTGCTTCACCCGCATTCTTGTTCTGCGCTGGGTTGCCATAGAAACCACTTATCAAACGAGACGTTTTGTTCAAGATTTCGCGCGATGACAGTTTATGGCAGCTTGGTTCTGAGGGGGAGCGTGGCTTGCAATAATCTTGGCCACGTGCTTTGCGAAGCAGGTAATCCCGAGAATCGAACCCGTACCTTCTTGACCGCCACAAAGGATCACCAACGAGCTGATGCTTTCGCGCATTCATGCCTAAAACCGGGCATCAGCTCAATTCGTTTTGTTTTACCCCCCTCCTGTGCAGTGACTCCTGTTCCAAAATTTTGGAATCCGGAAATTTTTCAAATTTCAGAATCCGACTCCTGTTCAGACTCCGGCTACAATCGTCGATCCAACCGAAATTTACCCATGTTTTTACTTAAGCAATAACCACACAAACTCCTGCTACTGCCGAAATTAAAAGTGAGTCCGGATCCAGTTTTTCACAAATTTGTAACTCCGGATCCGGGCCAGAAAGAAAAACGCGGAATCCTGCCGGAGTCGACCCCGGATCTATGGCTACCTCTCCCGTGCAGTGCTGTCGAAATGCTGCTTTATTTAAGAAACGCATTGAGATCAGGGTGTTTGTGATGTCATAAAGTGTTCGCAGGTTGAAGGGGAGATCCGTGTGTGGTACGCTGGGGCGAACTCCGTCGAAGCCGGCCCCAACACGACCCTGCACGAGACAAAGAACAGGAGTGACTACGACTGCTCCATGGTACCCACAAGTAAGTGGGGTCGACCCCGTGCGTGGGGGGTGGGGGTGTTTGACATGTTTGTTCTTCACCATGCTCATTGTTGCTTGGCTCGGTAAAGAACGACTCCTGCATTGCTACGTAGTTCTGCATTATCACGCACTTCGCCCAACTGTTTTCTATCTACTTTGAGGGGGATCCTGTCAGAAAGAACCCCCAAGTTATTTTGAGCCGAGCAGCATATGTTCATCACAGGCTTCGAATCTGTCATCCCACATCTCATTCACTTGATCAGAGTTAACAGTTGTTGTTGTTGTTGTTGGAAAATCGCAGAGAAAATTCGCCTTTACTCGTATATTCGTATGTTTTCGCGATAAAGTGGGAATGGCGAATTTTTTGGATGGTTTTTCAACCATTAAAAGTTTAGTTTCTTGTTCTTGCGATCCTTTAAACCAAAAACCCGGTTTTCTACACTTCCAACTCACCTCACCATGCAAAGCTGACGACATCAGCGATGACGTCAATGACCTGATCACGTGACTTGTGTTTCAGAAAACAGTCCTGTCATCCGCCCCACCCCCCTTCCCTCCCCAGTGAAGCCGGGGGAGGTGAGGTTCGCTTCCGGGGGGGACGCAGACGTCCTCTCCATCCCCATCGAACTATTCGCTGCGTCACCGGTCGTCAGTGACGAAACGCCGTTCACTGGAGCGGAACCGCTAGTGATCCATACAATCCATGAACAAATAGCAGCTGAGAACGTCACATACGAGTGAGTCATGCTTACGTGCATTTCCTGAATGACTTGACTACCTCGCATGTTGCGCAGCCATGTACAGTCTGCAAGGAAAGTACCGCACAGACATGGACAGCAGGAATGCTTGTCATGGAATGACGTTCCACAAACCTGTAATGAACATAGAGGATGGTCACAGGCCATTCCTGTCAGGATGTTTGTTTAAGTTAAACTGTGGAACCAGTGGTTTGTGTGGCACCCCCCACACTTGCAATCAAACAACACATGACGAATGATCAAGAGTCCCCATTAAACTGATTACGTAAACTTTTTCGCGAAACTGACGCCCTTCTGATTGTAGTTCAGTGATCACCTCCCTTCAGTCAGGGCATGGAGCGAGGACCTAATTTGGCCTCAAACAACCTTTTGTGGCCGGAGAGCCAAAACCAGGCATATAACAGAATGGTCGGTCCTGTGTGAGCAGCCTTAACAAACCTTTGACGTCGTTTGAAGGGAATTGAACAACTTGTATCTTCCACAGGATCGAGGACTCGGACATACGCAACAGCAAAATAAAGAGGTTCATGAAGACAGTCAAACCACAGGTGACCATGCTCGTTGCATGTACACGAAACAAAAGTTAAACTTGGTTCTTGTTGTTGTGGCGGGAAATGCCGGTTATGGGCGATTGATCACGCGCATGCGCAGTGGTGATGACGTCGACCGGCAAGTTCATCCCATCACACTGTAGTACTAAAGCTCGCCGCAAGAGTATTCACAAGTCTATATTTTCGGACATTATGATCGGATTTACTTTTTTTTTCGGTCATTTCAAAGAAGTTCGATCTATGTCAGAAAAAAGCGTAGGCTTAAATAATATTCTGTGTTTTATGCTTTCCTACTTGGTTTTAATGGCTTGGTGTCCCAGTCCAACATATGACCTCTGTCGCTTTTGATGGAACCTCCGTGAAGTGAAGCCCTCCTTAACTTCCGATGGTTTTGCAGCTGGAGGAAAAACTTCGCGAGTTCGGCCTCGTTTTCGACCATGTTGAGCTCCGGGCCGCTTTCAAACCTGGCACTGGAGTCGGAATCGGATTCGGATTCGCCGTACTGGGGTCGGACCGATCCGTTGCTGAGGTTGGACTTCAACGTTTTACGATTCCTGTCATTTCGTCTCTGATTGTTTCGTTTCATTTGGATTCCATGTTTTTGTGATCTTCAAATATCACTGAATCCAACCTCCTTCCATCATAACTTGCTCGTTCCTGCAACGAGTTGTTACTGAGTTCGGAATTGTTGTTGTCAGAGCTTCGATAAGTTGTGGACAGGAGATCGCGACCACTTGGAGAGAGAAAAAGAAGTATTTGAAGGATTCGCCAAAGTCATCAACTGGAGACGTGAGTTCCAACAATCTTTTGACAACTTACTTGGAGTTGACGAGTTTCCATCCCTGTGCTTGTTTCCATCCCTGTGCTTGTTTCCATCCCTGTGCTTGTTTCCATCCCTGTGCTTGTTGATTAAATGTTTTGCTTTCCTGCGAACCACGAGGGGCTTTTCTCGATGGGGGTGCAGCCCTCCCTGAAAAGTGCAAGGCATATGGTTCCACCAGACCCACCCTAGTTTTGCATTTGCTCAACGACTTAGAAAACACAGCATTGTAACTGCTTTCCGTGCAACTCTTAAATTGATTTTTATTATCTAATATTTCAAATCAAGATATTTCTTAACGAATTTTCTTTGTGCTGGTTGAACAGTGCTGTCATTAGAAACACCCAACAGGGTCGCGGAGTCGGAGGTGAAACATCCCACTCCGACATTCCAAAATATCCGACTCCTTAACATAAAGGGAATGAAATTTGGTTATTAAATGAAAATTTGAATGAAATTTGGTTATTGTGGACACTTCCAACCTTGGATTGACGAACACCAATAACGTTCGAAAGCTTGTATCTACGCCTCAAGGTTTTAAAGTGAATGACAAAAAAACGGACACGCTTCGTGTAACGAGTGTTTGAGGTGGGGGGGTGATGTGAACATTGTTCTCAGTCTGCAACAAAGGTGGTGATCATGTGAGAAACAGGGTCGGGTCGTTTGGGAAACATCAATTGCTTCATGGGGATGGTTGTGCTTTGGTGTGGAAGTGTCTGTGGCGGTTGTGTGCGAGAGAACTGACTGTTTTGTGTTTCAGTTGGGAGGAATGTGTTGCTGCTGCTCAAGAAATTAAATCCGAAGACATTGTCTCTGTCGTCGGAACTCGCCTGAATATTGACGCAAGTCGACCAAACTGTGTTCGTGAAGAAATCGCGGGAAAAAGTGTTTTTTGTAAAAACTCAGCCGCGATCCATTCAGTTGAAGTTGTTGATGGAAACAACGATTTCAAACTGTTGCAAAACCATCTGCGAATGAAACTCATGTTTTTCTTGTTGATCTTATTCCGTGTTTTAACAACCTGTCCTTTACGTACACGGGACTGGTGCCGGGGTGTTTTTGAAGGCCCGAGGCCCTGGTTGGTGAATCTCGGCCACTTTGCCCGGAAACTCGGTACTATTTCCTTGGTTGGAAATCTCGCGTCAAGCGGCACGTTCAAAACCCGGCGTGGAAAAGTGATTGACAGAATTGAATTGTGACTTTAAACCCATCTGCAAACTCACCTAAGCAGAGCAAGGATGTTGCGTGCCCGACCAACCCAGGTAGAACTCGTCTACTGACTGTTAATTACTTTTAAACATGGGTACGTCGCGCAAACATGGGTGTAGACAGGGTAGGTGGGCGAAGCACCATTTCATGCGATCTTTGCGGCAAACAGCATGAGGCAGGGGTAGTGGAGTGTCAGCTTGACAAGATGGCGTGCAAGAGTCGAAAATTATTTGCAACGACATGTTTGCATGGATGGGAATTGCCGATGCCTGCTGGTCAAGCTGGGTGCTTGCAAATATTCCTCAATTCCCGGTAAGCGAAAAACATAAAACCTTTGAGGCAAAATTTTAGCAAACCTGCTCGCAGATATGATTCCTGAAGTAATGCAGAGCAACTTGCATCATCATTTTCGCGCGTTCTGCTCACAAGCTTCATCAGGTTTTGATTTTCAACTTAGTTTATTTCTAATAGTGATCACGTTCTAATTTTCAAAACCAGATAAGCAAGGTTTGGCGCCTTATTTACATAGGCGTAGCCAGTGGGGGCCAAAAGGGCCGTGCCCGCCCAAATTTTAGAAAATATAGTCACTTTGTGCTTTGAGAGTCGTTTTTCTAAACAAAATAGTGTTATTCGTCTAAACTCAGACATTTTGCCCCCAAAATTTTTGGGCTGGCTACGCCACTGCCCACCGACTGTACAACTTCTTCAATACGACAATTGTCGCCCATGTACAAAGCAGAAATAAAAACAACTAAAACCATTTTATAACAACGTGCGCTACAATCAGTGCGAAGGCTGAGCCTGCTAGATCAGACGAAACCCACGTTTTCGATTAAAAGTTCATCTTACGAAACGTAATTTATTTCAATAATGCAAGGCCGTGGCCCACAGGTTGAGACACCCTGGTCTACACAATATGTGAAATTGTTGTATTTGCGAGAAAGAAGCCACAAGCGGGTATCACCACGTCTTGGCAGAAAACGTGACGAAATTCTTGTTGCCGCAGCTTAACGCAACGGTTGGTGAGTTGATCAGCAATTCTGGGGGAACCGCTTAGAAGTCTTTTTATAAATCCATGAGTGTTTCAAACCAAAATTCAAACTTTTCTCGCCAGCAAAGTAGTGGGAAACCATTGATGAAAACGTTAAGCCTCTACATAATTGTGGTTGGACTGTCACAATGCATATTAACTTCACAAATATCTGAAATGAATGCTATTCTTGTTAAACGGTCACCATGGTGTAACAAGGAAGACTTATAAACTGGATTGTTTCTTAGCCAGAAGTTTGAGCTTTAAGGCATATACCAGGGGTGGCCAAACCTGCTCTATGTATGAGCCGCATATCCTAAAACCCAATTTACAAAGAGCCGCAACATAAAATCAAAAAACACGATCTTATTTACAATCTACGCTTCTGTGACATAATTTTATTGATCAGCCTGAAAAATTTTGGTACAACTTTTTGGAATCGCAGTGGGCAGTTGCCCCATTACGTCCACCCCTGGCTGCTTGCCTCGTTGCAGAAGCAGTAAATGTTAAAAATGCGTGATTTTCTTACAGTGCATTTGTGAATATTCACAAAAAGCTCATAATTTTACAATCAATTCATCTCATCTCGTGAAATCAAATGTCGAACAGGGGCCAGGAACATTTTTCGCTGAGGGAGTCATGAAACCTACATATTTTTAATTGTATTTCTGTGAGAGCCATATAATATTTTTCAACACTGGTGTAGGAGGCGGGGTGCAAGTGCACCCCAAAACTTTTGATTTGGTGAAAATCCGGGCAAAATCTGTGGGGAAATTTGGGCAAAATGTGTAAATACCTTCGCAAAATCGCTGTGTGTGGTTTGATTTTACAAAAATAGCACTCTAAATATAAGTGCAAACGTTTTTTTTGAGGTCATGTTTTTATTTAGTTCTTTTCGGGCAAGGTGGGGGAAATTTGGGCAAGTTTGGAGATAATTTGGGCAAAAATGGTGCTTGAAGTGCTTTGATTTGAGAAAATGCGCCCAACATGAAAATAAATGCAGTCGTTTTTTTGGAGGTCATTTTCTTTGGAGTATTTTTCGGGCACATTTGGGGATTTTGGGCAAAAATCGTTCGCAACCTCAAAAATTTGCCTGCTCCTGCACTTTTGTTTTTCAACACTTAATGTAACTAATTTACTAAGTAACGTGTGCATTTTTAAGCAAACTAACAATTTTAAACAATGGTAAATGTCTGAATTTTCTTTTTAATAACATGCTTCTTACTGTTAATGCGACTTCTGGTGCTGCATGGTGTTGTTGATGGCTTTGTTGTCTGGTAGATGAAAAATTACAAAAAAGTTTCATTCGTAACAATCGTGTTAAGAAAATATCAAACGAGCCAGATGTCGTCATCAAAAGAGCCACATCTGACTCGCGAGCCCTGGTCTAACAATTAGCCGTTATTATCCGGTCACCCGGTTAGCTAAATTACAAATATACGGATATATCCGTTCTCCGAATAGAAATAATTATTATCCAAACCAACCCTAGGCACAACTGTAATAGCAATGTAATAGCAAACATAACCAACATGTTTTGGCGATGTTACACTGGAAATAACTAGTGGCTTGCAATTTCGAAAGCAAGATCTGGGAATTAGAATCGACCATGCAGAAATTCATTGGTTTGAAACAAAAGTGATCGGAGCCACCTTTTTTTACTCTTGCTCCTGTTCCAAAGAAAATTACTCCTGTTCTGGGCCTCATTAATAATTAACTCTCCACTCGAAAATTTGAAACCAAGAAATGGAATTATATGTTGTGCTCGCCTGAAGTTATTATCGTTCAACTCTTTCACCAGAGTGCTTTAGGCACAATCAGTGGCGTAACGCGGAGGGGCATGGGGGGACATCTGCCCCCAGGCGCAGCACATTGGGGGCGCCAAATTGAGGTCGGAATGTTACGTACGAAATGTCAAATGTCAGCGGATGCTAATAACTGCAATTTACAAAACGTCGAATGTCATTGGGAAATCTCATCGAGATCATTAAGGTTCGCAAAGCGAGCAATTATGAACCTTGGAGACGTTTCAAGGCGGAGTTTCTGTCGCCAGTAGTACGTGCCCGCTTGTGGCTTGACTCATGGCTGCGTCACAACGCTTTCAGAAAGCCAGGGTTGCGAACAGGTCTCTCACAAATGCAACTTCAAAAATCCCTAGAACAGTATCAAAAATCTCTCAATCTGTGGTGGTGCAGCATTAAATCGCCAGCTGGTAAATCACCGGTTTTTCCTGAAGAGAAACACTTTCTTTAATTTTGGAGGTTGCGGTGTCGGCGACTTCAGCGTGGTATAAAATCGGAGTGCCAAAAATAAATGTTAAAAATAGAACCAAACATGATTTGCAAAATAAACTGAAATAGTTCATTTCACACATTTTCATACTTTTCCGAAAATCCCTAAAAAGAGTCAAAAGTTCCAATCTAGGGATTTTTTTTTCACATTCCTCAATACTAGAATTTGGTGGGGGTCATACAACCAATCAGCTGCCCGGGAATCACCAGACCTATCTGCACGGGCGCAGCCAGAATTTTTCTAAGGGGGGGGCTGAAGTTATGGAAGCAAAATCCTTGAAAAGGAAAAATTGCTTGTGATTAGAATAGTCAAGGAAAGCACG
>JGI24158J21664_10004162_pt1 | contig 18501 bp, 6 predicted proteins | sample Ectturendosymbi3_FD_21664 | JGI IMG/M metagenome (IMG submission 21664)
CAAACGTTTAGTCAAGAGCTTTTCACCAGCTTAGCAATCAGATTCGTCACGATCAAAGAAGTGTTCTTCTGAAAACATGCCAATCACATTTTATTCACAAAGACCAGCATGATGCTAATATCCGAGTGTGCGGATGTGAAAATTTTTTTGCCCGCAACAACGAAAAACGCTTTAAAAGTGCTCCCCGTCGGGGAATCGAACCGCGGTCTCCCGCGTGACAGGCGGGAATACTTACCACTATACTAACGAGGACTGGGAACAAATTTGAAGACTTGTTTTTATTGCAATCAGGATAAAAATTAGCATAAAGTTTTCTTTCTTCCGCCCAGTGCATTCCAGCTGAAATCGTTGATATGCACTTGAATTTATCGTTTCGTGAAGACCAAATATCGAGAGATTCGTCGTGCTCAAAGCTCTACCTGCACCCCAGCTTTAGCGAATATGAAAAATACTAGTCATCTTGTCGCAATCAGACATTAGTTATATCACTTTGTTGCGCAGCAACTGCTGTGAAAATTACTCTGTTTCGTTCCTACTGCATGCCAACATACGTCTGCCAGTTGTGATGCATGTGCACACTCTAGGAGTAAACGCGTCCCCCTTGCCTATAACAACGTTTATCGAATTTTGCATGAGATCCTAGACCACGCAGGAATGAAAGTGTTCACTCACATCAAGTTACCTATTTTGTCAGGAAATTTGATGCCTTCATTAGAAACAAATTGCGTACTTTGTTCAGTGATGTGCATCTCGGCCTAACCTTTTTCCTCTAACTTCAGATGTCTGATGTTTTTGACAAATCTCCATTTTTCTCACACTATTTAACCCTGATGTATGATGATGACTGGACGCAGTTGTGGCTGATGTATTGCATCAGATTTTCTTCCTCTTCATCCTTGACTGTGCGTACTTAATAACTACTACCTTGTGATATGCCACGAGTTTATTGTTTTGTTCTTTTGCTGACCCCTATGACGTAGACCACGTGTCTGAAGCAAACGCGTGAACAAATAAATAAATAAAAATAAACAATTGAAAGTATTGTGTCTCTTATTGCAAACGAAGCAGCCACAATTATTGAAAACCTTATATTATTCAACGTTTCGGCTTATGCGTAAGGCATCAAGCGTAAGCCAAGTTTCCACTTCGTCCTTTATTCCTGATGATTGCTTACGCATAAGCCGAAAAGTTGAATAAAGTAATGTTTTCAATTACTGTAGCTGTTTTATTTGCAGTAACAATCTACAGCAACTCCGTGCATTTTTTACCAAAATTATTGTGGCAAAACCGGTGCATATATGATATTTTGGTAGTTAGTGATGGTGCAATAGTTCTTCCATTTTTTGCACAACTATCTCGGTGCTACTGCATTTTTTCTGGTTTAATTTTGCATTTGCCGCTAATACATAAGAAGTAACTTCTTAAGTTAGAGAACGTTCGGGAGCATCTTTCCTCCAATGAAGAGATTGTGTAGTGTGTCTGACCATCCTTGTTTTTGCTTTTTATATTTATTAAACCTGTGGATTGAAATCACCTTTACATGGACTTGTCACCTGAAGGAAACCGGGCACTGTCTAAAATGGTGTTGTTGAAGCAAGTTTAAACCTGAACATTTTTCAGATATCTTCAACAATGTTACGAGTTGGTGCAATCGTGGATAATGGCAAAAGCTTTGATTTTGTTCTTGAATGGAAAGATCTTCATTTCTGATCGTGCAGTGAGTTTGGTTCTAAATGCACGATCACTAATCGCAGTTTTTGTCCACATTTTATTCACAGTTTACGAATCGATAGTTTTGCACAAACAGGTTGGTTATAGTTGCTGCTGTTTTCTAAATTTCCTTTCAGCTTTATGCGATCCTCGCTTGCTGTTGATAAACCGTACTCGCTTCTGTTACACTGGAGCTGACAGAGCTGGAAAGTTAACACTTCAAGTGCGCGACCTGTAGTGATCATGGTTGAATGCTTCAGACATTCTCGCGGTTTGTGTTCGCGATTGACATATTATGTGACCTAGCTGTTAGGACGTCTAGCATTTCTTGGCGTTGTAATGGCGATAGTCGTGTTTGCTTAGGTTTTCACTAGCCAATTGCCCAGTTTACTAAAGACGTGCGAGGTCTTGTTTGCGAAGATAAAAGTTATGTTCATACCGTGTGAGACGAGCTGATGCAGTGCACCGTAGCAATGAAGTCATTTGGAGTATATTTGTTGGCTAAAAAGTGGACAGAAAGGAAGCCGCGCTGAAAAAGTAAGACTTTTTGAAGAGAACTTGCAACGCGTTAGAAGTTAAAAAATTTCATTTGTTTGCAAAAAGAAACCTTTCGCAATGCTTTTGTGCACTAGATATTTAGAAAATCTTGCGTTTCTAGGAATAAGTTCTACAAACACTAACCACAAATATCGTAAAGATATCATTATACTCCACGTTTTGACTTAGTTATAAGTCTTCTTTAGAGAAAAAATAGCTTACTCCAGTGACGCAGAAAAATTAAGGTGTGGTTTGATGTATTCTTGCGATATTACATAATAAAAATCATTGTGCGTTAAATAACACTAACGGAATAAACGAACCATCCGCGCTGAGATCCGGTTGGTGTTCCTGTATTGAAAGAGAATCGAGCAGAAGTTTCTGTTAGCCGGCGATGCTTTTCCAATATTTTTGGTTGCTGAACATGACATCGGTGCGTGGGATTAGTCGGCAAATGTTTTTATACTTGGTAGCGTAGGTTGAAGTGTGTTTATTGATTCGGGCTACCAAATTTCGGCCAACCTATCCAATGTGAGTTTGTCCATTGGGACAAGTTAGTTTGGAGATTACCGGTACGTTTGAACGATGGAGATGATCCTACTTGTCTTCACATGGGTAAAATTTTTGTAACCAGTTGATTTTATGAGTGTGTAGCCCAAAGCCTGCTGGGAGAGCTTTTCTGAAATACTGCAGGATCACTGAAAATCAGTTTTCATTTCAGTGGACATCCTTGTTTTATCGTCAGTTTAGAAGTAGGCAATTACTGCATATCACGAGCGGGTGCAATATCACTTAACATTCTGTGGAAGTTTGTATACCCGNCAGTGATGAAACTAAGAGCAAGCCATGGAACTGCAAGCAACAGCTAAGCAGCACAGTTTACTTCTGANTGATCGGGATAAAGCCGGTTCTGAATCCATCATGCAAGCACCAAAGTTGCTCATAGATCNATCAAAGCTCGCTGTTCATCAAGGCATCAAAAACAACCACGTCAATGAAATGACAGAAAGTAAAANGTCGAAAAATCCAGGTAAAGTGTTGCTGATGGCACAAACAGTTCTGATTTCATTGTTTATTAGTGGGAAAATTCCTGAGGTGAGATCTTGAAAATCGGTTTTCATTTCTTTGGAAATATTTCTGAAAAGTCGATTTCATTTATTTCAAACAAAGAAAATAAAAGAAAGCTGAAATTAGACTGACAACTCAGCAGCACTGTTTCTTGTTTTCATGTTCACATGTGATACGTGTCCGCTCACATGGCATACAGTAGTATTACACAGAAATAAAACTGACAAATTAAACAAAAATCGTCGGAGAGGAAAGGCTGTTGCACCCGTACGAACGATCATATCATATTTCAGTGTTATTGACTTACACGCTTTAGTGCTTGGGAGAAAAGTTGGACATGAAACAAATTTACAGCAGAGACTGTCGTAGCATTACCAAGGTGTATTGACATTTGATTAATTCCACGTAATTTGCAAACCATATAAGTAACCTCATGTGACAAAAACATTCGTAGGTTACCTTTAAGCGTCAACTGATTTTGAAAAGTTTTAACACCGTACACGCAGAAGCGTTGCGTTTCTTTTCGTGAATTTTTTAGTAAAATTATAAAAGACAAATTAGGTTATGATTTGTCAACATGTTTCTGATTTTGCAAAGTGTCTTTTGTCAGATACTTCGCTAAGAAACATTAACAAAATGGTTCAGTGAGTGCACGTGACAGGAAAATGTTTTTCCAGCATGTACCAGAACATTGTTAATTTTGTTTTCAAATCCGCTCTGTTGTTTACGATTTAACGCCCAATGGGACTGACAAAGGAGTTAAAATTTTAAATAGGAAGATGCGTTAAAGTTTTCCCTACGGTTTCAGGAAGAAAACTTGCAACTTTGGGAGTAAGATTTTTACATATAGAAATCATGAATTTCATGTAAAGAGTGAATTTCGTTTGTTTAAAAATGTGAAACACTTTTGACCCAGAATTGTCGGTTTAAAATAAGTGCATTAAAGCTTCATGTTCTTATTGGAAACACGCAACTCCATTTTAGTAAGCAATGTGTCCAATATGTTAGAAAACAACATTTGCACTACTTCTGAAACGACTTGTCTTGCTAGAAACCTCGAACACGTTCCTGCTAACTAAATAATAACCTCGAATTGCGACAAGTTAAGAGTTCTTTGCACAACGAGCACAAAATCCACTCAACGGAGAATTAATTAGATTTCTGCAGATACAGTTTGCAAATCGCAATTATACGCGTCCCCATTGATCAGCATGTGCTAATGAATATTCTACTCTTGTGATCTTGGCAGAGTTACTGCCACCATACTCTATTGCGGAGGTACCTTGACAAAGAAATGAAGTTTGCTGTTAGAGAATGTTTGTTTCACTTATGTCTTTAATTTAATTGCGTGGTCGGGGTGAAAGCATAGCCGCTAAACAATCATTTTCGGACTTTGCCTGCGATTTATCGATTTCTCGTATTCATCGAAATCTCTTTATTAGTTCCATCAAATAAAATAAAACAAAGTTCTGGTTATTTATTCATCAACGTTTGCTACAAAAATTCTGAATCGTGGCCACTGTCAGACAGTGTAATTAATCTTGTTTTACCTCATAATCGGATATTTTGCCTTGAAATGATATTTCAAGCGCAAACATTTGGAGGAGCTTTAATATTCTATTTAGTGCTAAAATCCTGTCTGCAGACAAACTCTCTCCTTCATCTCCAGTCGAAGTAGACGAAGATGGGCTTTTCCGAACGCGAACGTCATCACAAGCAAGTAGAAACTGGACAAAACTTCGTACAGCAGTGGCAGCAAACAGCGCTTTCCAAAAGGGTGATAAAGATAAGCACCAGAGCAAGGTGAGTGCCCTTTCTTAGCCTTTCTTATAAAAATACCTTCTAACACCAACCAATAATTTTAAAGTTTTAGAAAAAATGATAAAAAGACAGGTCGTCACACTGACGGTATATTACTTAATCAGAATCACGTGGCATAGGGAATGGTTTGTGTTCTCTAGGACCTTCGATTTTCTGGGAAGATCACGGACAAATATCTTGTTTGACAATTGTTGGATCTTCATCTTCAACGTTGTGCTTTTGAAAAAATCATATTCTTCTTAAACATTTCTGTTACACTTTCAATCAACAAAACAGTTCGCCTTAAATTATTCGATATTCATTTTACAAAGAAAATTGGTCTCCTATTTTCCATAGAGATTGAACTTTCGTGACAATTTCAAGATCATGAACAGAAAAATTAATATTTTAATTAATTTCATCAAAAACATGCACGTGTTTTGAAACGAACTTTAACTTTTGTATGATTCATAGTTTTTGCACATACTGCGGTATAATCATATACAAAACGTTTGCCCTGTAAAAGCTTTAGTAGAAATTCAGCAGCAATTCATTCGGCTAAATGGCAACAGCTACTTGAAAACTGATGCGGCATAGTATTCAGTCGATATTGCGTTTTGTCGTCAAGATTTTTAATGTCACTTAACGGAATTATTTGATAACCCAATTCAATTCCCCAACCAATAATTTTCCCCTCAGGCCTATATTCCCATTTTGTTAAACACTTATGTCGCAGAATTGTCACGTGTGTTACATACACTGTCGACGAATTGATCAAATGTGTCTGGTCTAGAACTTCGAATAGCAAAACCTCGTAACGGTTGTTAAGCTGTATGCTTTGCATTGAAGTTATGAAAGCATTTAAGGTTGCAACTGGTGAAATATTTTCAGGAAAATTTAAGCCTAAATTAGATCGAAATTAAAACCTGGTATTTGTTTTGTCAAGACGTTTACGCATACGTATGAAGCTAAGATTGTTGTTTATCCAGGTACATAGACAAATGAACGGTACAAAAGCAGCTATTGCAGTGATGTCACTTCCACTTGCTGTGATTATGCTGATCTGCAATTGCATTGTGCCTGGCTTTGGTGAGTGTTGCTTATTAGTGAATTTACGTTATTCTCATTGATCTGTGAATTCCAGGAAAATCTCTATCAAAATAGAAAACTTTGAGAAAATGCTAATCTGAATTACTGACTTGTCTCATAAACACCGTCAACCTTTGATAGTGGTCCAACACATAACTGCTTCAGGAAAATCTGATACGCCAGTTTGGTTGTATACGCCAGTGTTTTTCAACCGGGGTTCCGCGGAACCTCAGTGTTCCGCGAGTGGTTGCCAGGGATTCCACCAAAACAGACCGAAATTGTGTAGGACCAAATTCGCAACCACAGTTGTATGCGGTTATAGTAATATAGACACTTGGATCATTGCATAGGGTTCCACGAGCAATGCAAACATTTGCGGAACGTTCCGTTGCAGCAAAAAGGTTGAAAAACACTGGTATATGCCTCTGTTGCTTTTTAAATCCTAAACCTCCCCAAAACCACACGCAGTTTATTATCAAAATGAGGATTAAACGACCCGGAATTCCCAGACACTTGTTACTAGCTTTCACTTGTCAATTTAGCTGTCACGTGTTACTAGCTGTCACTTGTCACGAGCTGTCACGTGTCATTTATCTGCCCTTGCTTGTTGGTGTGCGACCGATCAAGCCAGGGTCCATACTCTTGAACTCTGTATAGAATTGTCAAAGAACTGTTGCTTGTCAACCGATTGTAGAAGAATGGTAATATTTTATGTGATCACAGGCATGTAGCTTCATTTGCAGATTTATTTTTCTTATTTAATCATCCGGTTTGCAGGTACCATGCTCTCAGGTTTTTGCTTTTGCTGCAATGCAACGACATACGATGTCACAGACAGATATCAACTATCCGAAAAAATTCCCGGTTTGGTAAGTATTTCCACAGTTGTTTTGAACCTATTCTGCAAGAGTTGGTATCGCTATTGGCATCTGAATAAAAAAATGGCGAATAAGCTTTGTGAAAAACAATGAGAAAGTTTTTGCCTTGAAATGAGCCTTTTTTGCTGGAATTCAAGACCTACACTTTTTCAAATCATTACAAGTTATTCTGCATCAGGAACAATCCGTTTTGTCTGATGNGTTAAGCGGACTGTGGAGATAGAAAATTTGTTTGATATTTTGTGAAAATACGGTTATTCTACAACCGTTTTTATCTCTACAGCGATGCGGGAATTGAAGACCCGTTATTTTATGAATGTTCTTATATTTGCTCTGTCATTTGTTCAACAAACAAAAACATACTTATTGCCAATGTAACATCAGAAACGTTTTTGCGGTTATTTCTGTTTTTGTCACGTTACTGCATTCTTGGATAACCAAATTCGTTTTTTTTTAATAAATTGTTGCAGGTTGCCACAAATTTGTGCGTAGGAACAGCGCAACTCTTCACTGTACCTTTCCTGCTCGTCGGATGGTTCTGGAGCATTTCATGGGGAGTGACTATGGTGTACCTAGCTCAGGAACGCCGCTCACAATAAATAACTCATGCGATTCAAGCTGTTTGCACAAGTTGGATGTCAAGCATCGTATGTCATGCTTACTCCAGATTAGCTGACAAAGAGATGGAATGACGAAAAAGAGCAATTACAAACAACTGCGCAGTACATAAGGTACTTGATCTACAGGGTTCCAACTATTGATCAAATATATGGTAGAAGTTTGAAAAAGATAGCACCGAACTTTGCACAATTCATTTTATCGAGTAATTACCACCTAAGAAACCATTATGCAGCGCATACAATTGACAGCATTGCCCAAATCTCAACGAAAAGTCCTGATTTACGAATCTCATTGTGGTGATTTTGAGTTACTGGTTGGTTTCGAGTTACGTGCAATTGATGTGCCTCTGCCGAAGGCAGCATGTGGATTATGGTTGATTGCAGTTCAACGCCGTGTGATTGTTTTCTCGATGATTTAAATACTGGTCGTAATGCAGCAGTGTGGCTCTTTGTCGCTTCGTATGCGCTCATTTGATGTGTGGTTTACATGTATGTTGTGTTCACAGACATTACGTTTGCCAAAGTTTTCAATTAATTAAATCTGCATACTAAAGCCACATTTGTATGCAGCAACTCGATTTCATTACACTCGTCAAATACCTTGCGTGTCATTTCAGCACATTTATACCTTTTGCAAGCCTTGTAAGATAGATCAATTTTCGTCTATTACAGTAATGTGACGAATGTAGTGTTTTCAATAAAATTTTCTCCTCGATATCTACAGTTTGAAATAAACTAATAAGCAAACCAGTCCAAAATTTGATTACATTGTTTCAATTCGAGGCCACCAGTCAACATTTCCATTCCCAAGTTTTTTAAAGTAGTCCAAAGTTAAAACTAACTTTTCCAGTTTTGGGGGTTCTTGCTCAATGCCTGTCCTACCACATTAGTATCTTTTTACTTAATTATAGGTAGTAAGATATCGGTAGAAACCACCTGAACTGAACAAACTAACGACCCAACGATAGATTTCCGTGGAATTTAAAGCGAATTTACTAGTGCATTTACACTATAACATATCAGACGTAATAACCGTGACACCCAGTCAGTTATGAAAAGTCTGTGCTCTTAGATTTTAACTTAGTTGGCTGTAAAGACATCTGCAAATGTGAACTGTAGAATAAATTTCTGCAACTGGTCCGTACGTAAATCCTTGGTTTGGAACATAACGTCCTCCATTTCGTAACTGGAACTTCTATTTGGAAACTAATGTCTTCCATTTCGTAGTAGACCCTCCATTTGGAAATTAATGTCTTCCAAGAAATATTAGAAATAGGTTGAAATAAATGACTTACAAGACAAAACAGAACATGGGTCGATAGAAAAAAGCAGCAAATTTCAAGTATTACATGCCTGTTTGGGGGACTTAAAACTTTGTTTAGGGGAGCTGAACCCCAAATAATCTCCCGTGGCGACGGGATTGGCATTGACGCGACTAAACTGACTGGAAAACCGGATCGCAAGAGATAAAAAGATAAAATTTTAAACATATTCAAGCGGAGATCAGATTAAAGCATACAGGTTGTTCGAAATAATTTTATTAGGTAAAATGTTAGAAATCATTCGTACCTCTGATTTTATCAGGATTCGGTGAAGATCCGGTGTAAATTAATCCGTATAACCGACGTTTATTGTATTTCTTTAAAAAGACGTAACTGTTGGGCATGATGCTGAAATTCGACCGATGACGGAGCTGCTATTCGAGAGTTCTGTTCTTTTTGTAAACTGGAAAACCTTTTAGTTACCATTATTCCGAATTCCACTCCAGCTCGAAGTGGGGACGCCTGACATGGCTTCAACTATTGATCGAATAATCTCTTTGAAAGGGTAGACTGAGCTCGTCAGCCATGCAGTGGCTGAGAATGGGGAATTGATAGGCAGGTGTGGAATATTTCTTCACTCTTGCAGCTCCTGCAGGTGAACCTGGACCCAAAGAAAAACCACGCCTTTCCTTAGAGCTCTCCGTGGGATGCAAAGTACGGTCTACTGATGAGTGGGTAACTCAGTGACCCTGAACCTTGCCAGGGCTCGCTTTGGAATTTTTTGAAATTGATCATCATTTCTCGCAGAGGCTCTGCCACACACCGTTTGAATATCTCGTCAATCAATATTGACGTTTGCAGACGATATCGCTTTTTGTGTTCATCCAAAAATGCCCTACACCTGTAAAATACTACTTCATGAAATTGTGTTTTGCTTGAACCTATAGGTCATAAATATCGTGCTATGCCTTTAAAGTATGAAAAATCGAAAGCTTTGACGATTTCCCAAAAACTTATTGTTCATCCACCTTTGATTTTCTTTAATAGACCACTGATCAAAAGTGGATAGTCACAAAATTTTGGGCATAGTTTACAATAATTTCTTATTACGAAAGCATCGTATGTTGAAATTACACGACAAAGCTTGTCCAGAACATATGGATTTCAACAGGTTTCACACCAAATTTCCCGACATGTACTGTTGATTTTATATAGCTTCGTTTGGTCACAGCGATAATTTTTTGGTATAATTTATAGTAATTGTGTTGTTCAAATGCTTTATAATTATAATATAATAAAACGTCCTAATGCCGACTGTAATGTTTTGGAAAGCCTACAAAGTACAGCGAATAATTTAATATTGGGGTGTGTGAAAACCATTTCTTTCGCAAAACCTTTACGCAAACTTCATCATCCCCTGGTATCTGAATGTCCTAAACTTCAAGTTCTCCTCAACTTTTCTTAAATCGTCGGTATTTCAAATTTGAAAAATGTTTGTGCCGCCAATTTTTTGTCAACTTACAATTTTAGAGTTGTGCTATGATAGAAATGTTGTGTTGCTTTATCATAAAAATCTTTAAGGAATTGCCATTCCTTTTTCGGGCAGAAAAATTGTGAAACAATCTGCTAACGATCTTAAGGGCTTAATACATTTATACAAACTTCGTAAATAACTTTAAAAACTTTTAACACCGTAAAGCAAAAGTATTTTAACTTCATGGCTGTGCACCAAGGGCGACAGCTCTCTTTTTTGTATGTGACGGCTGATTAATAAATCTTTTACTACAATTTCTCAATGTCACCCACGTCCACGGCCGGATTAAGGGGGGGGGGGCACGGGGCAATTGCCCCGGTCCCTCCGCTCCGAGGGGGCGCCCCGTGATGACATTTATTTGTTTTAAATAAAATATTCGTTTGAAAAATTGTCGTGCTTCCAAAGAACTCCAATAATACAACTCTTATTCCGATGTTGCGTTGAGTATCATTAACAATTTCTCTGCAAGTTTGACTTTCTGCCAGTTTTAGTAATCACTATTGAATATAAATATTTTATTCAATGCAAATATGTTTGAATTTTGCTTGTAACTTTTCCTAATAATCGTTGTTGTGGCATGGTTTTATCTACTCGTGCATCACGCCTACTGCAAAAATGCCGCGAAAACGATAATGCAGTAGCATTTGTGTGATTCGTCATCGTTTAATTCGTCAATTCGCTCATTTCGTTACTTTTTCGTCGGTCCCGGCAGAATTCCTATCTTTAGTGTACATTTCTGATTGTCTACAGTAATTCGCTCAATTCTTCACCTCTTTCTATCCCTGAGAAGCGTTTTTTTCGGCTAATACGTCATTTGCAGTTTCGCTTTTGATGTCTAAGCAACTAGTGCGTGTGGGAAGTCAAAATAATTAAGGATCTTTAATGAGAATTGTTGTATCTTGCAATTTGTATTTGTTTATCGACTTTATGCACGAGGTGCGAAGCGCGACCCGACTCCCCATTGAAAGAACGGGGTAAGTAAAGTTCATTAAAGATTTAAAAGTTTTTTTAGATGAAATTTAAATAGAGTAGTCTGGATAGAGTAGAGGAATTAAAGAGTTTCATTTAGTAAACGACCATAACGTAATAAACGTGTATTTTACTGCAAATGAAAACGCTATGTATACGAGTTACTATGGTAAAGTATACGAGCTGCTATGATAGAGTTTTCACCTGTTTGCATGATTCGTCACTTCGCCTAAATCGTCACTTTTTTCTAATCCCCTTATGTGATTGTTCCGGGGTACGTTATATTCTACTAAATCAACAAATTTTCGTAAAGATAGTATTTTTAATCAATGACAAAATTTCGTCGCGGACCGTAGTTCGGAGATCCATGATCTAGCCAATAAGCTACGCATTGTGCTGTTGGGTGCAGATTTCGCTAACCATGCCAAATTTGTCGTTTCGTGGCCGGCGTGATCTGTCTACGGGTTTGCACTTGCTACAAAAGGATCAAGACAAAACCATATGGCCATGAGTCACTGTTGCCATATGCGTAACCACGAGGGCGATAGGCGCCGTACTCTTCTCAAATTTTGAACTACAAATATTGAAGCGTGGAGCAAAAATTGTCATGACCGCGTGCAGCCAATTAATCATTCCTCCAAGCTGTAGATAGTTGGCATTTTGCCGAAGTTTCTGATTTCGGTCATTCAAAATGGAATTCGGTCTATGACCGAAAAAAATAGGCACTCTCAATGCATTTTTGTCAGAAACTGGCAAGTTGTTTGCTAACGTACAGGGACGTAACGAGGCAGGCACAATTTCCCGAGCGCCGTATCACTCTGGGGCCGGCCGAGTCACTGCGGAGAGGCGTCGGATGACTGCGGAGGGCGCCGGAAAGTCCCGACAATGTCACAAATGCTCTCTTCACTAGAGTACATTTGCTCCCGAAAGACGTCAGGTTCGAACATGCGGGGCCAAACTTATTTTTTGTCCTAGGCCTCATCTAAACTCGTTACGCACCTGCTAACGTACAAATGTTGTTATAGCTTTTCCCACGCTGCGATATGGTTCAATCAGGGTCATTAGATCCGACAAGAAAGTCATCCACTTACCTTGGTATTGCAAAACTAAGATGTAGACGTAGGCCACTGCGGAGCGGACTCACGGACTGCACTGATAGCAGGCCTGAAACTGTTTTTTCGGTTTGCAGGCTTTTAAAATCTTGCGTCGGTTCTATTTCCATATTTACTGCCTTCCTATCTTCATTACTGCTTCTTATTTGAAAGCTGCCACCAAGCATTAAAAAATGAACTTGTAACAAAAATAGACCAATTTTGCACAGCCCGACGGCAAAGTCCATAACTGTGCTAGTGAAAGAGATCGTGCTTGTGATTGCTGGGCAGTTCTCACGCGGAACAAACCAAGGGAATAGGAGTTCTCATATGAAACAATGGCAGTGTTGATTCTAATCAGTAAGAGGCTGTGCCAAAGTCCGTCACGGAAATACTAAAGTTCAACGAGTTTAGACTGAGTATTTTTGCCTTTGTTTCCACATCGATAGGGACCGAAAAGGGGCGCATTTTTATCAGAGGGGCGCCATTTTAAGGGAGCAACAGAGCAGTTGTCTCGAACTGCCCCCCCGAGTAAAATCTCACTTTGCGCAAAAAGATTGGAGCAATGTTTCAAATAATGCCGATAATCAAAATATTCTCATTATATCCATTCGTAAGGTTCTGGGTTCTGTATCTTTAGAATATGGGCGCCAACCTTTTGTGCTAGTAATATGTATTCGGAACTATACATTAATACACAAAATTGTTAAGTTTTACTACCCACGCGACCATTCCGAGATCCTTACTGCAAACAGACGATTCATTATTTTGTGACAGATATTTTTTACATTTTGTTGTGGTAATGTGAATGGAAGCAGTATCTTTTCTTAGCCATTCACTACAAATTTGAATATTTGAGGCAAAATCCGGGAAACTTTTGTTTCTCCTTTTATTTTTCTCATGTGTTAAGGCTCGAAGATCCTCTTTAAAAGCAGCAGTGGTTGTTATCAATTCTAGGATACGACATTGTCACCTTCACACCCAAATGGCAACAAAAGCACAACAGCCGATCACAAAGACATGTAACTTGATATACCCGTATCTTTATTCGTGTTACATAAAGTTAGGTACCTGAAGGTTTGTCTGTCATCTGATGGACAATTTCAAGCGACAGCTTGTTCTTCATGTCAATGAAACAAACAATATTTTGTATAGTTATACCTTACCTTTTTGTTCTTGTGAACAGAACACCATCTACCGTATTTTTGTTCTTGTGAGTAAAAAGCAAACTCACATTGTCTTAACTATCTATTAGTACAAGAAATGTTTCTATTTTTATAATTGTTTGAATTGAGGCTACCTATTTGAGCAAAGCATGAATTGCCATGATGTTTCAGCACAATTTTCTCTCTCATGACTGGATTGAAATTTCGCAGCGATGCAGTACATAATGTCAACCTTTCTTTGGTCAAAGAGTTTTTGAAATGTAAGATTTGTCAATTAACAAAATGTCATCACCTGCCAATTTGGTTACAAAACAATATGAAACCGAAAATGTGGTAGCCAAAATATTTTTGGCACACGATTTTTGTCGAACATGCTGCAAAAGAATTTGTCTCTAATTATCTTGTAATTTGACTTTAATTTATCTTGTAAAGGCCATCTCGTCAAAGTGATCACTGACCAGCTATCTTCCATTTTCTAAAATCAATTTGCGGCATTGGTTGATTTATTTGAGTGCAAATCATGTTTTCCTCGCGCAAAGTGCGTTGCGCTCCTTTTTCTCCGTTCAACAAGAGCTAATTTCCTTTTTCCTTTACCTGTGCAACCAACCAAACTTGTTGGAATTTCATTAATTTATCGTTGTCAAGGTACTCGAGTTTCAAAACAAAAGCAACGATAGGTCAGTTGCAAAGACGTGAAAAAATTCAATGAACAAAATTCAAAACTGCGCAACACTGGATTAATCGCAGAAAAATAATGTGAAAGATAATTAATATTGTTTTAACAGGTATATGTTTTTGAGAATGTAGGTATATTCACAGCAACTAGGAAATATAGCTCTTCAACAGCTAGTCAATTTCCGCTTATTGACAGTGTTAAACTGATGGGTAGGCTTGAATATCCAAATTACTAGTCCATGGGCGTCGAAAGGATTTTTTCCAGGGGAGGGGCACGAGGGTATTTTTCCAAAATTTTTTCTAGGTGTCCAAAAGTGGTGAAATTTGTTTTTTCCCACTCGAAAGTACGAAAACAAACTTTTTTGCTGATATTTTCAAAATCCAGGGGAGCAAGGCCCCTTTGCCACCTTTATGACGCCCATGTACTAGGTGCTTTCAGCCAAAATAATGTGCTAGAGTCATTTGAAAGAATTAAGTAGAAACTTTTAGAGGCAAGTTCGTGTTATTTTGTGATTCCAACTGTAGAATTTGAAGTTGTTAAAAAGACGTAATGTGACTCGCATTTATTTTACTGCTAAAACCTGTTCACCTTTTCAAAAATAGTTTCAATATTACTTTAAGTCAATGCAAAAGTATTACGTTATCTGCAAGTCAAACGCTTTTCTGCTCTGTCAAAGTAAACGGAAGTTCTGCAAAAAATTGCAGTTTTAGTTCATTTTTCATAGTTTTAATTATTTGTCGCTTTACTGTAAAATTGCTGAAAATAGCTCGAACTATTGTGGCGTTTCTTACCCCCTTGTTCCCTGAGAACATTGCGGAGAAAATTATACAATGAAATGTAGTTTCCATGTTCATATTCAAATTTCTTGTAGGATTCAATTGTCGTTTTTTTTATACTCAAATTCTCTGGGTGAACACTGTTGACTACCTTTAAATTGGTCTGGAAAATACAGTCACTTCACACAACTAATTTTGAAACAGGTTTGCTTCAGATAAAAATAAAAAGCATGAAAACACACAAGATAGATTTAAATCTAAACAAAGTTTTGAAATGATGCAAAAAAATTTTATTGGATTTGCTGGACAACGATGGTAAAATGTTTTCACCTCTTAGTACAAATTGAACACAACGATAAGACCAGGTTAATATTTTCAAAGAAAACTTTATGAAAAGCAATATAATTTTGCGCAGAAGATAAGCTTCAGTATTTCACCCACTTTCTCACAACACATTTGCGTTTTACATATCAAAAGGTTTCGTCTAACTGAAGGCAAAGCGCCTTTTTGGCTTAAGCATTCAAACGTAGGAAGCACATTAAATGTACAATGATATTTGGTTATATTACTGCTGTTTAACATACACGTTACGTTAAATTTGGATGATAACTTACAAACAGAGCTAAATCAACAAAAAGGTAAATCTTACGTTATTTGCAAAACTCATAAACAAAAAAGGAAATGTCTTTTTAAACCATTGACACTATTCTGTTGAGAACAATCGGAAACCATTCCAGATTTTCCACTGCAATTCTTCCAAAGTTTCACTGTGCAAGACATTTCAGTGCTTGGATTGCTATAGAAATCAAAAAATTATGAATGAATCAGGATTCAAACGGTAGCAGTAGGCTTGAAACTGTTTTCAAAGCTAGTGTAGTTACTTATATGATTACAGCTTCACTTTGCATCTGTATTTTATATCGGAAACAATTAGCACACAGTAGTTAAAAGTATCTAAAGCTCTCAAAGCACTGTGCAAGAAATATTTCACAAACTTTAACAAAAATAACTACTTGCTTGTTATTAAGGCCAGAGGAATGCAAATAACATCTTTGGCTCCAAAAAAGTGCACTGCGTAGTTTATTTTTCGCTTAAACAAGCATGCAAAGCTTTCACAGATCTTGTGCAAATACTGTTATGCATTCCAATGCATTGATATTATACAAATATGTGTTACTTTTATCACTTGCACAAGCATATTTACTTTCAATATTGTAAAGCACATTTGGGCGAAGCCAATTGTAGAAAAGTGTCAAGCTTTTTTTAATTAAGATTATCTAATTAAGCGAGATGCTTATCATAAACAGCAGTGACTTGAACTTGTAGTCGAGAAAAAGCTGATGCATAAAAATTACCCAACGGGCCATTCGTTAACAGTCGTAAACGTGGAAATTTCTGACTTCGGGTGCTGATTGACAAACCTTTTGGTATGTTCACCAGCTGCATTTCGTATGATGAGTTTTCAAAGCAAAAAGAAGGATTTGTTGCGATACCTGCTTGACAAGGAACATGTTTCCTGAATCACTTTTCAAATTTTATGGGAGTGTTGAAACTGTATTTTCCCATAAAACAACCTAAAAACTTTCTGAAAAAAGTTTTGCTGAACAAGGTTTTCGACTTTGGAAATTTACATGGACGTTTTAAATTAAATTCGATTGAAAAAATCATTGTAAGACGCTTGTGCAAGCATTTTACTTCTTGAAAGTATAAATAGACATGAGAAACAGCATTTACAATATCATTCCTGGAAAAATAGTATCACAAACAATTTTGCTGTACGTTTATAGTACAGGCAAAATATTTATTTTTTATAAAACACTAAAATCTTACGAGGAAACCAATAGAAAGTTATAACAATGTTGAAAAGATTGTTTCGCTTACTTTAGTTAAATCTATAAACACATTGTTCTTAACGACATTAACGACACTTTAACATCAGGTTAAAAATTGTGCAATGTCTTGAAAATGGTATCTTATTTTTGTTTTAGTTGAGTTTATTAGTCTTCTTCATCATATTATTCTCCATCAGACGAAATTGCTTCATCAGAATCTTCTTCATAATACTTACCTTCATCCTGTTTGCTGATCATGTCTCTCCACTGGGGATGGTATTTGTCGAAAGGCTTTGCCTTCGTTACATCTATTGTCACTTCGCGTTTCTGATCACAGTCAAGGTATGAATCTGATCTAAGCCAAACGGTGTATGTGTAACTACCTGGTTTGGAAGGCGCGCAAAACTTCAGCTCGATTTCTTTTGCGTCAATCAAAGTCTGTACACGCGCAGGAGCAGTCAGAAACAAATGGTGCTCACAGTCGCAAAGATACAACCACCAATTTTTCTTGTTTTTCAACAGGGAAATAAGGAGCGTAAACTGAAAAATTAGTTTTACGATCGAGAAAAGCTAATGCTGCTTTTTCTTTGCGCTTAACGTTTGCTTTGATCAGTTCCCACTCTTCTTCGGCTAATTTATCATCAGTAAGATCATCTGATACACTGGTGTTTCCATTTTCGTCGTTTGGAACCATATCCTTATTTTCCACAACTTTGGGTTCTGCCAGCGCCATGAACTCGCTTTTCTCTGATGTCAGTTTGTTTACAACTGTTTTATCAACACCGGCATCAGCAACCTTTCTCATTCTCTTTTTCCGTTTGATCTTCTTTTGCTTCTTGCCTTGTTTCCACAGCGCTTGCTCTTTGTTCCGCTTATCTTGGCCTATTAATTGAGCTTCGTCCATTTGATCAAGAGCTTCAGAGTTTTGAGCAAATTCTTCCTGCTGAAAATCACCGAGACATCTCCGGGTCATTCTAACTGTTATGGTCACAATAGAACCAGCTGTAATTACATCAGAGTCTTTGTCAATAAGTATTTGAGCGATGACATCCATGTCTATATGAGGAAAATTTCTCAAAACCGTCAGCATAGTTGCATACTGCTCATCGTCCATGAGTCGCAGCATTTGCCTTCTATATGGTTCTCTCATCTCAATGAGTATTACGAAGACTTTTTACTTGTTGCTTCTTGTTTCTATGACAGTATTTTACAAAATCATCATTAAAATGGGGCAGTTGTAACAAGGGCGATTTCTTATCTGATAGTCCTTGAATTATCATTTGTGACAGTTTCATGACATTTTCCAACGTTTCCAATCGTGGAGTTGTTGCTTTATCCCATTTGGCCATAACAGCTAGTTGAGATAAGCAGCTAATCATTTCTTGTATCAGCGCAGGACCTTTTGTCAAAATGTAGTCCAAGTCCTTCTGGAACGACTCTGAAATTGCATCCGATCTGTGCAAATGACTGTAAACAAGTAGTCGTGCTTTTAA
>JGI24158J21664_10004164_pt1 | contig 18499 bp, 15 predicted proteins | sample Ectturendosymbi3_FD_21664 | JGI IMG/M metagenome (IMG submission 21664)
GGTTGAAAAAAATTATTGGAGACAGCAGAATGATGGTCGATGAAAAAGCATCTAATTTCGGGCTGAGCTGAACTTTTGTCTAAAAATTGTTGCTGGCAGGCAGGGGTGTATTGCTAAAAAAGAGGTGTGGGAACGCCGTTCCCGCCAAACATAAAGGAAGACTGATTCGCCTACAAGAATTTCCACACTGGATCTTCCTGTTTCACTTTAATATTACGATGCTATGCTCGCGATAACTTGTCATTTATTCATTTATGCTGCTCCAGGCACTGCACGCAGAAACTGAAATGAAAAATCTAAATCTTGAAGTAACGTTACTATAGTGCAAAAAGGTGTGGGAACGCCATTCCCACCCCACTACATCCCTGCTGGCAGGTCTGATGTTAATCAGTAGTCACCTTTAGCATAGCCTACAGCTAATCTAACGCGCTTCATTTTTAGCCTACTTAGCATGTAGATTACGTTTTACGGTTAAGTTTGGGGTTTTGGAGTTTACTCTGTCACTGAGCACTCTAACCTAGCCTGTAGTTAACTGCATTGTAAGTTCGTTGTAACGTAATTTTGATGCCTTCGCATAACTACAGTAATAAAATGAGCTGCACTCATTCATAAACGTTTGTAGGAAAAAATAGTATGATCTGCTGCTTATTAGACTTTTGTCCACAGTTTGCTCAAACCCGTCGCTACGACGGCTGTAGTGAGCTTAGCCCCCACAGACAAAGCTCCAAACCCCAAATTAAAACACGAAACCCTATAAATCAGTGGAGTTTTTGTCAATTTTTAGAATGTAAACCCCCCTGCACAAAAGTAAAGTCCCCCTATTGAAAACTTTCTAGCGACGGTTCTGAGACTGCTGCTTGTTCATCTTTTGTCCACAAGAAGCCCAATCTTACCCAAATGAAACAAGAGTTAAAATACTTACATGTGCAGTGGCATGGCCAGCCCAAAAAATTGGGTGGGTCAAAATGTTTAATTTTACGCGAGCAACAGTATATTTTTTGAGATACTTACTTTTAAAGCACAAAATGACTAGATATTCTAAAAATTTGGAGAGGCCATGGCCCCACGGCTACGCCTGTCTACGTGTGGTTTATATNACGTATATGTATTGTAAATGCTTTATGTAAACACGTATTTACAGTATATAACACTGGGACCATATTGTTTTTTCTATAACATTGGGACCATATTNTTTTTTCTATAACATTGGGACCATATTATTTAAGTTTTAAAAACACATTCAGACTGTTCAAATTCAGCAAAATAAGCTTTGCATTTAATATTTTCGTCCCTATCCCTATGCAAGAAATGGTTTATTTAAAGGCTATACAAAAAATCCCCCCAATTGGCGTTTCTGCGTCGGGAACCACCGATCAAAAAACGTATCTGAAAAAATTTAGGGAGGCTTCAGCCCCCTTAGCCCACTCCTGGATCCGCCTATGTATACCGCATGTGTAGTGGAAAGTACCAGATCTCAACACTTGTTTCCAAAGTGAGGGGAAAGCTTACACTTCACAATAGTTGGGCATTACTGCAGCACGGTTTTCAGAAGTCACCTTTTATGATGAAATATGATGCACGATATGTTGCATTTCCAACGAACTTGCCTTTTACTTCAGTTCAGCACACGCTGAATACGCGCAAAAAAGCCTGTTTATAGGTAAACGCATAAACTACTGCATTATCACCAGTAAAAGTCAAAAAGAGCTTCCATCAATTCCCAGCAAAAACATTTCAGGTTCTTTCTCATTAACGCTGCATCACCGAACACATATTTTATGGAGCATCACATATTTATTTGCGTGTTGGAAAAAGATATCAGCACGGCGTTTTTCAAACTTTCGAAAGTCATGTTTTAGTGGACGTATTAAGACTACAATTATACTGAAAGTTTGACGGACGACAGTTATTAAATGCAACTAATGAAAATGTTATTGTGCTTAAAAATGAATTTCGGAGGCCACTATCTCTTACGCAATATCGTAGGTATGGTCTGCAGTCAGCTCCAAACTGAGTGGCAGAATAAGACCTGAGCATATCCTCGGCAGCGTTACAGTTTCTCACGGAAGGATTGTTTTTCTTTAGTTTCTTCTTTTTAGGGCTGTTTCAATAAAGAACAGTAACAATCTCCTTCCATAGTTATGGCAGTTCCGCTGCGCACGTTTGACCAACGGATGCGTTGCATTATCCTGCCTTTGCCAATTGCTTCGCTTCGACAGGAAGATCTCGCACAATGATAATTGCGGATCCTTAAAATGTCGACGTCGTTACCTGTGACCACTATGGTTGCTATAGACGACGTTGACCGTCCAAGCTAACTCCACATATGCTTTCCTGGTGCAGTGTACAAACATGTTGACAAAAGATCAATAAATGGTTCAATTCTTTCCGCGCAGAACCAGCGTCACCTTTTAAGAAGCAATACACAGCAACAGATGTTTTACATGAAAATACAAATCACGACGGATACCATCCTCCATAGAACGTTTCCACTCTAGAAATGAACTACTCTCACTAGAAATAAACGGCGAATCAAACAACGTATCGCTGGCGTAAAATACCTTTAATGATTGCGAAATATTTGCACAACCGACTTTTGATTTGTGAGCAACTCTATCCCACTGCAGAAGTGATGACCTGCGCTGCCACCTCGTCCGTGCTGCGTACAGTCAGTTGCATGGTGACGCCATCTTTCAAAACAAGCTTGGCGCGAGCGAGAACGTCGTGCCCACCGCGGTAAACACCGGCCAGGTACAAAGTGTGCGCCGACTTTCCTTCGGGAACTTTGTCAGATCGTTCGCAAGCTTGCATGCCGAGGTACTTCGTGATGTCTTTCACCGCATCTACCGGAATGAAACGAATTAGAAAAAGTAGTTAAAAAAATAAATAAATAAATAAACAAACGATCAACAAGAAACTAACGATTCAAATTGTTCGATGTTATTTGGCGTCCAAACAAAAAAAAAACAGCTCGGAAGTCGCAAAAAACGTGTTCTTACGGAGGACGGAGAAAAAAACAACTCGCATCTCAAAAAACAAATGATTTATGAGGCCTTCTGAAAACCAAAATCATTTTCAGGTTTATAACGTTACATTTATCAGATAGATATGACAAACATTTTTAATTGTCTTTTAATATAAATTTTGATTTTAATGTAGGGTCGTGCTGGTAAACTGCATTTTCTTTTGATCAGGACACATGAAACGATGTGAAGCCACAGTCGGACCAGAACTTTTGTCAGCATTTCCCATAAAACGTGCAAATCGGCCTGAGACTGCGAATTGCACTTTTGTAAAAGTTAAAAAGCATGCGCTTTCCCTTATTACAACCTTAAACGATGTAAGTTTTTGCACAGAACGATGTGATTCGGTAAAAAGTTTTAAACAAGAAATAAACTTATGTTAAGCCCCATAACATTCGATTGTGGCCGTCAGTGATGTACAATGTACATTGTCAGAAGTCACTATCGAACCGCACTTACGATTTTTCAGTGTAATTAGGCAGCATACCTTGTAACGTCTCCACCGTGGACAATGCATACGTGTCTTCCAGCTGATATTCGTCCCCGACTTCATCCCAGGCAGCGCCGAAGTTTGCTTTCAGAACTTTCTGGACATGGTCAGCGACTGTCACGTCGACGTCCTCGAGCTGCACAGCAAATAAACCGGATCACGTTTTCACACTTATTAAAGCACTCACCGGTAGTCACAGCAACATCGCTCGTGCTCTCTAAACTGCGACAGCACATTACCACATATTCGTCGTTGTAGCCTTCCTCGTCAGTTTCTCCGGTGTTTGGATCGCAGTCTTTCACAATAAACTTCATCATGCACGAAAGTGTAGTTGTTACGTCTGTTGGGTCTTCTTCTGGTATTGCAATGCACGCGTACGTTACTCCTGAGCAATGAGAACGAAGTTTATAATCGAAAACGGTGATATCTTGCATGAGTTTTCTACACGATATACGAAACATTGAGTTTTCCATAACCGTGAGAACTTTGCGTTGTGAGTTTTGTCAATTGTGCTAGGAATACAAATATAAGTTGTTATCTGTCTATGCATGGTTCTGTTTTCATGTAACACTTACTTGTTTTTCTTTCAACATTTGCCCTCGTTACAATCTTGTTTTTATGCTAACATGTCGTCTTCAAATCTGTTGGTGCTGGTATTTACTAAGATTCATCAGAAATTAAGCATGTCTGAAGACATAGTGCAACTCATAGCCAACAAGAAAGCAGTAACTAAAGACAAAAACTAGAAAGAATTCTGTGAAAAGTGACGTATGGAAGAACTTTGCTGATTTACAGTGAAAGTAGTGAATACACAATGTTTTGTGTAGTCATTGCAACCGACCATTGAAGCATGACAGAGCTTTAAGTGGAATGACGCATTTAAAAAATCAGTGGTTATCTTGCAATTTGAGTAGAACAGCAAATATATCGCAGTGAAGGATAATGCATCCTTCACTTTTTTTTAACACATAAAAAAATCCCGGTTTTCTGAGAAGAGGAGTCTGTCCCACAGAGTGCTAAAACAAGGTCTTAAATGCTGCAGTTGCATTTTGTTCAACAGACATGAGACCATTCACTGTACTTGAAGGCAAAGGCTTGGAATAATTGGGCAACACATTAATTGATATTGGTGCCAAGCATGGACTTGTAGGTGCAAAATCTGNCCTTGACAGAATCGCAGTGAAAAGCAAAGTTGACAAATCAGCAGAAACTGTGAGAAAGATCCTGATNAAAGAAGTGGAGGATGCATTATCCGCAAATAGATTTATTGGCATGACAACTGGCATGTGGATATTAAATGTCGCCATTTTGTATCATTGACAGTGCATTATATCATGTGTGGTAAGTTAAAAAGTCAAGCACTAACAGTGTATGAGTTTGAGGACAAGTGGTGAGAATACAAGGAAGAGCATAATGAACACGTTTTAACTGCTATCTGTTCCATTGCACAGTGCAATTTCTCAGGTTTTTTGTATCTGATAATGGCAGCAACATAAAAGTTGCTCTGGCAACTTTCAACAGACCCTGTGCTTGTCACATGCTTGCCATAGTGACTGCAATTGCAAAGTATGTGGAGTCACTAAGTAAATCAGATTAAGTGATGCCAAGCAAGTGACAGTGATATGCTTCATATGCAACGAATTCAAGAGTTGGTCTCTCATACAAAGGTGATAACAGCACATGTTAAACGATCAGATGTGAACAGCAGGTTGTCTGTAAGTCTAAAGCAAAGCAATGATACGAGGTGGAATTCTACTTTTCAAATGTTGAAAGCTTTTTTGAAGCACAGTCTGGTCTAGAATATATTCTGCAGGGGTCAAATCTTGAGGCAAACTTATTAAAAGCATTGATGTCTGCTTCAATTTACTTTTTAGAACCCTTTGAAAAAGTGACTAAACTTCTTGAAGGTGATCATGAACCTACAATACACCGAGTTCATCTGTGTTATCACTAACTTGAAAATTCTTTGAACCCTTCCCCTACTGATAGTCTAATTTCGCAATTTCCGAAGAGTCGTGGACGTGTCTCTCTGCAAGAGAAGTTTGAAATACATGATATACATTTGCTTGCTTTTTTTTTAATACAAAATTTAAGTCTTTGATTCCTTTTTCTGTTACTAAACGTCAGCAGATTCATAAGTTGGCACTTAGCATGTTAGAAGAGTGTAATCAAGCTTCATCGATGCAGTGTTCATCAACATCATCTGATGATCATAGGCAAAAGTGGATAGTTTTGATGATAATTTCCTCCACTGGCAAGAAACTCATTTGCAAGATGAACTTCAAGGTAATGAAGTTGAAGAGTATACCAAGCTTCATTTGATGCAGATTATATTGTTGGTAAAGACAGTACGTTTGCTATTTTTAATTTTTGGACAAATGCTCAGATTGTTTTAAAGTTTCCAAAGCTCAGTAGCTTAGCCCTTGGAGTTTTGAGCATTCCTGCTTCAATTGCCCCGAGTGAAATGGTATTTCGCTTTAGTGGAAACACTCTCACCAAAAAACTATCCGTGTTGTCTGCAAGTGCATTGGATGGCCAGCTAGTTTTGAAAAGTGCCTGTGGACAAAAATAAATCAGCAGCTCTAGTAGCACTACCGGAAGTACTGTAGTAGTGAAATATTGTGGTTGAAGTTGTTTTGTGATTATAAGTCAAATTGGTAATATTGCTTTCAGCTTCATTGCATGAACTTTGTTGACTGCATTTTCTGGATCGGAGTTTTAGCGCCATTTTTGGTTATGTGTTTTTACTTTTCCATGTCTGTGTTTAGCATTACGGTAATCAAAGCTTTCCTTTTCAGAAACAAAAATTGCAACTAGGTGCACATTAGCTAATTATGCTAACAGGATTTTTTCAGGATTCGGATTTTAGTTGTTTTGCAAACAGGATTCGGATCAGGGTCAGGATTTCTTCTATCTCTTGGATCAGGACTGGAGTCGGATTAAAAAAAGATTGACTCCGAACACCTCTGCTACTAACCTGGCTGATTGTACACGAGTGACGGACATGGAACGTAAGCAATAACTTCGAAAGTGTCACTTTCAACCTGGACCGTTACTTCCTCAAGTATCTGGTCGTTCAGGGTGTTCGTGCAATCGAACTGCAGGACAATGTGCTTCTGGAAAGTGTGTTTGATGCAGCGAACGACGTACTCTGTTTCCGACTCTGTCAACTCAGTCGGATCTGACGACTTGAACAGCGGCCCCAGAATCGAAAATTCTGGGACTCTTGACAGTTGTTCTGCAAACGAAGCAGAGAATAAAGTCAGTCTAATTGCGAAGATCGATTTGCCATTCTAACCCTGTTAATACAGTAGAATGTACATAAAATCTTTATAGTATGTTTTGTTTATTTTTAAATATAGCACAGCAAATAACCTTACCTGAAGCTGCCTAGCATTCCAGCAAGGTAAGAACTCACACATTAAAACAATGCTTGGTAAGGAGTTCGCCACAAACCTGCATATATTTCTTGGCGAGAAGCAGCTGGCTTTTCTTGCGACTTGCTTACAAGAGCTGGAAAAGAACATTTAGAAGATGTGATCTTTCAACGCCCAATACGCACAAAAATTAGCACGAAATGTTCGTTCAGAAAACGCAAATTACCCAACTGGTGAGTTTGGTGAGTTTAGCTAGCCATCTGTCTCACGCTGCGCAACAAGCTCCAAACCAATTGTTACTGACCGACTATAAAACCCTTCCTACTGGCAAGCTATAAGGTTCGTCAACATCAGGTAGGAGGTCATTTGGGTTAACTATCAGTGAACCTTGATTTACTCTTGAGAGGCTTCGTCGCAGTTGTTCGCTACGAGGATATTCTTAAGACAACTATCATGGTAATGAGAGAACAGACAGTGAAACCGGATAAGAATGACTCGCGCTAAGTTTCTAGTCGAGGTGCGTCGAAATTGTGTTTACTCCCTTACACGTGATAGCTGCGAAGAACCGATGCAGAAATATCGATTTCTTACTGATCTCGTACGAAAGGAAGTAAAACACAACGTTGCTCAATTAATGAGAACCTGCCAGTTGTATCGGACCCACCACGCAAGAAGCTAAGTTACGTAGCGTTTTTCAACATGTCGCACTGAAGTAGGCGGTTGCATGTCCGGACTGAAATACGAAACGAAACATTTTAGGGAGACCCACTTAGATCAGCCTTTGGTTCATTGGCCGGAACAGAAATCAATGGAACAGACTTCATGTTGAATGGCTCATCGTTTGGTTCTGTGAGATACTGCTGCAAACATCTTTCCAAACCGCTGACCGACACCATCAAACCTGTTCAAATGAAAGTCAACTTATAAATGTCTTTAACAACATCAGCACAATGCCAACAATTAACTTGAAAACAAATACAAATATGTTTTCTAGTAATTAATAACTGTCCAGCAACACCTAGAGTGAAGTTTTTCAACAACTGAAAGAAGTAACATGTAGGCAGCAGCACTAAAAAGATAAAACATGCTGTTTGACAGACTTTTAAAAGCTTATACAGTCTAAATAAACAATTTTAGATTACGTTTTGTGTGCAATTCAACGACAAAGACTCATTAAAATGATTGAACAATTTGCTAAAAAAGCTGTTAACCCTAAAGACACGCACCGTTCAGTATGTACGCTGAGTTGAGCGACTTTTCTTCTTCTTTAAGCGTATGATAATAAAATGTGGCCCGGTCCCTTACTTCATCATCCTCATCCAACATCGATCGCGCGAGAAGAGAAAGAATGCTCGGAAGCAGTTGTTCGCACTGCGCTCCAAAGCGCGCCAGAGCCGAGACAGCGGCTGGAAAGTAACATCCCCTACTTGACATTGCGCAGGTTCGCAAAAGTAGTTTACAGATTTAATTTTCTCACAACAGCTGTGCCGGATTGGACTAATCNCAACCAGTCCTGAAGATCGTTGTAACTTTTGTATAAATAATTGAAGAAGAATACTCTTCCTTTCGTAAACGTAGCAAGAGAGGCAACAGGTGCTTGCCTAATAACCATATGAGTTTTGACGAAAACGCAAACATTGACCACTGTTGAGTGATAATAATCATTCAGCTGATCCCGATCCGGAACTCACCAGCTCTGACAGCTTCATTCTCCAATATTACTCGGTTGTATATAAATCGGATATATTTTGAAGGGTTAGGAGTTCTTGGACCTTCTTTTCCGAGTAAATGAATGATCTTCGTGGCCAAGACGGTGTGTTCGCAGTCCTGCGCATCAAGAGTTTAAAATGGAAAGTTGATTTGGCTGTTTGGCACGTTCATTTTTAAGCTTGTTTTTTTTTATCTAACCTGTTACTTTCGCACAACTAAGCAATCGAGCTTGCAAGCCTTAGCATCTCAGCTTCTGACAAATTTCACCGATAAGCTCAAAAACAACGACGTGTGTTTCATTAGAGTTCAACACCAAAAACCAAAACTCTACCTGGGAAGTTTAGTATTGAAAACCGTTTAATACGCCATTTGTTTTTCAGCGTTACAGAGTAAAGCATCAAAACTATCACCCCAGTTTTTCTGAGTGACTTTTTCACAAAAAAGCTATTTTCTACAACCGGCTAAGTGATACAGTTGATTGAGCACGAGACACCAAAGCTGACAGGTGGGTTCGATTCCCGGTCGGGTCACATCGAAGACCTGAAAGACGGTACTTGCGGCCTGTCTAGTCCCTTGCTCGGCGTTAATTGATAGGGGCAAATAATCGGTTCACGCGCGGCAGTGCTGCCACTGACTCGCCACCAATGAGAGGTTCACTACGGAAGTAGCCGCGTGGCCACTGACGCACGCGGAGATGGGTGCCGCAGACCACTGGACGCTCCCGAAAAGAGTACGAAAGTGTAAAGGAACTCGAACTACTTGCCTCTATAAATTCACACAGGTATGCCAATCCGCTTTCTTTCGACTCAGGAGACTCTTCAAGAATTGCTATGATACATTCCACTATCGCTTTCTTGTATTCAAATCCACCCTAAAAACAAGCAGTTGAACCATTGCGCAAAGTAAACGACTTCGCCACATGTGTTCGCTGTTATCTCAACAAACAGAACTCTTCTTTCAAATCGTTAGTATCGTCTCACTGGCTTGGTTCAGGGAACCTTGAAAAAACGTTACTGAGTAAAATGTTACACGTCTCATTTATTTGTTCGCAGTTGAAGTCGAGGACAAGCATTACAGGAGAACTCACCGGTCCTATTTTTCTACTGGGGACTGAAGTACGTTTGGAACANCAATTCGTACATAGTTGCAGTTAACAAAAAAGTAATGTGAGTTATTTCTGATTTAATCAAAGATGTCAACAACACGCATNAAAAAAGTCGAACCAACTTCTAAGTTGCTAACGAAACCAAATTCCGAAAACTTCCTAATTTCTTGACAGATAAAGCCAACCACTCGATCCAGTCACAATATATTCAACTTACCTCGTCTCTAAGCATGGACGACAGATAATTCATCATGACAGCGTGTTTCCGAGGGTACTTTTGACACAAGGCGGAAATAGCACGTACGACCACCACCTTAAACTCATCCGATATCTCGGACATGAATGAAGTGATTTGCTTCATTAACCGATCGACGCTGCTTTCGCTTCCAGTCTAAATCAAAGAGAAGTTTCCAAAATAACTGACCGCAAGCAACGTTCTTTCAGATGGTTCATGAACAAAGCCTTTGTTCGTTGAGACGGTTAGCAAATGAAGACTCGCAGGAGACGACCAAGTGATAACCAACGAGTTTTTCTGGTTTTGATTTTTAATTTCAGGTAAAGAGACTTAAAATGAAAAGCACCTGTTCTAAAAAACTTGTAATCATTTAAGAGCCGTAACACTCAGATAAAAAAACGCTGTATGATCAAGATGCTTGCACCTTCCCGACACAACTTTTTTACGTCATAAACACTGATCAATCTTGCATTAAGACAAAGCCATACGTTACTACATCCAATTTTGAACTCATGGAGATTTACATAGTTCTTGCCGCCAAGTACGTTCGGCACAAAATAAAAAGAGAGTTTATTGGCTCCTTTCAAGAGGCGACCTTCCGCACTACTAAATACTGACACCATTCAGCGATGAGTGTGATTCACGAATTCTGAAGTTCGCTCAAGACCGATTCGTAGCTAACTTCGGGTCCGGTCATCAGATGACATCGAGCCCGGAAATGCATTAAGACCTCGAAACGAGTGATTCACTGCCATCGATTTAGTTAAGAAATCACTAAAAGCTCATCCCTCCAGTAGTTCTGGGGGGTGCACAATCTCTTCGCTATTACCGCCAGCATTACGTTTATTTTTATGAATTACAGCCGCCAGTGAATTCAACATATATTTTTTGTATTGCTCTGTTCTGCTTCCACACTGAGTACAGCCTACTTCCATACATCCGTTTTGCCGTCTTTGTTGTTAAATATCGTCATACAGTAGATGAAGAGATTTTATTAACGCACGGCCGTCGTAACTTATATTTTCAATTACATTTGCACGGCCGCATGAATGTTTATCGAAGACCGCATGCGGCCGCAAGTTATGCACCCCCCTGTTCTAGGGCAACGGAAAACGCCTTCGTCTGCACCACCACTCCTATAAACGCTACTATGACGATGGTTTCCGTGGTTTAAGCGAGATTTTAAAAAATCGAGCAAACTTCATATTGGCAGAGGCAGTGGTGTGCAAACTTTTTAGACGAAGGACCACACAACGTTTTTACGAAGTCGAGGTCCAAACAACAACTTTCAAAAATCATAATAAATTATTGCAGAATAAAACAATTATATTTCGATTCATATGAACAGTTTAACTTTATCTATATCAATGAAGACAGTGATATTTTATCTGACACCTTGGTATACAAAACAAATGCAACATTACCAGTAATTATCAAAACTGTGCCATACATTGATCTATAATCTATTTGGTAAACATGAATCAATGAGAACAATGGAATTGAGATTTGTTTTTTAAAATATCTTTGAAAACAGATTCTACGCTACTGTTGAGAATTCTCCGAAGACTGCAGGTTGCCACCAGTCAGCTGAAACCTCTGCTTTGAGCTGTCAATGTCCACTGTAGAAATTTTCACCGCTAAGGTATACCGTAGATTCCTACTGGCAATCGCGTAATTTTTCGCATAAGACATAAAATTTACTGAATTCACACAAAGTTCCGCATAATGATTTTTAAATCAAGACTAACTATTAAAAACTCTTAAAAAGCTCAAAAAAAAATTACGTGATTCATACATAAAAACGCACTCATTTTTAAGTGCAAACCACAGTATATATACTTTTACCACAGAGATGGGGCACGAGTCTCGAATCTCTATGGCGAAATGTGTCAGGTCCTCACACTTCTGAGTAATTTGCGATAAGGTATAAGCAATTGTACATTCGAAAAGGGTTGGGTCCTTGGCCTTTGTGGACAATTTGTGAAGCCTTGTCCATTTACTCAAGTATTTTGGCCGTAAATATTGTGATTGACGTTTTTAGGGCATTTTTGAAAATTTGGATGAATTTTGGCCAATTTTCATGTGGTACCACATTCCAGAATTGAAACATGCAAAGTGTCTTCAATGTTGTTTTTCGATTAGATTGCACGGTAAACGGGTTTGAATTGGATTTAGAAATCAAAATCTGGTCAGTCAGACATTGTTAACAAGTTAAATTGTGTTAACGAACGTATTTGCGTATGCAAATGATTAAAAAACACGTTTGGCCTTATCCACGAAGATTTGACCGTTTAAGAGTTAGCCTGGTTATTGTGCTGATTAAATATCTCCCAAACGTGCATTCGAATCCTTGAAATTGGCCAATCGCTTCCAGTCCTTTAATTTCCTTTTTCAGTAATATAAATAACAAAGTGGGGAATCATTAAACGTTGCCCATAGTAAAAAAGTGAACAAATTTGGAATAACCAGAAACTACCCCGGAGAATCTCTAGCTTTGGCGAGTCGGGTCGAGTTTTCTCGCAAGGATAACCCGAGTAATTTATTTCCTCAAAAAGGCTCGAGTGAGAACGAGACATACAAGAACACAAGTCGTCACAACCCTGTCAGTAAAGAAAGAGTTAGTCTATCCTGCTTGTCTCATCAGCACTGTTAAACTGTTTTGACAACTGCACATAATTCTAGACCACCTACTTTCAACAGTGTTGTTATAGCCAATGTCGCTATGCTTCTGTTGACATCAGTTATAAGGTTTTCCAAATCCAGGTTGCAAGCTGTCACTGCTGATGGGTGCTTCATAGCAACCTTTGCAAAATGATGGTCGTTTGATTAAAAGGTCGATGCAGCTACTGCCACAACAAACTTTAATTCCAGGGTACAATTTCCAGAAAGAAACTACTACTATATTTCACACTACCCTCACGCAAGAGACTTTACTGGTAACTTCAACGCAAAACACTAGCAACCTTGGCATGCTGAGGCTAACAGCAAAAATGATGTTAGTTCTTTCAAGAATTGAAAACAAGTTAGAAAAGATGCAGAAACTATGCCAAGCACTACAACGTCAACTACACTCAAGCAAAAGCAAAGACCACAAGGCATGCTCACGCAAAGTTAGCGAGGAATTACATGGATTAATTGCGTTGTCTCAAGCAGTTATACCTTGTTTAGAGTTCTCACACCAGCGTATCTAAAAGAAGGCTTTGGTGAACTGAGAAAGAGCTGAAGGACTGCAGAAACATAGACTTTAGTAAAAAAAACAACAAAAGAAATGTAATGAAAATAATTGCTTATTTCAATCCAATTACAGCAACCGGAGTTTAAAGTACAGTATTACGTTTTTCTTGGAACTTTTGCTGGGGACAGGACGACCTACAGTTCTCAACTATATAATCTGAATGCTTTGTTATACTTGTTAGTAGTAGTGTGGCAGAAACTCAAGACAAGCACTTCAGGCCAGATTATCTGGAGTATATCATTCCGTTCTGAGGACATTTTGAGCTATCGCTGATCTCATTTTACAACACCTCTGAAACAAAAGAGGGATTGGCCAATACTTGAAGTACCTGAGTGAGATCAGTTCATCATATGCAATGTTTTTGGTGAATGGCACTCAGAAAGACGCCAAACGTGATCAAGCAAGCGCAAGCACATTGTGTTGAGTTGACGAAACGCGGAGCTACAGCCAGGGCGCTGCAAAATTATCTCGTTTCTGATCTTATCCCTCCACATGGCGCCCTCCCAGTATTTTCTTTCTTGCTGCATGCATGTTGGCCAAGTTTATGAGCTGTAAAGCAGAGTATTTAAAATATGCAATGTGAGGTGGGGATTACTCTGTGCGTTGGAACGGAGTCTATTGGAGGTGGTAGTTGCTTTCCTGATCCTGGACTGCCTTTTGGACAGGAAAGAGTCCTGGTAGCAAAAGACAATGAAAAACTCTTGGTTTGTTGAAAGATTTCGAGGAATCACTTGACTTGAGCTCTGCTTTCATGATATTGCAATGACTCGGATTTACATCTGTCTGTGTTCAAGCAATGAAGGTGACGCAGTTGAAACATTCAGAATTTATTTTACACGGTCGGAAACATGTGTATTGTGTGACTGTGCATTGTAAAAAAGTTACCAGACCCAGAGTTTTTTTTGCACTCAGGCAGACACACAAAAGCAATACACCATAAAAATTATATTTTTTCATCAACTGCAGAGCCTGCAACACACAGCTACAAGAAGTCTGCACTTATTGTGGTGACATACTCAATACAGTGAGCACTTGTTGATTAAATAGTTGGAATAAGCAAACACAAACCTGATAATATGGCTTTTATAGCTGCACTCATCGGGAATCGCAATATGCATCAAACGCACAGCTAACATTGGTTATTATCATTGAAAGTGTTGCTACTGACGAATTATACAAAACCAAGTCACTCCCATGAAAATAAGATAACTGCATCATGTTTGCAACCTTAACCGCATAGGGTAACATGTTTTCATAAAAGAACTATCTGCAAAAGGACCAATTAACTTGGTAAGCACAACAAGTTGAGAAGTTTAGACACTGGTGAATAAACAAAATAATGGAAGGTTTCATTATAGCACCTGCAGAGAACTGTTTGGAAAATTACCAACAGAATGGGTAAGCTCAACGTCTGTCATAGTTTGTCAAATGTTCGTTATTGCAATTTTTACACAGGCAACCATACAATACCTAATTGGGCCAGCCTTGTTCAATCCGTGATCCGCCGGCCGCATGCGATCCAATCAAAGTTTTAAGTAGCCCAGTTTGTTTTTGCTGTAGTACTGTATGAGTAGCCTACTGTCCTTCATAATGACAAGTGAGAACCTGTTCCTGTTTTGATGATCTTAAATTTGACATTTTCGATGCAGTGGCCCTCAGCGCTACTTTATCACCTCTGTCCTGTCTACTGGGAGATTTCCGCATGTGCACTGACACATTGGTGAAAACTTTTTTCCTAGTTTTCTGATTCCTACCCTTGTTGTTCTGTTGACACTAAACTTGCCTGTCACGTCACAATTAAGGAGTGATTGAAGTTGCTAAACAGTCGTTGCCATTGCATTTAGGATTTGAACGCTTTCAGTACAGTAGGTTCAACTAAATTTATGTTTGTTAAGATCAAAGTCATTAAGATTGTGAGAATTTTGGCTCAGTATGGAATTTCGGTTGAGCATAGCTGCATTAGGCAAAGACCATACCAATTTCATGTACTAGGTTGCAGTAACAACAACTTTTGTACTTTTGTACAGCATAAAAGCATCTACTAATGCCTCTACTCAACAATTACTGGAAGCACGACCACCTTGAATGGTAATTAACCAGACATTGAAATAATAGTTCACTATATTTCATATTTGTCATATCAAAACAAACAACATATTGCTCACAACAGAATAGGAAGAGTAAGTATCACAACTACGTGCAAGATTATTGGCCATTGTAAATAAAGATGGAAATGAAACCACCAAGCCTAAAGCTGCAACAAGCAGGGATAAGAGCCATTTAATACATAGCAGCATAGAAGGCAGCATGCCAAGTTCTTTAACAATACGTTTGTCTTCTATGACGAATATGTACACATGGTACCTTGCTCAGAGTCTTTACCCCAGCATATCTCATGGAAGGCTTGGGGGAAGCCACAAACTGCTGCAAAACTGTTCAATATCAAAAAATATGAGGGAAATGTTACATTTTGAATTGTACATAAAGATGCACTCGGTTTTCAAAAATTCAACTTTGTATGCATTGAATCCTGGCATACTACATTAATGCTGTCAATTTGCATCTTATTTTGGCAATAAAAGTGATAGAATTTGTTCGTTCACCAAATCACAAAAGTATTGATCCCGCATTCAATTCATGGTGTAGATCATGTAATAAACATCACACACCTAACCTTTTCTTGATGATCAACGTTCAACAGCTTCGTAACGTTTTACAGCAGTCATTCTCAACTCTTAGTTTGCAAACTCAGTTGAGCCTTTTAAAAGGTTCAGTGAATTTTCTGACATCAGCTCACAAGAGCAATGGCCCATATTATTAGTTTCTAAAGTAACCCTGCTAACATTTTTCTACAAACTTCACTCTAAGTCTATGGCTTTACCAGCAAAGAACCTTTCAGATGGAGAAAGTAATCAACTGCTCGAAAATGTGGAGGACCACTGCTTAACGGTAGTGTTTCAAGAACAAGAATGGTTTATAGTTTTAGCATAAAAAATTACATATTTTCAACTAAAGTCTTCACATTTTATTCAAATCAAGCACTAATTTGCATACTATTTAAACAACTGTATCATAACCAAGTTTTTGCTATTGTTTATAAAAAAATGTTATAACTGAGGCAATATAAGTTCTTGGATATTATAAACTGTCAGATCAGTAAAGACCTAAAACTGTACAGGCATTGGTTGCAAATATGCGAAGCACATTATGTGCAGACACTGAAATGTTAATTTCACACTATACAAAATTTCAGTGCATGTTACACAATACCAAGTTCAAATTATTACACATAAACTGGAGTCTTAGCAAAAAAAGTTAACATCTTTCGGAAGTCGAAATGTCAATATTTTATAACATGAAAAAAAACGCAGGAACTACAACTCAGTTTAGTCATACATACCAGAAACAGCAGGAGCCAGTTCACGAGCTGTGCAGTTGGGCATGTTCACAATTGCAGAAGCTGCTTCATATATTACTAGCTCATGCTTGTTTCGTAAACAGCTTTCAATAAAATCAAATGCAGGTCCATCATGTCTACAAGAATACAAGATGATCTTTCAGCAAAGATAAAGATGCTAAATCTTTGAGCATGCTGCATCAAATTAATATTTGTAATGACAAGAACCATTAGTTTATGAAGCACTGCTTATAAAATTTTAACATGGGGCGTACAAAATTTATACTACACAAAACTTTCTAAAAAGCTTAACTGGCCCGTGTTTTTTCAAGTACAGAAATGATCAAGTGATGTTGCAAAAACAGAAAAGTAGAATGCATTTTTTTTTCAGAATGCCCACAAATTCTTACGCAACTAGAATTGGGCACAAACCCTTACAATGTTATGTTCTAAGTAAGGATGCATTATTTAGAAAAACTTTGTTCCTGCAAGAAGGTAAATCAAAAATTACATTTTTTAAATAAATGCATTTTGTGCTGCTTACATAAATGCCAGTGATCAAGACTGGACTGACCTGGTTTCCAACACTGAAGGTGAAACTCAGGGCTCTTTCACACTGCCCAAATAATTACGATTACAAATAATCACGAATCATGATTGCTCTGCATCAAGGAGCAAATGTTGAACTGGGCAGATTTAGCCTGAGAACTGGCTGGCCTAGTATCAACCACAAGAGAACCCTTGTTATAACCAGTGACGGTGATGATTTAGCTTACAGCAAAATTTAAACTTTTTGCTGTTAATGTTGTAGAAATGGAATAAACTTTTGTGAGCAGTTTTAACAGCCATTATTTCTATTATTATTATGTGTGGATACTGTGATGTTGCTTGTGTGTTTTCAAGTTGTTTGGCTATTCCAACAAATTGATGGAAAATAATTTGAAATTTTCCTATTAAATTTTTAGCAAAAAAAGATTGTTTTCCTAGTTTTGAGTGGGTAAAATGAAATTTCAACACTTTTGGCTCCCATCTGGAAAAAATCCTTTGGAGGCCCATGTTTCTGTTCTGCTTCCACACACTGCCCCTAAAACCTGTTTTCACACATCTGTTTGGCAGTCCAAGTATCCTCACTCATAGACAAAGAGTTTTATGCACATTGCACAGCTGTCGGTTGCCATAACTTATGTCGTGAATTACACATTCACCACCACAAGGTTGCGCAACTTGCATCAGGTCAAGTAAACTAGGGCTTGAAAGAATGCTACCAGTTCAACAAGATCTAAATGTTGATGTTTCAAATGTAATTTCCTAAAATTATCTGTTAGATGCAACAACCTACCCAGCATCATCTTCTTCAAGCAATTTGCTGACAATGCGAATGAGCATGCAGTAAGCAAAAGGAGATTTCAAACCAGATTTCATAAATTTGCTGACCATCTTTGAGGTTGCCAGTCGATCTCTCTTACGCAAATGGTATAAAAGCCCAAGAGCATGATACTAAAAACAAAGATAATCATTGCTACTAAATGTTTTATACACAAAGAGTTAACACCAAGGTAAAGACATATAAAAGTTAACTGCCTACAATTTTTTTCATAAAATTGCAAAACATATTTGAAACTTGGAAAAATCACAAGAAAAATATTAGTTGATATTAGCTGACAACAAAAACACTTATTTTGAAAGATTCAATATGACTCTGTTAAAATATTTTGGTTTTGTGTTGTTTCTTACTAGAAATTTAAACAGAGGAAGTGTACCACAACATCTGAAAATTTTAGAATCTGCAAATAGCTTTAACCAACACTGAAAAAACCTTCAAAAAACACAGAAAATGTCATCCACATACCGGCAAAGTATGTGAGGGGAGCATCCAATCTTACTTACTTTATCAACTAACCAGTTCATAAACACGTCTGCCATCAGA
>JGI24158J21664_10004165_pt1 | contig 18498 bp, 10 predicted proteins | sample Ectturendosymbi3_FD_21664 | JGI IMG/M metagenome (IMG submission 21664)
TTATCCGGTTCATATGGAATTACCTAAAGTAGCCAATAATAGCTTAGGTTGTCTAAGAAATCTTGTACGTTTTAGATTGGAATCATTCTCATATATTTAGTATATCCTATATAGATGTTTGATTTTTTTAATTACGTGTAGAATATACGGCAATTTGAAACTGTTTTCCGGCAATTCGAAACTGTTTCTAGATGTTGAGGTTGTATTTCGTTGAAAAGATACCAGCACTCGACACGCAAAAACGTGTTAACAAAGCCATTCATCCACAATCTCCAATCAAATATGCAAGAGAAGTTAAAATTTTTTCACCGATGGTTTTTGAAACGATTTCGCCAGTGCGAGTCAAAACATGCGCTTGAAATAGTTTGCTTGCTGGGGAATTCCTGATATTGATCCCTTCAATAACAGTTTCTCGTTTTGCAGCAACCCACATATGTATTTTTAAAAGTTTCACGCTACTGCACTACTGTGGGGAGTGGGTCCAAACGTCACTCGTTGTTTTGACTGAAGCGTCTTGGCCAGTGGTTTTCAACTCTTTTTGTACCGCGACCCATTGTAGCACACCACTATAACCCAACGACCCCCATCTAAACTCGGATAAAGCAAATGTAATACAGCTATGTACATAAAAATATCTTCTGGCGACCCTTCCACAAATGGTTCACAACCTATGTGGGGCCTGCCACCTCCTGGTTGAAAGCCACTAGTCTAAGCTATATCAAGAAAACAAACATTTTTTCCATAACTGAACAAAAATCTTGCATCAAAATTGCGCCTGGGTTCCTGTCCTTCTTTATTAGCTATCCAGCAATTCACGCATAATGTATGACAGTATGCATACCTTGGTTCCAAACCAAATTTCCATCTACCACAGTACCATTCTTCAGAAGGTCAATGTATGGTCGCAAAAAATGTTAGTGCATAGATCAATGGTTCTTAAACGGGGTATGCGTACCGTTTATGGCAGTAATTTACAACCTTTTTCGTACAGCGACCCATTTTGCAACACAATTTAACCTAACCACCCCCTTCCAAAAATTTCCAGTCATGCATATGAAATGCAGTTGTGTTTGCACAATAGAAAATCATAATGACTGAAAAATAACGTACGATATCACTATGTTTAACAAATACTCATTTATTAGCTAATTCATATGGCAGCATCAGTGAGAAAGACCAGTGCCGTATACAAATCACTCCACAGTACAACTCATTGAAAACTAGATAACTCCCAAGTTAGCTACCGCAATCAGATATCTAATTACAAACACAGCACATTCTTATGCCAAAAAGTTATTCGTGGATTACCAAACGCAACAGTACTGTAATGGTCATAATCAATCTTAAAACAATTTTGAATGAAAAAGTAGACTATCGTTTTTGCCAGGTAATTAGGGGTGTAGTGTTACAAAAATAGGTGCGGGAACGCCGTTCCCACCCCACTGCACTCCTGATTTAGGTTAAGGCCGAATTCTAACGCCAGATATTGCTCAGGTGCCCTCACACGCAAAAGCCTCCTTCAGTTCTCGCAATCCGCTACACGTAGAAATTGAAATGAAAAATCTAAATTCTCAAGTAACGTTGCTATACTACACCCGTTGAACCTATTATTTTGGCTACGACAAAAAGTGGTTCCTTATACGAGATATAAAATCTAAAACTAAAAAAGTCTAACAACGTATGATTGTGCGCTTTGGTGTAGTCAGATTGTTTATATTCGTCCTTATTCTTAGAAAACTAACATCGCATTTTACGTTGCGACTAAGTACTCGGATGTTAAAGTGTTTGTTGAGGGCGTATCATGCCGCAACGCATTCGTACTTTACCTGGCGTTAACCAGTGTTGGACTCAGCGTCTTACTCTGCACTCTGCAGTATTGTTATACCAAGTTTTACAAGTTAGCGAAAAATATAGTTAAATTACTGTAGGCCTAACCCTTTGGTTCTGCCTCCAACGCCGTTGTAAAACGTTCTGTTTCGTCTGTTTTGATCAACCTGCGTTGTCCAGACAGTGTGTGCTTGTACTATGGACTTTGTGTCTGATGGCAAAATCAAATTAAATTAAATTGAAAATTAAATCATGAATACTTTTATCAGACGCTCTCGCGACCCAGAAAAATGACAATTGACCCCCAGGTTGAAAACCATTGCTTTCGGGTATGCAAAAGTGCTGCAGGGGGTACACATTTTTTTTTTAGTTTATGCGACACAATTTTTTATTTTCAGTAGGTTGTTGCTTTTTTGCGTTTTTCGGAGTATTTTCTGGTTATTTAGGGTTTTAAAATATAGCCAGCTACATCCGTAATCACATTCAATTCTCAAGTTTTTTTCTGAGTGTTGGCTAGTAGGTACCCTACAATGACCAGTGGGCCCTTTCAACTAAGTTTTTCCCTGGATAAAACCTCTAGTAACGCCACTGAACACACGAGGCACTGGAGCTGCTCAAAAAAACTTGATAAAGATTTTTATTCATAAGAGCTTTTGGGAAAAAGATTTCACGCCCCAATATGATTTCAGTGAAAAGCAATCACGCGTGAACGTCACTCGCCAAAGTTTTGTCACACTTGTCACGCCTGAAAATTTCCTTGTCACGTACGATATCTTGTCCACAACTGCCACGTTTTCCAGTCTGGCTCCCTGGTGGAGGCGTTTGATGTCTTGATTGCAGCTTTTTAGTTGCTTTATAAATAAGCTCCTACGCTGGTGGTACAAACGGTTGCTTTTAAAAGCCATCCCTACGCTGGTGGTACAAACAGTTGCTTTGTAAAGCCACTCCTACACTGGAGATACAAACAATTGCTCTCTGAAGCCATCCCCTACGCTGTGGTAGTACAATCACTTGATTTCCAAGTCAACTAGTGAACTACCTAAGAACAAACAGTTGTTTCCAAATTTATCAAACCCCTACGCTGGTGGTACTGACGCCGCCGACCAGTCCTCACCAATGTTGTAAAAAGTTAGTGATTTAGAATTAGAACGAAAAGTTCTATCAATGTGAACAAAAATCAAACAAAAAATTTAATGTCGGTTTGCCACAAGTAAAGAATGACCCTCAAGCAATGGCCAGAACAAATTGTTAAAACAATAATTTCTTAAAGATATATAAATTGACAATCACTTGAGTATTTATAACTAAATACTAATTAATGAGGTAATTACCCAGCGCTGAACAAAAATGAGGGGTGCTGTATAATTTGCAATTGTTGTTATACCTATATGCAAGCAAAGAATGACCCTGAAGCAATTGCCAGAACAAATTGGTGAAGGAATAATATCTAAAAATATATATGTGTAATTTGACAATCACTTAACTAATTATAACTAATTAATGAGGTAATTACCCAACGCCGGACAGAAATGAAGGGTGCTGTACAACTTGCAATTGTTGTCATAGCTATAAGCAAGTAAAGATTGACCCTCAGGCAATGGCCAGAACAAATTTTTAAAGTAATGATTCCCTAAAAATATAGAAATTGACAATCACTAAACTAGTATTTATAACTAATTAATGAGGTAATTACCTAGCACTGGACAAAAATAAGTATTGACCTAGTCAGCCAGCAAAAGCTGCTAGCACAGCGCGTGATCGACCTCATTTGCATACGCTGCGCGGCCACGGTGTAACAAGCCTACACATTTGCTTTGTAGCTTTGCAAATAAGTAACCAAGACTTGCATTGTTTAGAGGCATTAAATTAGTGTTAACTGCTGCTATCTGCATGGTTATATTTTTGCTTCAACATTGTACTTGTGAAGTAAAGCTGAAGTGTCACTCACAAGAGATTGTTTATGTAGAAGCCTAGAAGTTACCATGGACAAGGCAATTATTGACAGAATCAAGCACATTGAAACATTGTAAGTGACCTCATTATTTATTTATTAAAATTTTTTGTTGATAACATTTGTTTGAAAGCTAATAGCTTAAATCAAAATATTGAGAAGACCAAGAATGACATTTGAAGCATGTTAACTTGAAATCTTTTCAAAAATACCCTGTACCCTAGGCTAATAAGCCATTTTTTATGTGCTTGATGACTTTTTTGGTCGACAACATTTGTATTCCACCAACACGATAGTTAGAAGTTATAGAACAGATGTTGCATTTTCTATAGGGGCATTTTTGATACCAGCACAAAAGGTGCCATAGTCAGTGATAGTCTTCAAGCCTACGTATTGATTAATCCAGTAAAAAGGTATTTTTTATATTGATTAACTAAACCACCAGTTATTGGCGAACTAAAATTCGCACCCCCAATTGTTGCTTCAAAACTGTTAAGAAAGAATGGTTGTTGGCAGTTTGTTCTTAAATATACAAGCATAGCTAAAACTATTAATGCCGTTATATACAGACTAGCTTTCACCAGCACTACGCTAGCCAACAAAGTCCACATCTGCAGATGCCGCCTATTTTAGTTGAACATGTAAGGCATGCCTGCACAGGATACGGCCTGCGAGAGCTTTCTCAATTGCAAGAAATGTTGCAAAGGCTTGACCTCGAATAAGTAATTGTCATTAGAGTTTCTGCCATATTGCAAAGAAATCTCTACATCAAAATGAAAGACTTTTGTAGCTCATGGAAAATTTATGTTGATAGTTTGGCGCTTCGAGCAGCTGAGTTGTGCAGGCCTGCCTGTTGTAAGGCAACACAAATAAAAACATTTTACATTTTATTTTTCTGGTGACTTTTTAAGAGAGTTCCACAAACTTGCAGCTCATTTTATAAGTTCATAAGATTCCATGAGTTCATGAACTCATTCCAAGCAAGGGAAACCCCCAAGCAACTGTCACAAAGAGGAACATCAAGCATGTTGCAAATCCTTTTTTTCTTGCATGATGTGAATTTTTTGCAAGTTGAAGTTGTAAAAATGGTTTGTGTGTGTAGAATTCAATTTGCGTTTTTGTGTCGTTTCTTTTTGCAATTCCTTTTTGGTTTACTTGTTCATCTATTTGGGTTGGGCGCTAAGCCTGTCCTGGATTGTTATTGCCTTTTCATGGTGAAACTCTTGTTATGTTGATTGGTCATTGCATGCTTGGACCAATCGGTTACAAATGCAGCATTTGTTAGTAAAGCGCGTTGTAGTAAAGATACACCTGACAGAACAGGACTTCTTGGTCTGGCCGATTTGGTCTGGGTCGTTTCGGTCACGGGACATTTCAGTGTGGCCGTTTCCGTCTGGTGACATTTCAGTCATGAAATTTCTGTGCGTAAACAACTTATTACATTCATTTATTTAAATAATTATAGGCAGGTGAAATGTCACTCTAGCTGGTGTTATGCCAACACCGTTTGAGGAGTTATGATTGTGAGTAGATTTGATTTGTAATTATGGCTTTGAAGAATTTGTATTTAATTGCAAAATGTCGATAATGATTAAATTTGCTTGCTGATGATAATGAAAATCAAATGTTGATGCTGATTAACTGTTGAATTCTGGATCATGTTTGTAGTTTTTTAAAATAAAACTTCTTGTTGATTTAAGTATGTTCGCATTAAAATGTCAACATGTAAGATTTCTGCAAGATTTCATAGTCTGACCAAAATGTCCCCAGACTGAAACGACCAGACCGAAAAGCCGCGTACCCATGCCTGAAGTTAACTTGTTTAGTCAAGTGCGGTCGAATTTGAATTAACTTTTATGATCAATTCCAACCTAATTGCTGAATTTGTCAGTCAGAAGAAGTGTCAATTCCATACTTCAGATTCGTTGTCGTTGTGAGGCTTGGTTCCCTTATATTTTGATGAGTTTTGTATCTATTCTTTTCTATACTTTTGTAAGTTATTAGTTATTGAGCCTGTATTGTTTATTTTAATGAAAGGAAATAGCTACAGAACCACCCATGGATCTTCCTATTTCAAAACTTATTCAACCATACTGCCTCGCATGACATAGTTTGAATAAAGCAGTCAGTTTGTCATTCGACTGGCGTTGATCTGGTAGCCTAACGGACAGGTTCCAAGTTTGCCATACCAATGCTTGAGGGTTCGCCTCTCAACTTGGCACCTTACATTTTCGAAATAGTGACTGCTTGCATGTTTCAATTTGTGATACCAGTTTTTCTTTACTTTTTTCAAAACTTTACAAACTTTTGCTTTTGGGGTTAGCAAGCATTAGGTTAGTGTTAGGTTAGCATTAGATTAGCATTAGCTTAGGGTTAGGTTAGCGTTACAGTAGTGTTAGGTTAGCTCAGTGTTAGGGTTAGGTTTACCTTTTGTGTTTACTATGTTTCTGCAAAGCCTACTGCATTCCCCTCATGCATTACTGTCACGTTACAGGAGATGGTCAAATAAGGTTTCAAATTAAAGATCCATGGATAGTTCTGTACTCTGTAGCCACTGCGTAAATAAAAACCTCTTTTGGTTGTCTTGAAACAACACTCAAGCATGTAATCAAAAGTGGAGAACATTATTTTCTATTATTGTGACAAGCGATAATCCAAGCCCAACATGTAGCGTTGCAGTAATACTGTGGTTTTATTTTGTGTTTGTGTTGAATCTTTATCAATGATACCTTCTTTTTTCATTGGCCAGAGTACTTTGTTTTTGACCAATGCATTTTGAAAGCAATAACCAAAACAATTGCAATGTCAAACCTTGAAACCTGTAGAAATTTAGAAATGCAGTATCTTTCCTTTCGTTCTTAGCCTTTACAAAGACACGTGCTTTTGCAACAAGGCAGCGATGTGGTTGTTTCGTAATAATCCTGAACAAGGTTAGAAGGAAAATGCTGTTGCCTGTTCCAAGTCATCCACATGTTTCTGGCAGTGTTGGATATTTGGTTGGTGTTAATGCTGAGTACCTATGGCACAAGAGGACCTGTCATGACAGCGAAACATCCCCTGGATGCGCTGCTGATTAGTAATCTGTGCTTAACTGTATCATATTCTGTGGATAAGTCAACAAAAGCAACTCCATTGGTTTCTCAAAACCCTCTTCAATGAACTCAATTCAAAGAGCTGATCAGTGCAGGACTTCGTTTGTCTGAAGCCCGACTGTTCTGGACTGAGGTGATCATCAACAAAGGGGAGTACACAAGACAGAATCAAACATTCAAGGAGTTTGAACATGGCCGAGTGAAGCCTCACTCCTAGAAATGGTTGGATCTTTCCCAAGTTACAGAAGGACAATGATTTCTACCTTCAGCCATGCTTTAGGGATCTTTTTGGAGGCAATACAGTCATTGAACATATTTAATCAACCCTGTAAGTTCCCCTTGATCAAAATGTTTTGTTTGTTCGACAAGGATGTCTTCAGGTACGATTTTTTTAAGGCCTTAATTGCAATAATCACTTCGGTCATGGTGACAGGCCACGTAAACATAGTAGTTTCTGAAATGATTTCCACAGCTGTTCATGAGAAGTTGATGGGTAACCTGATTGGCAGTGACTAAAGGTCTAGTTTTGCTTTTGTGTAGTTGTTTCCAAGGACACGAATACTTTTCCACTCTTTCCTACTGCTATGAGTCATGTCAGTGGTCTCTATCAGCTCTTGTCACTTTTTTCTCCTACCAAGGTTGATGGCATTGATATGGGCATTAAAACATCAGATGGTATCAGGAGTAAAAGGGTTTGTGTTGAGTTGCTCAATGTTTTTGTTGTAGAGAGTCGTGGATCCTTGGTGAGGCCCTGGACAAAGCATGTGTGACCGACCCAAAGGTGTTGCATCTTGAGGAGGATTTTACACAGTTCTCAAAAGCATTGTATTTGCTAGGGATTGTTGGGATATCAACTAAGGCAGAATCCAAGTCCAGTGTAAAACCCAGCCAATTAGCCTTCTGTAACTGAGCCATTGCTAGAAAGGAATGTGACAAGGTGTGACAGCTGCCTTGATCTTAAGACCAATTGGATGATGTTGAGAGTTTTGAATTGAATCAAGAACGAATTTGGTGGGTGATGGATAGGGAAACAAAGGCTAGGTCCGGGTTACAACCTTTATTCCACCTACCGCTTTTGAATGAGTGAGGGAGTTTTGTATCATGAACTAGAGAAAGCTGATTTGTGTCTGCCCAGTTTTCTAGTAGCTCACCGTCTTGATGAGTGTGGGTGTATCCCGGTGGTTATCAACCTGTTTTGGCCTATGGACAATCTTTTCTAAACAAATATCCCATGGATCACTTTGCTATCCTGTGTTGCGATCGCAAGTCCCGCATGTGCACAAAGCTTCACACCGTGGCAGCAAGCAACAGTAGAGATCACCCGACGAGATCACTCTGTTATTGCTTGTTCGCGCAACATACATATATTTTTGTTCTTCGCGCACATCCTGTTCGTGTTGAATCACACAATCAACGCAACACCACCCGAGAGGTTGCAACACCTGACACCTCATGAATGACTAGTCAAAACTGTACTGCACAAAGGTCGGTGAACGTTTCATCAAGGTTTATGGAACTGACTGTGGACAACTAGAAATTCCAGGTGGACCACATTAAGAATCACTGGCGTCGCCCTGTGTTGTACAGTGGCTGTTGAAGTCTCCTATGTACAGTACATGTTTGTGTGTCTATTTGAGATCTCTGCAGGAATATCAAACAGTGTACCAAGTGGTTTGTATACAGAATAGATAGAGATTCCTGTACTGTGAGTGTGGCCATACTGATTGAAGTCCTTCAGCCCAGGGGTCATGCCCTGGAGATGTAGCGGCAGCTTGAAGGCCCCTGAAGAGTTTTTTGGAAGCCGACAATATCATCGCCAAACTGAGAACACAAATCAGCCAGTAAATGCTGCACTGCACATGGTGCTTAGTTAGATATACATATTTCATTGCATTGTCTGTAAAAAGTTTGTTGAAGAACTCATTTAATCTACATCCGACACTTCAAGTCGATATTTTAGTGTTGCATGGCTTGTGTCATGGCCTTGAAAATTTGGAAGTTACAGAAAAATTGTTGCAGGATAGCAAAAATACAAATCCCCAGCTATTAAGCCCTGCCAACATTCTTAGCACTCATGTAGCTCTATCTTTTGATCCCACTGCTTGCAATTTCTTTATCTTTACATTTTTAGCTACGAGCAAGCTCCACCGGGAATGGTGAAAGAGCAGGAAGAACTTCCTGAAGAATGCATTCCTGACACAGAACAAAACCAAGCTGCGAGAGACTTTCTGGCCAAAGCTCCTACCAAAGGCTTGTGGATGCCTCTTGGAAAAGAAGTAAAAGTTATGCAATGTTAGTAAGCATGTATTTTGGGACATGCCAGCAAATTTATGGTTGATATGCTGTTTATCGTATTTTGTTTCTGTCTCCTTCATTTGACTGTGTTACTCCTCGTTTTCCTGTTATGCGAAAGAATTCAGTTTATGTCGCATGTGTTCTAGAATTGTAGCATTTTTTAAAATTATTTGTGTAAATGAAATGTAGCGGGGTTATTGCAACAACCCTCTCAGCTTGACATATTTTTAACAATTTTGTACGTGTCTTGAAATCCTGTTATACTGAAAACTTTAAATATGTTGCAGTAAATTGTACAAAGGATGAAATGCGTTTGTAAAAGTTTTGTCCATTTCTAATCAAATCTCTAATGCAATTTCGTTCGACTGAGGCACATATCGGGAGACAGAAGCTAGAATGACATTATCGTTTTGCTTCGAGTGTTACAAGTTGCCATGGTGCAGACCTAACAGTAGAAAAACAACAAAAATCTAGGTCAGGTGTTCTGGTTGAGCATTGCTAGTGCTCGCAGGAATTACTGCGATGCGCAACAGTAACTTTTACCGTACAAGTATTGACTAAATATCCTGCTGCTGACCGACTGTTCTGTGTTTCAGGCTGGAGGTGTAAAAATTATGGCCACCGGACAGGAGATAGAGAGTGTCCGCTGTTCGAGTCTGGAAATGAAGCCATAGAAAAGTTTCGCGCGGTAAGACGGTTTAAATTGTAACCAAATATTCACATTTACTTGTGCAAATGCGAGTTGTGGCGCGTTTGATCCTAGTAACGAAATATTATCTGGCTGCCTCAGCTGCTACTTTTTTCAAATGTTGTGAAAGAATAGTCACGAAGCGTTCGAGCCTGAGAAATCTTATTAAAAAATACGTGGTTAAGAGCATGTTTTCCAAAGGGTCTGTTGGCTAATTGTTAAACAAAAAACGTGTTTAAATTATTTGCGCAAAAAACAACCAGCGTATTTAAATTACTGTATTTAAACAAAAACAGCCAGCTTATATGCGTGTACTAAAACGGTGCCCTTCTGAGAACAACTACGCTAGACAATGCCTTGAAGTCGATCACGTTACGAGCAACGCACTGTTGCCTGCTGCGGTGCTGGTCCTGCTTTTTTACGGCTTATCTCGCCGGCAGGCGCACGAAGACCCCATGTTCGAGTTCATGAACAGCCAGAAGAAGCAGGAACAGAAAAACAAGTTGCTCTGGTTGCAATCCCTGCTGGATAAGGAATCGTCGAGCGACGGCGAGTCCAGCAGCGAATCGAGAGACCGTGGCTCGAAAAAGAAAAAAAAGAAAAAGACACGAAGTAAAGAAAAGGAACTTTGGGTGGAAAGAGCGCTGAGCAGCAATTCGGCGAGCGCAGCGGACAGTTCTCGTTCTTTGGGAAAAAAGTCGAAAAAACACCACAAGGAGAAAAAAAATCGAAAGAAAGACCAGCGTCAAAGATCAAGCCCGTTGAGAAAAGACCATAAGGATAAGAAGAAGCGTCGCAAAGATGGCGACAATTGTCCATCGTCTAGTCCAGAATCCTCCCACAAATCGAAACACAAACGCCCGAAAAGGTGATTCTTTCACAGGGGGTGCTTTCAATCTTCAGAGAACCCTTCGTCGCTTTACAGAGAAGCCGGCGCTGTTCGTCTCAGTCTCAATGGTTCTTGCGTAAGCTGAGAAATGCAATCGAAGTAACGTCGCACGTTTGCGTGGCAGACGTTACCGGTGGCCGAGATCGCGGCCCGACCCGTTCCCTCGAAACCTGTGGCTCGTTCGTTGGCGCGAAATGTGGAGGAATGGGAGAAGACCGAGGCGAGGAAGACGTTGTCCCTTGGCCTGGCCGCAAAACGCCCTATGCTTGTTTCGCGCCAGGGAGAGGACGAACTCAGTTAACGTAGGACCTACGGCCGTGGCGAATGTTCCCAATGGGGTCGTATATAGTTTTCTACGGCGTAGATCTTGCACTTGGTATTTTTAGTATCTGTACGCACAAGTGTGGTCTTGACCCCCCTGTTATCTTTCACATGTGAGATCCGAGACCGCTTGGTCCCGAGCATAGACGCAAACTGAGATAGACGACGTTATTTGTGTAACATTGGCTGGGGGTTATCGGAAACTGGAATCCCCCTGCGGTAAAGGGGTTAATGCGGGCGCTAATTTACCTTTGAAATCTGGGCGCCTCGTGTAAGTTCCGCATTTAATATGAATTCTCCAGTTTGGTTTCGTTGGCCGATCCTGTTCGCAATGTTTCGTGGTCCGAATCCACGGCGTTTAATCCAGCAGGTGTCGCTCGCTAGCAAGCACCGGCGCAATTAGGATGAACCTGCATTTCCTCACCTTCGAACTCATGCCGATTGGATCCGACAATGCAAAAAAAGTTTTGCGGTGCTCTGAAAACAAATAGCCGATCCAGTCCTGATGCACCGATCGATGTGAAAGTAAACTGTTGCAACCTCTCCGCTGGCGTTGCGCTGAATGCGNGGTTCACCACGAACGGGATGTGTGCGAAGAACAACACCATATATATGTACTTTGAAATCTTTTTTTTCCACCCACATATCTGTAAAAGCAAAGATAGCTTTCAACTCCAACCAACCAACTGTATTGCTTGACTTAAACCGTGAACTTTCGTTAACTTCGCAAAATTACAGCATCATGGCTTACTTTTCATGTAGTTCCTCCATTTTGCTCGAGTTTTACCAAGCTTTCTTCAATCCTTTTTTATTTCTATTTTCACACTGACCGAGGATTTTTCCGGATTCTGGTCAATTTTGCGGCGACTCGAGTCAGTTTCTGAATTACACCCACTGTGTGCGACGGCACAGTTGGCGAGCAAGCATTGTTACGTGTGTCTGTGCATCGTGCTGTCGCTGCGCCTAAGATCGAAACGCACTGCGTTCCCAAGTTTTTCATTTCTTTCGCTCTGCACCTTGCTTCGGCAAACATCCAAAGAACCATAGCTTGTTCGTTACGTTTTTCGCGTCCAATAATATTTTATCGGAAGTAATTTGCGTACGTAAGGCATTTCATAGCATGCAGTTTGTTTGTTGTGCTAATCTAGACACACTGCGACCCACAAACCCCCATTATTCAACAATATATTGCGTAAAAATCGAAGCATAAATACTTGGTCACTTCTATTTCGCATTGCAAACATCATGTTCACGGAGATTCTAACTATGTGCAACGTTCAACAAGTCAGACTGACTCGGTTCGAGCTTACTTCGTAATACTTATGGACCCCAACAATGTAACTGGCGTCGCCGTCACTCAGTTTCCGCCACCTGGTGACAAAGCTTTAGACAAAAGCCTATCTTTTCCCACACCGATGATGTAATATATCGTCCCCCTGTGAACTTCATCGTAACAATACGGTCATTGTTCATCTCGTCACCTCCACAAATGTCCATTGACGCGCGAAAAACATGCGCAGCTATCGGTGTCGATGCCCGAAGGCAGGGGCCTCAAACTCAAATTGCTCCGAGGGCCAAATGAGGACTTTTAAAGTAACCCGAGGGCCGCATTATGACGCTGACGTAGCAGCGTCGGTGCCTGAACCTTAATATAAACAGCTTTTACCAGTGATGGAGTCTCGGTCACAACCTATTGTCTTGAGACTTTAAATACTGCAAATAAGTGGCTTTAGTAAAACTTACATATTTCAACGAGCTTTTTGTTTGTCACATCTGCAGGTACGAAACAACCAAAACAGGTCGGAAAAATGCCAGAAATTCGAAAAAATTAAACTTGGAACTGATGACGATTTTTTTTTTGAAAAACCTCGGCAAAATCCACTAATTTTGAAGTCTTGGTCTCGGTATTTTTGATATTCTCGGCCTCGGGGTTTTAACTAGGTCTCACTCTCGAAGGTTACGGTCTCGACTACATCACTGGCTTGTACATCTTAGTTCCTGCCAAAGGTATCATGAGTTATCGGCAAATCATTTCCAACCGTCCCTGCATTGATTTGAAAAGAACTTGTTCACTCGCTGGCCGAGCACTTTTAAACACCGGTGAATAAACTAAATAACTTAATTGGAAATTCCCTACAAGCATCGCGAGCCGCGTCTTTGAGACCCTTGCCTTAAAGTGATCTTCCTCTAAATATTAACTCTCACCATATACTTCTGAACACAATCTTCCTCTCGTAAAGCTTCTGCCAACCTAATGTGCAGCAGTTGTAATCTCAACTGTAACGCAGAGAAAAGCGTCTTGTCGGTCCTTGGCATCAAAAATTTTGGCGCTTCGGGCCAAAACGAATTTGTCCCATTCTTTGCATTATTATCAGCCCGAGGTAAACTGCGAGCATGGCCAACCGTACACGAAAAGTGTCGCTTTATGGGGCTCATAATTCGATGACCAAAACCTGACGACTTTATGGTTTTTCTAAACCATGGAACAAGACCGTCTTCTTGAATGTCGCTGTTTTATTTGTTTTCTCGGAAGTACTGTTCGAAGAGGATTAAGACGTGGTCAACTCACGTGTGCGTTTGCCAGGGAAAAAAGCGGGTTTGTCACTTTAACATAAAAATGACCAGGCTTTTGATGCAAACTTGGACGTTTCGCAAAAAAGCGATCAAAAGTGCATTTGTTTTCAAGTGAAGAAGATATAAAGGTAGGTGTCGACATTTTGCGAACCGAGGGTAAGGAAACATCAACACCACTCAAATATTTTCCAGGGCCGTTAGATGTTCCATTGTCCTGATGTATTATTTTTGCTGTGAGAGTCGGACAGGGCGGGTCAACAAGGGACAGTTGATTGAGACCGACGGTTCGTACTTGGCCCACGTCCAGTTTGTGGGAGGAAACAAACCAGAGAGTGGCTCCAAAAACTTTAAACAGTTTTTTCAACCGCCCTCTTGCGATTCCCTCATACGGCTGTTGTTTGGTGGGAGGCGGCCGAATCACAGAATCCATACCTTGATCAAAAGTGCTGCCTGGCATTCGAATTGCAACGAACCTTTCCAAACTATTTTTGCTTGTGATCGTATTTGTCGAATCGCGCTCGTTTTCGAGCGCAATGAACGAAAGCGGCTGAACTGTCATATTGCAAGCGTTTCTTAAATATTTTCGTGACAGGTTAATTGACGCTGCGAGTTTGATTGAGACCACGCCACATGAGCGATGAACACTGACGTAACTGCAGCGGCCGCAACAGCCGATCAAACCGAAATCGTTCTGATGAGTGAAAAATCGGTTTAAGCCGCTCTCAGGTTGCTCCATGTAGAGCGTCTGCGGCTTAAGCACACTTGAGTGTGTACAGGTTTTAACACAATATGAAGCTGGAGATCAGGCGCTTCGTGTCCACATAATTTTTCTGCGTTTGAAAATACTCATCAAGAGATAACATGATAAGATATTCAATTCATCAAGAACATTGCTTGTAACTCGCAGCTTTGTCAAGTACCAGAACGAAATCTAACTGCGCGCCGACTCTTAAATGACAGTGACGGCATGGGAATTGCGAAGCAAGGTAACGAGATCACGAGGTCATCCACAGATGATGGCTCGGGACGTCAGACAAGCCTCAGGCTTTGGCTGCGAACTTCTCGTCAGCCCCATCACGTTACAAATGTCAAGAAGCACGCAAGATATTTCCGACTTTTACGAGCGCATTATTAACGGAATTTGAAACGTGGCTAGGCCTGATAAACTTGAACCATGAAATCGGCAAACAGGCAAGTAACCACTCATCGCGATCAGCGCTGGTATGAAATCCACTGTCATCTCAGAGTGATGACTCTTGTTGCGATTGGAAATCGCGAGCGGGATGTGCGCAAAGCTTCGCACTGTGGCAGCAACCAACAAAGAGATCATGCGTCGCAATCTCTCTTACTGTTGCTTGCACTACATATATCATGGTGTTATTCTTCACACACATCCCGTTCGTGTTGAATCACACAATCAACGCAGCACCACCGGAGAGATTGCAACACTCAATGCCGAGGTCTGTCTGCAAACAACACTTACGCATTTTTTATCCCTTTTATGTTAAAACAACATAATATACTCGTCGTTCAAAACCAGTATATACAAATATAGTGGCAAGTAGCCCATAGCAAATATTTTAACCCAAAGTTAGTGAACTCGCCTAATTTTGAAGCCCGAAATCACAAGCCCGGCCAGAGTCTGACGAATATATTTGAAGCCCGATTTAGGGCCGAAAGCCAAATTTAACGAGTGAGTCAAGATACGCGCAACTGCGGGTGATGGTGGCGTGGCAGAGTAAACACGACTGAACACTTTACAATTAATCATATTTTACTGAAGATTTAATCAACTCTATTGCTTCAACTGTAATTGGCGACAAAAGTGTCCATGGTTGCGAAAAATTTGTACCCAAGGGCATGGGTGTCCGCAGAAACTTTTCCAGGGTTCCTTCTTTTCCAGAAATTTTTCAGATACTTTCTACTTCGTCTGTGTAGCAGACAAGTATAAACAGCAAGATGCTTCGCAATCCAGGGACGTTGCGAACGCCAGGCAGCTGTTGATTTAACCTCGAGATTCTCAGCTAGTAGCAATTCTTTGCAAATCTTCGTATGTCTTTGCGATTTCAAGGTAGCAAGCCGTTCTTTATGTGATTGCGAAGCACCTTACTGTTTATACCCCTAAGAATTTCGAGCAACAGTGATTCTGGATTCTATTAATAAACGGCATTCAGAGCCTTTCTCGATGCTTGAAGTCATGCCTTCAACAACCAATTTCACTGCTTGAGGAGATTATGAGTTGTAACGTAAAATGCCAACATCCAATCCGAATCTTATGCATTTGTTTTCCAGAGCTTAGAAGTCGAAAATTTGTTATACAAGACTCCGGAGTCGAACATCAAAATTTTTGAGCTCCTGGTAGTTTTTTAATTAGAACTCTGCAAATCAGGTCGTTTTCAGAAAAGCTTGCTGAAATCGAAAACATCTTTCCAAATTTAAAAGACGCAGACCTGATACTGCCGTAAGTGTGTTGATAAATACTGAAATGTAGATGTGAATTAAAGTGTGCAATTTTTACTTTTAATTACAATGAACAGTCTGGAATAACATACACAATAAAGCATAGCAATATACAAGAAATTTTATTTTGTCACCGGTACCATACATAACAGCAATACTTGCGCTTTGAACAAGCTGGAAAAATACACGAGGTTTTGCACTGCAATGAATTTACCTGTTCTTATCTAGTATTGCGGTTTGCAGTAAATGCTTGGTCCAAACGCCCTTAATATAATCAAGAAACGCTTTTTGTAGAAATACCTGTTGCATCAGAAGAGAACATAACCTGCACACTGTATTTTCGTTTTGTCGTATGCAGAACAGCTAGTGGAACAGCTTGCAAATCTAACGAAAAAGCAACATTGTGTTTCTTGCGCCTAGAGATTCACGATGCACGAATGCTTTAAGGATTGAGTCGATTCTAGATAAATAAACATTTAAAAATTGCTCGCAGGAAACACGAATTAAAAAAACGGAAGTTAGACATGATAATTCTTCGGTGAGATATATATATCTGCAAAAAAGATTAATACCTGTTTCAATTCAGTTTGCACTTTCACTAGTGTTCTTGATGCAGTATTATTCTGCACTGTATCTGTAGCCTTATAATTAGGGCAACTAAAAGTNAAAAATTCATGAAACGTCCACAAACCAAACTTCACACTCATACCATGAGGGAATTTTTTATCAATGAAAAAAAAAAACTGTCCAAGCTATTAGGTCAAAAAAGTCAAAATTTATCATGAGGTCAAAATATATCGGTAGGTCAAACTTATCTTGCAGCACAGTTTTTTTTTCATTGATATTTTAATGAAACTACAGCAACAGATATTGTCATGCTCTTGCAAGTTAATTGCAATTCTGTAGTAATAGTCGGTTTCTTGCGACTTCTGGCGTAATAATCTTCTTTTGCGTGCTATTGGACGATTGAATATTATTTAGGCTATGCGTGGTAAGCAAGAAACGAGGTCTCTTGGTTTGATAAATGCTCAATGCCTTATGCATATATTTTTTCAGCTTTATGATGTTCTCAGGTTTGACTCTACGGTAGTTATTAATGTACTGATTAATGTATCATTCTCAAGTTAAATAACCAATTTTTTTTTTATTTCGAAGTATAGTTCATGCAATTTCGAAGTATATGCGTTAGCAAGTGCGGGGCCCGATTTGAAACACTTTTGCGGGACCCCACTCAGCGGTGTGTAGAAATGTTTGAGGTGGTGCATGACGCAACGATAGAAATCGGTGATGTCACAAATGCGAGGCCCGAAGGGGTGACGCCAAGACCTGTCCAGGTCCAGCAGAGACTTCAATGGACTGCGCCGTTAAACCCAATAAATCAGAGAATTACCACCTCTCCTCTGGTCAGGTACCTCCCTGATCAGAAGGGAGTTACGAGTGTAGTACGTGCAGGGAGGGGAGGTATTGAGTGCTGTGCTAGTGGATATCCAGAGCTGAAAAGTTTTCAGTAGTAGCAAAAGATTATGTTTTTTTCAGGCCGGGAATGATAGCCATGGTTGACCTACCGCTTCACCATTTGATGGTATTCTTTTGCAGTGAAACTTAGAAAATTGTGTCCCATCACTCTCCTTTCTGGGGAAAACGTATGATTACAGGCGGTCCTATTTCGGCTAAATAATGATATTTTATTGCGGACTCATGGTCCATATCACAGACACAAGAGCACACAAAGTGATTAGCTATACATCAGTGCACATTACAAAAACGGTGTTAGCACATGACTAACACTGGGAGGAGCAAAGCAGTTTATCCTCTCCACAGCTGTATCGTCATTCGCAAAAGCACAGAACATGGATAACCATACAGTAGGGCATTGCACAACCGGTGTTAGTACGTGACCAGCCTTGAGGGGAGCAAGACACTTTCCCAGCACTTCTTACTTTTTTTATGCTTGGTGTGTACACAGTGTCCACATATTTTTACTACAGAAAAGCAATACTGGTGAGACGCAAGCTCCGAAACAATTCACGGACAACTACTGCATTTTTTCTCCATACAGGAGTGTTGAATAATTGAGGAAAAATGATGATTTGTAAAAAGCATCAGACATTTGAAGCGATCGAGTAAAAAAGTTGGATGACGATGTGCATCGTATAAAAAATCGATACAAGTTGTTTCTTAGCACGGCATCAAAGGTCCTGACACAATGGCTAACCTGGTGTGGGCAAACACTCACATTTTTGGGTATGTAATGCATAATTCGATAGGCATTGTTATATGCAGCACGTAATCGCTTCATACTAACCTGCGTGTATTTGCTCTACAATTGGCAAGCATACATTGGCATGCAATAGGCACGAAATAAAGTGTTTTTTACTGCAGGAGAGCACTGATCAAAAGT
>JGI24158J21664_10004166_pt1 | contig 18495 bp, 11 predicted proteins | sample Ectturendosymbi3_FD_21664 | JGI IMG/M metagenome (IMG submission 21664)
CCAAGCATTTTATGAAAGGGGAAAGTGTGAAACTTTCAAAGGGGTGAACTTTGTAGTTTATTGATCGTGAATACAGAGAAATGGGGCGTGAAAATAAAGAAGTGGAGGAAATAACAACTTGCTCTTGCCCAAATTTTGTGAGTTGCCAGCCTTGTCTTCCCACCTTTCAGTATTTCCAAAGTTGTGTATCATGAACACCCGTTTGTATTTCTCCTTTTGCTATTTTGCTATGTCAGTCATGCCGTAGTCTAAGGAATGCAAGCTTCGGTGGCCGTATCTAAGGCTTGATGAAAAGTGCTTATCACGGTTGATTGAATATGATGATGTCATCAGAGGGGCCCCCATTTTAGTCTTGCCTCGGGCCCCCCAACCTTAAACCCACCACTGCCTGTACGATTTCATTACAATTTTTACTCAACGTTTTAATAGTTATGGTCCAAGATTTTGGAGGGGCTACCGCGCCTTCCGACCCCTGGCAACATCTTTGCATTTTCCAACCCTGAATGATATGAGAAATTGAAGAGCCATCCAAACTCAAATTGTATCGTTGCAGATCCCAGCAAGTTCACACACACCCAACCACAGCGTTTAGGCTGTGAATTAATTTCGAGATTTCTATTTTTTCAAAAACGACTGCACAAAATCATTTGTCATCTGACCCTGATTTCTTTCTTCGGGCAATCGTTCGACTTTCAAATTAGATCAATCAGCGAAATCCTGACTGCGAGCATCACACCCCAACTGACAACAACGAGTGATTGAGTCTATGAACATCATTGCCATGAGCGTCGGAAGGGGGTCATGGGGCTTTTCCCCCTGAATTTTCAAATTTGACATTTTTTAACAAAATTTTCAACAAAAAAGGTTATTTTCGTAGTTTCCAGTGGACAAAATGAAATTTTACTGCTTTTGGCCACCCGTGGGAAAAACTTCCAACGCCATGACCATTGTGCTTCAGTCAATGACAGTCAATGGCGTTTGTGACGGCCTGCAATCTCAGTGTTGTTGTGACTTGTGCGATCCGATGTTGATTCCAGAATTGTTTAGGAAAGCTGACGTTTATCGCTTGTGAACCACTGTGAAACTTTGGCACCCTTCTAAATCCTCTGTTACGCATATGTGTTTACGACAATCTTATCACAATCACTTCATAGTTCTCTTCAGGCCCGTAGCCACGAGGTATCGTGGGCAATGCCCTCCAAATTTTTTTAGTGCCCCCTGAAATTCGTTGCGCCCAGAAAAAAATTTATTAAATATTAAATGAAATCAATGATATTGCCCCATAAAAATTACTTTGCCCCTCGAAACCTCAAGATCTAGCTACAATCCTGGCCCTCTTCACATACTATAAACAATGAACTTCCACCGGGCCAATTATGGCTTTTGTTTCCGGCAAAAGTGCGTGCCTGGCGGCATGACGTGGGAGAAAACGTCTTTTGAATCACATCAAACGAGTGGTTTTTAATGTTGCAGTATTTTGTGTCAGTTTAACACAGTTTTGCTCAATATTTTAGTCAACGTCCTTGATGTATGGATTGTTATGTGTGGGACTCTCTACAGAAACTGTTGGTTCCATATGGAAACATTGTGAAGTTTATCTTTTCATAGGATATAATAGATGGTACACAGCTGAAATAAAGCAGAAATTAAATTTTTTCTGTAGTTGAATGAATGTTAGTAACACTGCTTTCAGTTGCTTGTTCATCATTTTACCAGTTCTCACGAAGTCATGAAGTTACGTTCCACCGCCATCTTTCTCTTTGTCTTAGCTCCAGCTTTATCATGGAACTACAAGACAAAGCAAAGTAAAATATTGTTTACAGTTGTGAATATTTACAGTTCTATTTCTCTGAAGATTGCTTTGCTGGACTACAAACCGAATGTGAATTATTAAAACGCAATTGGCGCGGTACAGTGCATAAAAGCCTTTTTAAACTTTTAGGAGAAAGAACATTTTTATAAACAGTGCTTCGACAATGATTATATTTTTGCTTTCAATAGATAAACGTAGAGGCGAAAGAACAAATTTTGAAGAGGATGTTCGATCTAGGCTTACGACCTTCATTATAGATGATTGGTTGTTTGAAGTTATTGGTAATCATTCAACCATGTAACGTCTTTTTCAAACATTATTAAAAAGATTGCCATGTGAAATTGCACCGGAACTACCTGTGATTTCATCGCACATATTTTCATCTTTTGTCAGTAGTCTACCACTAGATCGAAAACATACGTGATTCTCTATGAAGTAGACTCGCGGTAGTAAAAACTCCCAGTTTGCGTAAACAAGATTGGGGTCTATTTTCAAGTAATGCCGGAAGTTTCTGAGTCAAAATATTCCAAAAATGTTCTCGTCATACCAGTTCATAAGACGTTGTATCCATAGACTCTCGGTGTCAACCTCTGGTGATAGTAATATGTATGTGGAACTACGGAACACTATAAGTTTTACTGCGCACACCTACAAGGCGAGTTCCATAATTCTAAGCAAATTGTTCATTAATTTGTAGCAGATAATTTTGTATTATGTCATCAGTCAAAATCGGTGCGATACATGTACGATATAACGGCTCGGATAGGTTCAGATGAAAAAAACTTGCCTTGCCTACAAAAGGAGGCATTCCGAAAAAGTTCAAGTGATGTACTTTAAAATAAAAACCTAAATATTCGGAAAAATAGTGGGACATCCTGACTTCCTTGTACTTCAGACCTCCTTGAAAAATAGTGAGATATCTGCCCGGCCACACGTTGTTTCGCCACCCATAGACGAAACACGGAAAGGCACGTTTTGTTTTCGTTTTTCAGTTTTAAACCCAAACAATTTACTTTCACACGGAGTAAATAGGATAACATCTGTCACGAATACGTGTCAGTGACTTCAAAAAACTTTTATCTGAAGCGCATCACCTATGGACCATCATATACTGCTGTAAGTGAACTTTTTCACTTGGGTTATTTGAGTTTCAACGATCATCTATGTGAAGGTTGAGTTGCTCAAGTACAGGTTGTAAGGTGCAATGTTAAGTTTTGTGCTGGACATCACCCTGCATACGTTATGTAGATCCAAAGGAAAGATCTGAAACTGTAAAATTTTAATTACAGAAATTGCGAAAGTAGTACTAGTTTGTTGGCGACATAGGGATAATGCATTAGACCGAAACTTGGGAAAATTAGTTCATGTTTTTATTACTTTGCCGCTCCCTATTTTACTGTCGTAGATTAGCGGCTTTTTCATGGTTACGGTAAAATTGCCTGTTTTTTGATGAGGCTTGAAAAAGCCCAGTGCAAACATGAAATTTTAACTGTGGTAATGCTTTGGCTACATTTCAGATTTAGACAAGTGCCGCGTAAGTAATCGGATTATAAAGGTGGAGACTGGATGGCCGTTACGTGTGTCATGCGCAGAAGTTAGACAAAGAATGCGTGGATTAAAGGTTTGGCAATGACCGTCAAACTAAACTATTTGTAAAGCTTGAACTCAGGTAATACTGAGTTTTACAGCGTTGATTAGGACCAAAGTATGCATACAACGGAAATTCTTTTACAGGTATTGCACAAGATGGACTAAACACAACTTGAATAACTTGAATAAACCACTAGTTTTCTTGAGCTATGGAAAAATTTCTCATTAAAAAAATCGCAATATTTTTTATTGAAATTTATCCAATTGAGCATTAGTGCCAAAAATGAATCATTGAGTTGACCGTTTTGTGAAAAAAGTCTGCAACTCTTAAAACATATCTTTCCACACGCTGTGTATTGTAGCACTACATATTGTTTACTTGACTATATAGAAGGAAATTACAGTTGCGTTAAGATAGTTTTAAACTTTGACAATTATTTAACTGTATTTGACCAAGTATAATTCACAGAAGGGTAGCATTTTGTTCCTAAATTGGTTAAAGTTTTTTCAGATATTGTGAGGCAACTGTTTTTATGTACAATCACAGAAATGCCTAATAATCAATGGTACTAGCAGCAAAACCTTGTACAGTGAAGTTTCTAAGAGAAATCGGAACTTCCACAAATACTACTTGCCTGACATTGCGAAAGACACCAAGCAAATTTTTATTGCGGTGAGTCGTTCTTTCATTTGAATATTATAAACTTATATGTAGTCCTGAATATTCTGAGGTACTGACTAGCCTTCTCAAGTAAATGATTTATCTGAAAAATTGCGCACATCGCCTTTTCATGAATCCATAAGCATGTCTCTAAATTTGCCTAAATGAGCTTCAATCCCAATTTGTCTCGAATCGACATGCAGCTTTCAAAGAGTGAGCGTGGCTTTCTAACAATCGATCTATTCACCTGTCTTAACTTTGGTTAGTCGCAATGTATGAACGCGAAATATAAATGAAAACAGGAATAAGACTTTTAGTATGCCTCGAAGTAACCATTTTATATCTGTAATAGGTAATACAAGGCAACACTTGCTATATGATGAACATGACANTGCACCACACAACGGCAACAGGAAGCAAATGCGACGATTTTGGCCCNGCCCTGCAAGAAAAAATCCAGATTAATCGACGTTACACACTTTATTGCGGTGATGGTATGATTTCCTTACAATAAATTAACTGGCTCCTTTAGAAATAAAACATACCTTAGTGATGCTACAATGTAACATGCTCAGTGCTACAATGTAACATGCTTAGTGATGCTACAATGTAACATGCTCAGTGCTACAATGTAACATGCTTAGTGATGCTACAGTGCAACAGGCTTGCCTACATCTTTCATTTCGTGATAAACACCCAGCAGCACATGCATGCACCAAACGAAGTTTTTGACATTTCACACAGATCCTACACAGTGATAGCTCTTCACTAAGTAAGTAGTTATTCATACATTTGCAACTCGTAACCTCTGCAAACCGAGTGAAACGAAATTCGTTTTCATGATAAAATAACTTAGTAGGTTGTTTTTTATTTTTCAGCCGACGCTGCTGTGCCATTGCACTTAAGCAAAAACCTGCATCACCCCATTGTGAAATGGATGTACAATTGCTCACCTCAGCTGCCCGACAACGTAATTGTACGAAAAGACTCAAGTGGCTTCGATAAAGTACGATTGTGGTAATTTTGAGGCAATTCAAGCGATCTCAGTCTCTCCCATTTAATGCAGGGAAAAAGGTCGAAGCTTCGGCCCGGCGCAACCGTTTAAAATGACCAATGCCCCCACTTTTGTAACCGAAATATGTATATATTGCAGAATACAAAGGCATTGTCTATTAAGCAGAGTTGAAATATGATTTAGAAACAAAGATTTATTATGAGCTAATTGCGAGATCCTTCACATGCAGATACAATGAGCATATGCGCAGTATCCGAAATCGAAAATGTAAAGACCAAACGAGAATTTTAAAGTTGATTTGGGAACTACAAAAGGAAAATATTGACAGCACTTCTGAATAATCTATTTACAAAAATTTGCAAGCGTACAAAGTGTGGATAACGAAAACGTGATCTGAGCGATTGTTCTTTAATCAAGATGTTAGCAAACAGAAGCGAACTAATGTCATCATGTGGACACAATGTCAAATTCACTCTAGCAGATTTAAGCAACCGAAAATCAAATGCACTCAAGTAGAACTTTTACCATGGGCTTTCAAAATGTAGGTCAGCTAAGTAAAATCAGCAACAATGAGAAAATATTTAATTGAAAATAAAGCAGACAGCCATCTGTGATTTTGTGCATTTTAATCTTTTCTGTTAGGTTGATGAGTTGTAGATTTGTATATTATTGTTCCAAACTATGGTTCTGTATGTGCAAGTGGCTCCGGTAACGAGCGTCGAACGCTTTTTCCACAACAGCTTTCTTTGAACCAGTCAACGCACAAAGTTATAAAAGACCCTGAATGTGCTGGCTACGCAGCTGTTTAATTGAATTGTTTCGGAACTGGAGCAAAATCGTGGGTTAACATCTTTTAATATTTTCTAAACGATTGTTACCTTTTTCTCCAAAAATGACTTTCGCATGAATTTAACGAGAACATTTACTGAATGAGCCTAATTTAGGTGTTCTTGTAGTACAAAAATCTAAAACTTGTTAGGAGAACATAAGAGGCGATCTTCATTCTAAGTAATCAAAGTCTTCTTAATTGTAAAAGTTTTTCGTTTTTACAGCTCCATTTCCAAAATGTATCAGTGGCGCATGCTGGCTCTTACACCTGTGCCGTCACATACAAAAATATGACGCGGTATTTCGTCCAGTATGACATTTGCATCAAACGTGAGTATTCGCTTGACACCGTTTGGGTTAAAATGAAATTACCAATGGGTAAACCTAAGATGAACAAAATATTAAAAATGCATCAACTTCCTGTATTTTCTTTTTTCAATTTTTGACTTCATTGGATTAAATTAGTGCCTTAGTGCCAATTTTTCCACCTGGGTTAGCGTTAATGACAAACGAATGTTTGGCAGAAAATTGTTGTGACGCATACAGAAGTATATTCATGCATTGAATAACTTTAACAATAAAAAAATGAAACTATAAAGTTAATGTATTCAAACGAAAAAAGTAATTCTTGCTTGACATTAAATTGTTTTTGGTTTCTGTAGCCCCAAAAAATTCTTATTGCTAAACTTCAACCCAAAAGTCAATTAATTATTTTGCCTCGGTAGAGTCGTAGTTTTCGGCAACGATCCAAGTTACAGACAACAGACGATGCAGTGAACTCACAAACGATCAACATTACGAAACAGCTGGCATGTAAAACAAAATTTGGTTTGTCGGTTAAAACTTCAAGAATTTAGATTTTAATGACCGTTGCCATCAAGTTGTGCCGAAAACGCTCGTGGTGTTTCTTTGTGTGAAGCTTAACAGAGTCACTTTCGAAATTTTATATGTTAGTACCAGAAGTAGAGTTGACCCGTTCTAAGTAACTGGAAGGTAAATAAAACATAACTTGATGATGCTGCCATGTTTCAACAAAGACAATGGGGTGGAATATTTCATAAGATTTTCAATGCATAAAATAATGGTGGCTCTAAGAAGTCATCAAATGCTGCAATGATAAAAATAGCTCTCACAATTGGTTTCCCCTCATACATCTTCGCAGGTTTTCACTGAGCGTTGTTTTTGCACAGCCACAAGCTCAAATCAAACAAAAGTAAAAACGAAATATATAAACCGGATTTTTATCCTGCATTTCGCATACTTGATATGTCACATTTGAAAACCATATTTCAAAACTGCTGGAAATTTTGCAAATTTTACATGCCTTTTTCAAGAAGGATTTCGTAATGTTTAGTGGTGAAGATATTTCTGCTTTAAACGTTCTTTTTCACCATGTCTGTTATGCTTGGTTGCATTCTGTGAAAGATCTCAAAAATTTGTGATAGTTTAGTGCGAGTTTCTTATTGTTGTTTTGTTGCTTTTTATTTACATACCTTGGATTCGTCAAATTTAAGATGCGTAACAAAGCCCACATGAACATTCTACAACGCAGGGTTTTGTAATTATCCACTAAAAATAGCAGATCAAAATTTTTTCAAAAAGCGCAGCAGAGCAATATATTTAATCTAAAAATATTGTTCCGCTTTACAGATTTTATTTAATCCTAATTTGATTTCAAGGTCGCTTTAATTTAGTAATTGACCATTTCTGTAGAAAAAAATTAAATGTGTTATATCATTGAAATCAAAAGTTTTCAGTTTTCAGGATAAACCAATTGTTTTGCTGAAACGCTCATTTTGAGTTTACTGCAGCACATAATTAAAATTTTATTTTTTCATATGTAAAGCCCAGGTCAGCGCATTGCTTCCCCCGTCGCTAAACTGCAGCAAATCGAAACAAGTCAAGCGAACAGATGGAACGGAAAACGCTACTCTTACATGTAATGGTCATTTTGGCACCGGTATCATCAATCCTTACTTCTTCACAGCAGTTTGGACTAAGGTATAGCTGATTGGCTGGTTAACTCAAAGTGACCTAATAATTCTCGAGATGATTTAAATTAAATTTAAGGATGCCCATCTTCCACGCAGGGCCAAAATTCCAGTTTTTTCTGTTTCAATCCGGATGGATCAAACCAAGGAAGCAGAATTTCTTGCACGCAGTGAGTTTTGCAAAAAAATTCGTATTAAAAAAAGCGTTAACTTTTGTTTCAAAAAGAGACACTGCAAGGGTCACGATTTCCTTTCTAAGCTATTTTTATTACCAAAATCTAGCTGGTCAAGTTGTTAAAAAAGACCTAGTCGCTCACCTAATGACATAATCAAAGAAATGCTAATGGCCAATTTTTTATTGCTATATTATATGCAGTACTGTTCAAGAACATATAAATATTTTCAAGCTTCATACTTTCAGCTGCTCCTAACGAGCATAACAGTACTATCTATAACTTTGGTGTTGGTGCTAAACAGAAAGATAACTCAAATTGCTCGAAAGTTTTCCAAGTACAAGTTATCGAGAGGCTGACTAGATCCTTAGACTACAATGTTCCTTGCTGAATTTTTTGATTAGCCGGATAAACAACAAGTACAATGATGAATGCGTACTCGATCCTGATTTCCAAGGTAGAAGAGAAAACATTCCAGCCACAGTGACGTTTCAATTACATTTCAGGTAAAGAAGCGGTTTCACGTAGAAATGTCTCCTATATAAGTGACTTTGGTATTATACACAATGAACTTGCATTTTATTACCAAGAATTGCGCGTTTCATCAGCCGCAAATCATGTACTTTTACAACTCCTACTTTCGGCCAGCTGTCAAATAATGTTTGACGGATCAAATAAAACACGTCAGCGTCTGTTTCTGCAACATTTACTGAAAGATAAAAACTTTTGTTTTCGAAATATCTAAGGATGGTTATGCCTTAGTGCAGTTCTTCACAATTCATGAAATGACTGAGAATAGAGATCATTTTTTAAATTTGTTCTTAACACACTCAGCAACGCAAATTGCAGTAAACTACTTACAAGGTATTTATAACATTAACTGATTGCTTTGCATAGTGAAATCCAGCAGACAGCGCAGAATCGCGACCAGGCATGGAAAAACTGCAACCGGTTTAGCTCATTTATCTTCAACGTTTTTAGTTTTATGTACAATAATTTTTAAAAAAGCATCGATCTGCTGCGATGTACATGGTACAGTTTTCCAAACAATTACTGAATTACCAATTTTTCAGTAAAATGGAAGGGCAAATATTTTCATTACCTATCCTACATTTGTAATTACAGAGCTACGACTATTGATATCGACTAGTCGAGCTATAAAGCAGTTTTTATTTCGCATGTTTATACTTAAGAAGTTCAGTTCAACCAACTTTTAAATCAAGTGCTTGCCGGCAGGGTTGCAGAGTCGGAGCCGGAGTCGGAATCAGAGTCGTAAAGAGTCGGAGATTTTAGGTGGAGTCGGATTCCTAACAACACTGGGAGTCGGATTCGGATTTTTTGTCCGACTCCTGATGTCCAATTGGATCATTTTTTACATCATACTCCTACTGTAAATTGCGAATTCCTGTTGAAATGGTACAATTTCTTTTGAAACGTATGTTGAAACAGAAATTTCTTGCTGTTCGCCACAATTTCCATTGATTTTGACTGCCAAATTTCATTCCCTTTATGTTAAGGAGTCGGAGTCGGAAACTTTGGAAAGGTTGGAGTCGGAGCTGGGAGTTGCAGTTGGAAATTTTGGAAAGTCGGAGTCGGGAGTCGGAGTCGGATATTTTACCTCCGGCTCCGCAACCCTGCTTACGAGCTTGCGTACCTGTCAACGTTTTTGCGTTAACTCGTTAGTGTGCATTAAAATCCTCATAAGCAGTGTCCATTCATGGTAAATCGTACAAAGTTTTATTAATGTTTTAGTTTTTTTCGCATACTCAATCTTATCAAGCAGCTTTTTTTAGGTAAGAAAATAAAGTAAAAGTTTGTAATTCCAAACACTCGTTTTATTTTATAAAATTTTTCTTGACCATTCGTACATTTTGGATCACATATTTCTCATTTCCCAAATGAGCACAGATTTTTTATTGGAAAAGTCCAAACAGTCCAATAACAAGATCCTATCTGTTGACGAAGACTCAAGAATTCAAAAGCTAACTATAAAATTTATGTGTCATAGCAATTTATACTTAATTTATTGTAAATCCTCTTAATTACTTTGAAAAACATGGCAGTGAGCTCATTTCTACTGAACATAGTAAATGCTTTAAAGTAAATATTTTTTAATTACAAGGAAGTAATGACGAAGGTTAAGAAAAATTCATTTTGGAGAAAAATATAAATGGTAGCCTTTTCAGTAGTCGTTAACCTATCATATTTATAATTTAGCTTTTCCTTGTATTTGCAAACTGGTCTTAATTTCTTTCCAGGTTGATATGACACGAGAAATTCAATTGCATTTATTTCACAGAAATATTCGAGAAAATGACCTTGGGAGGTACGACATCACATTAAGAACACTCCAAAGTTATTGCGTGACCAAACATGTTCATCTGATCCATTTAACTCAACGTGCAAGGACTTCTGCTCTGTTGCGCAATTGACGGCTGACACAAATGATATCACAATTCACATGGAGCGTCCTTGGCTTTTTATAAAACCTTGGCTTTTTCTTATCACTTGCCAAACAGTTCCGTCGTTGTACCGAAGCTATTCTAAAATGCGTTGTGAACAAGATTCACCCGAACATGTGAAACTTTTGTAACGTACACCGTCATTGGACTTAGGCAAATGTCGGGGAGATTGCTATATTTAGGTATCGGTGACCTGGGAACATCTTTTTAAGCGCCATATCAATAAAAGCGTGACGATAAAATTATCTTCGCACTGTTCTCGTCTTTCTGGCAAGAAATCGTCAACTAACGCGAAAATGCTCCATCGAAACCCTCTTTTGGATGGTGAGCTGTTTGTATTCCTTTCATCTAATCTAACTTGGTCCAACTACTTTTGACGTACGGGCCATTTTACAGAAACGGGACAATTCGCGGGGCCCTTCCAACAAAAAGATGTTTAAAACAACAGATTCACAAGATGTAAAACAGAATATGGAAATTAGGTGAGTTAAGTGAGTGTGTCATTGAAATATTACACAATAGCAATAAACAATTTATCACAAATCTCTATCAGTGCGATGCCTGTGATTGTGGCTTCTCTGACACCATCGTTTCTTTAACATATTGCCAATATGTTCGTGGTAGCAAGTCGGAGGCTACGGTCCGTTGTTTCGTCTGCCATTCGATTTCTGTTTTTGTTTTCGAGGTGCTTCATGGAAGAAAATGTACTCTCACACATGTACGTGCTGCCAAACGTCGAGCGCGTTTTAGTGAGAAATCTTTCAGTTTGCGCAACCTATCTTTGCTGACTAATTTCTAGATGCTCTCTACAGTCTAGTCTAACAACGCTAATACTGTACATTTTTATTAACAGATGTTATGCTTGTTCCAATTAAAATTGCCTACCGTAACATACACACAATAATCAACGCTGTGAAAGCGCTCGGGCCATAAAAGTTCAGTTGCCCACGGTCCTGTAGTTGGACCACGCTGACCTAATACTTTAATGTCAGTAAAACTTTGACTTTAGTACAATGCAGTTTTACTGAAAAGATTTTCCACTTATCTTTTCACTGTAGCTCTATCTTTATGAGCCATGGAATATCAGAAGCATATGTTTTTCTGAGATTTGAGCTTTGATTGCGTAATGCGTCTGTTCGCTTTTGAGAAAAACTTAGACGATACACATAGTTCTCATTGCTTCTTAGGCAATTATCAACAATATTTGATACGCTCAGACATCTGGCCTCATAATTGTGAGGCAGAAGTTCGATCCCCCTCGCCGGTTGTTCCCTTGAGCAAAGAACCTGGCACTCAGCTCATGGGCCAATGCTGCTACCGCCCGTGGTGGCCCAAAAATTGCGACTGCGCTTTGTGCAATTACGTGCTGTATCACGCTGTTGTATCGTGTTCGCATGCCAGCGCCTCACCATGCCTCGTCTGCTGTGATTCACGTGTCGTGATTGTGCGCGCCTTTCCGCAATAAACAAAGCATGCAAACTCGGAGGGAAACCTCCATACGCAAGAAGAAGATCAAACAACTCAGCAGCTAATCCAGCTGAGTTTTGAGATTGGATCCAAAGAAGATATCAGTGCTTTAACAAATTATGATGTGTTTTAATTTGGGGCCAAAGCTTGTTATTTTTAACCTGTAAACCATTTCAGCAAAGATAATTTCAATTAGGATAATCTCTAGATATCCTCGGAATATCCGTAGTTAGAAACCAGATCCCAGTTTTAACTATTAAAAGCCCTTCAACTTAATTATCTTAAGCCGGAAATTCAGTTGTTTTCACACGCACAAGATAGTAATGCTTAAAACTAAAGCTTTACATAAAGCTATGCTTTACATAAAAGCTTTACATAAAATTTTTCTGCTTGCGAGAACATCAGTTCTATATCCAACGTACGAATATTGTGGGCATATTCAAGTGATCCTCTTGTTCATTGCTTGTTTTGATTACACTGTTCTGTAAACTGTCTATTGCATGATTGCATGCTTGAAGCTATGCCTTTGCAAAAGTCGCAGAAATGGGAAAATTGATCTTCCGTGCATTTCAGTGAGAGGTGGAACTAGATTATATTACTGTCAGCAGATGTTGGTTGTCCCAGTAGCAACGTGTTTGTGAAAGCATTAAGAATTGGTGTCAGTTGATTTATCAGAATTTTTCCTACAGGGTTGTGTGTTCTACTGCCTTGTGTATACGAGTGCGAAGCATCTCACGTAAATGGTTCGTGACATCAGCCTACCCACACATGTCCTGCAACCTCATAGAATTTTGTAATGTTTTCTGTAATCAATCAGGAACAATTTTTGCGGTGGTTGAAAAGTCGCAGGGTTGAAAAGTCAGCTTTTGAGGATCATTCAGAAGAAATTTTGGTGTGAATATTTAAAATGAACGACTTTAAGTATACGCTGCAAAGCGAGCATACGCCTGCTGTTACATCTTGCTATCAGGTACATGCCCTAAACGCCGTCCACACATACCTCTCTGCGGCGCTGCTATAGTTGCCACTGGCGCCGAAACCTCGTGGTTGTTAAACTGCATAGTGCGTTGAATAGTCCTTACGCTATCCACGCTGCAGATGGGTATCACACTAGTGATAATAGTGACATAACATTTTTATGGTTACACGACAATCACAAAGTTTCCCGTAAGCTATCACAAAAACAGATTAATCAGTAGTCACCAAACTGTTGACAGATGGTTTATTTTAAAAAATTTGCTTTGTAGCAAGAATATTTTGACAAAACTAGTTGACTATATCAACTGCCTATTTGTCACTGTGTAAGGATGGATTTCGTGGTTGGAACCATTCCACTTTCATGTGAATTGTTTTCACTGTGGTACAGCTGCTTTGGCTAATGTGTAGCCGGCACAATTGTGTGCGGAAAAGGTTTTTCACTTTACATGTATAGTGCTGCAGTGGAGGTTGCACATTTAGCACAGAATACGCGACATAGCAATACAAGTGTGCGATTACGTCAACAGTACTGGTGTTTAGGTGTCACTAGTAAAAAATAACGCTAGGTCATACTTAACGATATTCGCATCGCAAGGCTATGTTGGGTTTGATAGGGTTAATCATTGCAAATTAATCTTCAAAACAACGGAATCACCATGCAGGACAGACATTTATGTTATCCCCTTTTTTTCCTTAGCCCCGCAGTGCCCCCCCACTTTTTAATTCTAGAATTGCCACTGACTACTTCCACCTGGGGCAAAACCTATTTGCTGCATTAACTCAATGGTTGTCAACCTTTTTTTGGCTCAAAGACCATCTTTTCAAAATATATCCGATGGACCCCTTTGCCATGCTGACACGTCATGAAAACCTAGTCGAAACAGTATTGCACACGGGTCTGTGAACTCAAGGGCGATTTATAGAGCTGTCTGCTGTGGACCATTAGAAATTCCAGGTGGACCACCAGTAGTCCACCTGGGCAACGTTTAGAATCACTGCAATAACCGATATCGCATGATACACGTATTCATAAAGCAGTGGTTCGCAAACTTGTTCGAACCGTTACCCAAACCAAGGTAGCGATTCTGTCTTATTAACCTCAATGAAAATTTTTCGTATTTCAGGTCGAAAATTTCTTTTGCAGTGATCACTCATAATACCAAGTAACATTGTGATTTTGGTTCCGCGTTACCCATGGAAGAATCGCACATTACCCCTGGGGGGTAATTTACCCCCAGTTTGGGAACCACTGTCATAAAGAAACTGATTTTGTAAAGGATATTAAAATAAAATCATGATACGATGTTTGTGTTGCTACGGGTTTATACTGAAAACGAACTCACGATTCAAGCTGCCGCAAACGCATTGCAGCCTTGCAACAACCAACACAAGCTCGCATTTCTTTATCGCAAGAAACCATCTGCAAAGGGTTGCACCGGTACGTTGCAGCCAGCAGGCTTGTTGTGACTGTCAACAAGTATAAAAAATTGTTAACCACAGTCGAGCCTGCTGACCGCAATGTCGTCGGTGAGTGAATGACAAATTGAAGAAACTTACAATATGCTGTAAGACATATCAACTGTGCTGAAACAGTTAAACACCAAACAACTTGATCAATTTCCTGAACTTTGAAGCTGACAAAAATTAGAACGTTGACAACAAGAGCAGAAAACTTTCAAATGTAAAAGCCGACAAAATATACTTACACCTGAGCTTTATACTGACTGAAGCAACAAAGAAATCCTTAACTTGATAACGCAAGCCATGGTATTTTTCATTTTATTTGCTTGTTTCCAGACACGAAGTCCATGGTTCAAACACACACTCTCTGCACTACTCAGATCGATAAAAACAGACAAAACATAATTTTGAACAATGGCATTTGAGCAGGCAGAATCACAGGGTTACAGACACTTTCTTAGCAGAACGTTTTGCAACGGCGTTGGAGGTAAAACCACAAATCACAGACACATATTTAACACTAATGTTCGCTAACTAGTGACACTCGTGCAACACTACTGCAGAGCAGGACGTCAGTTCCTAAATAGGTATTGTTTCAGGATACTGACTGTTCGGATTTTGGAGTACTGTATGTTCGACGCATTTGCTTCATTGGGAAAGGGATGATTGTGTAGCATAGGTTTCCTACAACGAGAATACTGTCCAAAATTGCCCTTCACTCATTTCAAAGTTTGTTAAACACTTTTATATGACCGTGCTCCCTAAAAGTACATTTCTATCCTCCCTCAATATCTGATCACTCCAGAAAAACGAAAGTGGTCAAATGAAAATCACGTTTGTGAATGAAAGGAAATATTTGCCAGATTCTACAAGTATTGGCCAGAAGTGCTCATATGAATATGTGTGAAATCTGTTTGATCCAGCATTCGAACTTTATAAATCTCATAGCAGCATGAATTTTATTTTGTGGTGTTGCTAAAACCATGCTCACGTAAAAGGTATCTTTTTTCACATTTACTTAGGTTCGCAGTGGCAATCGTTTGCAACAATGGGCGCAATTAGATTGGGGACACAGGGGGCGTGTCCCCCATTTTTTCAGACGGCGGGGACATAAAAGGCCAAGACCCCACATATTATTCTCTTTAAGTTTAGTATTTGGAGACGTTTCAAAAGCAAAAGTGACGGTGGTCAGGTTTTGTGTGAAGCAGAGTTGTAAGTCTGGCCGGGCTTTTCGGGTCGGGATGGGTTCGTGCCGGGTTTCGGGCGGGTTCGGGCTTAAGTTTGTCAAAATATTTCGGGCTTATTTCGGGCCTGCATACACAAGATTTTTGTACCATTCGAAGTAACGATTTTTTTCTTTCTTGAAATACATTTGTTCTACTCACTGTGGTGACTTTCGTGAGTGAAGTGATTGTGATTTTTCTTCAGCTAATTCTATTTGCAAACACAGCTGCGTTCTTTTGTTCTCTGCTGGGATTAGTGTCACACACTTTTTCAGATGGTGACAGCGGTGAGGAAATTATCACACTATGGCATTGCGTTGAAAAGGTCAATCACGTACGCGATTTTTCGCTTGTGTTGAGAAACGATGGCCTACAATCCGGCTTTTCATGCCTATAGCACTATCCTGAATAGTTCCTTTCATGCTTATGGCGCCATTGTGGATGGTTTCGTGATATTTTGTTTTTATGTTGAAAAACATTACATTCCGCACTATTATCATTGACTATCAAACTTAGTTTGTGCTTGTTTAAGTTGATGTTTTGGTCAAGGTGATTGTTATTCTATGGTTGTGATAACATCGTGTACCTGCAGCTACAACCGCACACTACATTTTTTGATACCTCGCAGTTGCGTATATCTTCACTCACTCGGTAAATTTGGCTTTCGGGCTAAATCAGGCTTCAAAAATAAATGTTGGGCTCGGGCCGGCTTCGGGCTTGTTATTTCGGGCTCTGGCCAGGTTCGGGCTTCAAAATGAGGCCCATTTACAACTCTGGTGTGAAGAGCTTTTCATGATATGAATTAGGCTACACATAGCCAAGTTGATGTTGAAACAGGGTTTGATGTATTATCACTGATTCTAATATTTTTGTAAATTTTAGCTTCGATAAAATGATTTTTAGCATTTTGCAAGCTTCGAGCGATCGAAAAAAATCGTTAACTCCTTCTGTCCGACATTTTACGCTGTGTTATATACTGTAAGTAAGGTCATTGTCTTGAAACAATGAGAGTTTAACACAGGCCCGTAACCAGCTTGGGACACCAGGAGGAGCGAGGAGTTTTCTGAGAGGGGCCCACATTTTTTTGAACTATGTCCAATAGTTTCAAACGATGTCCAACGCATTTTTCCAGGGTGGGCGAAAATTTTTCTAGGGGGACGAACGGGCCTGGCTTAACAACTTTACGTGTGAGAGGCCACAGTACAGCCGTAATTGGTTTTGTGCAGAAATATAACATGACTTTGCTGTAACGTTGGTTGTCACGTACACAGATACAGACAGCGTAAAATTTAAAGATGCAAGTTTATAATGTCAGAAAGTTACATTTTCAGGCAAACATCTGCGAAGTATTTGCCGAAGACAAAAAGCAGCACTATTGCAGAGACTTATTTTTAGGAGGTGCGGTTTTGCAAAAGACTGTCTTCAACCCAGAACTGTCGCCAGAAGGTCTTCAATAAGGGGCTTTGCGTTTGTGCAGGGGAGCTTGAAATTCTCAAAATTGACAAAAGCTCCATTGATTTCCAGAGTTTCGTATTTCACTTTTGGTGGCTTGGAGCTTTGTTTGGGGAGCTAATCCCCCCGTGGCGACGGGACTGCTTCAACCATTAGTAAATAGGATTTCAATCAAAATGTTGGAGAGATATTGACTTAGCTATATATTGACCTATAGCTTAAAACTTTGGGTCTTGTGTAGCAATTAAAGATAGCCTGAACATTTATCCCCATTTCTTGTAATGTCGCGACGATGGTGACCAACCTACCAAAATACTTTTATTCAGCGACTCATACACTGTTGCGACTATGTGCCTGTGCTGAACACATTGGTTCGTAAGCCATCTGATTTACCTGAGTTCAACCCAGTGTTTCTCAAACTTTTTATTCCATCACCCCCTTTTCACTCTCAACACGTCGTTTTCGCTCACCACGCCTGATGACGTAGGCATAAGGTAGTAAATTTTTATTTTAAAAAAGTATATTAAATAGCTGGACCAAGCCAAAGCCCAATTATGCAATTGTATTACGACGCTTATACTGTATTACGTTCAGAATTCTTGCGAAAATAGTATCCAGGACTGCGGAGCCGGAACGCCTGTGCTGGACATTTTGCCTGGAGCCGGTGCTCAAAATAAAAATCAGAAGGATCCGGAGCTCAGTCTATCATTAAGGACCGGAGCCGGAGCTATGGCCATTTGAGAGGTAGCTGCGGCTCCGGGTCCCTTCCTAGATACTAACGGTTTTGCCAAATAGACTTACGTTTGCTCTTTATGGCACACTAAACGCGATTGTTACGAGTTACGACACCAGACTGCAACATTGGATCTGCAAGCCTTTGATGTTTCTTTGGTTCAATAATCGCTATGGCTGTGACATCGTAGCTGGAAGGCGTGGTGTTACTTGTTGAACAATGGTTCTCAAACATTTTTCTAAGAGCCGCATGCAGCTCCCAAGCATTCTTTGTGTGACTTTTAGCAGTCTTTCAGTAATAGATTCTATCTGAATAAGAGCTGATGATGCCTACTTCGTAGGCAAAATAAATACTCTTAAAAGCTGATTGTCTGAATTTTGCTGGGAAAGGCTTCCTTTCTACAGGCAGTGTCTTTCAGTAACACCTCTAATATTTCGAAAACAGACTTCGTTAGTGCGATAAAACAAAACGTGTCACTTCACTTGTGGTAAAATTTTTGTGCGACTCTCTAACAAAATCATTCTATTTGAATAAGATTCGAATAAGCTGTTTATATTTTAAACTACAAGTGCTTTGGTGTGAAAATGGCAAAGACAAGCTCAAAAGGAATCAACCTGGAAGCTGTGCATTCAGCCTTGCTTGAAGTAA
>JGI24158J21664_10004168_pt1 | contig 18489 bp, 7 predicted proteins | sample Ectturendosymbi3_FD_21664 | JGI IMG/M metagenome (IMG submission 21664)
TGCAAAAAGTGTCTGTAACCCTGTGATTCCGCCGGCTTCAATGCCTTGTACTACGTTCTGTTTTGTCTGTTTTTATCGACCTGCGTTCTGCAGAGTGCGTGTGTTCATACTATGGACTTCGTGTCTGCTCATAAACAAATAAATTAAATTAAAATGAACAGGCGTACATTGCATTTAGTTTTATAAATGGAGACATTCGGACATAAACAAGCTGTTATGTTTTCCTGATGAATGGTTTTGATCAGAAATTTCACGTTGGTATTTTTACATACGTACGTGGTTTACAGCAAGCTCAAAGCAATGAAGAAAGAAGCGAGAAACGTGCAGATAGCAAATATGTTCACACCAGTTTAGACAATGTTGAGCCAAACAAAAAAGTCGATGAGCTGGATAGCAATCCATCTGACGTTTCAGGAAGACACCAGAAGTAAGCATATTTTAATCGGAGGGTGTGATGAACTGCGTAAGATTTATTTTTTATTTATTGGTCTTCTTTTGGATTAAATCCACTTGCATGACAATATATTTTCGAAATGTTTATTGTTCAGACTATTTTAAATTGTTGTTTTGATGCTACAATAAAGTTTGGAAATTTGTTAGATAAAAAGCATGCTCTGTTGCTTACTCCCCAATAACTGATGTTTATTTGTTAATATATTTAGAACTTTGTTTTCTTTTGAGACTGTTCCTAGAAGGCCGAATTCAAAATTCTAATCTTGAAAGCAATCTCAGTATAGTTTCGTATGAGGTGGATTGCCGCATCCTTTGATGTTGAGCATTTCTATAATTGATGCCTTTGCTGCAGAAATATGACAAACTGAAGAAAGCACGAAGCGACATGTGATCATAGTATTTGCTAAGCACGTTTCTGTTGTCTTTAAAGGGTATTTTTAAAGTCGTTGCTGTATGACGTAATGCATTACAATATTTGATGATTATATAAAACACAAACAGTCTGGTTGGATCTAGACTTGTTGTCAACATTACCTTTTACCTCTAATAGCTATGAAGGGCAAGGCTGACGTGTCATAGAGTATGTGGAATTGATAGTGCATCATTTCACTGACTCTTTAGCGCAATCCGTTCGCGAGTTATGACCGATAATAATTTCAAAAGTCACAATCGTCCCTTCTAAGGGTCTTAATAGGTTGGGTGGGTGCACGGTAACGGTTCGCGCTTCGTGCTTCCATTCATTAGCCACCAATGCAGCATGCACAGCGAAAACAGCCGCGTGGCCCACGGCGAAAGCAAGCGAAGATGGGCGCCGCAGACCACTCGTGACACTCCGCAAGGAGTAAAAAAGTGAGTGCAAGGGAACTGACCGGACCTTTCTATCATGTGATTAAACCATGTGCGGTATTTCAGACACAAAGCTGTCACTGCAGCATTGCAACAACCAATGATGGACAAAGTAAAATTCATGCCATCGATGAGAGAATTTAAATCAGAAACATTGTTATACGACCAGCAACACAGCATAAGAAACAGCTTGTCGATAAAGTTCCAATAAAAAAAGAAATTTCAACTTGAGTTGTCATCAAAATGATTTTATTTTCCTTTGCAGATTTTTTTTGAAACAACAATCTTTTGCTGAGTCGTCTGGTGAAAATGAGGTAGAGCCATTGGAATAATATTGTTTTTTTTCTTTTATACCTCGTTAAAATCAATATTATTTCGCTTTATCTTAAATAAAATTATCAATTATATTCATAAAGTTAAATGGGTTGCTTTTCATTTGATATAGCTTTTGGGATCATTGTCTGTGCACAAAAGCAATTTTTACTAGACGTGGTGTTTTGTGTTTCCTTGCAGAAAAAAAGTGAACAAAGCAATAAAGACGCTTTGATTAAAACCCACAAAAGATCTGGAGGTAAGACATATACTTGTTTACCTGATGTATTTCGGTTGACCATCTACGAATGCAACACGTTATTTGGCCAGTTCCTCCTCAAGATGCAAACGTTACATAGAGTCGCTAGATTTCAATTGCTGGTGGGTTTCCACACAGATATAATAATCATGAAGTAGACCTCGTGCCAATGTGGAAATTTTTCAATTTTCACCCTTGAAAACAACAATGCCACTTAAAGGGACAAGACTTGTTCACTAGGATTTATTAAATTAAAGATAATTTGCTGTACATGCCTGGTTTTCAATCATCCCAATATAGAAGCATTCTGCACAGGGGTGGGGAACCTGCGGCCCGCGCGCCAGATGCAGCCCGTGTGAACACTTAACATGGCCCGCATCAGATTTTTCGTTACCCAAGTGAAACCACAATATTGCGACAAAACGAAACTCCATGACAATCAGACACGCAGACAGAAAGTCAAGAGAAGTCTCTCCCACTCCTTTAAATAGTTTTCTCTCCTTATTTTCCGTTGGAAGATCAAGGTGGAATTTTAAGATAAAATTAATTAATTTTTGTTGCCCGCCAGCGATATTCCATCATTCATGCGACCTGGGATAGCAAATAGGTTTCCCACACCTGCTGTAGTTCGCAATTGACAAATTAATAATTACCGTTGCCTGCTTTGAATATTAAACAACCAGGAATGTGTTGACATTTGATAATCTTTATTTCCGATTAACACTGTGTTTTTCGAATTTTTATGTTGAAAAACGAATAAATCTCACACAAATTCGTCGCCGAACCACCCGCAATCGCATGGGGAGGACTAAATCGTTTGCAAAATACTTGATAAATACTTGATTTTTTTTTGAAGGTCGAAGCAAGGTAGACCATTAGTCCAAATAAACAGACGAATTCATGATCAAGTTTAATATAGGCCATAAAGCAGATTGAGGTGTTGAGTTGAAAATTAAGTTTAAAACCTTACGAGGAACAAAGTCTAAATTTGTTCAACACTTTCTTAGTAGCAATATTATATAGAAATCGTACTCCAATCTGAACCAGGATGAAAAATAATTCAACGTAGCACAGTCCTGTGGCTAATTACTCCAGCATGTTTGGGCAGGCACATAATTTCCTCAATGGGATTTCCAGATTTTACATACTTTGAAAAGTCGGTGATTGTTGACTTAAAAGTTGTGTGAAATTCCGAACCATAATGCTAGGTATTATGCCACGGATTTGAAGGATCAAAGCTTATTCATTCTTCCAAGCAGAATGAAACAAATGCTAATACTTCCAAAAAGCAAAAACTCAATAGAAAACTTTGGACCACAGGTTGGTAAATATATCTGTTTTCCTACTTTTGCTTTTGTACTGTAAATAAGCTAGCAGCCGAGTTCCTTGCTCCCGTAATAATGACAACATTTCATAAGTTGTAAATCACACAACGCAAAAGACAAATAGTGGAATGCAAAACTTTTGTTTTTTTTAGTTTTGCGAAAGTAAAAAATTTAAATATCACTACAGGTTCTATTGTGAGAAACGTTCCAGCACCTACACCTGATGTGAAAGACTCCCTACCACGCGGGTAAGACTTCTACGCTTGCATGCATTACTTAACAAAGTAAACCTTAATTTGAGGATTTATGCAAGTTTTCACCCGGTATAATTCTTTTGGTGATTGAAACTATTTTAGTGAAACTCGATGATTTAGCCGTTGTGCAAAAGAAAGTTTTTTTGCGGGTACCATCTTTTTGAGAAAACTAAGGTGAACAGTTGTCATGGCTGGAGCGAGCAGCCCGTGAATATTTTTAGAACCATTGACACAAGAACAAGAGTCACATCCCTGTATTGGCGTAGGTATTACGTTGGCAAAACGCGGGTGACGAATTGACTGTTGTGCTTATTAACCTGGGTTTGCTTGACCTTTTGTGACAAATAATGCAAGGCAAGCATTGTCAAACTCTCGGCTGTTGTTTGAATTTTTCGAGTGCTTACATCAAATTTGGAACTACCAAAGTTAAGTTACATTTGAAATTAGAACTGATATAATTGCAATTTATTGTTCGCTTCATGACCAAGAGTCACGGACATGTTTCTACGTATTGCCAAACACAGCCACATAGCATGCTTTGACCTAAGCAATAGCAACAGCTGCTTTCGAATAGGAGGACGGGACTTTATATGAGTGAATAAAAAATAGTAAAAAGCTCCATAACGTCTGCATAAGAAAAACGATTTAAAGTGCAATGAAATAATAACAGTGAACAACTCCCGGAGTTTTAGCACAAGAGGCAGAATCAGGAATTCTCCCTAGGGGTGATGCGTTAACTTTTGATTTTCTGTACTTGGTGTTTTTTTTGCATTACAGTAATAAAATGTTGGGTGATTTTTAAAAGTATGCAAAGTTTTTAAATTTCACAAAATTCAGAGTACTTGTAAATTTTTGAAATCAGTATTCACAAATGACAACACCAAATTTGTTTCTGTTTTCCAGATTGACTAATGCAAATAAATGGGAGTACTATGGAATCTATCTACTAGGCTCAGAGACAAATCTCATTTATATTAGTGGTTCTCCCAGGGGACGTCAATAAATTTATATGGGGGTGCAAGACCCCTACGCGCTCCACAACAAGGAAAGTTTCAGAACGTCTTTTATAACTTATTTAAAGTAAGGGGGACTTGAAACGAAAGAATTATTTAAGGGAGGCGTGGTAGGCAAAGAGTTAGGAACCACTGATTTATATTGCTGACCTCTTTTAGTTTAACTTTTGCTTTTCTTGTTGTGAAGAAATGCTTTTTTGAAAGTGACTATGAAAGAACACAGTGAATGTAATTACAGCCGGAAACAAAAGTAGCAGTTGATAGAAATTACAGTCCTGTTCAAACATAATCACTGGCGGGTAGCGTCATCATACTCTGTACCATTGCTGTATAAATGTTCCAGGCACTGGTTATTTTAAGAGTAATGCTTTAAAGTGCATTAGGATCCAACGTATATACCTGGGTGTTGTAGGCGTATCATCTCGAACAATGCAAACGCTTGTGACGGGTGGGTTTTACATACTCGTGCGTTATAATTTTCTGTAAAAGCTACATCTGAACACTTGGATAATGTATATGTTTAAAAAACATCAGTAAAATACAGAAAACAGTATCCATTGCTCCGCATTCAGGAACGTCACTCAACAGGAGGATAACAACGAAAGAATCGAGGGGGAACTTTTGTTTGGGGACGAACCGTCGAGTGCCGTCAGGCACTACTTTGGGTGAGCTTGAATTTTCAAGCAAGTTTACTGCGTCTGTGACGCGTACAAGTGTCCTCTTGATTTTTTCTATTCTTTTGCAAAAAAATTATCTAATTACTTGATTGTGTAAAAACTGAAAATAAAACCACAAATCTATCTCGAAGTAGCAGGATTAGCAACCATATTTACATGTTGTAAAAGTTTAGATCCTGCTGTTTGAACAACATTACAAAGGTATTCGCGTGTTTCGAGCAGAAAGGTACTACGATCGATTTCACTGGATTCATGGATATCAACTGGCTACCAGTCATTGTCGAATACAATCAGTGAAAACGACAACAGCAATGAAAGTTCTGTTTGTGAATGTGACAATCCAGAGGAGCAGTCGCCTTTTCAATATGACTGCAGCTATCCTGAGAGAGGATGCTTTCTGATATTTGACCAAGAGGTGATTCATGTGAAACTTACAAGTATAGAATTTTTTCGTATCTTGGAAGTCATGACACACCTTTGAACACACGTAGCAATTTATGTTTTACCATATTGAGTTGAAGATTTATCAACAAGCAAGGTGATATCATGCTGTTGCAAATTTTCATTGTATAAAAGTTTACATGGGTCATGTTCTCTTAGCATGCTTTTCTGCTAATTCAACCAAACCTGATATAAATTAACTTGATATATCATTATCTCAAACAGTATCCTTTTTCGTAGATATCTACAATTAAACCCGAACGTTTTTTGCTATTATTGTGTTTAATTGGAACAAGGAGACCCTATTTGTGAATGCAATGTCAGTCTTTCTCAAAACTGTCTATTTCATATGCACTAAAAATCGTGCAATAAACTACTGGTACCCTTGACTTATTTATCATTTCACAAATTTGTTTCTTTCTTTCTCACTGAAAGTACTTTATTTCGATAGCAGTATTGCTGCTACGTCGTCAGTATGGAGCGTCAGCCTGTAAATGTCAAACCTTCAATTTCGACAGATTAGGTTTGATAATAATGAAAATTCTTCCAACTTGCGCCGCGTCCAACTTGCGCTTCAACTTAGCGTTTTATATCTGAATATTGTTTTGGGACATTTACTGTAGTTCCTTATGTTTGGTTAATTCCACTTACACACATACACGTTAAAAGATCCTCTTATGCCATATCGGAATTTCTACACAAAGGCCTTTGATTCAAACCTCAATCTTTCGGTGAAATGCTTATCAAGTCACTATGAGATCACACACGAGCAGTTTTCACAATAACAGGTGGTGGTGTTTTGATAAGAAACAGTAGCTTTTTTCAAACTCAATGTTTTATGCGGAAAAGATGTTTCAAAAGCGTCATTTATATTTGCAAATTCGCTTAAAAAAACAGCAGAACTGTCCAAATATTGACTGCAGACCTCGTGCTTTTTCACAATTTGTAAGAAAATGATATATCAAGAATTAGAGTATCTCTTCTTTTCCTTTAGTTTTCGTATAAAATTGTCTCTTTTTTCATTTCAAACGTTCTTATTTTTGAAAAAACGTATCAAGCACAAGAGTTGGAGAACCAAACTTTGCACGTGCCTATTGAAAAATGAGCTTTGGGAGTTTCTCCGATTACTGTAGCTTTAATAACAGGCTAACAGCTTTACATTTTATCCCTAATGCCCTTAGTACTATTCTGTAGTGATATTGCTTAGTGTATGAGGAAAATGAAGTTACTCAAAAATTGGAGCGGCGATAGCGCGGTGGTAAGAAAGTCCGGGTCATGTGTTCGACTCCCGGCCATTGAATGAATTGCCATAGTGCTCCGTGGACAAGAGTGTTTACCGCAACCACCATGCCAAAAAGCAAATTTCAGACTTAGGCCTGCCGTCTCCAGAATCAAATTAAAAAGATTGCAATCGTAAGCAAAAGCCAGATTCAAACGGGTCCTATACATTCAACAAATCAAACAGTGGTTTTATAACCAATGGTTGTGAATGTGTAAATCAAATGAAATGTGGTACATAAATCAGATGTCAAGTTAGAAGCAAGTTTTTGTATATTTGTAAAATGTACAGTTATTTCAAAAACTGTTGCAAAGTTCAAGTAAAATAAATCTACCACACAAACACAAAGTAAAGTCCAAATTTATAAGAGCTGGGCTTCAGTCCGTGATGAAAAACCTTCACTATAATCAAAATCGTTAGACGCTGAGGAATAAAAGTTGTAAGTTGTCAACACATCCAGATCCGATGCAGTCAATCAATGGCGCTAGCCCAAAATTTTGAGGGGTCTAAAAGTTTGGGGGGCAAATATTTTGATTTTAGGCGAGGAACAGCATTTGGCCTGGGATACCGCTTCTCAAAGCACAAAAGACTAGATATGCTAAAAATTTGGTGGGTGCATAGCCCCTGGCCCCCCTGGCTATTCCTATGCTAACAAAATCGCATATGCTACAGCATGCAGTTTTTGGGAAATGATGAAATAAAGAGCTCTGTAATTCATAAAACGATAAAATGCATCTAAAAATACAGTACATTGATTAACATCCAACTTTGCAGATGATTTCAGGCGGCGCGGCTTATAACATGGCGCATAAATAATGGTTAGAACAGAAAGTGTGTTAAATTGCAGACTACATAACGCCTGGTCGTTCAGAGTTGAAATGCAGTTGCTCGGTAAGTTTTTCGATAATAATGACAACTTCATTAGCACACGACACATTTTATTTTAAAGGCATTTTTCAACCCAAATCTTTAATTATATAATTTTTGTTTTTGTTCTGTCAGGCAATTTTTGGTATATTTTTGCAATTAGCCACCGAACAGACTTTTCAAATATTTCTAGGGATTTTCAAACGTTTGATAAAAAAATGAAATAGTGGCTTTTATAATATAACGTGAGAACGATAAACAATTTGCATGGGTTCAGCATTCAAGCAGACAAAACAGCAGGTCTATGTACTTATGTAATCTTTTCCAAATCCACGAGATTTTGGAGTAGTATCTACTGAAAGGAATCTTTCCACAGCACTGAATATTTCGAAGTACTTAGTAAAACATGGAAGGTCATGAAAAACCGTTAAAATGAACGATGAACAAAGCAACGATTGCTTTGAGATAACATTTTTGCTTTTTTTGTCAGATTACTGTTTGACTTGCTCTTCGTTTAGACTTGAAAATACTGAAATCTACTAATGTCATAAAGAGAAGAGATGATACAAACACAAAAATTGCTCCAAAACTGTGATATTTCTGAACTGTAGAACTTCGACGAGAAACTAGAGTTGCCAAAACGTTATGGTACGAGTAAGGATGCAAATCGGCTGAAACTTGCTGCTGAACATCTTGGATTCGAATATGTTGAAATTGTAAAAGACTCAAGGAAGCTCGACATTCTTAACATAATGGATAGCGGTAAGCTGCTTTGACAAACCTCATACTATTGTTTGTTGAAACTTCCTGTAATGGTCTTGTCGAAAAATGAAATAATAAGAAATTATATGCAACTGAACGCTGAATGTCAACATGCATATGAGCGACATTTTTTCTTCTGCGTGATAAAGTAAAAAGTCAAGTGGTTTATTGAGCATCATGTAGCTTTTAGATTATAAATTTTGTTTTGGCAACATTTTTATTTCTCGCAAAGTTTGGCAAACGTTGCATTATGCTTTGGGGAGAGAACAAAGACCTAAGTCGTCTCAATTAAAGAGCTGTCATTGTGAGTATTTCTGTTGCGATGTACAATTTCCCATCTCATTCAGAGCAGGAAAATTACGATTTTATGCAATCTTAGCTGATGAATTTTTTTTCTAGTATCTCTCACAGCTTTATTCTTGGCCAATGTAACTCTATCATTGCATCGACTGCCGTTTCTATGTGCTTTTGACGTTTTCATAATTCGTTTTCACCTCGGGATGAAATATAATCACACAGGACTGCATTTTCGTTTCTCCAATGTGCAAAAACTGTTCTTGTGAAAAAATATATTGCGAAATAGTTTCTAAACTTTCGCACGTCTTAAAAGTAAAAAACAAAAACCTCAAAAAAATATTTCAAAAAAATTTTTTTTGCAAGAAGATTAGAATTTGAAGTTTCTTCTATGGGATGAACCAAGTTAGGAGAAGTTTTTATTGCCAACATTGTGAAACGAACAGAAATAATTATGATTTTCTTGGGGATGCAATGTTTCAAATCGCGCAATAAGCCAGTGCTAAGAAAACAGCGCCTGCTTAGTCTAAAAATTTAACATTTGAAGTGTGATTACCGTATGTAAAAACAAGGTGATGAACTGAGATTATGATCTTTTTCCGTATCCTAGAACACAATAATTCATGCAGTACAATGAACAACTTTTATGAGAATACCTAAAGGTCAGATAAAATAGATGCCGCCGGATCATAATAGAAATCTATATTGAAACAGTTACGGTTTTCAGTAACAAATTGTTTAAATGCAGCTAGAACAATCCAAACGTTACAACCTTAAACCGTATTATGCATAAAAGGTTTCGATAGCGTAGACAGATCCAATAAAATAGGTTTCCAGTTCATTTGTTTGTGTGAAAACACGTGTTCTTTCAACTTGCAGTGGCCAGCGCAGATCATTCTTCCTACGACTGCTTTGCCTGCGCAATTCTAACACATGGTGGCGATAAAGATGCATTATTCGCATCCGACCAAACATTTCACTTGAAAGAACTAACGCGTGCAATCACTGCTGATAAATGTCCCAGTTTGGCAGGAAAGCCAAAGCTTTTCTTTGTGCAGGTCAGTCAGTGCGGCGTTTTTAACCAGCCCTTCCAATATTATAGAGAATAAAAGGAAAAGTTGTATTTTCCTTTTGCCATTCCGCTGCACCATGTATTTCCATTAAAACCTTGCCATACACACTTGCTGCTGTGTGTTAAATTTCGCAAAAGAGGATGATGGAGTTGAGAAAATTCCGAAAAGATCCCAGGTACGGACGGTCACTGAGTTACCCAGTCATCAGTAAACTGTATTTCTCATCCCCTAAATGGACCATCAAATGCTTGGTCAATATGCTGGGTCCAGGCTCAGCTACAGTGGCTGCCAGACTAAAGAAATATTTTCCACATGCCTATTACTGTAGTTACCCATACCTAGATTGATTAGTTAAAAGTTAATCCTTTGCTGGAGCCTTCTCAGGCATCACCACTCTGGACCATAGTGGACCTGGGAATATTGATGGCTAAAAGTTATTCCAGTTTTCCTCGAACTATAAATCTCCTGGAATGTAGTCCAATCACCCGCTACAGTTAGCGGCTACTTACAAGCTGCATCGTGGGTTCGATTAAGCGATCTTCTCAAATATGTTTTTACCATCAGGATTTCGCAGCAAAATCTTGCTAATATGTAAAAAGTTTTTAGATTGCAAAGGAAAAACTTGGTATGTTTGCGTTATTTGCTGCATCAGAAATATGATGTCATCAGATCGAGTTTCGTTACTGCAAAAATTGGATAACTCACCCAGTAATCAAATAAACAAAACTCTGTTGGTGATAACGCTGTTTTTGCTGAAACCCGAACTCTTCATAGCATTAAAACTTTTGAAGAAAACTCAGCTGCAAGCCCAAGCATGTCTAAGTGTTAAGAAAAAGTTTTATTTACATATTTGCGAAACCCAGCTAATACTGTCCGGCATATAAAAGTATTTATTCAAACTGATGCATTCATTGGCTGCTTCTGATAGGCGTGTAGAGGAGTAAAACTTGACGAGGGGGCAAGAAACAAAGTGCTCAAAAACGACCCAAACAAGTATGAGGTCGATGGACCGATTCCTTACATCAGTCCAAAGAAATCATTACGCGAAAGCACGTGCTTCATTCCAGTGGAAGCAGACTTTCTCATTGCCCAATCAACAGCTGCAGGTATGCCTTGCTAAACAATAGTAAAATTTAATGGAATTTTGTGTTGCAGAACAATTTACCCATTTACGTTTGCCATCCTGGAGATTTTTCCACGATTAAAGGTTACAGGACCAACGACTACGGAGGAAGATAGTCTTAACAACGGATCAGCACAGTCTTAACAACGGATCAGCACATCCTGAGATGGCCAGTGTCCCTACAGTTCCCCAGGCCGTTTACTTTCAAAGTCACATTTATTTATTACAGCCAGCAATTGCTGAAGTAGGAAACTGGAGCAAATCTTTTTTGATTAAGGACACGATTTTGAAAAGTTGCTTTCAACTCTGAACTTTTCCTATGTATTCCACATTTCTCTCTTGACCCTAAAAATTAATTGCGGCAACTTTTGCCTATCTTGGTAAAAGATAAAATTAAAAAAAATTGGAATGTATGTACTACCTCTGTTTCAAATCGTACTTCACATTTGGGTTATAAATATATTTTTCATGGTGACTGAAGCTTGGCTTCAGGCCTTGCCCAGTACGGTTCTGAAGTAACATTGCTTGTATGTTCCCAATAGCAACCCTTGTATCTTTACATAGTGCAGCGTATTTGCGCACCATAAAGTGATATAAATATGCTGCATCGCTAGAGTCATGAGGTTGCTGCAGCATCATAAATTTGACTTTTATTCATTTTCCAAAATTTGTTTCAACTGTGGTAGGTTTTGGAGTTATTTATTTATTGTCATATTTCTTTCATATGTTGTTTGTGTACGTGATGATGTGCTGGTTAGTCAAAAATAACGTGGTTTCCTCATTACATTAAAATTACAGAACGCCACAAAATAAGACATTGTTACGGCAAGTAACACTGTGGAGTTACAGCAGGCAAATTGTTAACGCGCTCCTTTTAATTTCTTGACGAAAACACAAACACAAACGTTAAAGAACACCGGCAGACGACGCGCTCAAATACACAAGACTCGCTTAACTGCTTTTCAGCGCTTCAGCCCACTGATACGCAAGCTTCCAGGACGTTAAATTGCGCGATACAGCGCATCAATGCTGTCGCAGCCAACCAAACTACGCTCCACAAAATGAACACTTCAACAAAGTGCCTTCCACGAAAGTCAAAACATATGGTCAATGCAAATATGCAATTGCAGGAGCCAAACAAACCAGCAATGGAACGGTTAAGAACAATTGTGCTCCTTCCCGCTGCCCTCTCAAAATGTAACTGCTGCCCTGATTTTCCGCAGCTTGACCAAAAAACAAAATCAGCGCAAACTCGGTCGCTTCGAGCACAAAAAAGTAATCATTGGACCAACGCTCCGGCCATTTCTTCGCGCCAATCCGCGCCACCAACGCTATGCGCGTTCTTGCCGTTACAGACATGCATCAACGTTAGGCTGTATTTCAGAGGGTCACATCCCTATTTCACAATGTAGTAAGAAACTTCTTCAATATCTGTCTTCCACCTGCGAATGAGGACATGTATTCCAGCTTTTTGTAAGCGCAAGTGCTTGCTTGCGAAACCCATTATTTCCAGCAGTTTTGAAGAAGAAATTCTCATTAGTTTTTGAATTATTCTGGTATCTTTGACGATAACCTGATTCCAAAATTTGTTTTTTACATTTGAAATCTCTCTTCCTATTGACTTAATTTCTGCCGCTTTCGTTTTTTCTTATTTCAATCTAGCCGGATTTCACTTACCCCGTTATATTATCAGTTGTTTTCCAAGAGGTGTGGAGATCTGTGCTACAGCATTCAATAGTTATTTCAACCAGGAATGCTTTTTCAGAATAAGAAACGGTGTTTGCATTGAAAAAAAATCGCAAAAGATTAAACGTGCTTGTTGGTTGAGCAGAAAAGTTATAGGGGCTACCAGTGTAAAATAATATTTTTTTAATTGTTAAGGTTTTTTAAACGCATGCCTGTTGCTACGTTAACAGATTACTATTCGTGGAGAAACACGCACAACGGCTCCGTTTTCATACAAGCATTGTGCGCTTGCTTTTTCATGTATGGAGAAAAGATGGAAATTATGCAGGTTTGCATAATCTAGTAAGCACCGTGGTGCTGACACAGTTCATCTTTCTAAAACTGGTTGCTTATGAGGTGCACCTCAATCATCAAATCATCCTTCAATACCGAAAAAGTGCGGCTTAGTATTGCTGCTTAAGCGTAAATGTTTCGTGAAAGTGGTGATGAAAAAATTGAAACTCGACATATAGGTGTAAACCATCGGCCATTTTGACTATGTTGTAAAGAATAGAAGTAGAAAATATAAAGCAGGTTGCCTTATCAATTATTTTTTATTGTAGAAAGGAATCTCAAACTTTTCAGTTATACTTATTGGAATTAACTAACTCTCAAACGTTTTTAAACTTTTCACAAAAAATTATATTGCATAATTGTAGAAATTAAATCCATCCGTGTTAATTGCAGTAATCTGATACACACAATTTTTTACAGAAAACTCAAATTCTAATTTTTCTAGTTAAACCGTAAATTTCCAAATGGTGCAATCGAGCCGAAAGTGAAATTTTTGACTAAACATACTGTAAACCAAACGTGGATTGCAAAATGCCAGAAAAAGTGAGGGTGTAGGCTTCTGCCCCTTTATCCCCCACCATTCTTTAAAACGTGGTAATTTTTACAGCAGCTAAAAATGTTTCGCCTTACCATTACATGAACAGTTGCCAAGTATCTGTTTTTACGTGAAACTGGCAGGAAATTTTTTTGACAAATAAATGTCGTTCTTTAATCTAAATGAACCATGGTAATTGGTAATTTCGTGTATTAGCCTTACCTTTTTCCCAAACGGCAATGCATCTGCTCAACATATAAATCCTTTACCCATTACCTGAAAGTTTCCGACTTAAACTCAGCAAGATTTTTTGTGCTCGGCAGTTCATTTTCTTGTTCAACAAGTAGTGTTTTCACTTAACACGTGGCAATTTGTCGTTGCCCGCTTTCCTAATTTTTTTTATCTAGGCCTATTTGCAAAACAACAATGTTTTCTTCCAACGTAACCACTTTCATCAAAGACCTTAACAATTTTGCTTCACGGTAAATGTCCAGAAACAATTTATTTTCCTCGATCCATTACGTTTCTGCAAAACAAGTAAATCTTTGCCAAAAATATTTGTGAATCTTTCAATGAATACCTGAGCATTTCTGCTTCAGGTTTTATGCCCATTTATTTTGCTCAACGACTAACATGTCAGTTCGAATTTTTTTCAATACTTTAAATATTTTGGCTTGGTTTTTGCCAACAGTGTATGTTTGCAGCCATACACCAGGATTTTGCATCTATTTTGTTGCGACTCCTAATGGGAGACCGAAAAGGCAAAAGAAAGAACGTTAAGTGCAACAGGCAAGCAACAATAAGAGATTCCCCGCTCGACCAGGTTCACTCTTTTGTTGCGCATGCGCCGCCATGTCTTGAAGAACTTTCCGATTGTGTGCTCGAGGCATGTGACGCGATGCGCCTTCACACCCAGCACCTGAATATTTTTGACGTGTGTTAAATTCAGAATCATCATTTTTTGCACAACTAACAATGTTTTGTACATTGTTCCGATATTTAGGCTATCAGAAAGCATGTTTGTCAATGAGTTTCAAGTGTTTCATTGACATTTATTTTTAGTATTATTCGCAAATTGACTATGCAATGAACAGCAAAAGTTTATGATTTTAAAGTGCTACCCGACAACAAATTTCACATTTGCCTGACAAAGCACGATTCTCAAAATCAGTGAGGGATATCTGACCCCTCCCACCCTTCCATTTTTTACGGTAGTGTTCAGTTCAGTTAAACCGTGATTAATTAATTTCGACATCTTACGCAGCAGTACAATCACATGGAACAAGCATCTGACATTCGCCACAATGTAAAAATTACCATAGACAAAGAAGATTGTGGCTGGTAGAGGTCTTTGATAACCTCAAAAGTGTTTTAAAGCGCGAAATTTCACTTATTTGTTGTGAACGCCATCACCAGTTACATCCAACTGCATACTTTTAAATGGCTTTCATCGCAGATACTGACTCGAGTTAACCGCATGGTGGCCTACGATTTTGAATCGAGTACGAAGAATCCAAGCATGGACAAGAAAAAACAGATACCTTCAATTACGAGCCGTTTAACTGCTGAGATGTACTTCTTCAAGAAAACGAGTTCAGCTTGTTCTGTTTCTTCTTGATGGTTTGCAATAAACAACGCTTTGACTCATACTCTACGGCATATATATGCGTACTCGTATTAATCACATACGATACTTGCCTGTCTCCACCAGTTTTATTTTAATGATTTGCGAATAAACAAAAATCTTGTGAAAACTAGCCACATTTGTACTAGCAATATCGCCTGGTGCATAGAATGAAAAATGTTCAAAACTAACCGTAATGTACAAAATCAAAATTTACTGGTCAGATTTATTACACATTTCAATCAGCCGGATGACTGTGGCTGCTGCCAATTATGACTTACGGTGACTTTGTTAGCCGTATCTGTTTGTTTTGTAAATACATGAACAAAACGTGACTTTACAACAAACGTCTTTATAAGAATTTAACAAGTAGCTGAGTTTCAACACTTCAATCAAAAAAGATTTACCCAACTTTGTATGCGCTAGATCCAAATTGTGATTTTCGTGCTTATAGCACATTGTTTTCTGGAATGTCTTAGGCAAACAATCATGAATTTGACCACCCGTCAGGTACTGACCAGGTACCACCAGCAGCTGCTCACACCACAATGTTTGCAGTACAGGCTTGCTATGAAAACACAAAATAGTGTAGCGCTGAAGTGTAAGACGAACGTTTATTTACGACTTTTTCACTTGCTTTTCTGATCCGCAAACCTTTAAGTTGACTTGCGAAATAAATATAAAATGTGTGGTTTCAACAGTTACAAAACGCAAAAACTTAGTTAAAAACATTTTCTGTGTTACGGAGGAGCTCAAAAGTTGGCAGAACGATGAAGAAAAATTTAAGGTGTTAGGGGCAGTTCTTTGATGTATTTATTATTATATTTTTCCTGTTCTACAAAAACTCATCCACAATTTGCTTTTTCTGTCTCTAAGCGTATCAAGCCAGCGGTCAAGGTAAAAGTACTTCCTCTTAATGATTAAAAACTGAATAAACATGTAATTTGAACACATGTCAGTAGAGATTTACTCGCGTAGGCATGAAGCAAACCTGTTGCCTGGAGGAAGCAATGATAAGCCAAGTTATTTATAGGAATGTTACACTGTTACCTTTGTAGAACAACCCAGTTTTGACATTCTAAATACTTGTGAAGATAAATGGCTTAACAAAATTAACGCGAAAATCAATATTCAAAGCATGATCCTCCCTCGTGCGAAATAATTCTTGTGTTCTTTTGCGTTGTTCATTGATTTTTCTCAATTTTGCTTTGACCATTTGTTTGACATTCTTTCTCAGCACATGTGTAGTTTTTGACTGTAGGTATAGCACATTAGTCACCGATTTTTGGCGCTTCACAACGTTTAGCTTTCAATTGGTTCTTAGTTCAACCTTACAACCACCATTCTGCATACGTGTTTTGTTAAATCTCGTTGTTGTATCATCGCGGCATGATTCCGTCGATATGGTTTTGTTGCTTCGTGATTTGTGTCCGAGAGCTAGCTTTTAAGATTTAGTAAACACAATCACTTTGGAACGGCGTATTGCTTGCCGCGTCTTGTGCTTTCATTTATTCATTTTAGTTTTGAATCTGCTTGCGTTCTCTGCTCTTGCATAAGCCTTTCCCAATTGTCACCCGTATGCATTGCTTGCAGATTTCAGGACTGAGGACTAGTAGTATTACGTAAAATCGTAAAATCGATTTCCTATAAAAAAAGTTACTGATTGATTCGACTGCGTCGCCTTTGTGGAGATGAGTTGCTTGAAAATAGATTTGTTCAAGTCCGAATCACTGCAAATTCATGAAAGCAGAGCGCCGAGCAAGTCCGCAACCACTGCAAAAATTTTCGCCCCACTGGAAAATGTGTTGGACATAGTTTAAAGCTATTAGACATACCGTAGTTTACAAATTTTGGTCTCCTCTCAGAAAACGCTTCGCCCCACCTGATGTCCCAGGCTGGTTACGGGCCTGGCGCAGAGCAACCGGCTGATCCCATGAACATTTGCAGCAAAACTAGAGTTTATAATGTTGTTATTCACAGGGCATTGAAGTTACGGCAGAGACTGAGACTCTGTGCTAATGGAGCAAGCTTTGCAACAGCCTAACCTTTTTTGAAGGTCCCGCCTATTTTTTCGAATCAATTTTCGAGTCGTGAAAATTCGTTACCGGGCCGTATCACTGTCCAGGTTAAATGCTTTGAAACATTTTTGTAACGTTAGAAGCAATTACTTTCGGACGTTTTATGAAAAAGAGAGAATTATTGTGCAATTGCTCAGTCACTTGGGAATTGTAGAAATGGCGTAATGTCTGTAACAATTGCGTAAACGCAACTGAATGAAACTGAGATAATGCAACAGCTTAGACTAAACTAATTGGGTATTGACATTGACAACTGGTAGGCCTGTTATAGGCTGGGTATGGGCAAGTGACTTCTTACTTTAGGAAAGCTATCTCAGATTGCTAAGTATTTTGCAAGGAAGGTAGGATCTGGTTTATACTAGCTTAAAACGTTCACGGTTTAAAATGTTAGGCCTATTACGAATAGACCCATACTCGGTTGATTGAGTTAAGCAAGTGTGAATACGATTAATAACGGTCGTCAGTGCAGCAAGAACAGTCCGGAGTATTCATTTCGTGCTGTGCAGGTGCTTGCGCCCATTAATTACATGACAGTTCAATAAACTTGAGAGAATGTGAAAAAGCAGCAGGTTGGTGAAGAACTGCAGTCGCTATTCTTTCTGATAATTACATGCCAATGTGCAGTCAGCGATACGTCTGGCCGTCTACGCGTTCCGAACTGATAGCTTCACTTCAGATAAAGCATAAAGAGGTATCGAATCAAAGATCATTCAATACGTGTATTTACTCATTTTTGACTAGACGTTTATCTGAATAAAACTTGAGTAAACCTGCGATTNAATCAATTCAATGAGTAACCGTGAATCAAATTTGAGTATGTTAGACTTGAGTCACGGTTTATTCAAGATTTGATTCAATATTGAATCACTTTGATTGAATATTGAATCATCATTTTTTAGAGTAGTGGCTCTTAACCTTTTTTCTCCCATAAATAATTGTCCTTTGTTTCATTCCTCCCTTACTCTAAATAAGCTGTGAAAACAAATGTATTTATTTGTAAATTCAACAAACAAACTTTCCATCTTGTGAGGCGCATAAGGGCTAGCGTCCCCAGGAAATTTAGTGATGCCCCTCTGGCGAGTGCGTCCCCCGGTTAAGAACCACTGTTTTAGAGTGTAACATAGGATTTGCGCATTGCTAAAATCTCTCCCAAATTTACTGAAGCAGCGATAAGCGAGTGAACATTTTGTTGTGAGGCGAAGTTATGAAAAAAGTGAAGGGTGAGATAGTTCAATTTTGTGATTATACTGCCGGA
>JGI24158J21664_10004169_pt1 | contig 18484 bp, 12 predicted proteins | sample Ectturendosymbi3_FD_21664 | JGI IMG/M metagenome (IMG submission 21664)
GAATATTTTTCAAGTATAGTTAAATTGAGAAAATAGCATTAAAAATCGTATTGGTGGACTTGCTACGATGCATTGACACTTGTTAATATATGTATGAAAGCCACCATTGAAATGCAATAAAAGTGTCACTTTTTATAAGGTACAATGGTATCTTCACCGACCATGCACAACCACAACATGGCGGCAACAGCACTGCATGGGAAAGGCTGAGTCATTGCATTGCTAGGGTTCAGTTTATCCAAACCTTGATCTTAACACTAACATGCAAGCAGTGTTCCTTCTAAGCCGAAAAAACTGGCACTTTCGGCACTTTTTTTGGACACCAGCCAACAAAAATTTTGAAAACTGGCGCATGCAAAATTGGGACGCATTTTCCTTCACAGAAGAAAGTTTCACAAGACACAATTTCATAATTTTTTCAATGATGTGCAGGTCATATTTTCCTGATTTAACCCTGGTATACTTCTTGGGTTTTTGTTACGTTTCTACTATAGTCAGGGGTGCATGACCCGGTTTTCAAAAATAAAAAAAACATACTTTCCTTCAACTAAAGTTTGTCACAAAAACTACACTGAAAATATAACTCTCACTGAGCAGTTTGAGCACTAACAAAGTTACTTTACTCTAATATCATATGATTTTTGATGAAAAGTAAGTAGACCAAACATAGCGAAGGTGTCACATATGCCTGAATTGAATTACTCATAAAAAAAATAAGTGTGAAAGAACTTCTTCTTTTGAATACTGCTAACAAGACCGTAGAAGCATGCACTGAGTGAGTTTCAGCTGTTGCAGGCACCTGGTGCTCAACCCCCCCTCTAACTATAACGTGGGTTCAATGTACCTTTTGCCACCTCACACCAACCATAACGTCGGGTCAGCATGACCCGAACTCGTGACAAACACTCCTTTGCTAAATCGAAGAGTGTGAATGACCGCAAGCGTACCTATTTATAAGTCACACAAAAAATAAAGCTACTGCAGAGTTGAAAGCGTGTGTCGGGCACGCTTTATGTAGTTTCATGTGGATGATCTCATATGACCTGGGTCACCATGACCGACGTTAGTATTCCAGGAGCCATGCTCAGGTCGCAGCAAGTACATACAGTAGTGAGCGGTGTAAAAAAGTTCAGACGCATTTTCATGATTTATGTGTCCAAAAACGATGCTTTTTGCTGGGACGTTGAGACACATTTTGAAAGTTCCCCACTTGCAATATTTAAAAGAAAAAATTCTGGGCACATTTTCATGATTTATGCGTCGAAAAACGAAGCTTTTTGCTGTGAAGTTGAGATGCATTTTCAAAGTTCTCTGGTTGTAATATTTGCAAGAAAAATTTCTGTTTGCATTTTCACAATTTCTGTGTCCAAAAATTAAGCTGTTTGCCGTGATGTTAAGACGCATTTTGGAAGTTACCGTTTGCAGTGTTTACAAGAAAAAATTCTGGGCACATTTTCATGATTTATGTGTCTAAAAACGAAGCTTTCTGCTGTGAGGTTGAGACACGTTTTGGAAGTTCCCCGCTTGCAAGATTTGAAAGAAAAAATTCTTGGTACAATTTCACGACTTATGTGTCCAAAAACAAAGCTGTAAGGTTATGACGCATTTTGGAAGTTATCTGCTTGCAAGGTATACAGAAAAATTCTGGGCACATTTTCATGATTTATATGTTGAAAAACGAAGCTTTTTGCTGTGAGGTTGAGACACATTTTGGAAGTTCACCGCTTGCAAGGTTTACAGAAAAAAATCTGGGCCCCTTTTTATGATTTATGTGTCCAAACACCAAGCTGTTTGCTATGAAGTTCAGACGCGTTGTGGAAGTACTCCACTTGCAAGGTTTGCAAGAAAAAATTCTGGGTGCAGTTTCACGATTTATGTGTCCAAAAACGAAACTGTTTGCTGTGAAGTTGAGATGCATTTGGAAGTTATCTGCTTGCAAGGTTTACAGAATAAATTCTGGGTGCATTTTCATGATTTATGTGTTCAAAAACGAAGCTGTTTGCTGTGAGGTTGAGACGCATTTAGAAGTTAACTGCTTGCAAGGTTTACAAGAATAAATTCTGGGTGCACTTTCATGATCTATGCGTCCAAAAATGAAGCTGTTTGCTGTGAGGTTGAGATGCATTGTGGTGGAAGTTATCTGCTTGCAAGGTTTACAAAAAAAAATTATGGGCATATTTTCATGATTTATGCATGTGAAAGCGAAGCTGTTTGCTTTGATATTTATATGCATTAGGGAAGTTTTCACCTTGCAAGGTTTATAAAACATGCTCTGGGCACATTTTTACAATTTCGCAAGTCAATAAATCTTTGCTGTGTTGTTTGGGCCCATTGCGAAATCCTTGACTTTGCATTTCATTAAAATGCTTGGAATCTGGACATATTTTGAGTACTAGTCACTAGTACAGAGGTTGTCTAAAGACAATTGACGTGATTATGTCTCCAACCTTGCTTGGTCACGTCTTGGTGTGGAGTCAGCAGAACTATCTGAGATTGCTGCTGATTGTGAGGCATTTCGGGGCCTCCTACGGCTGCTGCCCCTGCAACTCTCCCCAAAGGAAAAGCGGGCACGAAAATGAGTGAATGAATATGTAGCCCTGCATTGAAACTTTCTATTTATGAAATTGTCTTTAGTTTGTTTGCCAAAAGTGAGTATCGTATTCAAATAACTAAGCATATTTGGACGGACACTTGCGTTTTTTGTGAAAATCAGTTCAGTGTATCAAACATAGATGGGAAAATGGTTTGACACCCTATAGCACCACCACGACAACCTTAAAAAAAACATTGCCGGTACACATCCCCCGGAATGACTCTCCCAAAAAGAGCCTGGGTCCGGCTCAACTGCCCCCGCACTGGTGTTGGACGTTTCCGCTCCTGCTTGAACAAATGGGGTATGACCTCCTCTGTGGCCTGTGAGTGTGGCGCAGAAGAACAAACCGTCGACCATGTTGTTCTCCAATGTCCAATCTATCGACCTCTGCACGGCCTGACGGTTCTGGATGATGAGACAACCGAATGGCTGCTCAAAACCTGCCCCGAAATTTAGTGTGGCCAAGCAGTGGATAAAAGAACTCGCTCAAACAAAAGAAGAAGACTTATGGCACAAGGGGCCTGTAATGACAGTGGAGCGGTCTGTCTGCATGTTAACCGTGATCGCAACGCATTGGTAGTTACTAATGCGCTGGAAAAATGTGTTTTTGAAGAGGCTGACATGGCAAGTTATACAAAGATTTTTTCAAGCCATTTGTGCAAGCAAAAGCATCTGCTCATTCGCAGTTTTCTTCTCTCCAGACATTTTTCTAGCTAACAGGTTGACAAAATGACTACAACTGATTTTTAAACATGCAGGAAACAATGCACTTAAAGACTTACAAATGCATGTAGTCGGTTAAGCAACTGCAGACATCACAGCGCATTTTGGTATCTCAAAAAAGCTTATGTGGTGAACTGCAAAACGCAGTGTATGCACAATAGTCCTAAGTTTCCACTTGCTCACATGGTGCAAGCGAAAAACGCAGGGAGAGGACAAAAGAAATGTCTGTGTGTGTGTACTTCGTGCTGTTTCCACGCGGTGCGGTGCAAGAGAAAAATGCATGTGAATGGACTGAGAACATGTCTGTGCATGTGCTGTAGTGCTCTTGTTTTCATGCAGTGAAAGAGAAAAAGGCATATGAATGGACTGAAAAAATGTCTGTCTGTGTGCAATAACTTTCATGTGGTGGAATCAAGTACACCGCTGATGTTGTGGAGTATCCAAACCAAATCCAATTACCCGGTTTAAATTAGCATAATTTGGATTCGGATAGTTTGGGATCCGAATCCTTATTACTAAATGCCCATCCCTAGTTGCAAAGTATTGGTATTGGTTATCGGCAATATAAAAGATAAAAGCATCGGTATTGCATCAATCGAGCTCTACCTAAAATCCAATCAAGCTTAGCTAGTAGCATAGCGCCACTAACTGTTTAGAATAGATATTGGTACTGATCTCTTTGTCAAAACACATAAGGAAAGATTTCCAAGTTACTGCTTTTGGTCACAGCACCTTTATTACATCACAATCGCTGTTTGTTCCAATACAAACATAGTGCTGAAAAGATACTTTGCTTGTCAACATTCGGTGAATGTCAGCCATACAGCAATGAGATATGTTTATCCACATGTACATACACATATAAAATTGATGCTGACAATCAGCTGCACAACTGCATCTGTGGAGCGCTCTCTGTCAAGATAATGGTCTTACAAATACTATATACTTGTGAAATCACTGTGGACGAGAATGATTGAGTGGCAATTGCTCTGATGATTTTACGTCATCATGTAAAAGTATATTACTTGAATCAATATAAGACTTCTTACATAGCAAACAAGATCGTTACCTGCTCAATTCTAAAAAGGTTATTGAGAAGTACAACGCTTGATTAATATTTTGTTCGGATAATGCTACCATAATTTCTGAGGTTAGCTGTCGCGCCTTTCAATATGAGAAATTTCCTTGTAAAATATAGCTTTAACCTGGGCAGAGTTTCATTTTAGCTGGGTTTACACTTTCTATGCCATGCTCAGTCCTTTGCAGAACTGGGCAAACCACGATAGATACCAGTTGCAACCCAGCACTCCCACGCAACTGTGTTGATCATCCAGCAGACTGCAACCTCCTCAAAAAATAACCTTATTAAATTAGCAATAATTCGGCCATCAACTTTAAACCACGATATAAATTTATCAAACTGTCGAGGGGCACCTGACAAAGCAACCTTTTTAACAGTTGTTTTTCAGTATCCCAGCACCTTAACTTTAATTTGCATGAAATTGTTTAATGTTTGCGCCAATAAACTTCTATCAGTGGAACAAACATGCCTTACTTGACGTGACCCTGAAGAAAGCCTAAACTTGAAATAAATCTTATTTAATTTTGTCATAACCTAGTAGGTGTGAACAGCAGAGAAAATTTAGGTTGAAACTGCAAAACAATCATTATTTGGAGACTATATCCTCTTGCCATGAAGCAAAATATTACAAAACAGCTTTGAGCATGCGTGGCAGTGTACGAGCTTCTGACAACTTTGCTTGCATTGGAGCTTGCACTGCCAAAGTAGGAAATGCTGAAACACATGCGTTTGAAGCAACTTCAATTTAGACTTGAGTGTTCAAAAACGTGGATTGTTTCATGTCATTGCGCAGGCGCTGTTGAGACAACACAGGGACGTTGCTGTTTCTTAATAATACTATGCAACGTTAGAAGGGAAATGCTGTTACCTGTTTCAAACCACCTGCATTAGAGACCTGCAGTGACATTGTTTACAATGTTATTGGCTTTAATGTGAAGTACCTGCGGTACAAAGGGGCTTGTCATGACACACAAACAGACCCTTTAGATGCGCCTCTGGGATTAGGCATGTGTGACAGTTTAAACTCTCTCCTGTGTAATCTGCCATTTTGTGCCTTAAGTATGAAAAAAGCACAGCTAGCATTAAAAAATCAAGTGTGCCTTATGACCCATAAAATATAGTACAGCCTGCAGTGAGTTTGAAATATTTTTATTATTTCGTGTTACTTCTGTTCTACTTCCACAAAGTGAGCCTACCCTACTTCTACCTGTTTGTTTAGCCATCTTTCTACTAAGTATGTTCATACAGTACACAAAGGCTTTTGATAAATGCACTGCTGCCTACTTAAGATACAGCCAGATTATCTGGATATCTTAAGCAGGCTGTGACAGCTGCACAAACTTATTGAAAGCCAGATGTAGGCAGATTGTGCACCCCTGATTTGCGGTTTAGCTATAAGCAATTATTTCTGCTTTGCGATGTTTTTTTTCCTATGATGATCATGTTATAATGAGGTTTCACTATACATCTCTTATTCTATAATTGAATACTGAATACCCCAAAATCTAATCTTAATACTCTCTAGGAGGTGTTAAGGCAAACTTTAAGAAGCTCTGGAGAGTAAGCATCACATCATCTTGTATCTGAATTATGAAACAAGATAGTAGAACTGAACTGGTTTCCACATTTCTTTGTAGTTTGTAGCCAGATGTGCTAAACTTAGAAAAATGTGTTCAGTGTTTCATTTTGTGCTTACTGCATCATATTAATCTTGCTGGATATCCTAAAATTCGACAACTGAAGCCCAAAAATATTTTACCACAGGCACAACATACTTTGAAGTACGCTTGGCTGTTCGATAAAGTCTTACAGTTGATACCACATTTTTACTTATTCGCTGGTTGTGTTTACTGAGAATCTTCATCAGTATAAGTGGTAAAACAATAGATCCAACAGGTTTGCTAAGCATTGTAATAAAACGAAAATTGCTGGTTGATCATGTATTAAACTACTCTGCTAATTTTCTCACAACCATTCTGTTAACCACTGCAGAAGACAAACTAGTTGGTAAGCTTATATTTGTAGGCAATAGGCACGGTACTTAATTGCATGATCTTTAGCAAACAACCCAGCTTAATTTGACCAATAACAGTTGTTTGTGAAATTTCATTCCAAGTTTTGATGAAAAACCACTGAGGTTAAAAATGTGTACATAGCAAAAGAATGAAAATCTGTTTCAAAAAAATAAAAGTTGTGATAAAATTTGTAGAAAGTTTGCATGTTGGTGGAGGTTTTACCGATGGTTGTTTGCAAATAACATTCTTGATCTCAATCATAAGCTTGCAGGTTAAAAAAATGTGCAACACTCAGGCAGGCAGAAATCTTTCTGCCAAGTCCTGCTGTAACTAGCTTTTGGAGATTGTACATTGGTTTTGTCAAATAACTTCAAATCAAATTGTTTCTGTATGAAGTGAGCCAAGATCGATCATATTGCTGAGATTTAAAACCGTTCCTGTAGCCCAAAAAGTTTTTAAGCCTGTTGAAATACGGCTGGTTTCTCTGTAAGCAAACTATTTGTTTCTGAAACACTTACCAGAACAAAGCTGAAACCATCGTGCTAAGAAAAAATTATAGTAAAATCAAATTTTTGATGACATTTAGACAACCTGGTTTGAGTCTCATTGAAGGAAACCCTTTTTGCAATTCAGTTTTTCAGCATACTTGCATTCACATAGTAAGAAACTTTACTGATTACCATGAAAATTAGGTAAACAGCACTTGTCCTGGTGTGACAGACAAATGGTATGTTGGATTAGAAGTGGTAGACCTCACCAGATGTAGAAATATTTCTTCCTAAGGGCACATACTGTTAAAGGCATACATTCTAATTGTTGTTTGTAATATTTTTTTTAAGGCAGTGGCTACCGATACACCTGTGAATATTGAAATTTGAAAACTTATTCATACACCACCTGTGACGTAACAGTAACACACAATGAGAGTGCAGTAGGCTTGGCAGAAACGAACTAAACGTAAAAGATAAACCCTAAACCTAACCTTAACTCTGACCGTAGCCCTAACCCAAGGCTAATGCCAACCTAACGCCAACCTAACACTAACCTAATGCCAACCTAACGCCAACCCCTAAAGGTAACATGTAAACCTTAACAAAGTAAAGAAAAAACAGATAGTCGGCAAGGTGGGAGTCGAACCGAAAACCATTGGCATAGCAGCCGTAAGGCATAACCCCTAGGCCAGTGCTTCTCAACCTTTTTGATGTCGGGGCCCACTTTTTGCCAAGACTTTGATTTTGGGCCCACCTCACGAAAAATTTGTTTCAGAACTCATGACTAGGCGTAATTATTGCATTATCTCGGAACATTTTGCGGCCCACCGGTTGAGAAGCGCTGCCCTAGGCTATGAGATCCACGCCGTTTGAATGACAAACTGACTCTTTTATTTGAATTTCATCAGGCCAGGTGTATCCGTAGTCACTTCCTTTTTTTAAATCTGATGCTTTGGTTATATAATATTTTGGATTCATATTTAATGCATTTAAGCACTATTTCAAAATTAACAGATGTCAACATTATTTCCTTTTAATTCCTCATATTTACATGGTGCATGAAGTAAAAAGTGTTAGGTCGGGTGTATGGCATGCTCTGCTTTTGCAATTTGGCAAGGTGTATACAGTACAAAAAGGCTAGGTTTTCCAATACTAATTGTACATAGTAAGAATGTTCAGTGCATTCTGATGTTCATCTATTGATCTCAACCATACACTGGGTTGAATAGCTGATGACATTTGAACGTGGTTGCCCTGCATGTTTTCAGATGTGTAAATTTGCAATGCTAGTAAGTTTGATGTAATATAAATGTACTTTCCACGATGGGTGTAAGCAAGGAATCGATCAGCAAATTTGTGGAAAGTACATACTTGAATAGAGATGTGCAAGTTTGAATCATCGCAAAAAGACGAAAGCAGATGGCAGTCGACTGATTCCTCCAAAGCATACAGAAACACTAGTGCTTTTAAGTATAATATAAATGATGAGAAGTTGTTGCAGTAGCAACATGATGCATATTATTAATGCACATCACACCAAACTGTGTATCCTGATCACATGTATTGACTGCTGCAAACGATTACTTCAATGAAGAAGTTGTGTTGCATACCTTATGTCTACGAAGTAGATCCTGTTTGGAGCTTTGTCCTTTGCAAGTTTGCATGCTAACTGACTGACAAAACAAAGTTTTTAGATGGTATTTAAACTTAGTGCTTGAGGCCCAAGTATGCTTTTGCAGCATGCGTTAAATCTTTTTCAGATATAACATCCTAAGAAAGATATTAAACTTTTTGGCCAAAATTACATAAATAACATTTTATTTCATGTAATATGACACTGTTTTTAATGGGCTGATGTCCTCTGGTGACAATTTGGAAGTAGCATACTGTTCAGCCTTGTTGGCTAAAGCCATAAAGCAAGAAGATGGTGACCGATTTACAGAGCTGTATGATCAGATTCTGAAAGTCCTTTCTGCAGATCAGGTGGGTTACTTCTTGCTGCATGATTGTTCCTGAAAACTTGAACTTTTGAGTTGGGAAATCAAACTAACAGTGAAGGTTTAAACATTTGATTAGGCTTGTGGGAATTTTAAAGTGTTGATGTGGGGTTTCCTAAACTTCAATCTTACATCAGCATGGCAATGTATCAGTCAGGCTCTAGTTAGTGTTGTCATGTCTCAAATTCCGCCATGATTATTTGTCCTTAATTATTGTGAATTTATTTGGCAACTGCGTATTAAACTGTCTTTTTCGCTGAGATAATTTGGTCCTCTTTTGCTGAGACATTTCGGCCCTTTGTCTCACAGTTGTATTAAAACTCACCGTAACAGTGTTCATTAGCTTGTATTTTCAGACATTCTGACTGAAATGACTTAATTTTTTTCGGTCATTTCAAAAATATTTTGGTCCATGACCTGAAAAAAAACAAGTGTGAACAGAATATTTTCAGCATTAAATTTTGCCTTGTAATGTAGATCTTTCACTTCCACATATATGCTGCAGTTTAAGTTTGGATTTTATGGAAACTGTTAGCATAACTGCATTTGCTTTTTGATGAATTCAACCTGTTGTGTGCAGATTTGGCAACAATATTTGCAAATTCGCAAATTATTTTCTTTAAAATCAGGTACTGATTAACACCATAACTGCAGATTTGCTTCTGATTTTGGTGAATATCTAACTAGAGATAGATCGATATATGGGCCTGGCCATTATGGCCTATATTTGGGCTTTACTGATATATTAGTGTATATTGGCCTGGGTAGGTGTTGACAAAACGCTGATATTCCTCATGCATCCAGACAACTTAGCGAAAGAAAGCACAACGAAGCAGGTCAAGACAGCTATCTTGAGAAAAAGTTATAACTGATTTGGAAAAATTTTCATATTTGGCGATGGTTAATCGAATGCAATATTGCACTATAACCTCCTTAACACTTTGGCATCTGGCTGCTTTCGGGGATTTTCACGAAAAAAACACTGAAACGCACGTGGCTTTGCGTGGAAATTTCTCCAGTCCGGTAAGCGCTACCAACCCGGTCAAAGTCTCAAAATACGCAGCAAATCTCGTAGCTTGCACTCGAAAAAATTTTGTGGTTAAGGGATATGGATTTTTTGTGAGTGACATCATAAGTGGAGAACTTGTAGGCCACCTTGGCCCACTTCACCTGGCCCTGAGCTCAAACTGTTAGATGGTAGTGTTTCACTAAAGTTTTTACTGGAAACTAGGCTGCAATCCGAGTCTTTTGATTCTTTGGATGACCTGCTGGGTTTAAGGTTCAAAAGTTATGATCTGAAATAATAAAAATATTTGACTAATTAGATAATTAATTAATTTGTTTATTTTAGATCATAAGTTTTGAACCAGAAACGCTAGAAAGTCGATCAAAGTCTCAAAATACTCAGACTCAAGCCTAGTTTCCAATGAAAACTTCAGTGAAATACTTTGGCTTAGTAGTTGGGCCCTAGGCCAGGTAACATGAGCTAAAATAGCCCCAAAACTATACCAATTATGACGTCACTCACAAAAAATCTGCAACCCCCCAACCAAAATATTTTTTTCAAGTACAGTCTAGAAGACTGGCTGATCCGTTCGAGCCCCTGAACAGCTCTCTAGTGCAATTGGTGGAGGAGCTATGGCGTTGGTAAAGCAGCTAAAAACTGCTGTTTTTGGGCTGAAATCTAGGTACAAATATATTGTACTCCGGCTCTCAAAGTGTTAATTGATGCTCTGTTTTGTACTTCTTCCCTTTCATTGTTCCCCATCTTTCAACTTTCAAGGACTCTCTTTGCTTTTTTTGTTGTAAGCATTTCTTTCATCCAGTGTTCTGTTCTTAGTGCTCTGTTATTTTTAACATTATATTTTTATTCATGGCACTGTGTTTATTGATTGCACACGGTGTATACTATGCTAACAAGTTGAGATGAACACCTTCCCTACCAGTTGGTGATGAACACCTTCCCTACCTGTTGGTGAATTAGCTTGCCAAATGTTCCCTATTGGTATGTTTTTCAGCAATTGTCCTCAAAATTTTTGCACGTTCACAGGTCACATCTATAAAGTCGCTGAAGTATAAATTTGCTCTACTGTTGTCCGAGGCACGTGTGAGCGCAAGTTTTGGTCTAGCGCTTGTCGCAAATCGAACATCGGCTTGCTGATTTGCCTATGCCCTTCTCTTATGCAATCCACAGTTCTTCAAATATTCATGAAAGTTTTGAATATAACATTCTTTCCAATTATGCTGTATTATATTCGTTACGATTCATGATACATACAAAAACCAAATGGAGCTACATTTTCGTGAGCTTTTTTCTTTCGATTTGCGGCCTAACTGCTTTGATTTTGCCAAATTTCATGTGCAAACTATCCACAAGTTGAAAACCTGAAGTAATTAGTGTGTTGCTCTTTGCTTGGAAAGTTGATGGGTTTTTAACCCGTCAACGCCCTGGTTTATGCTGTATTTACTCTGTTTTTTGTTCCTTTTAAAATGTAAACCTAGCGATGTTCTCAAAGGAGCTGCCTTTTCGGGAGATATTTTTTCTTTTGAATTTGTAGCCTATCAACTGCTTCAATGCCACCAAATTCCGTGCACTAACAAGCAACAAGTTGAAATATTACAAACATTGGTACAATCTTCATTGCTTGGAAAGATATAAACCCATCAATGCCTTGGCTGATGCTGTAATTACTGCAAAGTTTGTTCCTTGCAAAAATCAAACCTGCCAATGTTGTCAATGGAGCTGCCTTTTTGTGAGATGTTTTTTCTTTCGAATTTGTACCTTACCAACTGCTTCAACGTTGCCAAATTTCATGTGCAAATAACCTTAGTTTGAAAAAAAACAATTTTCTTTGTTTGGAAAAAAACAAAGACATTGGTTCAATGTTCATAGCTTAAAGTTTTAAAACTCTTTAGGGACCACAAATGCCAATTTATTGTCTTGCTCAGCAGTTTTTTAGTGATAACTCGTGAACCACTAAAGGTATGTTGATAGGTAAAACATTGCAAGAAAGGTTTCCGTGAGATCATTCAGATGAGTCTAATAGAAAGGTATGTTTGCATGAGATTTATGAGAAAATTCAGTTTTTGTTTTGTTTCTTGCCTTTTTGGGAAAGTTCTTGATGATTTTCATACAAAAATTCATGCCAACGTTTTAGTTTTTTTGCAAGTACTATACCTGGCTTCAACTACTTTCAAGGACTATACTACCATTGTTTTGGGGTTGGGGAAAAAACAATGTTGGGGCAAAAAAGCAATTTGAAAAAAGTGATTTTTTAGGTTTTACGCCAAAATCGTTGCCGATACTAGATTTTGGAGTGCAGCATTGTAAAAGACGTTAACTTTTCAAAATGCTTTAGTAAATCAGCAATGTCAATATATTGGCTTCAGCGGTCCCTAAAGTGTTTCTTGTGAGAGTAAAAATACCAATGATCTCAGTGAAGTTGCCTTTCTTGATTTTTTTTTAATGGGAAGTTGTAGCCTAATGGTAGTGCCAATAATGCTGTGTTTCAAGTGCAAAAAAGCACAAAGTTGTAAAAACAAAACAGATTGGTACACTGTTCATTGCTGGCAAGTTTGAAACCCATCAACACCTTGTTTGATGCTGTATTCATTGCGGTTCTTGTTCCTTTCGAAAAAAACTAGCATTGTTCTCAACGGAGCTGCCTTTTTGCTGAGATGTGTTTTCGTTTGAATTTGTAGCCTACCAACCGCTTCAACATTACCAAGCAACAAGTTGAAACAAATAAAAACATTCGTGCAATGTTCATTGCTTGAAAAGCTCCCCTGGAATACTAACGCTCTTGGTATGTCACACTAACACTAGCCCCATGTGAATTTTTCCTGTTTTTGAAAAGTGAAAAAACAATACTTTTTTTCAGTTGAGGTTGATTAAAAAAAACTACACTGGAAATATAACTCCAATTCAGTGGTTTGGACACTAATAAAGTCACTTTGTTCTTCAGTGCTATTATTGATGAAAAGGAAAACCACACAGTCTGATAGGGTAGAAATAACCCAGTGTTAGTATTCCAGAAGTCCATCTACATCTTGGTCGGTGTTGTATTTAGCTGGCTACACTGCAGTTTTTGTTCCTTACTAAAATCAATCCTACCAATGTTCTCAAAGAAGCTGCTTTTTCATGGTATTTCTTTCTTGAGAATTTCCGGCGTAGCCATATTCGCAAAGATGCAGTGTTTTATGTGTAACCAAACACAAAATTGAAAAAAACAACAAAATCTTACATCAGTTCTTTTGGCTTTCAATTTTATAGATTTAGTGAAGGTGTCAAACTTGCCCAACTGTTGTGGGAAAACTTTCATATTGGCATTCATGGCCAAAGTGGTCAATAAAAGTAATCGTGGCTAAAATGGCCAAAACTTCCACTGTTGGTAACTTGTTCAAAATGGCCAAGAAAAATAGTCAGATGTCCACAGAAAAGCTTACTTACAGTCATGTCAAGTTACTTTTTTATGGACGTTTGACATTTTTTCTCAGCCTTTTTGTCAGAGGTTGCCAGTGGTGTAAGTTCTGGTTATTCTTGGCCAAGGTTAACAATGGTGAAAGTTTTGGTTTTTCTTGGCTGTTTTGGGCCAAGGTTACCAACAGTAAAAGTTTTGATTTTTATTGGTCATTTTCGGCCAATGTTTCCTATGGTGAAAGTTTGTTTTTTTAGTGTTTTTGGCGAAGGTTACCAATGGTGAAAGTTTTGGTTTGTCTTGGCCATTTTTGGCCAAGATTACCAATGGTGCAATTATGTTTATTTAGCCTTCTTAGCGAAGGTTACCAATGGTGAAAGGTTTGGTATTGCTTGGCCATTTTTGGCCAAAGTTACCAACTGCGAAAGTTTTGTTTTTTGAGCCTTTTTGGCCAAGGTTACCAACAGTGAAAGTTTTGGTTGTTCTTATGCCATTTTTGCCCAAGGTTGCCAATGGTGAAAGTTTTGGTTGTTCTTTGCCATTTTTGACCAAGGTCACCAACGGTGAAATTTTTTTTAGCTTTTTTTCCAAGGTCACCAATGATGAAAGTTTTGGTCATTTTGGCCATGGTTACTTTTATTGGCCGCTTCGGCAATGAATACCAATGGTGAAAGTTATGTTTTTGATTTGGAGTTTGCTTTTGAACAACCTCTGGCATCTTGCTCTGCCAAATGCAAATTCGTTTTCGTTGGAGGTAATCTTTGGCACCCCACTGTGCAAGCAGGAGTTTGTGCTCCAGGAGGCAACTGCCAGCATGGGATTAGAAGTACGATTATCTCGTACACTGGTAGGCAAGCGTTGGCAAGAAAGTACAATTAAATTTGTACCATGGTGGGGAAGGTGTTAATTAAAAATCATATCAAAATATTGAAATTGATGCAATTTGAAAAATTTTAGCTCATAGATCCTAGTTTTTGAAGTTATTGAAAAAAGGTAAGGCATAGAATACATTATATTTTTGATAATGAAGGAGAAAACAAGATCTAAAAATTTCAGAAATATCAGTATTGGCTATCAGTCTATGAATGGCAGGTATATTAGTATCGGGCCTCCAAAAAGCCATTTCAGTTTATCTTTATATCTAACCAAACATGGCAAAAATAGAAAATCTACCGTAGTTTCTACAAACATGGCCACTTACAAATTTATTTTACGATACATTTTTACAATCAATGCAATTCAGTGCTGCTTCAAGCTGGAATGCTCAGCAATGCTCAACAGCAAATTGCCACTAACCTGTTGGCAGGTGGTATACAATATATTTGTACTTTGAAATCATACCGGAACCACTATTTTTGTGCCGCTTTGCAACTCCATAACTCATCAGTTTGCAACTCCCTAACTTGCAATTGAGCTAGAGAGCTGTTGAAACCCTCAAAAGATGTGGCGAGTCTTCTAGTTTGGATTTTAAAAAAATGGAAATTTTTGGATTTTGCTTTTTTTGTGGGTGACATCATATGGGTACGTTTAAGCATTTTTGGCCCAGGTTACTGGGCCTTGGGTGCCAACACCAAGAACCAATTTTTTGACTCAAGTTTTTAGTGGAAACTAGACTATTACGAGTCTTTAGAGCCTTTGGTTAGCCATCTAGTGTTAGTGGTTCAAAACTTACAGTCAAAAAATGGATAATTAATTAGGGGTTAATTAATTAATTAGTTTGTTGTTTTAGGCCATAAGTCCAGAACCAAAAAAGCTAATCAAGGGCTTTAAACACTCGGGTTAACAAACACGGCCACTTAAGGACAAGCCAAAAATGCCTAAATCTTCCCTACTTATGACATCACCCACAAAAAACTGAAATTCAAGACTTTTCCATTATGTAAAAATCCAAACCAGAAGACTCACCGTATCTTTTCAGGGTTTGAACAGCTCTCTAGCTCCATTGGCTGGCAAGTTATGGAGTTGCAAAGTAATCCAAGAAAAGTTCCTTTGAGGTTGCAGTACCATAAGTATTTCCAGTAAAATCATATATTGCCATGATCAAGAAATCCATAGTAACACCCTGGTTCCTTACTGCATGAATAGCAGTTAACTATGCTTGCTCAGTAAGTGAAAATTTACACAGTAAATGTTATAGTGTCTCATTCATTGGTATGGAAGGATTCTTTTCCATACATACTTTTTACTACTTTGAAACTGGAATTATCTTCATATCGTGCTATGTCAGAGAATGGGCTCACAATGCACAATTTAACACAAACTTCTATCACTTTACATTTCTTAAAGCAATAGCTGTTGTTGCACATTGGAAAGATTCACTGGTTTCAATTGCTGTAAGTTGGTTAGTCATATGACATGCATGAAGGATTGAGTAGTAATTGTGTATGTGGTAAAGTGTTTGTTCTAGTAGCATTTGTTCAGCAGTGTTGTTGAGTGGAACAACTAACTGGTTTTATTGCTTTGTCTCCCAGAAACTTAATTGCAGCAAGACTATGTTGGAGCACTAATCAGTTAACTTAAAATGCTTGCTTATTCAGAATTTAGATCAATAATGTTTTGATAATTCTTAAGTTTACTAGAAAATATTACCTTTTCACAAAGAGCATGCAAGCAATTTCAACATCGCCTGTGTCCTAATCTGATAGACTGTATAATATTATATTTGTTGATGACATTTAGCATTAATTTTTTCCTAAGACATGATTATATTCCTTTCTAATGTGCCAGTTATAATGTTGGTGTGATTGTAATGTAAATAAACTCTGGAAAATTGGTTTTCATTTTCAGGTTAACGAGACAGTCAGCAAAGCTCGAAAGCTTTCAACCTTGCCTTTACCAACACTTGAATGCAGGATTAAGTGGATGGAATCTCATGGAGCAATTCTTCCAGCTACAGAAGCATGTGTTGTAGTGCCCACAGCTGATGAAGAGCCTTTGGAAGAATGCACATTTGGCAATAGTGATGCAAGTGGTACAGACAATGTTCACATGAAAAAAACTAACTGTGGTGAAACTCCAAACAGTCAGAGTTTTTATGATGACGTGAAGAATTGCCAGTATATTGATTTTGCATGCGGTGACATTGATAGTTCACCTGTTGAATCTGAAGTTCAATCAATCTCAGTAATTGCTGGCTGTAATGACAGTCTTGCACCAAAGACACTTGTACAAACAGAAAATGTGAAAATAGAGAACAGTGATCTAGCAAAACTTTCCAAATACAGTTCAGATTGTGTGATTTCCAAAAGGGATCAAAGTTACACTGTTGTTGATGTCGAAGATGTGGTAGATTTTGGACTACTGGTATCTCCTGCTAGTTCAAACAAAGCTGCAAACTTCCCTCCTCAAATTGAAATGAAAGAAATGAAAGAAAATAAACCGTAAGTAATAAAATAGGAATTTACAAGATAATTCATTATTGTCTTCACACTCACACACAACAAAGTACAATTTGTGCATGCATAATGCTAACAAGGTACATAGATACAAACAAGAGTGCAAGCATAGATTAAGTGAACACACATACAGATGGAGCTAAAACAGTTACTGTGATACTTACCACAGAGCACTATGCAGCCTTGCTAAATTCCAAGTAGACTAATTTAGACTAATTCATAACGTGCATCGCGAATCGGGAGGCCGCAAAATGCCAGGGATTATTTGGGCTGTAGTCCTCCCGAGGCAGGGTTGATATAATTGAATCCGACCCAAAAAAAACAACTGGGTTAAAAAAAAACACTTAAAAAGACAATAAAACCAACTCTGAACTTTTCTCTTAAAAAGCTAGAATACAGTGAAAACTAAACTAAGCACGAGTGTGGAGTTAATTGTAATATTTTCTGAATCAAACAAAATAAACAACGGTGAAATTTCAAGTGCTTAAAACAAAAATTGAAACAGTTTAAGTAAATTCTACTGGTTATCTTCTTTAGCTCTGTAAAGTCAGTATATTTTGACCAATTTTTCTGCCTTCTCTGCACCCAGCCTGTTTGTGATGTTGGACTATACAAAACCGTATGTTGAATAAATGCACTACATATATGCCGAACTAGCAGGACAGGCGCTTAAACTTAACATTAAGCTGCAGAAGTTGTGTAGGAGTGGCTTTTCTCTGTTTGGTGTGTGCATGATTACCAAGCTTCGGAGTGAACTGAACACCAACACTTGGCGAAAACAAAGATGGGGTACATTTCTTTACCTTAAGTTTGAATGCCATAATAGGCCCAACTATTTAGTGTTGTGTATTTCTGAAAATGGTGATATTGCATAATGCAATAAAAACAATTCAGAAAGGGGTTTTTGTGTTTTTCTCAAAGAAAAACAAAAACCTGTTTCTTCTTAAAAAACTGAATTATTTTTATTCAACAAAAAAACTTAGTTTTTCTATAAAAAAACAAGTTTTTCTATAAAAAAAACAGGTTTTTCTCAACCCTGTCCCGAGGACAAAGATGTACAGTATAGTAGGTTAGTACAGAATAGTAGGTTAATGAAGATAAAGAAAAGTATGTTGCCGTAAGTATAAGGTTTTATATGTGTAATGTGTTAATAAGATTAATGGAAGCAAAATTTGATGCAAAATTTAAACCACTGCAAGAATTGGCCAAACTTGCCACTGCAAAACGTTTGCATTTTCTACATATTATAAATACAGACAGTTTCAGCTAAATGCATACCGGTTAAACGCATGAACTGCTTTATGGCATAAGATTCTAGAATCTCAAACCAAAGCCATTCACATGTGACAAAAATAATCTGGTTTCACATACCAGTTATTTGCATAGAAATGCACCTTACACTTCTAAACTTAAAATGCTTAGTCGCATAGTTAACTTTAGAGGAGTGTAAAGTGCACTGCTCAGATAGTGTGAAAACCTGTGGGGCCATTGATCCGATTAACCCTTTAATGTCATATGTGCCGAATTCGTCCCATCCAACGTTTTGTTCTTTTATTCTGCACACGGTTATTTTTAACGCTCAACGACCGGTGTCCCGAATTCGGCCTGAGTCGCACTTTCTTTTCAAGCGCTTTATTGCCTTTTAGTGATTACAGGTTTGACATCCGCCGTCTTGAATTCTGTCGACTGTTGGTTCTTAGCAGCAGACATCCAGTAGAGATTTTGATGAACATTTTTGGGAAAAGTTTTCAGTTCTGGACGACAGAAAAAA
>JGI24158J21664_10004170_pt1 | contig 18484 bp, 12 predicted proteins | sample Ectturendosymbi3_FD_21664 | JGI IMG/M metagenome (IMG submission 21664)
TCCTTTATGTTTGGTGTGGGAATGGCGTTCCCACACCTCTTTTTTAGCAATACATTCCTGCCTGCCAGCAACAATTTTTGGACAAAAGTTCAGTTCAGCACGAAATCAGATGCTTTTGTATCGACCAATATTCTGCTGTGTCTAATAATTTGTTTTCAACTTACTGTATAGTGTTTCTAAAAGTGCATTACCGCGATATAGTCGCGTTTCGTACATAAAATTGAATGGATGAGGATTTGGTCATTGACTCACTGCAAACTTCACGTTTCGCGCTGTGACGTGGAAAAATATTGTCTGATCATTTTCAATGCCCTTGTGATGCAATAAACACCTTCCAGGGCAAAGTGCCAGCATATTTATTCGAGTTTTTTGGTATGCTTGTCTCTTTGCGTAATCCAAGTATTTTTGGGGGGGAGGAAAAGTTGTACTTGTTTTCGAAATAATATACCTTTTTTTTACTTCCAAGGTATTTCTACGGTCAAACGACTTCGGCAGTCAACAACATTTAGTTTTAAAAATTTTGTGATTGATAGTTTGCCACTGATGGGCAGGTATTTATGTAAACAAATTTCGCCGTTTTGGCTAGACAGTCGGGATGTGCATTGTGCAAGGGCGTAACGAGGTTAGATGGCGCCTGGAGCAAGAAACAGGTTTGCCGCCCCATGTTCGAACCTGAGGTCTTTCGGAAGCAAATGTACTGTTTTGAAATAAAGTGCTCATGACATTGTTAGAATGTTTTGGGCCTCCCGCAGTGATTCGGTGCCCGGGGAATTGTGCCCTCTTTCCCCCCTCGTTACGTCTCTGGTGTTATGCAATGAAAATCGGAAAATTTTCCGAAAGCTAACAAATTATTCAGTCCGAACGTCATGAACATCTGCAATTTTCGAAAACAATAAGGCATGGATCGTGCACAGACTACCAACAAAGGTTACAGGCGGCATTTCAGGTTTCTTCGTGTAGTTCTGTGCCACTTCCATGCCTGCCCCACGCATTACTTTGGCATGGACCTGTGTTTGTTTTCCTAATAATAAAAGTTTTCGGACATTGAAAAAGTAACTTTTTTAAGGTTGGATAAGTTTGAGAATAATTTCTGAATTGTTTTAGAGGTGCGCTTCTGCTCCGTAAACGCCCCAGTAAGACTGGGTAATGGTGAGAATGCAGTTTAGCCAAAATGTGTATGGTTATCAACCGTGTTTGTTAAAAAAGTTACCAGAGCAGTTGGATCTTCACTGCTATGCAGTCAGTACACATCCGGATGAACTCGTCCTTGAGTCCCCCCTAAAAAAATCCTGGATCCGCCTATGAAAGTATTGTCACAACACCCTCAGTTAACCACGAAGTAAGCCCAATGTAGATACGTTTTCCCCAGTGAAGCTCGCGAGAAACTTCTAGCTGATTTAACTAACATATAGAGTTTCAACAAGCAATCTCTGTTTGCGGGAAATCTGGTAAAAACAACTAAACGTAGTATCCAAAACTGACAATCTTGATTTTCATCGGAGTTTTGCAGTATCTGGCGGTCTTGCGTTGTTGCGAGTTTTTTTGTCAGTGGAAATTGAACATCATGTACCGTTTTTTTCTTTTCATTCTTTTTTTGTAACCGCTTTCATACAGATGACCTGAATCTCTCTCACGCTCAGATGCACAGTATTGTCATGTTGTTACTGCACTGACAAGAGTCTAGAGTAGACATTTGCATTTCCGCCCGTTTCGAGGTAAATTGTGAAGTTATGCCTCTGCGCAGTTTTGCAAATTTTTAGGTAACTTTGAGTCGTTACAGAAAAGATCATTGCGCGGGGCCCTAGGCCATGGCCTATGCATAAATCCGTCCCTGCGTATCCGTGCACATCAGTCTACACGTGAAACAATAAACACAAGTTTGTGAAGGAGAAAAACAAAGCCACCTTCTTTCAACGCATTCTGCGTTGTGGTTCTGGCGCCAAATAAGATTTGTGGTGCATTTCCGTGACGAGTTTCTGTCTTTTCTGTGCTGTGGAACATCATGTTTTAAAAATAACTTTTCGTTTTACAACCAACATTCCCGCATTTTTCCGGTATATTGGATGACCAGAGACCGATTTCTTTGAATCCAATGATAGCGTCAGACAACTCATCTATCGTGTTTTCGATGATACATCTTGACGTTCTGCTACTGCACCGCTGGTTAAAACAGGTCTATTGTCATCGTTACGTAGATCTAAGTTTGTAGCAATATGTTTTTCGATTTTCCTTCCTCTTGCAGGTTCCGCAGAAATGTCTCCGCTGAACTTCACTGCCATTGTAAAATAGCAACTTGAATATTTCTTGACTTATGTGCAATTTCTTCCTCTCTCATTTCTGCTTCTTTTGCTTTTCAATGTTTTTTAGAACAACTTGGATAAGCTATGCACTCGAAAAAAGGGGAAGATTCTTTTTTCTATCGATTTTTATTTGTCAATAAGCTCAAGAGAGCTGCCATATTTTCATCGCAAAAAGGGAGCACAATTTATGACTGTCACTTACTTGAGTGTATTCTACACTTAACAAGCCAAATAGCAAATAGACCTATTGATTAGTTTTAAGCATTGAAGTAAAACGTCCAGTTGTGTAGACAATGTTTCATTCAAAACACACGAAACAAAATCCTTAAACCTATTTAGCCTGCGGATATTTTACAGATTTTCTAAATTTCCCAAGATATAGAATCGCCTTTTACACTTATATGAAACTGTTTGCATAAAAGATGTTTTAAATTGCACACCAGCTTTAAACTAGAAACTGGTTCAACCACAAAGGTTTCTCTTTCTTTTTGGTTTGTGGCTGCATCAAGGAAAAAATCGTTCCATTTTAGCTTAAAAGAGCCATAACGTTGAAGTAAAACTGTGCAATCTTTATCAGTTCTTGAAGCGTTTAATGGTTTTGCTAGTTGCAAAATATTTTGCCCATCTATCATCTCCAATCATTTTACAACAAATTGCATTTGGCTGATGCTGGCTTTGCACGAACTCAAACAAGTTTTGGTATTGGTCAAATAATGTAATTCAGCTTCATCAATAGAAACGTTTCTTTCAAGCAGATACTACTCACATGTTACATCCTTTTCCCAATTAGTTGTTGGCGAACGGAGGAATCTAGTCAAAACATTAAAATTCAGCAAATAAACTGGTTCATTTAGCCAAATGTGAAATACAAGGCTTGTACAATACAGAAACATCTGACATGAATGAATCACAGTCATGATCTTTGCCTTCGCTGAATTTTCTTAATGCTAATTTAACTTGGCGTGATATGTACATCTGATTGTCTCTCTGGAATCCTTGCCTTCACAGTGGCTAAACACGATACAACCTGAACAACTGATGCTTTTGACATATCAATATTCTAAACTTGCTTAAAAAGCAACCACAAATGCTTGCAAATGTCTTAATGTGAACAGAATTCGCTCAAATAATTTCCAAAAAAAACGTTTCAGAACAACCGTTGGCTTGTCGATAGATATGCAAGATGAATTTGAAGCTGGGTACAATTGAAGCATCGTTGGCAAGTTGCGATAAAGTGATGGCCACGTGGTTACGCCACGAGAAATAAGTTTTTGGTACTCAACATCCACAAAGTAAGTATAGTCCTTTCACTCTTCTTTGCGAACTGTGTAAATGCAACCACAGGTAATTCACTCAGCTTCAAAATAATTTAGTTTTTGGTTGCGCGACCGCATTTTTGCACCCCTGGATTCACTATAAATTACTAGACGCTACTACACTAAGCTACCGGTATGTACAATACACTGATCACCGTATCACGATTCATCAGCAAAGCTAGCACAGTATGATGGCGACAGCAGTCCGCACTCTAATGCCAAGGTCATTGAGATACTGAAAAAAGATTTACCACCGTTATATAACGATTAATGTGAAAGCATTTCCGCCTTTCCTGCCGAGAATTAACTCAACCAAAACACAGATTAATCAGACAACCTACAGGCCCTCCCATAAACTAAGCTACGTCACTAGAGCTTGTATCTAGTTGTAACACCAGATGCGTCCCCTATAGGGAGACATCTTAGGGTGCTTTTGATCCAGTAGAATCATTTATGCATGGGTTCTCATTACTGAACCAGGACCATTCTCGCAGAAACTAAGTCTGTTTAACAGCCCTCATTAATGGCCCTAATATAAGATATTTCTCAGTGGTTCACACTATAAAGTATACACACCAGTGAATCATATAATTTGTGGTTTCATAGTTTTTATTCATCACAATAATTATATTCAAATGGCATAAACTGGTATCAATATACGATGTATCATAGTATTTAAACACTTCTTGATATATTACAACGCTCGTATAACCCTCCTATTTTAATCCTGCATCTTAGTAATTTGCCAATAAGAGATCAACAATCTTTTCAGATCGGTTCCCCTATCCAAGGGATTTATTATATAAAGTTGAAACTCTATGCTTTGGTAGATTTTACTAGTAGAGCCTATTTCATTATTCAAGTATATATTTTGTTATTTAATTTACCCAAAAGTTGAAGGTTTATTATGACAACTCTTAAAGATACGTCTACACATTTGACCTTGTAGCAGCTAGACCACTGTTTAACTTGCATTTCGATTTACGCAGTAAGGACAGTTAGATTTAAGACGGAAATTTGTCATTAATCAGAATCTCAAAACTGTCGTGTCTAGTCGGAGCCCTAGCGACTGTGCTTGAAATGTCAACAATTCGGTAAAGCACGAATGGAACTAGCTCACAAAAACAGCACAAGCCTAAACAACTAGCATGACGAGGCTACGCTGGTACAGTGCAGCGTTTAGCCTGACAGAGCCTCACTAGGTCAAACCGTTCTGCTGTAAATCCTAACTGGCATGGCACTTGGTACAAGCCGCGAGTTACCACTTGTCAATTCCTGATCATTGCTGGATTTGGTTCGCCAACTATGACTTGACCTTGCCCGCTGGACAAAGGCGGAGAGAAAATTCTCCAACTGTCTTTCAGTCCAGATGAGACGCTATTTATACTCAAATCGTCATGTGACTTGGAAATTCCCATTTTCTTCAGGTGTTCTAATTGGTTATTACTTGCGTAATTGTGCGGTGATTGGCTGGTTTTAAATGCTTCCAGGACCATCAGGTAAATTTTAGGTGCTCGGGTTTTCACCAAATCGTGACCAGGCGTCTTGTGATTTCGCTTGTGTCTTGTGACTCGTCTCGTGACTCAGTCTTGTGACTTGCTGACGTTTCAATGACGTTTTCTTTTGAATCAGCTGACTTAATAATGAGTTTTGATTGGCTGTAACCCCTTTTGAATTTATCCTGGTTGTTTCAGGCTTGTGAGTCTTCCAGCAAGCTTGGTTTTTATACAGTAAAGTTGTTGCAGGTAACATGCCTGTAACATAGTTGCAGTAGAGCAGGGACAGGTTACTGTATGCAAAAACAATATATCATAGCCTTTGACGTACTGACGTGAGGCAGAGGGGCGAATTGCCCCCCTGGCAATCTAAATGTGAAAACCGAACTGCCACCTTTAAGTGATATTTCGGTTTTAGTATTCATTAGGGTTTGAGTAGGTTGTTGCTTTTTGCGTTTCTAGGATTATTTTCTGGTGATTCAGGGCTTCAGCATAGCTATCATCCACACCCGGATTAACCATCATTTCTCAAGTTTTTTCCGAGTGTTGGCTGGTGGACCCTGTGCGGTGGCCAGTGGCCCCTTTTTGGTAACTTTTCCACCCTGACTCAAAGCTCTAGTTACGCCACTGACTATAGCTGTGTAAAATAAGAATGCAAAAAGGAGGACATTTTCGAATGTCCTCAGTATTTCTCATGAAAAAAGCGGACATGTACTTCAAAAAGAGGGCGTATGGTAGACATACCTAGCAATGCTACTCGTATGCGACCTGTGCAAATCAGAGCAGGCACAAAATCTTCCAGAAACGAGTTGGCTGAGACGTAAGCTAACGTGCTCTACGTGGCTTGGCCTTGCATTCACTAGATTCAGATACCTGACCGCCTTTCAGGAAACCAGTAAGTGTGCTGTTTCNTATCAATATCAAATATTCTTCAAGTGACATACTGCTGTTTGGCCGACCGATTTAATTAATGGCGTCTACAAACAAACTTTTCTCGCTAAAAATAACTAAGTGGCACGCACATGTCGCACATATGACTAAACACACGAACATGGGGGCCTGGGCCCCCCCTAAATCCGTTGCTGAGTAGACTGTGCTGTTTTCGGAAAATAAACATAAAAGTCTATTCAAATCAAGTTAGCTGTTGTGCTGTACAGCATTTAAGGTTCTTTGAAGAAAGGATCTACTGTATATACAGTAGTGTGTGTTGTTATTTGCAGATTATTGGTCTTCTTTGGGGCGAAATGTACACTAGACCCTATTTTTATTGCCAAAAGTTCTCATCGGATGAAAGAGCAACCGCTTATTAGAGCAGGTTTTTCTATTCCCGAAGGTGCTCTATTAAACGGTTTCCACTAAAAGGTGAAAAATGCATAAGAGTGTTTCTAGTTTAAAATTCTGTTTGTGTTGTCTCAAGTACAATGGTTGTTTGTTGCTTTAGATGCAGTAATTAATGCCGTATTCACGAGTACCACTGTGTTTTTGCCAAATTATTCATTTGGAAATGTCAAAACCAACAGCATTCGGCCTGTTTCAGCTTGTTTCGGATTTTTTGAAGCAATTTGGCATTTTTTACAAGTGGTTTGGCATTTTTTGTTCAGTTGGACCTGGCAACCCTGAGCGTTGCTGCTAACTCCCAATTTCCTTGTCTCTGGTTTCCAATGAGTTGCACAAAGTCCATGGTTGGCATGGCAACGCATTTTCTGGGCATTTTCACTGTGTGTAAGTTTGCTTTTGTAATGTGGTGCTTTTTTGTGAAGTGTTTTTTTATCATGAAATCTAGCACTTTTTCGTAACAACGAACAGACTACAGAGTGGCAACATTGAAATAGACGTTCGATAAGTACAGAGCGCGCCACATGCATGGCCTGTGGAGATGGTACGGTCCAAGATTTTTCGGGTCCTCACTGCCCATGGCCCGCAACATTCAGCCCATTAACCACCCATAGACTTACAACATTTATTCTTTTCCAAACTGGCCTACCCATGGCCCGTTAAACAACTGGCAGCTTGTCTATTTTGTCCCCTGAGGCAAAATATCTCCAAGGGCTATTTTGCCTTCTGAGGCAAAATATCTGCTGAGAGACTATTTTGCCTTTTGTGGAACATGACTGGNTGAAGTGGACATATCAAAACCCTAAACTTAAACCCTAACCACAAAATCTTAACCTAAATCCCTAAACCTAAAAATAAAACCCTCAACCAGTCCTATCACCATGGGATAGCTTTTTTGGGGTTAGCCCCTCCAAAGAAAGCTCCAAGCCCCACAAACTGAAAAATGAAACTGTATTGTATAAATCAGTGGATTTGTTGTCCATTTTAGAATGTCAAGACCCTGCACAAAAGTGAAGCTCCCCTAGTATTGAAGACTTTCTGGAGGCCGTTCTGCTCTCAACCTAAAACTCTCATGCTACAAGCCTAAACCTGAACCCTCACCATAAAACCTTCAGCCTTCGGCCTAAACCTAAATCCCTAAACCTAAAAACGTACCCTGCAATCTCACTTACAAAGCGATTGTAATATGGTGCATATATTAAAAACACCTATAGCACGCCATCAAAATGTAGCACAGCACGTTTCCTCCAAGAAGCAACTCAGCATCAAAACCGCTCATGCAAGAAGTTATCACCATGCACGAAAAGTTTCTTGAAGTGGTACCTGCTGCCAGTCGCGCCTGACGGAGTGCTCACATGTGGGAAAAGCAAATTTTCCTTAAAATACAGCAACGGCAAAGCAATGCCAAGGGTTTCAGTCACTTTTATTGCCACCGAGTGGTTCTATCAACTCAAAACAATTTTGAAGGTTTTTTCAACATCAGCGGGCGGCTCGGTGAAGTCCAGCCGCTAAAAACATCGTTAGCGGCCCGCTCGTTCAACCTCAGCGGCCCGCCCGAAATCCGGACCATTAGCAGCCCGTGTCATCTCTAACGAGCTGCTTTAAATGACCGTGATGTCTGGACGAGTTTTGTCGTTTGTCGTGGTTTCAGTGATGTCAAGCTGTTAGCACAGTGGTTCTCAAACTGTGGTACGCGGACCAGTAGTAGTCAGAGATGAACGTGGAATTGGATATGAATCGTGCGGATTTGGCGTTTTTTGTTGGATTTCATAATTTCGGACAAACCGGATTTGGACTTGATAATTTTGTTCAAATTTTTCATAACGTTTGGTTCAGTTTCAAGATCACTGTATTTCGGCAAATCTGTGCAATGTCATTATCGTGTGTTATAATAATGTCATTGATGATTGATCTGTGTAAATTTGTTCAAGTTTGGTTCCTGTTTAATGCAAATGAGACGTCATTAGGAATTGTACAACATACAGTCACACACATTGTGCTGGTTCAAATGTTCAACCTTCAGGAGGATGACCAAGAGCACCAGCACTAGCAGCGATAACAGTCTGCTCTCATGTTCGGGCCATTGGTGTCACTCCTAGTGTTTTTCCACTTGATCTAGTGTTGTTGCATTTCATCTAGTGTTCTAATGTTTTTTCATGGGTGTCTAGTGTATTTTAATAAGTGGCCAGAATGTAATTAAAGTAAAATTTTGTGTAATTGTAACTGTGATTGAGATTTTTTGATTTTGTGCAATTGTAATAAATTCTACCAAATACATCTTAAATTACACAATTAAACGCATACAATCTGTTTTGAGTTAAACTGCTATGAGTCGAGGTGACTGTGGTGATCTGTTAAAAGTTTTGCTGACCTGTACAGCCTACAAACAAACACAGGCGTTGCTGCTGAAGGTTGTGGCTATGTTGAAAGTCATGAAACAGAGGTACCATTTACCAGAGATGAACGGATTTAGGTTTTTCAAATCCAATCCGGTGGTAATTTACCATGTTGTGTGAGGGTGTTGCACTTCACCAAGTCACGTTAAAAGACTGTAAGGCGTAAAAGAATAACTGTTTGCATGTGTTTATGTGTGTTCTACAGTCTATCTCGTCTGAGACTAACAAACATACAATGTTCGAAACACCCACCTGCTCCTAAGTACAACAGCAATTTTCTTGTAATCTCAAAAATCTGTCTTATAGTTGTGATCTGGTGTTTTCTTTTTTTGTGAATCTGCATTTTTCATCAGGAAATCTAGTGCTTTTGGTGACAACACTGGTTTAGAGACGTATCGTGTCATCAAACGTACCGATTTGGTGTGATTTTCCCTGACCCAATCCCTTTTCTAAACTCATGATTGCTGCATAAACAGAAGAGTAATACCTACTGCTTAGTTACATTTAGCTTTAACACATTTCATCAGATCATTATTTATGTAGCCTAAACCTAGTGCCAAAACTATCTATGTGTGTGCTTTTTGCCTGTTAAGCTTTCAATATGGTTTTAGTTAGGCCGACAGGCTATGCAGTAATAAGGGCCTAATGTAGATTGCTATTGAATAAATTTTTTTAAATGACAAAAACAGACAAACAAAAGAGATGTGGCCTTGGCTAATATGAATAGATCAAATGTCATTCACTGCATGCCTTTTTTATTGAATTGTTTTTAGAGGTGTTGCATGTGTACATCAAGAACTTGGTTCTATTTTTGGTCATAATGGTTACAATTTTTTTTATTCTAGTTTTGAGTGGTTAAACTGACTCGTATGACTAACTATGATCATCTCAATGCATTGCTGCTAAAATTAATTGCGATTTATGTTGAAGTCTTTGAAGTGTGAACTATTGCAGTGTTGTAAAACAAAGGTACAGCATAAGTTAATTTGAATTATAATGCAAATGTTTTTCTCGAATCATACTGAATTCGATTACATGTAGACTAATATAGTAGTGATAGGATTTCGGATTTAAACAGGATTTGGATTTTGAAACGGTCTATTTTCGGATTTGGATTAAAAATGAAATGCCGGATTAGATTTGGAAAACCTAAATCCGTTCATCTTTGGTAGTGGTACGCGAAAGCCTTCAAGGTGGTACACGAATAGATGTACTTTCTGTTTTTCTTCACAAAAAACATATTCACAACTATAATTTTTATTTGTCAGATCATGTTTAATAAATTCTTGAATTTTTGTGTGGCCTACTATACTTCAGGCTACTTCTCTTCTTCGTTTCTAAAAATTGTCATAATACTTTCTAGCAGCTATTTTCTTCATGCTGCATTTGTTTCAATTATGGTTTTCCAAACCTTTGATTGAATGGCATATTGACTTTTCCTGGAATAAGGTGGTATGTGTTGACAGTACAGGACCCCCAAAATGGTACACGACCAGAAAAAGTTTGGGAACCACTATGTTAGCAGATTCTTGTTTGCAATTCCTAACTATTTAGTCCAGCTATGTCCAATCCAATCTGCGGGCCGCATGCGACCCAGTTTAGTTTTTCGCTGTAGCCTAGTATAAGTGGCCTATTTCAGATCACTGACCTGAAGAAAGAAGGACTGCAGGTGTGTTACTGTCAACGGGTTCAGAGATCCTGGCCCTGTGTGAGAGAGACTATACTGGACTGATGCCTGGTGACGTTAGGGAAAACCCAGCTTGACGTATCTTAACAAAATAGCGACAGAACTCCTCAAACTCAACACCCAACCGATCTGTCTAATCCTGAACCACTGTCCACACCTTGTGGAACAATAGCAGTTTTATCAAACAAATACACAGAGAATGCAGGTTAAGAACTAAGTGGATAACACAGCCAACAAGCATTAAATTCGCTCCCAAGTGACTATGAACTAGGGGTTGACAGGCTCACGTATAACATGACACTACGAGTAGCACACAGCTGCAGAGCCACAATTTGCAAAGGTTTTGTCCATATGCTACCAATCTTCTCAATGCGATATTTCAAATCAAAATGAAGAAGGCACAAACCACTAATACATCATAGTACAACTTACATCCACACAACAAGATACTGCACAATCAATTTGTCTGCAACATATTCCCCAAAACATGCGAGTGACCACAAACGTTTTTTCACAAAATTAAGGACAAATTCCTTCCACACTTTTGGCAAGCCATATAGCACAATCGATCGGATTGAGCACATAATAGACGGCCTAACACAGTGGTAGTATGGAAAATGCTACAGGGCTTCATATGTTGAAAGTGTATAGCACAAAGCACTTGCGATTAATATTAAACAAACAATCACAGAATACATATAGTGCATGCTAAGGTATCCAGGGTTAACACTAACATCCATGCAATGAATAACTGAGAAATCACAGGCACACACTACTAGCAGCGAGAGACATTTGGCTCAACGGTAGACAGGGGAATCGCAAATTTATTTAACCACCCAACAATTTGGAAAGGATGAATTACAGGAATTTGAAGCCAAATGTGCTCACTTCGATAAGCAGAAGTGGTATAAGCAGATTGAATGCATGACACGCAGCATCCACACAAATCAACGATAAAGGCAACTCAAAAAAATAATGCATTCATACAATTGAGAGGTGCAACACGTGGTGCACCACTGTATAATTGATCTGTGCAACACAATAGTTTGTTATGCTCAAACAGTCTATAATTATTGTTCAACAGTCTATTAATGTCCATATTCAACCACAAGGGATTCCAGGAAACACTACTGTCTAATATCTTGAACCAACGTAGACTGAGCGGTGCAGGCTTCGACTCGCTGCATTAAATTGTTAAAAATATTAATAGATGTAGGAGTCACAATTGGGTAAGTTTTAATAGCAAAATTGCAATCTTTTTGGCCAAACCTTCTTTGAAATCATAAAATTTTGAAAGCTCAATTTTGGAAATACATGTCCAGTTTCCAAAATTTCAACATATTTGAGCTGAGAAGCACTATTGTTAATTTGCATCAAACACTTTAACACAACTTTTGCAAACCAGCCTAACTGTGATTCATTCATGAAATTGCAAAGGTCTAAACTGTGCTATCAATTAGAAGAGCTGGAAATTGAGTATGAGGTATGAAAAAATGCAGGCATTTGGTTTTTATATAGTATACATAATATACCACCAGCATCAAATTGCTTTTGCCCCCTAGCATGCTACTGCTATCTTTTGTAATTATATACACATCCATGGTGCCTTATCTAAAATAAGGAAAGGAGAGAGGCAGAATTTTATTCAACAGTATTTTGGTGTTGATTGGAGCATATTTGTGTTGAAAGACAAGCATCTCTTGCTGAATGTGTGCATAAGCAATTTTAGTTTCATTTGCATAAAGCAGAAGTAAACCTTATCAGTCTTTCTTGTCTGAAAACTATGGATGGATTTTCATCTTTGGATTCTATTGGCTCAAGTTCGCCTACAGTGAATAAAGAAACTTTAGAAGAATCACTTAAAGTTCTTCAATTACAAGCTGCTATTCAGCAACAAGAGTTTTTGGTTCAGGTTTGTTATTGAACTATTTAATATTTTGCTTTGTGTACTTTTTTATCAGTGGGTTTGAACTTTTTGGTATATTAAATTCAATCAGACTTACCTTGGCCATTATTATCTTATGCCAATGAAAGTGGCAGATCATTACATGATATGCAACTGTCCTTAATTTATGTAGTGTGACTAGATCAAGTAACATTTATCAATTTTCATGCTTTTATCTGCTAAAAACAAAATTTAGTCAAGCAGTTTTTGTGGCATTAATTTCATGTACTGAAAGATATGGATCTAAATGCTACATACTTTATGGTGCATAAATAACTCATTTGTGAAAACACAAACATTCCACCTGATGCTAGCTGTTCATTGAGACACAAAGTGATAAGCAATATTATGAGTTCACTGCATTTAATAGAATTATGAAAAGTGTTTAATACATTGTATCATGACTGTGAATGCAAAGGTTTTTCTATCACTTTGATACATAACCTCTTTCATATAATGAAAAATTGTATATACCCTGAAAGTGCATGTATTCATAAATTTAATCAATTTGTTGGATGTGTGGTTAGAAAAATTTGTATGGTGTTGTTGTAATTTGTGTGTCAAATGTCAAAGACCAGACATGTACTTGACATCTTGATGGATTAGGTCCACATGAAGTTGTATATAACAGATTAGATCCTAAATGCAATTTTAGAAGTCTGATTTACATCTATTCAAAACTTTACCTGATTCTCAAACTCACATAGTTCATTGAGGTCATCACATTCAGATCTTATGTTGGCACCTTTGTATAGCATTAATTGATTAATTGCCTATCGACTTCTAGTTGCATTTTTAAGAGGAGACTGTTTGTTGTTTGCTAGTGTTGATTGTCCTGCTTCAGAGCAGGTATTTACGTCGTACTATCCATTTTCATATTTTAAGCAGAAAGTTCTGAGATTGGAAAAAGTAACCCTCATGCATTGACAACTATGCGATTGTCAAGTGCTGTTTGCAGATAATGAGGTGGAGCATAACAGCATGCTTTATAACCTAGTCATTTAGATTCTAAATCTAATATATAATGTTGCTAGTACTGCATCAGTGGGCTTAATCAGACTTGATAAACTAACAGCACTCAGATGAAATATATCACTGTTATGAACTATGATTTTTCATGTTAAAACCTGATTGTATTCAATCCATCTTGTCAAAGTGTAGCTGTAGAGCATGGGTAAATATTTTCAATTTTAGCAATAGGCTGGTGGTTCAGGCATATGCATGTTCCTATTGTTGTAATGAAGTTTAGCATATAATTTAAGTAAAATGTAAGATGTGTTGTTATGNTACAGTTGCAAATAATCAGGTATAAGTTGTTTTTATGCAGACTATCAATGACAAATGTTTCAAGATGTGCGTAACATCACCTGGATTGAACTTGGACAACTCGCAACAGGTAATGTCTCTAGTGGTTTTCTGTGTTTGACACTAACTTTGGGACACCTGTAAATACCACAGATCACTAAGATTGCTAAGATCACTGAGATCGCTGAGATAATTTTTTGCACTTGGAGAGTTTTTTTAATTTCGGCACTTGATATGGATCAAGAAATATAATTGTACGATCAATGACTGTGAAAACAATATAATTGTCTGATCATCTTTGGCTATGATCTATATATCAGTGTTGAACATGATCCGGATTCTGGAATTCAGAACTGTGTAGGACTGGATTTTGAAAAAATTCAACCGGATCAGATATGGATGTCTAAACTGCTTGATCACTGCAGTAAAATGCTTAATCAGAGGGGTTTTCTGGATATAAACCGGATTGGATGTTGGATTTAATATTTGCACAGGTCTACTGGATTAGGATCGGACCGGATTACTATGTATATGGACTGGATTAGGATTGCATAGTTCTGAGTTGTTCAACACTTTTTTCTTTTATGATCATTGATCGTAATAAATGATCGTAATATTACATTTCACAATCTGTAGGCCTATCATGTCTCGAATATTTAAATTAAAAACCACTCCAAGTCCAACAATAATAAAAAGTAATTGTGAATTGCAAGTCCTAATTTAAGTTCACAAATGTTAACAAGTCACAGCTTTTCAACAAAAACGCGGAAACTCATTTCCACGAACTTTGAAAAATCCGGTCTTGATCCTATATTATTTGAAACATTTTAACTCTGCAGACCCAATCTAAAAAATCGTGTTTTGGATCCAGGCTAATGTGCAGATAAATTTCTGATCTTCGCATTCTTGACGATCTTAGTAATCACGGTGATCTTGTAACTTTGTGTCAGTCTCTGTCCCATAAAAAAGTTACTTAGACTAGTACTGGACTCTTGGCAAGTGCTGGCTATTGTTGTAGATCAATCTAACTTTGATTTGCCGCGAGCTGTCGAGCAATTTTCTTAACTTACTTTCCACTATTGTAAAAATTTTGCATATGGGCTGCACCTTTAAAATTACTGTCTTTCTGAAGAAAAATGATTAATATGTTTGAGACTTGATACATCAGATGTCATGAAGCTCCTACCCACCTCCCTCGTTTTTCATTACAAGTTGCTTTTTTTGCCAGCATTAGCGTCTGAATCGCCCTGCAATTTATTACGGTTAAACGCAGGCAAGGGGAGGGGTAAGGAGTGATCAAGGAAACAAATTCCTCTGCCACACAGAACGCATAGGCAGACAACAGAAATAGAATAAGATGCAGCACATGTCGTGGTAGCATTAACGAAGTAAAGACTGTCACTCGATAATGAATTCTCGAATTATGCATCATGGTGCCACTATCTTTCCAAAAAGAGCGCATTCATCGGAACAATACTGAACGTTTTTCAGCTAACATATTACATTTTAAAGCACAACAAACATATACGACAACTGATTTCGCAATTGCACGTAAGCAATCGCTTGTCACTACACTGCTTTACTATAAACTGAGCTTACATACAGTGTTACGGTCGGAAAGCCCGAGCGGCAAGTGCACAAAGCTTCACACTGGCGGCAAGCAACAATAGAGTTCACATGCCATGGTCACTCTGTTGCTTGTTCGCGCCACAAAAGGGTGTTATTCTTCGCGCACATCCCATTCGCACTTTCTCAACAACAATCAGTGAAATGACAAGTTGTTCACGAACGCAAAACACTGCTTTTGCCGCCTAGCATGCTAGTGTTCTGAAACATTCAATTACTTTGCATGCAGACATGGGGCGATTACATCACAAATGTAATCGATTACGATTACTTTCCACCTGCTCGATTGCAATTACGCATAAACAAAATCACATCGTAATCGATGACGATTACATTGAGAAAGTAATCGAAATTACAATCTCGATTACATTTTTTCTTTTGAACACCTTCAGAAAGAAAGCAAAACCCATTTGCATGGTTTGATGAATGTATATTTTCAGACGACATACGATATAAATCAATGCAATAAACGAAATTACTAATCTGTAAGAATCAACACCGGAAAAAAACAGTGATTGCAAAGATGTTCGTGCAGTCAACAAATCATTGGCGTAACTAGAGGTTAGAGCTAGAGGTGAAACTTAGTGAAAAGAAATCCACTTTCCTCTGTAGAGCACCTACTAGTCAACACTCAGAAAAAAAAACTTGAGAAATGATGGTGAATCCGGATGTCGATGGCTATACTAAACTCCAAATCAACGGAAAATACTCCGAAAACGCAAAAAGACGATAATCTACTAAAAACCAATTGAAAGAATACTAAAGCCGAAACATAAACTAAAGTGGGGCCTGGTTTTTACATTAAGCTGGCCAGAGGAGTCAAATCGCCCCTCTTCCCTCTCGTCAGTTACTCCACTGCAACAAACACTTTAATTGCAATTAATAATTGATGTTTAAAATCTTTGTTACAGTTAATAAACATCAAATCTTTTATCAGCCAAACGGCATCTATCAGGCTTGAACATTTGTCCAGCAACACTGAAAATTCATTTGTAATTTTAAAATTAGTGAATATATCTAACTGCGGATTACGATCGTCTGCAAGCCAGCATAGCATTGTGCAGCTTTTAATTTGAACAGTGATCCAAATATAACTGCACATCTGTCTATTGAACCAAAAGTCAATGGTCAACAAAACCTCCCTGGTTTCGTTGAGTTTTTTTACCAATATCTGGTGGATCACGGTTGACATGCTAGTTCTCAGTGTTGTGGAAAGGTACTTTCGACATGGATTAAAGTGCTTTATCCCTCTGCAAAAAAGTTTAACTGTTAATATATACATGAAACCAACATCTCTCCTCGCAAATGTATATAAATGAAGCCAACACCTTAACTCGTAATGTCCCGATATTCTGTTGCCTAAGTGTCAACCCGTTTAAGAAAAGCTAGTTTTTTGCTACGTCTCACTACGTTACTTCTGGCGGCCAACGGGAAGACTAGCTGAAACAAAGCGAGAATTAGCTGCAAACGCTGTGCTTGCCGCTGGACTATCTGGATTTAACGCATACAGACGGGCAAATGGCCCTCCCCTGAAACATTACCATACCATGATAAAGGATGAAGCCCAGCCACCACAGGTTCATCGCACAGTGGTATAGACACTCCCGTCGCCACGGGGGAGCTTTGGTGGGCTTAGGCCCCCCACACAAAGCTCTAAGCCCCCACAAATTGAAACGCGATACACTATAAATGAGTGGAGTTTTTCGCTGATTTTGTAATGTCAAGCCCCCCAAACAAACGCAAAGCCCCCAGGCGCGTAGCCAGGGGGGGCAATTGCCCCCCAATTCAGAAAGTAGCACTATCAATTTTCAGGTTGATCAAGCTTTTGATGTGTAAAACAAATAAATGCGTCAGTACAAATCAACGAAACTGCTTAAAAAACCCATTCTATTTCAACTTAGGGTTGAACTTGATCAAAGCAGAATGGTTTACCAATTGCCCATGATTAATCAAACATAAGGTATAGTGTAAATGCTGGAGAATTCATGCCAAGGCTGACCTTTACCTGAGGTTTGAGTTCCGTATAGAAGTTAGTGATAATGAAATACAAACTTGCGTATATACGCGCTTGTAATCAGTTACCGAAAGTAAAACAAGGAGTTAATGCTTTTCGAAGCGGTTTCCGGCGCACCAGGTTGCTACCTCACACCTAAGGGTTATGTAAACTTCATTTCAAGACCATCGCAAAAATGCCTCTGATAACTCTGGCATGCTACAAATGCAGTATATTTTGCCCTTGACTGCAGCATCAGCCGTAGGTTTAAATGAACATCGTGATTTTTGTTTTAAAACTAAATGCGTAAATATGGCGGTGATGTACATTTTGTGTGCCTTGAAGCTCGAACCTTGGCTAAGAAGCAATTCAGTATCAGTCTTTTTTATTACGCAATTAGGTCACAGAAACTGTTTAGCAACAATAGCATTTATCCTAGATATTTAGTTCTGATAGCATGTATACCTACTGTGACGGTTCAATCACAAATATATGGAGCCTTAACGGGTTTCATCAATGATCGCGCTTTATCTTGCCGGCGAGTAAAAAAAACAGTAAAACAGTTTTGTTCAAGTAATTTACAATCCGACCTGTGCATAGTCTGAAAGCGTTTCAAATTCACCTGTTGTTAATTTCCACCCAATCCTACAATAAATTTGAAACCAGCATTCAGCTGCAACGCGAAGAGTCAGCACAAAAATCTAACGAAAGTAGATGCTATTGATTTTGTAAGTGATGAGGCCACTGACACTGCCGTCTACTTACAGATAGCTTGCAATCTGTTTTCTCGATAAAGCGCATGTGACCAAAATGAAACTAAATTAATTTTTTTCCCAGTCAATTGGACTTGGTTATTTAAATACTAATGGATTAAAAGAGACTTACACCGCTTAGTTCCCAAACTTTTTTGAGCACGACCCAAATCAGATTTGGGTGACCACCTCGTGACCCAAGTCTCAAACAATGTATGAGAAAAATACTGATTGTGTGAATGATTTTTGGCAGCAAGTTGCTAAGTTCGTTTGCTGTATCACACCTAAGGGTGTCAGCAATCTATACTCTTTTCTCAAGTATCTACGCTACAG
>JGI24158J21664_10004172_pt1 | contig 18482 bp, 11 predicted proteins | sample Ectturendosymbi3_FD_21664 | JGI IMG/M metagenome (IMG submission 21664)
GCCGTTGGTAACACCAAACGGCAAGCGTTTGTACTGAAAAAGCTGACCATCAGCTTCAAAGGCGGTGTAGTGCCGTTCTTCAGCTAACAGGGGCACTTGGTGATACGCCAGTCGAAGGTCAATAGAGCTAAGTACTTGTCTCGCGCTATTCGGTTAACCAAGTCTTCTATGTTAGGAAGCGGGTATGCGTCGAGTAAGGTAAAGCGGTTAATAGTAACAGAATAGTCTATGACCAACCTTTTCTTTTCACCTTGTTTCACAACAAGAACTTGCGCTCTCCAGGGAGACCTGGCTGGTTCGACAATATCCGCATCCAATAGTCGCTGCACTTCAGATCTGATGAACTTCGTATCTTCCGAGCTATGTCGCCGAGAGGGAGCAGCGATGGTGTTTGCAATTAGCGAGAAGGAATTCAAATAACCTAGGAGGTTCCAAATCAGCAGCAGCGACAGCTTGGTCAAAATTCAAAACATGTGAATTTTGATGATTGCCTGAAGTGGAGCTTGTTCCCCGTTGAGATAAAAACAAATCCGTTTGGGATCACTACCTTGTTTTCGGTACATTGTACAAGAAGCAATTTTAACAATTTCGCTCAATGGTAACGCAACAGCAAGCATTAACGCTGCAGCAGAAGAAAGATCGGGCAACAAATTTTGTAACGCGGGTTAATTTCTTTGGAATGTTGGACAGAGGCTTGATGATGACCTCTTCAATTTTTTTGGAAAATGCAGTGGTCAAGTAAAATTCCTTTCCCACAAAAAAGCTGGATTCCAAACAGCAATTACTTCAAGTGATGAACAAACTTTGTTTGACCGTGACTCATCATCGGATGTGTCGCTTTCTGCCACAACCCACAAATATCCCGTGTGCAAAAACTCTCTGTTCCGTTCCACGCAGCTGCACAATGGATTAAAGATAGCAGACAAGTTGTTTACTGGCCACAAGGTTGGGGGAAAATACAAGAATGGTGCAAATCACTGCTTTATCTGAATTTAACCAAAAACGCTACTACGCAGTGACCCTAGTGGAGTGTTCACGAAAACAGATCACTTACCTTTGTGGATAAAACCATTTCTAGGGGCAAACGTGTTTCATGAAAAAATATTGAATTTCCACACGCTCAACAAAACAAATATTCGAATGTCAAGAAAAACTGCCGAAGCAAAATCATGCCATTTGAATTATCAGACCATGTCTGCCAATACAAAAAGGCTATCAGGTACAAGAGGTTGCTCCATATCGAAACGCTGAAGTTATAATTGCTTGTTTCGCGGAATAGGCTACAGTAGTTAATGCGTGGGATTAATTAATTAATCCCCTAGTGGATTCATTAATAATTTGTTGATTTTAGGCCACGACTTGTCGACCTCTAATGCTAGGAGGCCAATCAAGAGCTCTGAAAATGCGGATTTTTGCATTTTCGCCTCATGTCTTTGAAAAGAGAAAACAAACAAATTGCACATTTAATTTTTTCTCAGGCCCAGATGACGTCATTCCGAAAACCCTTGACCTGCCCCAGTTGTGTCATCGACCCCAAAAAGGTTCAAACACAAAAATTCCGAATTTTTTAAACCGAAGCTACAAGACTTTCCGCATTTTTTCAGGGTTTGACTAGCCCTCTGCCTCTATCGGCTGGCGAGTTATGACCGGTTACGTGCCAGCCAAAATAGAAACAATTTTGGCTTTGTGGGACTCAAAGAGCGTTTTGAATCCCAGGGGCGCCACTTTTTGCACCAACTGGCGCCAACATATTCGATCATAACTCGACAGCTTACCCGGCTAGAGATCTGTTCAAACCCGCTAAAGATACGGGAATTCTTGTACGCTGGATTATGTAAAAGAAACTAAGCAAAACTCTGCAGCTTTATAGCCCATCATTAGCCCACTAGCGTTTGTGGTTAGCATGTTATGGTCTAAAAATAACAAAATTAATTAGTTAATTCCCTAGGAAATTAGCCATAACAGTGATTGGAATCTATTTCTGTCCGAAATTATCCCAAGATTGTATTTTGCATTTTTTACCGCAAGGGCTGCGGACTTTCGCGCCTCGGTGCACGGGGAATTAAAAAACGGTTGAACTTTTTTCAAATACAGGTCTTTTAAGCGGCTTTCTTTGTTCGAACAGCATCGTTCACCTCCTCCTCCTAAAACTGGATGACTTTTTGCTATTATTCGTCCCACAGAGTCGTTTCCGTCTACCGACCGGTGTAGCGGTTGAAGCTACAGCTGACACTCGGTCTATGCGTCCGCTGTGCATTCTGGGAGCTCTTGGAACAAGAGCGATGCGCTGTCTGCAAAGGTCCTTCTTACATCCTTGTCCACCAGGGCCTCCCACTTTATTCTACAGAACTTACTAGTCCTGCTCATTCGTGTAGGCCCTGTTGAATTTTACACACGTAGGTTGAAGACCGCTAGATGGCGATCGGTGGACAGTTTTGCACCACTTTTGACACGAACGTCCAACACCGATCGGAACAAGTCAGCTGAAGCTGCGCAGAAATCAATGAGTGACCGTCGACTCACCGAATCACTGCACTAGGTGTATTTGTGAAAATTTCTGTGTAAGAAAAAAGCGCTCATTATACACAGTGCGTTGTTACAGCACAGGTACAGCAGCAGCCTTCTTTTGTCATTTATGTCAACATCACCATGTTGGCCAATCACACCCTTCTGTACCCCAGCATCGTTCCCAACATGTTCATTGAAGTACCCGAAAAGGATCCTGGATTCTGTAGTGTAGCTTTAACGCATCGCAAGGCATCACTAGTTTTAACAAGAGATTTCGCACTCTCAATGTGCTGTGCCAGCGTTTACAGGCAATACGGAAGCTTACGTTACTGCACCTTAAACAACAGGCTCCTATCTCCTGCCACAAATGTTTGAAGTAGTAGACGGAGCCACTTATTTGGCATAACGAGAGACTTTTCAAAGTTAATTTTTGTTGCAAGGTACACATCGATAGCAAAAATGTTGCCTGACTCTGCACCAGCAGTGATAGAACTGAACTCAAAACTCGAAAATGTTACGATCATAAAATATACGCAAACGACTGTTTGTTTTCCTGGAAACACAGCAGTGTCATGCAGATCGAATAGCTGCTGTCGGGACTGGATAAAGAAACTTTCTCTGAAATGTTAATTGAGCACGGCAAGAATGATCTTGGTTTGAGTGAGTTTAGTTTATAAGGCACGAAATGTGCATTCAGTTTTTGAACAACAACAAAGTCAAGTACAGTGAATAAAAAACATATTTCTTTTTCATTTTATAAACAAACGCAAGGTAACAAATTGGTAAAAATGTGTTGTCAAGGTAACTACCTTCATTCCGCCACTACAAAAACATAACAAAAAATTTACATAAAAAAGTGGTAAAACACACGTCAAGCAAATCAGAATTAAAAAAACTAAGCGATTGTGTGGGTTGCAACGCATTTAACCAATCTCGCGTATTACACAGAACAGCATTGAAAGCTAATCTTCAGAGGTAATCCATTGGCAATTGATAAAGGAAGGTAATAGAATCCTGCAATGAAAGATTACAGAAGATTTTCAACCCACGTTGAACGCACAACTGCCTCAGTATATATGGGATGTATTTTACTAACAAGAAGTAAAACATGTTTTACATTTCGCACAAGTACCGTGAATTGTAGCTTAAGGTGCTCTTTGACAATCAAGAGTTATATTTAATTCATGAAGCAATATCCAATGTACTTTGAACTAAAAGGAACACCACCAACACTTTTGGCGTAAACCAACAATAATGTACTTACAATCTGCCTCTGGGCAATACTATTGGTGCTTTTATTACACAATCGTCGCGTTGCAGTTATTTTCCTTGACTATGTGAATGTACTTAATCGAGGCATTAAAAGATCGCCAAGAACATAACAAAAATCAGATAATCTGTGTCAACACAGGCATTTAAAAAATAAAAGATCCAATGAATTGCCTCTTGTATGTGAATTTCTTATCCTGAACTAAAAAAAACTGAAACTTTGATTTATTAATGGCTGCTCAAACAACTTGGTTGTTCTCGCGTATAGGTCACGTTGAGGAGTATCAAGAAACAAGTGCATGGTCAGTTGAAGCCAAAGTGTGGTCATTGGTTCACACATAATAGAATTCTCTCATTCTTTAAAGCACTGCTCCAGCAAGTGCTTTGCCTCCATCGTCGGACAAGCCCACATCGACTTTAGTCCGGGAATTTCCCACAAAACCTAAGAGCTTTCGCCTTCACGCAATGCTGACGGTGCTGGATCCGTTATTAAAACTCACAGGGTTCTTGAATTCCGGCGGCGAACGTTCGTTGGGTATCTTTTTATTGCGCCGCCTCGCCAGCAGAAATGCCAAGGAAATGGTCACTACTGCCACTGCACCGCACGTGATCCCAACGATGATGATGTCAACTGTTTTGATGGAATTCGAAGCATGGTTGACTTTGCCGCCACCTATTGTGAATATGGTGATATCAGTTACCGATCGCTTTATAACGGAAATGTAGCAAGTTCATTTCATCACCTGTCACACGTTCACAGCAAGTTACACCTTTAAGGACAAGGGTGTCCAAAGTACAGCCCGTGGGCACATTTCACATGGCCGCGGCTATGGTTCCGGATCGTGTTGAATACGGTCCGCCAATGTCTGGATTACGCTACTGGGTCGAGCGACGACGGATTTTCGCTTTCAAAAACGTTTCCCGTGGTTTGCAATTTGTTGAAGGCGAACTTAAGCAGGAAACTTGTAAAAAAGGAATGTTTCTGCTTGAAACTCTACCTGCGTTATACAGTAGTAGCTCGCACCTTACGGTTACAAAATACCAAAAGGCACTGTTGACCGTGCGCATGATTGGCCCTCTTTGAAAAAAGTTTCAAAAGTTTGATCAACCCTATATTATGACGATGCAGCCAAGCACAAGAGTCTGAAAAAGGACATGAGGTCTGCAATTAAGCACGAAGCAGATACACCCAAGGTCAAGAGTTTAAAGAACGAATTCAAAGCCCCATTAGATAAAATGCAGTATCGGTACCAGTAAAGGCAAATCCAAAGTTGCTTGATCCAAATAGTCTGAGTACATATTTTCGAAAAGGCTGTCGCTACCGCGGACGACAACACAGAGTAATTCATTAAGCAAGCGTTTGAATTTGGTAACACACTGAGGACATCGTTCACGACGTTGAATACTACGTTTATGGTGTTCAGTAAACGAGCTTGTTGGAATTTTAAAACTCTGCAAAAAAGATTATAAACTTGTAACGCTTCATTTCGTCCCAAGGGCTCCATTCATGCTTACCTGGACCTATGGTTGTGGTGGTTGCAGAGGATATAGTAGCAACTTCTGTGAGAATAGGCTCTGCAGATGAAAATTAAGAGCTGTAGATCATGTTCACATACATAAGATGTGATCAAAACCTGCTCAACATTGCCAATAAGGTATCACTAAAGAAGAAAGTAAACTTGAAGTAGTGTTCATCTGTTCACTTTCTTCCTTGTTTCCGTCATATTTTGGAATTTCAATGGTGCAAATACGACTTCCAGCAGCTCGGCACAGGTGCCTTGACCACTAATCCAGGAAATATATTTTCTGTTATCTGAGAAAGCTATTGCAGACACGCCTGTACGGTAACACTATACATCGCTTTTACGCATTTCAGTCTTTAGGCTAATGAAAAAGAAGCAGTTCGGCCGTATTGCCGTATGTACCCTTCACACAATGTAAAACTGCACAGCCATCGCATTCGTTGCTATAATTGAAAATGTATTGCCGTGCAACTTAACTGATATGCATCCGACAGTTAGCAAACAGGAATCAGATGCCAGAAAATAGATTTGAACATAGGGATGCCGATTGCAGAGTTAACCGTTTCGTCCAAGAGCTCCATGAAATTTACGGATATAACCAACAAACCGCTTCTAAGAGATCAAAACTATTCCTACAAAAGGTGGGTATGAAATAACAACCAAAATCCTAACTAAAACATTGGAAGAAACATCGTTTTCAGAGTGTGAACCTCAGCACAAAACAAGCCTAGGCCATCAGCTCTTCGTGAGGCGCCATTGGTTAGACCTACAGCTTAGAGTTCAAATTGTTCGAACTCGAAGCTCGTTCAGACAAACAAGGCTAAATCAGAGCTGTAAGCGCATCAGTAATATAACAAGTCAAATGATGCGACAAATTGTCAAACAGTTCACGATGAAGCGCGCAGCATCTCAAAGATAATCCATATTTCCTAAACAATACCTACTAAAAAAAACCAGAAAATATGGCTAAAATATCTGGATACGGCGTTGATCACCAAGTGTGCGTGAGTTTGCGCAAAGCATCACGAAAGATCAACTGAACCTTGATCTCTTGGAAAGACCACGGCTGTCACAGAGGTAATTATGGTGATTCGGCGTATTAAGAAGTTGAGAACTTCAAAACGAACGAAAAGGCTGTGGTACATTGCTTTTATAAAAAATTCTTTCACGATTTTCTTTTGATAACTCGTGCGATGCGAGCAACAAAAACTTTACCTTGCTTCAAAGTTGTGAGTTTCTCTTGAAGACGCGTCTGTTGCCCAGTCGTCACAAAATAACCAGATGACGCGGTGCTTTCTGTACGAAAACATAACACATCTGAAGCCTGCCATTGAAACAAACAGTTTGCATGTTACCAGTATGCAACAGCTTCAAACAGAAACAAGTGCCTTTATTTTCACTTGCAAATTTTTGACATGGCGATAAAACAACATGGGACAGCATTCGATTCCAGATCTAGGACAAACGTTCTAAATTAAAAAACGAATAGCAACGTGATTGGTGTGTAACTACAATGGAAGAAAAGAAAAATTAAAGAACGCTCAGGGGGAAAGCGGGGTGCTTGTATAGGCCGCTCTTGCAAAATATGTTTGCCGCAAATCTGGAAAGACTTGGGCATAGGAGTTGTCCTTTTTAAGTTAGTTCAGCTGCGGTGCTGATGTTTCCAAACTAAAAACAAATTGTATATATTTGTTACTCATTTAACCTAGCCGCAAGCAACTTTTTCAGCCTTGCCTTTCAGGAAAGTTCCAGTGCCTACTGCGAAGTCTTTATACGGATTTCAAAGAAATCAGTGCGCGTGGGAATTTCAACAAGCTGTGGCTGAGTGGGAAGTTATTAATGTTTCTCATTAACGATTTAAAGCTAAGTTCTACAGTGGGTTGAAGATGCCTCCGAAGATGGAAGGCAAGGTTTGATTCCACGCGGGACCACACCGAAGACTTGAAAAAAGGTGCATGCGGCCAGTTCAACGTCGCACATTGCGTTAACAGATGAGTGTGGGCGAAAGCTTCACACGCAGTGCTGCAGTTACGTTGTCACCAATGCACCCCATTCACCAAGAAAGTACCCGTGAGGGCTCTGGCCGGATAAAACGGACATGGGTGCAGGTCACTCGTGACACTTCAAAGGAAGTATAAGGCGAGTATCATGGAAATTCTTTCGATTTACACTTAGAGCCACGACAATACCTAAACACAACAAAACTTGTTTTGGCACTGTGGATTTTCAAACAAAAACAACACAACAGATCAAAGTTACGATTATACCATGTGTCTTACGAGGTCCTTCTTTCCGACTAGACTGAAGTGAATTACAGCAAAGTCACTTGAAGATGTATTGAAGCAAAAGGAGAGATGCGCACAGGCTGGATAATACTGCTGAACAAGCTTATTTCGGTTTACACTTTTGTTTGTGTTATTAGACTCAATGGATTCCTATACAGGGCTTGATTACGTTTCTAACAACACTACCATATAATTACAAGTTGATTCATTAAATAAAACCGGATAGAAGGCCTTCCATTCCATAGAACAAGTTTGTGCAGCATCAGCTTAAGTCAAATGCGACACCCTAAGGTAAGTAAGAACTTCGAAAAAATGGATCAAATTCAATAAAAAAAAACATACGAAGTTATACGCCAAAAAATTGTTTCGCTTCACAAGTCATTCAAGCTTAATTTTTACGTTTATGACAATATGAGTTGAGGTCCTTTAAACCTGAAGTGACTAGTTACGCACTTCCTGAAATTAGTCACTTCAAGGTCAGGTCTCTACAAAGTACCTCATTCTCATGTCCCCCTACATCACGTTTTCCAAAGAATAATTTGCAGTTTATTAATTTAATTGTCGTATACCAAGGCATTCGATCATAGTATTGATATGATCCAGCATTCAAGTACTACTAGAAAAAGAATAAACGTGCGTCATAAAGAAAATTTACACAAACAGCGAAACAAAATGTACGGTTTATGCCGGAATTAAGAGTACTTCAGTGTCTTTGAAAAGATCATTTGATATTGAATAATAAAAAGATGTTTCAAGCCGCATTATTCATCAACTAGCCTTTTGTGCCCCTTCTTTAGCGGAACATTACTTACCCGGATTTCTTGTTCCTTGAATATACGTGAAATTTCCGGTTATTGCGCTCCGCCTCTTTACTGTAACAAAGAAAATCAAATCAATTTTCTCGAGTAGATGGTACTGTTCGTTGAATACACGCCAACACAGGTGATAGGCTGGGTACGATTTTCGGAATGGGTCATACCGAAGACTTAAAAAAACGGTACTTGCGCCTGTCCAGCGTCGTAATCGGCGTTGATGGGTGGATGCAAGGGAAACGTTCACACGCGGGGCTGCCATTGACTCCTCACCACTGCAGCATTCACTGCGAAAGCAGCCGCGTGACCTACGTTGCAAGCGGAAGCGGGCGCCCCAGACCACTCGTGACATACCGAAGAAAGTACAAAAGCCGCGTATAAACGAAAATAAACCAATTTAACTAATATACTTTTCTCATCACGCAACTTGAATTAAATTCCAATAAAACATTGACGTAGTGCCCGATGTCACTGCTCACATATAACCGTTATCTGGCACAGGCTGATTGTTGAGATAAACACACATATATTTTAACGAGGAAGCTAATTACATTCTTTTCCATCTGCAAAGTTTAGTCTGTTACTCGTTTGCAATACATCAAGCTCAGATGTCCAGCCCACGTTCGCCTCTTTTCCACCTGTTTTCACACAACCCCACGAAACCAACGCCCACTCGTTCTGCATACACTCTGCCTGTCTACTGAAATGAGTACCGAGTAACGCCACTACATTCATGTGTGAGTAAAAGTTGTTTGTTTTGGCGCAGTAGTGGTCTTAGGAAGTGTGGAGAGTGTGCAAAACGGGGGCCCCCATTTTAAATTTACGTGCTTTGAGGCCCCAATTTCAGTTTGAAGACTTACAAAGATATATCAGCTTTCGTTTATGATTGTATTTTTATTATAATGTTTGCATATTATTTAGCAAAAAAATGCAGTTCAATTTGCTATATGAAATTGTGATCATTGATGTTTTAGCACATTTCAACCTGAAGATAAGAAGCCACACTAAAATGATAAAACATAAATAGCCTATGATCAAAGAACAAGGCGCCCCAGTCAAACTGTAAGAGGCCCACAACCAAGATGTAAAGGGCCGCATATCAAAGGATAAGCAGGCCCTTTATTCTTTGGTCATAGCTAATTTGGCTCAATACTCTTCAATAACAAATATGGGACCCCAATCAAAATTTAAGAGGTTTACATTTAAATAATATTGAGCCCTTACTTTTTTGAATCATTTTTGCTAATAGGGCTGCAAGATTTAGCTGCTAGCCTACCATTCTTGCTTATAAATCTACTAGTTACCACGTTTACATATCCTTAAGCAAAATAGCATGTAGAGAAAGCCATTAGCGTAACTTATTCAGGACATACCAAAGATAGTAGTTTCGTGATATTAACTCTTGTTTTTGTTGCCTTTGTAAAGACTTCAGCCGGTTGTGATAATTGTAAGAATGAAAGTTGTCAGGGTACAGTTGAGTTGTGCATTCCGATGGCAGTTGACTGCATTGAGGCAGTGCATGAAGGTACATCGTGTGCTGACATTTCAAATGATGGTTTGGCAGCAGATCACCATTTACTATACCATCAACAAAACTGCAAAAAATTCCGCAACTGCAATCTCCAGTGATGGAAATGAGGTGCTTTCAGCTACTGCATTGGAAACCATTAAACTCAATGGAGCCAAAAACAAAAACTACTGTCGACAGTGTCGCGGCAACTGGTCAAAGGTCAATGTTGATGGACATAGGTAAATTGCAACAAAGATTTTTCAAATAGGCCCGCAACATGTGGAAAGTCAGTTTGTACTTTATATCCCAAGAAATGAAATGGGAAGAAGATTCAGTACAAGCTACTTTTATGGAAGAATGAGTAATGAAAGAATACAAGAGGTTGGCTTGTGTATTTCCCTGGCAAAAATGCAGTTTATTGTTCATGCTGTAAACTTTTTTCCAAAATGCCCGCTGGTCTGTCTGCAGGAAGTTGCTGTGATTGGCAGCACATTGGCGCCATAATAGCAAAGCATGAAAAATCTGAAAATCATCTGTAGTTCCATCAATATTTCAGATAGTTGTAAACTGCACTGATTTGACGTATGGGTTGGTTTCCTGTTTTTGTGCAAGGCGAACGAATGAAGCTGGTGGACATGCTCAGGTATTTTCTGTCCATTTACGTTCAGGAGCAACGAGGTATTATAGTTTGCTGTACGTTGTGTGCTGTGCAATTGTCGTATTTGCGTATTGCAGTGGATTATGGTGCATATATGAGAAGGATAATGTACGAACAAAGAAGGTATATGAGTTAGTGTAAAATTGAGCATCAGGCATCAGTGTTACTGTAGATACAATCCTCCTTTTTGAAAACAGGGACCTTTATTTCGATCTTTCATTTACGCACGCGCAGGGGCCTCGAAACTATTCTGCATTGGGGCCTCCAAATTGCTAAGACCACCATTGTTTTTATGTGCTGAGTTATGATGATTTATGTGAAGCCTGAGTCCCAAAATACGTCAAAATCTGGAAGTGCTACCGCGAGGCCTGAATGTGCGGAAAACGGTCAGGTACACGCAGGAACGTACCGAGGTTAGATGGAGTTCGGGGCAAGAAACACCTTTGGCGCCCCCTTGGAGCAAATGTACTGTATTGAGGAAAGGACTTGCGACACTGTTGGGACTTTTGGGCTCCTCCAGTGATTCAACGCCAGGGGCATTGTGCCTCCCTTTCCTCCTCTCTGTATTCCCCTGGGTACACGACTGCTGTATAAGTTGGACCGAAATGTGGAAAAAAAAGAGTTGCAGGGAACTTAATAATGTCCCCGAAGGTGTGCAGCCAATTGGGACAAGGTGCATCGCTACTTCCTTTAAATTGCTGATAACAGAAACTCTTATTATATGGAAAAAAGTGATACGAGTTCACAGGCGACCAAATTAACCCAACANTAAGAAAGACATTTTAGAGATTCNATTCCCTTATTATTTTGCCTGACTCTGTCTTAAACAGTTAATTATACAATCCAGGCAGCAAGAATAGAATGCATTTTATGGTCTCAACCTGCGTGGCCTCCCAATTATACAAATAGTAAAGTTAATAAGAGCTGTACGTTTTGTATATGTACTGTTTCTGACTTTGCCTCCTCCACAAAATTTTTCCTGGAACGACATCAAAACAGTGTTGGTCTGCGTGCGATGCTAAACCTTACTTTGCAAAAGTTTCGTTCGCCACAACGGGCAGAGAGGCTTACACCGAAATTGCTTTCTCTTGTTAGAGCACGCTAAGACGCAGCAAATGTTACATCATTCAAAAAGAATTTCGGGCCTTGAACGAAGTTAAAAGTGCCTCGCAGAATGATTCCTTCATTTGCCAAGTGGTTTTAGATATATGAAGATAAAATAAAGCAATGATTGAAACGCGAGAATTCTCATTAGCTCTACTCTTTTTGCAGAAGGGTTTACGCATTATTGATCCTCACTGGTGAAAAAAATTATGTAGAAGGCAACACAGCTTACCTTTGAATGTTATAGTAAAACCGTAATGAGCTTTTTGTCCGTCAGAGTCAAACTGCAGAAAAACATACATCGCATTTTTTAAAGGAATTTCGACATCACTTTGAGGTTCCGACCCATGGAGCGACACAATCTTGGTAGGTTTTGTGTCCACCAAGCTCTCAAAAGTGTAGATGGTCAAGTTGTCCTTGACTGGTTCCAGGTCAAAATATGTGAATGAAAAGACCAAGCTGTTTGATTTTCCCAAGTACTTTTTTGGCACGAAGATCCTCCAAGAACAGGAAAGGTTGTGTTGATATCGACCAGGCCACCTGGGAGAATAAATTGTCCCGCGCGCGACGTTGTAATACGTGGCTTTGCACGACCCCGCTCTTGCTGAAAAAAACAGTGTAATAGGTCATTGATTTGTGGGTGTGATAAGGGTTACACAGCACCTAAAAAAGTGACTAAAGATCTTATAAGGTGCCACGTAAACGCGATTCAGACGACCCGTCCTCATGGTTCGCATGCGCAAGGTATATCCATTTTCTCCGGTGTGGAGGGAGCGCATAATCAAATACAGTGACAAGTTGTGCCATTAAAAATAGTTAAAAATCAACGTTCTACGTCCTTTTGAAACGTTTTCCATTTCAGAAGTGCATTCTCTTCAAACCGGAAAGATTTTGAAACAACGTGACTCGCTGTGCAGGGATCCATTTCGTAGCCGACAAATTTTCGGAAGAGTTACATGAATGTTCCACCTGTCCTGCGCTCAGTGTTGCAAACACAGCAGAGCTAAACTGCAGTGCTCAGTGCTGCTCACACAGATTCCTCCTCTAATCGCTGCCAACCACACCCTGGATTCTACGTGGCAATGCAATTCCTCTGTCAACATGCAAATGGGCTTTACCGAAACACGTTCGCAACAACGAAATTTTGTACCAAAGGCCTTTAAAGCAGGATATTACATTGTGCAAACGCTATTGTTTCAGTTCGCGCCGACTACTCACCAACTCATACCAATGCAAAAATTTTCAAATTGCGTCAACGTGCGCATATTTTGTCAATGAGGTTGAAGGCTTGGTTTATGACAAAACAACAACTAAAGGATATGAGAAAAATATTTCAAATTTTTTTCTGCCAAACGTTTTGACGCCACTCGCTGGTATTTGACAACTGTAATTACCACTAAGTGGCAGCAAGACTTCGACTGCCTGCAACTATGCCTGGCATTAAGAAGTTAGAAGATGCAGCGGCGGAGCAACAGCACATTAACAAGTCCGTATAATCTGTTTTCAAGTGTTTTTCTTCGAAAGGTTATGATGTCGTTAAGACAGATCGTGTCCTCTCATCGAGGTCTGATTAACAGCCGAAGGTCAGGCAACTCAGTTTGCACCGCAGTGAACTGCTGATCGGCGAGAAAAATAAAAGCTTTAGCTTTTAATGGAAACAAATTCTCACCAATCTTCCTTGCGTACGACTACATCAAGCAGCCATGGACAGTTTTCGCGTTCTGTTATGCATTGCATAGGGAGCGAGGTGGTTTATAAAGATAAGATTAGCGTTTCAACAAGGAGTTAGCAACACTATATTGCTTTTTTTTAATTCTACTTTCAAAAGTGCAATGCTTGTAGAAACTTCCTCAATAATTAATAATAAAAGCGTCGGAACAAAGTGTTATACGTGACTATACCAATATCTACAAACCGTCGGTAATCCCCATATTTTGCAATGCGCAAATGGCCATGGGCCCAACTCTGCTCCTTATTGACCAGTGAATATCTTTCAAAAACATGTGGTACCACCCTCGACGTGATTAATTCAAGCACAGAGAACAAAGCAGTGGAAACAAGCGTCCGAGACGCTTTGGACTGAAAAACTTAAAAGCCTGCGTCGGGCAAAAATAGCGCGCTCATCCGTTAGAAGTTTGAGAAACGCGTTCGGAGCTGGCTATGCACAGACTGTGGTAATTTTCAACTATCTAATGCAGTTCGTCGATTATCTGAGAGCAATCTATCAAATCGTGTCACTGCAAAATGAAGCTGCTCAGCTTGGATAATGCGCACCCGGTCTCGTAATCGTATAATGTATGATGATATCTTCAAACTTGCAGTAAAATTTGTTTACTTTGGACTATTTTTAGCGTGCTCCTTGTTGTCCAACCGCTTTGTTTAGCAGTGCGTTTTCAAATTGAGGGTCGTNACCCCCACAGGGGTNGTGAACCATTTTTGGAGGTGTCGCGAGTAAATATTTTATGTACACAGCTGTTTTACGTTTGCTTTATTCGTGCTTTAGATGGGAGTCGCTGGGTTATAGTGGGTTAATACAATGAGTCACAGTACAAAAAAGGTTGAAAATCACTGGTTTAAAGACAGACTCGAACAAAGTCGCATCGGAGGATATTGTTGGAACGACGCAATCGACTTGTCAGTCAAATCCGAGATCTTTGCTCAGCAAGTGGTTGCAACATATAGCCTTGCGTGGAATTTGTTGAAGAAAGAGCGCGGACACAATGGAGTGTGCGGACGCACGCTTGTATTTTGGTTAGTTTTGGCTTTGCACGATTCGCTCATGATTAGAGTAATATGCCACAACGAATCTTACTATTTCCAACCTGATAGCGTGTTCTCTGTTGTAATCCTGCTTAGCCGAGGCTTTCGGGAAAAACATCAAACGTGTCGCCAGCAAAACGTGCACTTAAAATTACTTAGCCGTGACTTTTTCGAAACACTCTCAACAGAGCACAAGGACCACACAGGTCAAAGAAGATTTGAGTCAGAAACACTTACTGTCGTACACGGCAGAAGCGTTCTTGCCTCCGCACGCGTGAACAGGATCACTGGCGCACACCGCTTCCCTGCACTGCAAATTGGGAAGGCGATTTTCATCGGAAAGAGCAAAGTCCGCTTCCTCAGACGATGCCCATTTCGAGCAATAGCACGAGTGTCCATCTGTTAGGCCTGCGTAGGCATACTTTCGTCTGCGGCAGAAGTTGAGGCAGCGCGCAATCTTCATCTTGGCGTCGTTTAACCGAAAATGTTTCCCGTTCATCAACGCTGTCGAGTTGGGTCCGATGGTGCGGCGAAAGCAGCCAATATACGCCGGCGCTGCAACAAACCAAACGACTAAGGTAATAAAGCTGCAAACGACGCAACGAAGCAGTGATTCCAACTACCAAATACAGTTACAGCTATCTCTTTCCGCTGACTCAAAATATTTGCATCGATTTTTAAAGGCTTTGGAGTATTGTTTCTCTAGTCTCATTTAATAGGATCACAAACATCGCCGCGAATTTGTCTGTGGCTAAAGATACGGTGCAACACCTTAGACAGTTTCACCTTTGACAATATAACTGAAGTTTCGAAAAGATTCACAAATACGAAAGAATTTCAATTGCAATCGTATACATCCTTGGTTAGCAAGTTGAGTTAGACTCAAAAGACTTAATGTACATACACAAGCAATTACTTGGCAACCAATCACACCCAATAAGAAGTAATTACGCAATTACGTATGCAGACTTTATGTGGCTATTTGCGTAATGCAACCTTCACCGTTAGAAGCCTACATGTAACCGCATTAAATAGTTCACATACTTCTGCACGTTGGGATGTCACATAATGATGCTCTTGCTTGACCATCTGCTGCTTTGACGAAGCACCACGGAAAAACACTGTTGTTTGCGTTCCTGGGCAGAAATGTTCGTTTGTCGGAAAAAGGTTAGAAGAAACAGAGACACGCGAGTCAAAAGAAATACAAAATTAGCATTTCGGATTGCTTTAAGCAAATTACAGTTTTTTGTTCAACACGCCGCACTGTGTGGTAAACACAGAAACACAATAAACGCAGTCGCTCCAGTACTTTACAAGCATCAAACCAAGAACGACATGTTTGTGATACATCGATGGTGAACTGTGCACCGTTCGAATGAATGAACTTTTAGAAAATATTTTGTTTTTTCTTCGTCTTAAAACTTAAGTCGCGAAAAGACACCGATTCTCATTTTCTACTTGCTTCTCAGCCGGACTTCTAATTCAAGCGCAGTAGCCCCAAGCAAAGGTCGGAAGCCTCTGGACACAAGCGATTGTTTAAACTTCAGAAAATGAAGACAAAAGAGCTGCTAGTAGCTTGTTTTTCAACGAAATTACTGTAAAACTCATAGTTTATTGAGATAGTTGTTCCTGCATTTTGGCTAGAAGATTTCGAACTCTTGACTCGCTTAACGACAGACCAAACCGAGCATCGCGCTCAACTTTTAAAGTTTTTGTTACGTCATTTTGCTTATTGTTTGCTCTTATTGCTGATTTGGCGCACATCCACAACAGGCATCACTGGCACAAATGTTAAAATCGATTTGAGGTCGAAACTGATTTTATAATTGAAACAAACAGGAGACTGATACAATTTATTCTTGGCTATCATTGCACTATGAGCAACGCATACAAAACGCAAATATCGAAAGGTTAATACTCGGAAAACCGCACGCCATGTAGCCTGTTCCAAACAGCTCTGCGATCCACTGGAAATGTCTTTGTGGCCCACTACTGGACCATGGCCCACAGTTTGAAAACCAGTTTCCAAGCATTTCTCCTATAATATGACATTGTTTCTTATTTTTTGCTTGCTTTTGAGAAGCATCTCTGAAAACACACCAATAATTAACTCTTCGATAACGTTCATTCAACCCTTCTGGGCGCGCGGTTGTCGAAAATGATTACACACTGAATGCAAAAAAATTTCATACGAAAGAAATTGACAAAGTACAATGTTGTTTATTACGTTAAAAACTAGCAGTAACAAGGTTAAATCCTTTACGATCAGCGAGAGGTGACATCGCACGGTATTTTATCACATTTGAAACACCATGTGAGCGCAACGTGCTCGTGCTCTGGTTTAATTCACATTAAGCAGGTATTTTCAAAAGCAACTTGAAATTTGACGTAGTTCTTGCTTTCAACAAAAAGGGCGTTGTATTTTGTAATTCTAAATACTGCAACAACGCAAAGACCTGATCTCTGAAACTGCTGATTACAAACGGAAGCTATTGCAAGGCACCCCACCGTCCGATTTAGTATACACTACTCCTAATTAGCTTATACGTTCGTTTCGCGAGAACGGGTGCATATATTTGTTACAATTTGTTTTCGTACTAACGGCATCGTCTGTTTTGAGAAAAACGTGTTAAGTCATGTGACACAATTTAAAAGCAAAGTTATTTGGAAATTATCAAGAAAACAGGCCAATTTTATTGAAATGCTAATAGCAGGAAATGGTGTCAAAACAAGGATGTGGCAAAAGTTCCGAAACCACGAAATACAGTACATATTTATCAAGTGTTGGCAGCTAAATTAACCCATCGATAATTGCTTTGATATAATTCACCACCCAACGAAACAATTTTCCAACGTAAATGTCGTGTTATGAATTATAAGAGACCGATTTTATTACCAGCAGATCATAATTAGCGTCAATACTTGGACCAGCACAACTTTTTGATTGGTTCTGCATCAGCATCATTCTGCTTTAAAACCCTTTGTTAGTAAAAACCAACTTTGTGCAACCTTGAAGATACTCAATTTTGCGTTTCTGCTACTTTGAGTTTGTTCCACATGTTATTTGCATTAGATCCGACAGACGTCCCAACACCATTGCCCTGCGCAGGCGTGGTGCAGTTTTTTCAAGCTTGTCAATATCTTTCACAAACCAGAACCTCTGTGACAAAGCCATTCTGCCCGAAAAGGCAGTGCGTCTCGTATTGTCAGTCAGAACAGGTGCCCGGAGTTTACGCGACGTTTTCGCTTGTTCATCGCGAACTGGGATGAACTCGGCTCGGCACGCTTTTTCTCTGTTTCGCTTGGTTGTCCTGTTTTTTGTCAACGTCAATAAAACACTGACAACATTCTAAACCGTTGAGCGACCGTCGGGCAGGCGCGATGGCAGGTTTTTATAGCTGGTAGGCCAAACCAAAACAGCGAAGGGAGGCAGTCATGTGAAGATCGTAAATGTAACCGTTGATTTGCAGTCGGAGGGGACCAAATGCTCACAGGCATTCTCACTAACGACGACCTTTCCTCACACTTGTCCCTTTGCACGTGCAACTTTTGCTTTGTTATATCTAACTGACACAAACAATTTATAAATTCATTGGAAGGGTTCATAAATCTATTCGAACACAAATTTTTTATTGGAGAACTATCGGCATATACAGGAACGTGGCTGAAACAAAAGCAAACTGCTTCATACTTTATAACCCATGGTTCATCTGTTCATGCGGTGTTTTTAGATGCCTCGAAAGCATTCGATCGAGCACTACACATGAAGTTATTTGAGAAACCAATTCAAAGAAAGGTGCCAATCTGTTTTGTGCGCCTACTGAAACATTAGTACAAGGAACAAACGATGCAAATAAAATGGGGCAAGCATTTTTCTGAACTGTTTCATGTGTCTAATGGGGTTAAACAAGGGGGAGTACTGAGTCCAACCTTGTTTGGTGTTTATTTACAGTAGATGATTTGTCCAATGAACTAAACAACATTAAAGCAGGGTGTTATGTTGGTGAAGTCTTATTAAATCACTTGATGTTTGCTGATGATATTTGTGTGTTC